>FLOH01000504.1_pt1 | contig 83543 bp, 87 predicted proteins | sample 756751 | NCBI WGS metagenome assembly FLOH01 (sample SAMEA4026879, study PRJEB14308) | marine metagenome | biome: coastal water; material: water | depth 74 m
TACGCTTGCATCAAATATAGGAGTTGGAAAAGATGCAAGTTATGTCTGTTTTGGGATGTGTACGGGCTATTTAACTGAAGATGAAAGAAGGAAAAAATAATGTTGAAAAAAATAATATTGGGTGTTATTGTTGCAGCATCCTTGTATGCTGATGTAAAACCAGCTGAAAAAGTGTTTGTAGTTGAGAGAGAGAGTAACTCTATCGCTGTTATTGAAAATGCACTTCCAAGAAATCACATGGAAGATATGCATAATATGAATCATGGTGTTATCAAATTTTATAAAAATGATGGATATGTAATAAGCCGTGATGGCTATGTTATAAAATTTGATCCACGAAGTGAAAAAAAACTTGCTGAGTATAGAACAAGTAAGAGTGCTATCGGTTTTGTAATCAATGAATACTATCTTGCAGTTGCTAATTATGATGATAAAAGTGTAGATATTTTAGATAGAAATTTAAAACCTATACAAAAAATAGTTACAGGCTCAAGAAATGTAGGTATTAAAATATATAAAAACTATCTTGTATTTTCGCAAATGGACAATGACAAGATTACTGTTCTTAAAGATTTAAACAAGGGCAAAGGTGCACCTAACTTTAAAATCTATAAAGAGTTTGAAGATGTTGGAGTCATGCCTTTTGATGCCATGATAAAAGATGATAATTTTATAGCTGGTTTTTTTAATAGTCCATGGTTTGGTGTAGTAAATCTAGAGACAATGACTTATAAAAAAATTGATATTCTTTTAGGTGATAGAAAACCTGTTCTCAAAGTTCCGCATTTTGGGTTTTGGAGTATCAGTGATAAAAATGTGTTTATCCCTGCTGTTGGTGATAATAAAGTTTTAGTTTATACACCTGATTTTAAATTTGTAAAAGCAATAGAAACAGAAGGACTACCAGTTTTTACTTCTTTATCTCCAGATAAAAAATATCTAGCAGTGACATATAGTGGGAAGAAATTTCCTGTTATCCAAATCATAGATACTAAGACACTTAAAATAATAAAACGATTTGAATTTGATGGAAAAGTTTTACATGTAAGATGGTCTACGGAAAAAGCTTATCTTTATGTATCTGTAAATGACACAAATAAAATTGCAGTAATAAGAACTAAAAAATGGTTTTTAATAAGAGAAATCTTTACAGTAAAAAAGCCATCTGGTATTTTTATATATAATGAGGTTAAATAATGGGTAAAGTATACTTAACGGGCGCAGGTCCTGGTGATATTGAATTGATGACTGTGAAAGCTTTAAGAGTGACACAAGAAGCAGATGTGATAATCTATGATCGTCTTGCAAATCCAGAGATTTTAAAAGAAGCTAAAGATGGATGTGAATTTGTATATGTTGGTAAAGAAGATGGACGACACATAATGCCACAAGATGATATCAATGAAACAATCTACCAAAATGCACTTAAGCATGAGAGTGTTGTACGCCTAAAAGGTGGTGACCCTTTTGTCTTTGGTCGTGGCGGAGAAGAGGCTGCTTATCTGCATGAAAGAGAGATTAAGTTTGAAATCATTCCTGGTATAACTTCTGCAATCAGTGCCCCTGCTTATGCGGGGATTCCTGTCACACATCGTGGTGTTGCTGTCTCTTTTCGTGTTGTGACTGGTCATGAGTCACCAAATAAAAAAGAGTCACAGATACCTTGGGAAAACTATAAAACAGATGATACGATAATCTTTTTAATGGGCTTACATAATCTTCCTAAAATTGCTAAAAAACTCATCGAGATAGGAAAAGATGTACATTGTCCTTGTGCTGTTATATCAAAGGGAACAACAAAAGAGCAAACTGTTATAGTTGGTACACTTGAAGATATAGCACAAAAAGCAAAAGACATCCCCACTCCAGCACTTATTGTCGTTGGAAAAGTTGTAGAGCTTAGAGAGCAGTTAAAGTGGTTTGAAGAGAGTGTTTAGTGTTTATCTAATGACACTCTTCCCATAATATTTTAGATTCTAAATTTCCACTTTTGATGGACTTGTTTGCCCACTTTTTAGCAAGAACAAACTTCTCTTGTGAGCAGTAAATTTGAGCTAAGAGGTAGTAAGCATTTTCATCTCCCCTCGCTGCGTTTTTTTCTAACCAGTAAGTGGCTTTATCAAACTGAATAACTTGCATATACACACGACCAATGTTTTGTAAAGCTTTTTCATGTCCTTTCGAAGCAGCAATTTCTAAAAGTTCTAAACTCTTTGGAATATCTTGCTTTGTTCCATCTCCCCTATAATACATCAAAGCTAAGTTATACTTAGCATTAATATCTCCCTTATCAGAAGCTTTTTTTAAGAGTTTAAAAGCTTTAGGGAAATCATTGTTTGCAAAAGCATCGGAGAGTTCATCAGAAGCATAGAGAGTAAAAACTAGACTCAAAAGTAAAATTATTTTTATCATGGTAACAACCTATATATAATAAAGTAAAGTGGAGAGAACTAAGGCAAACATAAATGTACCGCCAAGCATTACCGCTCGTTTGTTAAACTCACTTATATTGTATTTCTCTTCTGAATAATTGGCAAGTTTTATACCAATAAATATAGTAAAAATAAACATTGGAAAGGTCATGGCTAAGATAATTATTGCATCATGAAAAAGCATTGTAGTCCTCTTTGTAATAGTAACTATATTTTAACAAGTTGATTCATATTTACAACTTAGCTTATCTAAAAATATAAGTTTAGATAAGCTTTGAACTTATCAGGACTTATATATCCAAAAAGAGTTTCTCCTATAAAAAGCTCATTTTTATCTAAGAAAAAAATAGCTGGATACTCTAGTGTATATAACATTTCAATAGGATAAGTCTCTTTTTGCCCTTTAGTGATTAAAACACTGACAAATAAAGAGTTTATTTTTTTATTATAATCTTGATTCATAAAAGTTGTACTCAACATTTTATAGCTCTGAGGTGATTCTTTTTTTATTAAAAGTACCATAAGTATTTTATTCTCTTTTAATGCTTGTGTATGAGCGGAATCATAATTACTAAACCATCTAATATTTTCTGCTGATAATGATAGAGTGAGCAGGATAAGGTATATGATGTATCTTATCATTACATATCTAAACTATACATTTATATTACCTCACTCGCATTACTCTATACGAGTTTAACAAAATATTAGAGAAATAAAAGTGATATTAATCAATAATTTATCCGAATTGAAAGCATATAAAAAAAAAGTATTACTATTAACTCTAATTTGATACACTAAGTTATATTAATAAAAAAGAGTAATAAATGGAATTTAATAAATATATACATGCAGTAGGAACCGGTCCAAAAGGCAATAGAGATTTAAGCTTTGAGGAGAGCGAAGATATGATGAGACAGATTCTCGATCAAAGTGTTCATAGTGAGCAAATTGCTGCATTTTTATTGGGATGGAGACTCAAACCTGAAACAAATGATGAGTTTAGAGGTGCAATTAAAGCATGTGATTCTTACATACAAAACACAACTGTAAAAGACTCTATTGAACTTGGTTATCCATTTGATGGAAAAGCAAAAAATCCGTATATCTTTCCTCTTGTAGCAAAAGTCCTCAAAAAATCTGGGCTTGGCTTGGTGGTAATAGGTGATGATCAACAACCAGCAAAAGATGGGATAACAATAAAGGATATATGTACAAAGATAGAACTTGATTCTAACTTACACTATTTTGATAGAGAACTGTTTTTTAAAGAGCTTCATGATTTGACGGATATACGCATGAGACTTGGACTTCGTACTGGTTTTAATACGATTGAAAAACTACCTCGTGTGGCAAATAGTGAATATGCAATCACAGGAGTATTTCATAAGCCTTATGTTGATAAGTATGTGGCAATATTTTCAGATAGATATAAAAGATTTGCACTTATTCAAGGAAACGAAGGGACACCGGAACTCTTTAGTAAAGGGCGTTTATGGATAGCTGATGGTGACAAAGTAGATGAGATTATCGTAGATCCCGCACACTATGGAATCAACTATACAAAATCTTGGCAAACCATTACTCTTGAGGATTCACTAGACCAACTGGGTAATCCATCACAAGAGTATCTTAAACTAGCTACTCTAAACGCAGCTATTTTTCTTTTTGTAACACAAAAAGCAAAAAGTATAGATGAAGCTTATGAAATGTTAAATGGATAAATTTTCTAACCATGTAAGAAATATTTTACATGGTTTTTTTTTATCGATTGGCACAACAATAGCTGAACCCTCAACGATACTACCACTTATCATAAATTACTTTGGTGGTAGTTCTATGCTTATTGGTTTTTTTTCATCCTTGCTTCGTGGTGGTGCGATTTTAGTACAACTTTTTGCAGCCTTTCAAGCACAAAGTTATCATCGTATGCTTCCATATATCAGGCGAGTTTTTTTTATTAGATTTTTAGCATGGTTTTTGATAGGTCTTGTTATTGTTCTTTTTGGCGATAATTATCCAAACTTTACACTTTTTTTCATTGGTCTTGGACTTTTTGTTTTCTCTTTTAGTGCTGGTTTTGGAGCGATATATTTTAAAGATATAATCGCTAAGATTTTTTCTCATAAATTTCGTGGGAAAACAATGGCATATAGACAGTTTTTTAGTGCTTTTGGTGGTCTAATAAGTGGAGTGTTCGCTGCGTTTATTTTGGAACATTATCCTGCACCTCAAAGTTATGGCTACCTCTTTATCATTAGTTCTTTTTTGATGGGATTTGGATATATTGCGTTTGGAACCATAGATGAACCATACAAAAAAGAAGTTTCTAAGAGAGAGGACTCCTTTAATAAGTTTTTAAAAAATTCTTTAGCAACTTTGCAAGGTGATAGAGAGTTACAAATACAACTGAGCACTTTTCTTTTGGCTTATGGATATTTAATATCTTTACCTTTTATTATTCTTGATGCACAAGTAAAAATCAACTTAAGTGGTATCGCTATAGGTAGTTTGATAACTACACAAATGGTAGGAGCTATGTTTAGTAACTTTTTATGGGGAAGATTGAGTGGACAGGGTAGAAACAAGCTCACTGCAAATGTATCTATCATGTTGTATATTCTTGCCATCATAATTGCATTTAGTGCTACATCGTTATACGAATATATGTTTTTGTTTTTTATTATTGGTGGAGCAGTTGATGGAAATAGAATAGCCTCAGGAAACTTGATTTTAAAATTAGCACCACCAGAAAAAAGAGCTGTTTACATTGCACTTCAAGTGAATGTAATCTCATTTGGGCTTTTCTTTTCACTTTTAGGTGGAGTAATTTTACACTTTTTTAACTACACTATCTTGTATAGTTTTACATCTTTAGTTTTACTCATGGCACTTTTCTTATCTTTTAAACTAAAAGATTAGATGCCATAAAATGTTTTGAGAAAATCTCTTTCATTTTGATCTTGGATAAATATTTTTACGATACTTTGGTTGTTATCACCTGTGATTAAGACATCAGATCCTTCAACTTTTAAATGTGATTTACCCCAGATTTGATTGACTTCATCAAAACGCAGTAGAACATCTGCACTATTAGGTTTTTCTTTATCACCTGTTCTTGAATCAATAATAGTTAAACCACCAATTCTTTTTTCTAATTTGTAAGGACTATAGACAGAGATAGCTTTGTAGATTCTATCCTCTTTATGTGCTGGTGATGCTTGTTTTATAGCAACAACACCTAATATAAAAAAGGCAAATACTGCCCCTAATCCTAAAGCTTTTTTGACATTCATTATTTACTCCATGTTTTTATATAATTTTTTGCTTTTTCGTCTAACATTTTCATTCTCTCTTTACCTTTTGGCAGTGTTTTTCTTAAATCTTTCATCTCTTTTAAAAAGAGGGATATTCCCTCTGGAATTATATTTTTTAAATAAAGTTTTAAATATTTTGCCATAGCAGGTGAAGCACCAGAAGTAGACACTGCAATTGTTAAATCTCCATTTTTAATATAAGATGGAAAAATAAAATCACAATAATCTACTGAATCAACAGAATTACATAAGCAATTATAGTGTTTAGACTCGTTAAATATTTCTTTTTGTATATCTAAGTTATCAACGGCAACTATTACAATTGCATACTCTTTAATATCTCCGGTCTGATACACTCTTTTTTCAGAGTTAAATCCTTTTTCATCTATAAGTGTTTGCATTGAAAGAGATATCTCCGGTGCAATCACAAAAATATCATTTGTAAAATCTAAGAGATGATCTAATTTTTCATAAGCTACATTACCCCCACCAACTATTAGTATTTTTTTATTGTCAAGTTTTAAAAAAGCAGGAAAGTAACTCATAACACCTCTTAATAATTAAATAAACTTTTTAGAAAAAGTTTGTGTTTATGATACCATATTCTTTGTTTTATTCTTATTGATTTACATCAAGAGGATATACTTCAAATTAGATTACAATCATAAAATTAAATAATAAGTGAGTTAATGTATGCGAGAAGAAATTTTATCGAGAATACAAAAAAAATTTCCATTAGTGGCTAAGCCTTTTGAAGTTATAGCAAATGAATTGGATATTAGTGAAGATGAAGTCCTTCAGATACTGCAAGAGGAAAAAAGTAAAAATATTATTCGTCAAACTTCTGCTATATTTGATACAAAAAGATTAGGTTACAAATCATCCTTGGTTGCTTTTAAAATATCTCAAGATAAACTCAGTGATGCAGTTAAAATAATAAACTCCCATCCTGGAATCTCTCACAATTATGAGAGAAATCATGACTTTAATGTTTGGTTTACACTTGCTGTTGCACCTGATTCTATCTTAGGCCTTGAAGAGACTATTGAGATACTTGCTAAACTTACAGGTGCTGATGAACATATTATGCTGCCTACACTCAAATTGTTCAAAATTTCAGTGAAACTCAATACAACTGGAAAAGATGAGAAAAAAGAGAAAGTGAATAAAGTTGAGCATAAAGAACTTGAACTCTCAGAGTTGCATCATCAAATTATTCGCAAAGCACAATATGATATTGATATGGTTAGTGAGCCATTTAAAAAGATAATTGAAGAGCTTAACATCGATTATGAAACTTTTTTCAGTATCTTAAATGAGTTACAAGAAGTTGGAATAATGCGAAGATTTGCTTCAATCTTAAACCATAGAAAAGCTGGTTTTAATGCAAATGCAATGGTAGTTTGGGATGTAGATGAGGAAAATGGAGAAACAATAGGTGAGACTGCTGCTGCATTTAGTGCCGTGAGTCACTGTTACCTTCGCCCAAAATATCCAAACTGGCCTTATAACCTTTTTACGATGGTTCATGGTAAAACAACAGAGGAAACAACTGCTATCATCGAAGATATAGCAAGTGAGATAGAATCAAAAGCACATATGCCTCTTTACTCATCAAAAGAGTTTAAGAAAGTAAGAATAGAGTATTTTACACCGGCTTTTGAGGCTTGGGAAAACAAGTATAAAAATATAAGTAAGGAATTATAATGTCACTTTTTTTAGAATTAGAAGGGGCTTATATAGCTATCGGGATTTTCTTTATGTTAGTCACACTATTTGTGACAACAAGAGATTTTATGCCACGTGTTGCTTTTAAAAGAGGGATGATAGGTGTCTTTGTTGCATTTTCCATTTTGATTGCTATACACTATTCTATGACAACTTCTCGTATGGATGAAGTAAAAAAATTGTTTAGCAACGATAAAACAATTATCTGTGAAAATAAAATGCGTAGAACAATTTCTCAATCAGTTTTGATATCAAAAAAATTAGGTTGGAGAATTGAAGGTGATTTATTAAAATCTGAGGATGCTGTAAGAGATTTTCATATGTCAAGATGTGTAGAGTATATATACGATAAATGATAGAGATTTTAAAACGCTACTCTTTGGCAATACTTTTTCTTTTTTTAGTTGTTATTTTGATGCTAGTATTTACATTTGGAATCGAAAGATTTGGAGATAAGATACTAGAAGATGCCAATATAACTGTAATGCCTATTTCTCAAAAGGTGAATTTATGACATTATTTATTGTACTTTTATCAGCACTTATTTTAAGTATTGCTTTTCATTTTGTGGGAGTCTATGCTGATGCTAAAAAAACGGTTTGGATAATGCTCGTTTTAATGTGGGCAGCAGCGATAAATTTAGCGATGAGTGAAATTAAGCCTCAGGGTTATAAAGAGATTATAAAAATGAAGGGTAAATACAAAGATATTGATTTAATGATTGAACAATCAATGCCTAAAATTTCTATTTATGAAATGTTAGAAATTAAAAACAAATTTAACAATATGCAAAGTAATAGTAATATTAAATAAATTGCTGAACATTTTAGTATAGTTTGCTGTAGGATGGCAATATAATCATAGTAGGGAGATTTATATATGCATGTAGGTGAAAATATTTGGCTCTTTTCTAGCATTATTTTAGGGATTGTTATTGTCTCTAAAATCATTGCTAAAAAGACATCTTCTGTAGATGTATTATGGCTTATTATTTTTGGTTCAATTGCTAGTAATATCGGACTGCTTCCTGAACATCATGAGATTATAGAACATATAGGCGAATGGGGTATTGTCTTTATTATGTTTGCTCTTGGTTTTGATGAAAATTTGCAACATTTTGTGGAGGGACTTAAACGTGGTTTTGGTATTGCTATAATAGGAGCTATCTTTCCATTTATAGCAGGCTATAGCACTGCAACATTTTTTGGTTATGACCAAAATGCAGCGATGCTTTGGGGTCTTACTATGACAGCAACAGCTGTTAGTTTAACTATGATGAGTTTAAGAAGTGAAAACATGCATAAATCCACTGCAGCAACAGGAATTATGACTGCAGCAATCATTGATGACATTTTATCTCTTATTGGAGTTGCCATTATAGTGCCACTAGCTCTAGCAAGTAGCTCTGGTGACATTTCAGGTATACATTTTAAAGATATAATAATTATTGTAGGGAAAGTTATTCTTTTTTTCTTTATAGTTTTAGCAATTGGTCTTATAGCATTTCCTGAAAAAGTTCCAAAAAAATTGTCCAATCATCCAACATATTTACAAATCATGGACTTTGAGATTTCTAAAATATATAATTTTTTAGGTATAAGAAAATTACTTGTTGTTTACCAAGGGGAATTTACTCCTTTGATTATGGTATTCATAGCGATGTCGGTTGGTACGATTGCTTATGTTTTTGGTTTTCATCCTGCTATTGGTGCATACATGGCAGGTTTGTTTTTAAAAGAGGATTACTTTTTGTTCTATAAAAGTAAAGAAATTGTACAAGATGGTAATTATAAGAAATCAAAGTTTGTAATTGACCATTTAGCTTTTACGATATTTGGTCCTATCTTTTTTGTTAATTTAGGTTCAAAAATTATTTTTAACATAGATATGTTGATTGAAATTTTGCCAGCTGTACTCCTTCTGTTCATATCAGTTTTTATATTTCAAGTTTTATCTGCAGCATTTGCAGCAAAATATACTGGAAAATATGAATGGTATGAATCAATTATGATAGGGTTTGGAATGCTAGGTCGTGCAGAACTTGCTTTTATTGTTTTAAATATCTCTTTTGTTCAAGCAAAAATTATTGACATTGAGCAGTTCGATATTTTAGTATTAACAGTATTTTTACTCAATATTAGTGTCCCCCTCAGTATAAAACTTTGGAAGCCTTATTATGAAGGTTCTAAAACACTTAGTATATTTGGAGTGAAGCTCTCCAAATAAACTCTATAGAGAAATCAAAGGAATTAGTTCAGAAAAAACAACTGCTCTTGTTTCCTCCTCGCAAAGCATTTTCATAATGAGAGTAGCTAGATTTTCATCAATGCTAGTCACTAACTTTCTTATATCTTGAACTTTCTCGCGTTTGTTCTCATTTGTAAAGCGGTTATAAGCTGCATAGGGTTCTTCTTTTGAGAGGAGATAGTAAAGTTTACGACCAAGCTCAAAAATTTCGAACTCTTCATTTTTTCCTGTTTTTAAAACTCTATTTATCTCTAAATCTAACTCGACATTTTTACTTCTAAGATAGGCTTGGAGTTGCATATAAAAGCCAATATAGGCTGGAGAGTAATCAAGAAGAACTCTGTCATGGAAAAGTTCTAAAGACTCTTTTTTATTTTTGAGTTTTTTGTATTCAAGGACTAATGACTCTACATAGTAACGAGCAAAACGCAGAGGTGCTGACTTGATAACTGTATATCCATTATGTCCATCACTTACAACTTTTCCTGCAAGAGAGATGTGAACACCATCTTCAGTAACTCTATTTACCTTTGCCTTACAACCTTCAAAACCAATATCTGCTATCTCGTGAGTTCCACACCCTTTCACACAAGCGGACCAATACATCCTAACTTTGCCTGCTTCTAATGGCACTGCTTGACTAAGATACTCGGACATCTCAATGGCATCGCGTTTGTTCTCAATAACACCAAAGCTACAGTGTTCTGTTCCAGCACAAGCAATAAGGTTGTTAAAGTAAGGAGTGTTAACACTTTTAAATTTAGCAAAAAATTCATCTTCTAAAAGTTCTTTGGGACTTTTTACACCTAAAATGTAAATATTTTGTTCAACACTAAAACGAACTTGTGAGTTACCATATTTTTTGCTAAGATTGGCTACATTTATCATATCAGTTCCAGAAAATATTCCAGAAGGTACGACTATTTGTACACCAAAAGTTCCATCACGAAGTTGAATCTTTCCACTTTGTGTATCGTATGCATTCATACTTGTAAGTGTCTCACCAGATGTTTGAAAATCTGTTTTTGCATACTCTCTTATAGCAGATGAAACTGTCTCCATACCAACAGCTTCTATGAGAAAATGAAGTCTATTTTTATTTCTATTATCTCTAAAACCATACTCTTTGAATATATGAATAAGTGCACCATAAGCACGAAGTACTTCATCTTGATTGCTTAAAAACATATCAGCATCTTTAGCGATGCGACCAACACGACCACCAAGATACATGTTATAACCATACACACCATCTTTTTGAGCTAGTACAAAACAGCAGTCGTGTCCAAAAATATTACATCGGTTTGCAGTTGAACCTGTAATGGCAGTGTTAAACTTTCTTGGAAGTGTTGAAATCCAGTCAGGGTCAAAAAGAAATTTATTTTGAATCTCTTTTAAAAGTCCAAAAGATGGGAGGATATTATCAAATCCATCAGCATCAAAAGGGTCGGTTACAATGTTTCTAAAATTATCGACACCCGTTTGATAAGAGTTCAGCTCAACACTTTCAAGTTTTTTTAAAACAGCAGGAATATCTTCTATATTTAAGTAACGAAACTCAATTTGTGCCCGTGTTGTAATGTCGATATAATCTTTTCCATACTCTTGTGCTATTTCACCAAGAGCAGTAGCTTGCATTGCATTTAGATGACCTCCAGTAACACGAACACGCATCATAAACTGCTTTGGAGTTAGTGAATCTTTGTCATAAATACCAAAACATTTTAAGAAGTATTTTTTATCTTCATCAGGGATAGAGTCATACCCTTCTTTTGCATAAGTATCGATTTGAGTAAATGCATCCATAGGATTTTTAAGATTCTTTATGTCTTCGATTTTGTTTTGCTTTTTATTTCTCAGTTCAAAAGCATCTTGTAATATTTGCATTTTATTCTCCAAAATTTGGTAATTTGTTATTGTCAGGCACTTATATATCTCTTTCCCGATGAGAAGCTTAAGTATGATGAGAAGTTCATAGGTGTAATTATAGTAGTTCTGTGAGAATTATAATGAAATTATCTGCTTATAATTTAAGCAGTATGAAAAAATAATGGTGCTAGTAAAGTGAGTAAGTAAAGAGAAGGGAGGGGAGACTCTTTACTTATTATATGAAATTTGTGTTTTTTAATGGAGAGTTATATATTAGTTTACTGAAAATTTGTAGTCTAAACCAACCCAAATTTTTTGTACATCATTAAGAGTGCCTGCAACTTTACCTTTTGAAAAGTCTGCATATTTTATAAGACCAGTCAAATTATTTACACCTGGAATTTTGTTAGTATAAATAACATCGATTTCCGAGCCTTTGTCATCACCTATAGCAACGGTTGCAACATCTGCTTTAAAATCATGATAAAGCGCAAGTATCTTTCCTAAGCCATTGGCTGTGTAACCAAGACGAATATTGAAATCTTGTAAGCCACCATTTGCTGAGCCAGCTACATCTGCCCAACCATTAAACTTATGACCTGTTGCTAAAGGTGTTGTAAAGTTTGTTTCTGTAGCATTTGCAGCACCACTAAATACTTCATAGTTAACACCTGCTAAGATACCATTTACATTAGCACCTAAATCTAAGTTGTAGTAATCTGCATCAGCTTTTCCGGTAACACCAGCAATTTGTGTCCCTTTTTCCATTGTCGCATCACCTTGTGCTGCATACTCTGCACGATAATCTAGCTTAGCTCCAGAAAGATTTAAGTTACCTGTTAAAGCTATACCATAAGTATCATGAATATTTGCAAGCATATAGTCATATGCAGTAATTTTCAATTCTGGCATTACTGAATATGCAGCATGTAAAAGTACAGTATTAGTATCTGCTGTTGTTGAATTAGCTACTCCTGCATAACCATAAACCCATGCAACTAATATTGAAAGGTTCTTAATAGAATTATTTGCAATATATAAAGAGTCATAAGAACGCTCTAGTTGTCTCCAACCAACAGTACCGATAAATCTTTGATTATCAAGATTTACTTGTCCACGACCAGCATGTAGTGAAGTGTTGTTTACTGTGTAGTCGATTGCAGCATTTGAAATCATTGCATCTTGAGGATCTGTAATTTTTGTATATGGTAAAGTTCCATCAGTATAAGCTGTAGTCCCATCATTATACCCATGTGCACCGAAGTTGCTAACAGCAATTCCACCAAGTGTTGCAGTTAAACCATCTACACCTAATAAACCAGCAGTTACTGATAATTTAGTTCTTGCAGTATAAGCATTTGCATTTGCCGTAGTAGCACTTCCATCATCAACATTCTCAAAACGAGGACGAATTTGACCTGTTACTTTAATATTATTTAAAATATTAAGTCCATCATCAGCACTCGCGCTAACACTTAATCCACCTATAACTAATGGCAATGCTGCCATTGAAAGTAATAATTTTTTCATTTGTTTTTTTCCTTATTTTTAATGAGATTTAATATCTCTACAAAATGCAAGTGAATGTACTTTATAGAAATATGAGAGTTGGTTATAAATCCAACTACTCATCTTCTTTTGCAAATTTTTCATATAAAAAGCTTAAAATTGCTTCACGACATCTGATGTACTCTGGATCATGCTGAAGTGCAACTCTATCACGAGGACGTTCTAGATTTACTTCTAGTATTTCACCAATCGTTGCTTCAGGTCCATTTGTCATCATGATAACTCTATCACTCAGAAGAACTGCTTCATCAATATCATGTGTAATAATGATTACTGTGTTTTTAACATTTTTCTGTATTCTCATAAGATGCTCTTGCAAGTTTGCACGTGTAAGGGAGTCAAGCGCACCAAAAGGCTCATCCATGAGAAGTACTTTAGGTTTGATTGAAAGTGCTCTTGCGATACCAACGCGCTGTTTCATCCCTCCACTGATTTCATTTGGTAGTTTATCCTTGGCATGCTCGAGATTTACCATGTTAATAAATATTTCTACTCGTTCTCTTAGTTCTTGAGGTGTAAGCTCTGGCATTACTTTTTTTACAGCCATTTCGATGTTCTGATAGACACTCAGCCATGGTAATAAAGAGTGGTTTTGAAAGACAACGGCACGCTCTGGTCCTGGTCCTTGTATCTCTTTATTCTCTAAAACTATTGCTCCCTCTGTTTGAACATCAAGACCTGCAATCATATTTAAAAGAGTACTTTTACCACATCCACTATGACCAATGATTGCAATGATTTCATTCTCTTTTATCTCTAAATCAACATCTGTGACAGCTATATAATCATCTTTTCCAGGAATTGGAAATCTTTTCTCAATTTTACTAAGACTTAAAAACTTTTCATTCATTATGCTCGTCCTTTTTTTGTATAATCAAAATAGTCTGCTATTTTTCCCATGATAAAGTCAAGTAAGTAACCTATAAGACCAACTACTATAATTCCTATGATAATGTTATGATAGTTAAGATTGTTGTACTCATCCCAAATCCAAAAACCAATCCCGATACCACCAGTTAGCATCTCTGCCGCAACAATAACAAGCCATGCAATACCAAGAGATAATCTCATTCCAGTGAAAATGTAAGGAACTGCAACAGGTAATATTATTTTAAAAACCTTTTCCATTTGTGTAAATTGTAAAACTTTGGCTACATTCATATAATCTTTATTGACACTTTTTACACCAAGTGCTGTATTTATAATAATAGGCCAAATAGATGTTATAAAAATAGTTGATATTGCTGTCATGTTAATATCTTGAAAGATAAAAAGTAATAATGGCAACCATGCCAAAGGTGAAATAGGTTTAAATATCTGTATAAACGGCTCAAATGCATACTGTGCGTTTTTACTCATTCCAAGTAGTAAACCAAAAGGAACACCAACTAATATAGCTAAAGAAAATCCAGCAAAAACTCTTTTAAGCGATTCTAAAATTTGCCAAAATATACCCTTATCATCTTGGTTATTTACATAAAACGGGTCAGATAAAACACCAACAAGCTCATCTTCTTGACTAGTAACTCCTCCAAACGCAGCTACATACGTATCGCTTGGCATCGGGAAGTCCTCTACCATTTTAGAGATTCCCGACCATATTTGAATGATTAATACAAATACCAAAAATGGTAAAAATATTTTTTTTATTAATTCTCGATTCATAGTAAATTATTTAATTACATATTTTGGGTCAGCACATCCAGCCGGTCCATAAAAACAACTATACTCAGGTTGGATAGTTTTGAGTGTTCCTTCCCATGTATTTGCAGCTTTTAAATCAGCTTGGCTTACTTTAGACTCATCAATGCCTGTACTAAAGATATACTCAACAGCTTTGTTAGGATCGTAAACTTTGCCATCCATAAACATGTTGTATTTGTTTACACCATCTTTTTTCCATGCACTTGGAGGAAGTTTATAACCAACTTCTTTAGCCACTTGTGCAAAAAGGTCTGGTCTATAAACAGATTCGATAACTTTTTTCATATCAACAGCTTTGTCAATTTGTCCCCATCTATACATTTGAGTGATGAACCACATACCGTGAGAGTAAAATGGATAAGCTGCATAGTAGTTAGCAAAAACATTAAACATAGGGTTTGCTTCTGAATCTTGACCTTTGAGGTACTGAAATGTACCAGTCATTGATTTTTCAAGTACATTTACAGGAGCTTTTACATAGTTGGGTTTACTAAGTATCTTAGCAGCCTCTTTTCTATTTTCCCATGATGCATCTAACCACATTTGTGCTTGTAAAATAGACTTCATAACAGCCTTAGTTGTTTCTGGATATTTAGTAATAAAGTCAGCTCGTGTTTGAAGCACTTTTTCAGGATTATTGTTCCAAATATCATAGTTAGTTACAAGAGTTGAACCTTTTTTCTTTAAAACGATACGCTCATTCCATGGTTCTCCAACACAATAACCTTCAATATTACCGGCGATAAGGTTTGATGGCATTGTTGGAGGGGGGAAAGGTTTAATCGTAGTATCACGGTCTGGAACTATTCCTGATGATGCCATCCAGTATCTTAACTCATAGTTGTGTGTTGAGACGGGGTGAACCATACCAAACGATAAAGGCTGATAGTTACTACCTTCAGCTTTATGTTTAGCATCAATGTACTTTTTAAGAGCTTCTGAACCTAATGGACGTTTAGTTTCATCCATACCGTACTTTTTCATCTCTTTAATGATTTTGTTTCCAAATGTAATACCATTACCATTAAAGTCAAGTGAAAGTACAGCTTGAAGGTTTGCATTTCCATTGATACCTAAAGTCGCTGCAATTGGCATACCTGCAAGTGCATGAGAAAAATCATACTCTGCAGAGATAACTTTTTGTTGAATCCCCGGCCATCCGCCACCTTCTTTGACAACATGAACATTAAGTCCATTTTTCTTAAAAAAACCTTTTTCTTGAGCTATAACAATTGGAGCACAGTCAGTTAAGGCTATAAAACCTATTGTTAAATCTTTTTTTTCTATTTCAGCTAATAATGATGTAGCAACTAATGATAATCCTAAACTAATACCTACTATTTTTTTTAACATTTTTATTTCCTAAAATTTAATTTCAAATGATTTGATGTTGTAATTATACATGTAATCATATATTTATTATACATATAATTGATTAAAAAATAGTCAATATATTTTATTTTTTCTTTGTGAGATAGATGAAAAAACCTAGCATCAGCATCAATGTTGAAACGCCACCAATCAAGTAAAATGCATGAATCATTTTTGAATAATCATCAATAGCAATTTTAAATACCACCATTAAGGATTCTATGAGTAAGGCAATTATAATAGTAATAGAAAATTTAATAAGGAGTTTGTACTCCTGAGAAGAATTTTTTGAGTAACTTTTAAATATAACTTCCTGAGCAAGAACAGTTTTCGCTAAGTCAAAAATCGCTAATCCTAAGGTAAGAGCGATAACAGGTTTAAATATAGACTCAATAGAGAGAGAAACAGTGAAAAACAGTGAGTGTATAAACTCATAACTTGCATAAGCAATTGTAAAAATTGCGAGTATCATCATGATAATTGAAGTGATAAAATAAAAACTTTTATTGATGAGGTTAAAACTTTGATTTATCTCTATAAGTCCAAGTCTACGAAGTAAAATTGATAAATTGAAATCAAATAAATAAATTTTATCATTTTCTATTTTAGCAACTGTAATACAACTTTCACCAGTAGCACTGCTAATATATGGTTTTGAGATTGATATATTACTATCGTCTAAATTGATTTTTTTGAGTAAATAGTTTCTGTCTCTTCCAACTGTTGTGGAGACTGTTTTATGTCTATATATATTCTCAGAGACTTGAGTCATAGTCTCTTTATTACAATAATATATAAGTTCTAAAGATGGGAAAATTTTAAAAACTTTTTTAAAATTTTCCTCCTTGCTATATTCAATATTTCCAAGATTAAAGAGTGTCTCAACTAAAAAATTTTCAATATCATCTATGTTATTATTATATGTATTCATAAGTTCTTGCATAAATCAGTCCTTTATTATAAGTAATTTATATTATTATAATTAATATTTGCAATAAAAATATCATTTTTTTGATTAAATATAAAACAGTATTATGAATGATTGATTATAAACTCCCAAGGAGACTACTCAGGAGTATATATATTTTGTTATAGAAAAAAGTTAGATTCTACCACCAGCTTGTATGCCCCAAGTTGTTCTCCATCTAGTTTTTACTAAAGAGATACCACTTAGAGCTACAAGTACAACTACTGCAAAAATCATAAATCCAGCTGAGTAACCATCAAATGCACCTTTACTCCATCCAAGGGTTTTTATAAGTGCTGTACCACCAAGACCACCAGCAGCACCGATGATACCTGTCATGATACCGATGTCTTTACCAAAGCGTTGAGGTACGAGTTGAAAAACTGCACCGTTTGCCATACCTAAGTTTGCCATGATTGCAAAAAGAACCACGATAGCAAGCCAAAAAGGAAGTGTAACAGCTGCGTTTAGTCCAGCAAGAAGTGTTACAACACCAAAGAAGATATATAAAGATTTGATACCACCGAGTTTATCGGCAATTGCTCCACCAACAGGACGAAGTACAGCTCCTGCAAAGATTGTCAATGCTCCAAAATATCCAGCGATTACTTTTACATTTGACTCGTTAAATACATCGATACCAAAAGTAGACATATCTGCAGAATAAGTATTCATAAGATAAACTTTCATATATCCAGCAAAACCAACAAAACCACCAAAACTCACAGCATAGAAAAGGTTAAACCACCAAGTATCTTTATCACGAAGTAGTTTCGCATAATCTTTGAGTTTTTTAGGACGAGCTGTATATACATCTGCGGGAGCATTCTTAGCTAAAAATGCATAAGCGATAAGAACAACGATAGCCATTACTGCACCTACACCAAATACCGACTCCCAACCCCATAGTTCAGCAATTTTTGGAGCAAACAAGAAGTCGATTACAACACCGATGTTTCCAGCTCCTGCGATACCTAAAACTACACCTTGAAGTTTTGGTGGATACCATTGCCCAGCTTGTGGAAGTGCAACTGCAAAAGAAGCCCCTGCAAAACCAAGACCTAGTGCAACTATAAGAAGTGCATTGTATGTAATATTCTCACCCATAACAAAAGCAGTTAAAAGTGCTGCAATTACTACGGTTTGAGCCATCAGTGCAGTTACTTTTGCACCTAATTTATCAACACCAAAGCCAAGAAGAATTCTTAAAAGTGCACCTGAAAGTATAGGAAGTGAAAGTAGTGTCGCTTTTTCTCCAGCACTCATAATATGCCCACCTAAAGCTAATGCTTCACCAATTTCTGTACTAAGTGGCCCTAACATAGTCCACACCATAAAACTCATATCGAAATATAAAAAAGCCATGAACAATGTTGGTGCATGTCCTTGTCCTTTTAAGTCTTTAAATCCTGCCATTTTGTTCTCCAAGTTGTTTGATTGTGTAATTATAATCGCAACTACTAGAAGAAATTACTAAATGATGATTAAATTTTAATCATCATATAAAATGATAAATGCTTAAAAACAAACCATTATTATTTGTTTTATTTATGATATAGTTGTATATGTAATAGCAAGAAAAGGATGTAGATGGATTATCAAAAGATTTTACAAGAGATAGAAGAAGAGGTGCAAGATTTTTTAAATGATGGGAAAGTGGCTGATTATATTCCTGCTTTAGCGGGAGTTGAGCCTAAACAGTTTGCTATGAGCTTAACACTTTTTGATGGTACACAATGTAATGTAGGTTCTGCTAACACTTTATTTTCTATTCAGAGTATATCGAAAGTGTATAGTTTTACTATGGCTTTACACTTTTACTCTAAAAAACTTTATACACGCATTGACATTGAGCCCTCAGGAAATCCTTTTAACTCTCTAGTACAACTTGAATATGAAAATGGCAAACCAAGAAATCCATTCATAAACGCAGGGGGCGATAAATATAACTGACTCTCTTATCTCTTATTATGAAAATGATAATATAGCATATGAAAAAGTGCTTGAGTTTATAAGAACTATAGCACAAGATACAAGTATAGTCTCGAATCCTATAGTTTCAAATTCTGAAATGGAACATGGACACAGAAACTTAGCCCTAGGACATCTTATGAAAAGTTTTAACAACTTAGATAATGATGTGAATGAAGTTGTACAAACTTATTTTAAACACTGTTCTCTTGAGATGAATACAAAAATGCTTTCTCGTTCTATGCTTTTTTTAGCAAATGGTGGTGTAGACCCTATAACTGGAGTACGACATATCTCTACTTCGCAAGCTAAACGCATAAACGCAGTGATGCTTACTTGTGGACATTATGATGCTTCGGGTGACTTTGCCTTTAATGTTGGTTTACCTGGAAAAAGTGGTGTAGGTGGTGGTATCGTCGCTGTTGTACCAAAAGTTATGGGTATCTCAGTTTGGTCACCAGGGCTTAATACACAAGGAAACTCACTTGTAGGTACAAAAGCACTTGAACTCTTTACAACAAAAACAGGAATCTCAATCTTTTAAAATAAGTCAGCATGACCAAAAAAAACTTTGTTGGTCTCATTTTTTCTCATACTTTCTAGGATAGTTTTAGCCTTTAGTTTTCTCTCTTTATCAAAATATATAAGCATATTCCTAGAAAACACAAAATCAAATTTTCCCAAATTTTGAAAAGAATCATCAAAAATATTACTGCATTTAAATGCAACAAGAGATTTTATATCTTGTTTGAGTTGGAAAGACTTATCCTTTGTTATAAAATATTTCACCCTTATAGCACTCGATAAGTTTCTTACATTTTTTTCACTATAGAGAGCTTTTTGTGCCTTGGCAATAGCATCAGAATTTATATCAATACCCATAATACTAAAGGATGTGCTAGAAATGCCAGCTTCGAGTAAAGCAATGGCAATAGAGTAGGGTTCTTCTCCGGTTGCGGAAGGAGCACATAAAATTTTTACATTGCTATTTTGTTCTTTTACAAGTTTTACGAATGCTTCTATCTGTTGTACTTCTCTATAAAAATAAGTTTCATTTGTCGTCAGATAGTCAATGAGGTCTTGTTTTATCTGTTCATTTGATTCTACTTCTTGGAGAAGTTGCATAAAGGAGTAAACATATCTTTGTTTACAAAAAGAGATGACCTTGTGATTGAGTATACTCATTTGAGACTCGAAAGTAATACCGGTTTCTCTATAGAAATAATTTGCAATTATTTCTATATTGTCAAACTCTTCCAAGGGTGGTGTTTTCACCTCTTCTTTAATGTTTTTTTTCTTTTTAAAAAATCTAAACATATGTGCAAAACTCACTTATTTTTTTGATTATTATTTCTATATCGTCAACTTCTACGTTTTTCACGCGTTCTCTTACTCGGCTTGGCATACCGTCGATTATAGCACTTTGAGCGCTCTCCGTAAGACATCTTGCGCCATTGGCTTCTAAGTTTTTACAAGCGTCTGCGCCATCATCTCCTATACCTGTTAAAATCACACTCATTACTGCAACACTACCGCAAAGGGGTACTAAAGAGTTGAAAAGTATATTTATATCAGGATTATATCTCTCACAAGAAGATATTTTATGAAAAAAAACTAAACTATTTCGAGATTGTTTTAAAGTAACAAAACCTTCACAAACATAAATGTTATTGACTTCGCAAACTAGTTTGTCTGTAACGATATTTACAGGGTTTGTACTAATGAGTTGCAAGTTTTTAGCAAAACTATCTGTAAAACCACATGATATGTGTTGTGCAATAATGACATTGGCATTTAGAAGTTTTGGAAGTGATTTTATTATTTTTGTAATTTGTCCCGGTCCTCCCGTAGAGGCACCTATAAGGACAATTTTCTTAGGTACCATTATACTTGTTGCGCACCATAGAAGAAAATATCTTCCATCTCTTCTTCACTTACATAAACTATTTCAAAATAAATCTCTTTTTTGCTGTTAATTGGAGTGAGTAGTTTTAGTTTACCTTTTGTACCTATAGAAAGATGGTCTTGTTTTGTGTCAACTGAGTAAAATGATATACCCTTTGGGGAAAAGTCAAAAATATAAGCATTGTGTATAAAACTTTCTCTTATATAAATTGCTGCTTTAACAGGAGGTGTCAAAATAGTTCTTTTTACTCCTCTACTGTTCGTCACAATTTCAAAACCATCTGCTAAACTTTTAAGCCCACCGCCTTTTTTAACTAAAGAGTTCATGACTGCTTGTGAACTACTTGCATTTTTTTCTAAAAAACTACTAATATGTTTTACTTTTTCTAAGTTTTTAGAAGTTTCTTGCAGAGCTAAAGATTCTGTGTTAAACTCTTGTTGAAACCCTTTTAAAGTAGTAGAAATGAGTTCAATAGAGTTTTGTACACTTAAAAATCTATCATCTATTACTTCTGAGCTTTTAGCGAGTTTATTTATCATTATTTTTGCATTTGTAGCATTCTTTGACACAATATTGATGTAATTATGAATCTTAGTTAAGACATTTCTAATATCATGTGCATTCTTGAGAGAAACTTCAGCAAGTTCTCGAATTTTATCTGCTACAACAGAGAAGCTCCGTCCATGTTTCCCTGCACGAGCGGCTTCTATGGCGGCATTAAGAGCGATAAGGTTTGTTTCATCTGCAACATCTGTAATAATTTCTATAGTCTTGGAAATATCATCAGAAAAACTACGAAGCTCTGAGATAGAAGTAAGGGTCTCTTCCATTGAAATTTCTGCCTCAGAACTCTCTTTAAGATTACTGCGAACTTCATTATGTCCATTTTGGATTTCAACTTTAGAGTCATCAGAACTCTCTAATAATTTGTGAAGTTGATTGCCGGCCAAATTGTTAAGGTTTAAAACTTGATTGATGTTTTGTTGTGAGTTATCTAAGGCTATATTTTGCGATTCAACAAACTTGTTTGTTTCTTCTATTTTTACATAACCATAGCTTGCTTCAAACGCCATCGTTTTACTTTGAGAAACCACATTCGATATAACTGGCTTTAGAGCATCTACCATGATTTGTATATGTCTAAAGAGTCTGTCTATTTCGTTTTGTGAGCTACCTTGTTCACTTTTTTCATCTTGCATTATATCTTCTATTACAAAATTACCACGTTCAACTCTAAATATCATTTCAAGTACTTTTGTAATTCGTTTGGCAACAAACTTGGTAAATAAAATATGCATAAGAACTAAGATACTTACGATATTGAGTAAAAAAGTGATGAGTTGTGATTGGAGAGTTGCGTTTATAGCTTCTTTAAAATCACTCAAGTCAATGCGAACATCTTCAATAGCAATAACACTATTAACACTCCAACTAGGATGACACATTAAACATTTTTGTTCACTAATCATAGGTCTAGCTAACATATAATACTCTTTGTTCTCATGAACAATGTACTCTTCTTTTTGTTTTATATCTCTATTGTTTTTAAAAAAATCTATCATTGTCGCTTCATAATCAGTAGCTTTATTGCATTCGTTGGTGGGTGTAACAGAAGCTTCTTTATAAAATACTTTTCCATCGGAGATAGCTGTGAATTTATTGAAAATATCATTTTGAATTACTTGAGGGATTTCTGAAGATTCACCACTGAAAAATTTCTCATTTCTTGATTCTAGTAAAACATTAGCAAAGTCGAGAATTGATTCAGCTCTGGACTTCATATTGTATTGTAAAGTGTTTTTTTGAGAAATATAGTCATTGATATAAAATGCAGAAGAAATAATAATAAATACTGTGGCAAATATAATAGAAAACATGACTGATAATTTGAACTTTTGAATAGAAGAGAACATTTTTTTAAATCCTAATGTTGATATAATTATCGTTTATTATAGTGTATTTTAGATAATAAAATTTTAAAACATGTAATTGGAAGAGAACTAAGTAACTTAATAATACTTTTCTCTCCTTTAAACTCTCTTGTTGTCAAAATTTGCTAGAATAAAAATAAATAAATTTTAATACTTGGAACAACTAAAATATGGCAAAAGAGAAACAAGAAGAGTCGATAGAAAAACAACTATGGAAAGCCGCAGATAAACTACGAAAAAATATTGATGCTGCAGAGTATAAACATGTGGTAATGGGGCTTGTTTTTCTAAAATATATCTCTGATAGTTTTCTTGAACTATATAATAAACTTGAAGCTGGAGAGGGTGAGTATGTAGGTGCTGACCCTGAAGATAGAGATGAGTATAAAGCTGAAAATGTATTTTTTGTACCTTCTACTGCTAGATGGTCATTTCTTCTCTCAAACGCCAAACTGCCAAATATAGGCAAAGTTGTTGATGAAGCTATGGATGTTGTCGAAAAAGACAATCCATCGCTAAAAGGCGTACTGCCAAAAGTTTTTGCAAGAGACAATCTTGATAGTAAATCTCTTGGCGGACTTATCGACCTTATAGGAAATATAGCTTTTGGAGATGCAAAGGCTAGAAGTGCTGATGTGCTTGGTCATGTTTTTGAGTACTTTTTAGGTGAGTTTGCACTTGCTGAGGGTAAACAAGGCGGACAGTTTTATACTCCAAAAAGTGTAGTGGAACTTCTTGTAAAAATGTTAGAACCATACAAAGGAAGAGTTTTTGACCCTTGTTGTGGTAGTGGTGGAATGTTTGTACAATCTGAAAAGTTTGTTACAGAACACCAAGGAAAAATAAACGACATCTCTATCTACGGTCAAGAATCAAACCAGACCACATGGCGACTAGCAAAGATGAACCTTGCTATTCGTGGTATAGATAGTTCTCAAGTAAAATGGAACAATGAAGGCTCATTTTTAAATGATGCCCACAAAGATTTAAAAGCAGACTTTATCATCGCAAACCCACCTTTTAATGTAAGTGACTGGAGCGGTGACCTGCTACGAAATGATGGAAGATGGAAATATGGAACTCCACCAGAGGGAAATGCAAACTATGCTTGGATACAACACTTTCTTTATCACTTAGCACCAACTGGAACAGCAGGTTTTGTACTAGCAAAGGGAAGCCTTACTTCTAACACTTCAAATGAGGGTGAGATACGAAAAGCTCTCATTGAAGCAAATCTAATCGACTGTATAGTAAATCTACCTGCAAAACTATTTTTAAATACTCAAATCCCCGTATCTGTATGGTTTATGAAAAGAGGAAGAACTACTAAAGATATCTTGTTTATAGACTCTCGAAATATGGGAGAACTTATCAACAGACGAACTAAAGAGTTTAGTTATGAAGACACGAATTACATAGCTAAAGTTTATCATGACTGGAAGAGTGGAAGTGATAAGTATGAAGATGTAAAAGGATTTTGTAAATCAGCTTCACAAGATGAAGTAAAGGCATTAAATTATGTACTCACACCAGGGCGATATGTAGGACTTGAAGTTGTGGATGATGAGTTTGATTTTAAAGAGAGGTTTGCAAGCCTACAACAAGAGCTTAAAGAGCAGATGGAAGAGGAACTCTCCCTCAATCAGAGAATCAATGATAATTTGGCAAAGGTTATTGATGAGTAATATTATAATTTATGAAGATGGAAATGTAAACTTAGAGTTATCTGTCAAAGATAAAACAATTTGGTTAAATGCTAACGACATAGCATCAATATTTGATGTAAACCGTCCTGCAATAGTGAAGCATATAGGCAATATATATAAAAGTCAAGAGCTACTTGAAAAAACAACTTGTTCCATTTTGGAACAGGTTGCAAAAGATGGTAAAAAAAGAAAGATGAACTACTATAATCTCGACATGATTATATCTGTTGGATATAGAGTAAATTCAAAAAAAGCAACTAAATTTAGAACATGGGCGACAAATGTTTTAAATCAATACTTAATACAAGGCTATGCACTCAATAAAGAGAAACTGCAACAACAAAAACTAAATGAGCTTGACAAAACCATACAACTCATTAAACAAGGACTAAAAAACCAAGAGTTAAGCACACAAGAAGCCAAAGGTTTTGTAGAAATAATAAGTAACTATGCCAAAAGCTGGGCTTTACTTCAAGGATATGATGACCAAAGCTTACAAGAACTAACAGAAACAAAAGAAGAAAATTTTACATTAGATTATGATGAAGCAAAAGAGGCTATAGCTGAACTTAAAAGAACACTCATAGCAAAAGGTGAAGCTACAGAACTTTTCGGACGAGAAAAAGCAGGAGAATTTAAAGGAAATCTACTCAACATTTACCAAAGTTTTGGAGGAGTTGATCTTTTACCATCACTTGAGAGCAAAGCCGCAAATCTTCTCTACTACATCATCAAAGGTCATCCGTTTAATGACGGAAACAAACGCATAGGTGCATATCTTTTCGTGCTGTTTCTGCACAAAAATGCCATACTCCACAAAGCAAACGGCGAAACAAAAATAAACGACAATGCCCTAGCATCTGTAGCCCTTTTAGTAGCCCAATCACACCCAGATCAAAAAGATATAATCATTAAGCTTGTGATGAATATGCTTTATGAGGGGGAAAATTGATGGGGGAGTGGAAAACTATTACATTAGGTAAAATTAGTACAGACATTTCTTATGGATATACCGCTAGTGCAAGTCAAGAAGAGTGTGGACCAAAATTTCTAAGAATTACAGATATCGTTCCAGATAGAATTAATTGGAATACTGTACCTTATTGTTCTATTGAGGATAAAAAAATAGAAAAATATAATCTTGAAGCTGGTGATATAGTAATTGCTAGAACTGGTGCAACTACTGGATATAATAAACTAAACCCAGAAAAAAGAGATGACTGGCAAGAGGTACGAAACTATATAGATGCTATGAATTATGCTATCAAAGAGCTTGAAAATTTACCTATTAGTAACAGATTAATCAAAAAAATTCATGAAATACTTTTAGATAGTGTACGAGGTGAAGCAAAACAACCGGGTGAGTTTAGAAAATCTCAAAACTGGATAGGTGGAGCAAGTCTTGCCACAGCATACTTTATACCGCCACATTACAATGAAGTGAGTGATCTTATGAGTGATTTGGAAAAGTTTTTGCACAATGAAGAGATATTTGTACCACACTTAATTAAAATAGCTATTGCTCACTACCAGTTTGAAACGATTCACCCGTTCTTAGATGGAAACGGCAGAATAGGAAGACTTATGATAACCCTTTATTTGGTTGGTAACGGCTTACTGAAAAAACCATCACTCTATCTATCTGATTTTATAGAAAAAAATAAATCTGTATATTATGAAGTATTGACACTTGTGCGAATAAATCATGATTTGGTACATTGGATAAAATTCTTTCTTGAAGCGGTTATAAATACAGCAAACAGCGGAATAAAAACTTTTCAAGATATTTTGAGTTTAAAACAAGAGATGGACACTTTAGCAATAGGTTTTGGTAAAAAAGCACATAATGCAAGTAAATTGATAGAGTATTTATATCAATAGCCAATTATTTCTATAAGCGACATTATTGAACCTTTGGAAATGAGCAAACCAACTGCGAACTCCTTGGTCAAAGAATTTGAATTAAAAGGAATACTCAAAGAAGTGACTGGCTATCAGAGAAATAAGCTTTTTGTATTTGAGAGATATTTAGATATTTATAGTCAAAATTAAGCCTATAAACTTTACTAAGATTTTCTATAGTTAAATTTAAGGCTCCAAACTTTACTAAGATTTTTTATAATTAAATTTGAAAGGGATTTTTTACCGATGACTAAAATAACTGAAAATGAAATAGAACTGTTTGCAATTGAACTTTTAGAGAAACTAGGATTTGAGTATATCTATGCTCCTAGTATTGCACTTGATAGCGAAAATCCTATGCGAGAATCTTTTGAGGATGTCATACTCAAAGAGAAACTTCAAAACTCACTCGCTACTATCAATCCTACTTTAGATTATGACTTAATAGAATATGCCGTAAAACAATGTCAAAGACTTAGATCTACAGAACTTTTAACTGATAATGAAGCCTTTCATAAAATACTTACGGAGGGCATAACCGTTGAAGTGCAAAAAGATGGTGTTACTCGTGGTGAGATAGTAAAGCTTATAGACTTTGATGATATTTCTAATAATGATTTTGTGGTATCTAACCAATTTACAATAGTTGAAAATGGAATCAACAAGCGACCAGACTTAATCCTCTTTATAAATGGCTTGCCTTTAGTGGTAGTTGAACTTAAAAATCCCGTGGATGAAAATGCAACTATCAAATCAGCTTATAATCAAATACAAACCTATAAAAGTGTTATTCCTTCACTTTTTACTTACAATACTTTTTGTATTATAAGTGATGGACTAGAAGCAAAAGCAGGAACTATCAGTGCAGGATTGAGCCGTTTTATGGCTTGGAAAAGTAGTGATGGAAAAAGTGAAGCCTCAAACTTTATCTCTCAAGTAGAAACGATGATAACAGGGATGTTAAACCCTATTACTCTTTTAGATTTAGTTAGAAACTTCATCGTTTATGAGAAGAGTAAAAAAGAAGATAAAAATGGAATTGTAACTATTGAAACTGTTAAAAAATTAGCAGCCTATCATCAGTACTATGCAGTTAATAAAGCAGTAAATAGAACAATGAAAGCTAGTAGTGAAGATGGAGACAAAAAAGGTGGTGTTGTTTGGCATACGCAAGGAAGTGGTAAATCACTCTCTATGGTGTTTTATACTGGTAAAATCGTTCTTAGCTTGAATAATCCAACTATCTTAGTAATCACAGATAGAAATGATTTGGACGACCAACTTTTTGATACCTTTGCTAGTTCACAGAGTTTATTAAGACAAGAACCTATTCAAGCACAAGATAGAGAGCATCTCCAAAAGCTTCTCAAAGTCGCTTCAGGTGGAGTTATATTTGCCACTATTCAAAAGTTTCAACCAAAAGAGGGAAATATTTATGATGAACTCTCAGATAGAAGAAATATCATAGTCATAGCCGATGAGGCACACCGTACACAGTATGGATTTAAACCTAAAACAGTTGATGAAAAAGATAAAAATGGAAATGTCATAGGTAAAAAGATTGTTTATGGATTTGCAAAATACCTAAGAGATGCCCTACCAAATGCAAGTTATCTTGGATTTACTGGTACGCCTATTGAAAGTAGTGATGTAAACACTCCCGCCGTGTTTGGTGATTATGTAGATATTTATGATATTTCACAAGCAGTTCTTGATGGTGCTACTGTTAAGATTTACTATGAGAGTCGTCTTGCTAAAATTAACCTTAGTGATGAGGGCAAAAAGCTTGTTGAAGAGTTGGACGATGAACTCGAAAATGATGATTTGAGTGAAACACAAAAAGCCAAAGCAAAATGGACACAACTAGAAGCACTTATAGGGAGTGAAAATAGAGTAAAAGAAGTCGCAAACGACATCGTCACTCACTTTGAAAATCGTCAAGAAGTTTTTGATGGTAAGGGTATGATAGTCGCTATGAGTAGGAGAATTGCTACAAGATTATATGAAGAGATTATCAAACTTCGTCCTGAGTGGCATAGCAAGGATTTAACTAAGGGTGTGATAAAAGTTGTAATGACTTCTAAAAGTAGCGATGGAGCAGAGATACAAAAACATCATACGACTAAACAACAAAGAAGAGATTTAGCGAACCGTATGAAAGATACGAATGATGAACTCAAACTTGTAATCGTTAGAGATATGTGGCTTACTGGATTTGATGCACCATCCATGCACACTCTCTATATAGATAAGCCAATGAAAGGTCACAACCTAATGCAAGCAATCGCAAGGGTAAATAGAGTTTATAGAGATAAACCCGGTGGACTTGTTGTTGATTATCTAGGAATCGCAAGTGATTTGAAAAAAGCACTCTCTTTTTATAGTGATAGTGGAGGAAAGGGCGATCCTGCACTAGCTCAAGAACAAGCAGTTGCACTGATGCTTGAAAAACTTGAAGTCGTATCTCAAATGTATCATGGATTTGCTTATGAGGATTATTTTGAAGCAGATACACGAGTGAAACTATCTTTAATACTAGAAGCACAAGAGCATATACTTAGTCTTGAAAATGGCAAAAAAAGATACCTAGATGAAGTTACTGCCCTTTCAGCCGCATTTGCAATAGCAGTTCCTCACGATGAAGCTATGGATGTGAAAGATGAAGTTTCATTTTTTCAAGCAGTTAAAGCAAGATTAGTTAAATTTGAAAGTAATGGAAGTGGAAGAACTGATAAAGAGTTAGAAACTACGATACGCCAAGTTATAGATAAAGCACTTGTAACAGAGCAAGTTGTTGATATATTTGATGCTTCGGGAATTAAAAAGCCTGATATTTCTGTTCTTTCTGAAGAATTTTTGCTTGAAGTCCAAGGTATGAAACATAAAAATATTGCACTTGAGGTACTTAAAAAACTACTGGGTGATGAGATAAACACGAGAATGAAAAAAAATCTAGTTCAAAGTAAATCTCTTATGGAAATGTTGAAAAATTCTATAAAAAAATACCATAATAAAGTCATTACCGCAGCTGAAGTTATAGAAGAACTAATCAAACTCAGTAAAGATATTCATAAAATGGATAAAGAGCCTAAATCTATGGGACTAACTGATTTTGAGTATGCATTTTATACCGCTGTTGCAAACAATGAGAGTGCAAAAGAGCTTATGAGTAAAGATGTTTTACGAGAATTGGCGGTTGTACTTACTCAAAGAGTAAGGGATAATGCATCTATTGACTGGACGATTAAAGAAAGTGTGTGTGCAAAGCTAAAAGTTATCGTAAAAAGAACTCTACGACAATTTGGGTACCCACCAGATATGCAAATGTTGGCTACTGAAACTGTACTCAAGCAAGCTGAAATGATTGCTAATGAGCTGACAACTTAAAAGAAGTTTGCCTATATATTAATCATTAATTCACTTCTATATAGCTACGATTTCTATATAATAATAAGATTAATTATATGGAGTTCTAACTATGCAAACACCACTAGAGAGTTTTATAGACTATAAAGCCGATACAGGCTCACAATGTGGTAACTACTCCATAGACATTCCAAAACTTAAAGAGGGTGAGCAGTATCGGTTTCATTTTGATGCTGTTGCTTGTGTTGGATGTCGCTGTTGTGAGGTGGCTTGTAATGAGCAAAATAACAACCCAGCAGATATAAAATGGCGACGTGTTGGAGAGATGGAGGGTGGTGATTTTCCTGCGTTTACACAGTTACTAAACTCTATGAGCTGTAATCACTGTATAGACCCTGCTTGTGCGATAGGGTGTCCTACAGAATCTTATATAAAAATTGCAGAAACTGGAATCGTTGTACATGATGATGACACTTGCATAGGGTGTCAATACTGTACATGGAACTGTCCTTATGGTGTGCCTGTTTTTCATGAAGAACGCCATATCGTTACAAAATGCCATATGTGTCATGAACGTCTTGATGTGGGACAGTCTCCTGCTTGTGTACAATCATGCCCATCAGGTGCTATTGAGATTGAAGCTGTAAATGTACAAGAGTGGTTAAATCGTGAGACGAGTGAAAAAGATAATATGCCATTTTTACCAGATGAGAGTATTACTAACTCTACAACTCGTTACACGCTTCCAGAAAATTTGCCAGAACTGATGAAAGAGATGGATGAACATATACTCAAGCCTGCTCATAAAGAACTTCCGCTTGTATTTATGACTGTTCTTACTCAAATCTCTTTAGGTGGGTTCTTAGCACTTTTTCTTGGTGATGTGATGAGCTTGTTTGGTTTTGAATCAACTAACTGGATTATGGCACTTTTAGTAATGTTACCAGCTGCCTTAGGCTTACCACTTTCAGCTCTACATTTAGGTCGTCCATTTTTAGCGATGACTGCAATGAAAAATATTAAAACTTCATGGCTAAGTCGTGAAGCTTTAGCCTTGGGAGTTTTTACAGCTCTTATGAGCTCGGTTGTTGGAGCTTACTTTTTTGAAGTAAACGCAGCACTGCGTTTAGCACTTGAAGCACTAACTTTGGCGATAGGAGTGTATGGGATTTATGCACAAAGTATGATTTACCGCATAAAAGCTCGTCCTTCATGGGATAGAATTACAACAAATTTTAAGTTCTTTGGAGTGAGTTATATTGGGATGTTTTTAGTTGCGTTTATAAGCAGTCTTTCAACTCTCCATGAAGCTATAGTACCCTTAACGACATTAGGAATGCTTGGAGCTTTAGCACAACTTTTCTTTACTTATGAAGATACAAGAACTTTAGATGACAAAGAAAATGAGTACCAACTCCAACGCACAAAAAGACTTTTAAATGAGAACTTTAAAAAGATAAAGCTTTTGCGTTTAGTTAGTCTAGTTTTTGGTGGAGTTGTGTTACCACTTCTTGCATTAGTGATGATAACTTCTTCTTTGAATGCAACTTCTGCTATACTTTTTGTTGTATTAGTAGTAGTATTTGTAAGTGAAATAAGTGATAGATTTTTATTTTACACAACAGTTGTCCCCCTTGGAATGGCAGGTGGATTTTTTGTAGGTAAACAGAGATAAAGGAAATAATATGGCGTTAATAGAAGTAAATAGTGAAAATTTTAAAGAAGTTATAACAAATGAATTTGCAAGTGGTAAAAAGGTTGTTCTTAAGTTTATATCAGAATATTGTGATGCTTGTATGGCTTTAGGCTTTGAACTTGAGAATATAGAAGAGAGAGAAGATGTTTCTGTTTTAGAAGTTGATTGTGTTGAGTCCGGTGATATAGCACAAATGTATGATGTTATGGAAGTGCCAACAATGGTGATTTATAAAGATGAAAGAACTATGCTTCTAAATGCAACTGGTGTGATGATGGCACAAGATATAATAGAGATACTAGATTCAAACGAGTGAAAATGATAACAAAAATAAAAGACTTTTTAGGTGTAGACATAAAAGAAGAGAAATATAAACTCTCCTCAGACCCACTCTTTGGTATGATAAGTGATGCAAAAAAACCTGATAAATGGGTCTTTTCTACTTGTGGATATTGTGGTGTTGGCTGTGGTCTTTACATCGGTGTTAAAGATGGTAAAGCTGTTTACACAAAGGGCAACCCTAAACATGATGTAAATATGGGGACACTCTGTCCAAAAGGTCTCTCAGAACATCAAATGATAAACTCAACTGATAGAGTTTTAGCACCGCAAATAAAAAAAGATGGTAAGTTTGAAGATGTGGAGTGGGATGAGGCTTACACAAAAGTTAGTTCTGAGTTTAAACGCATAGCTTCGGAGCATGGGAATAAAGCCGTTTCAGTTATAGGAACAGGGCAGTTTCTAACAGAAGAGTTTTATACTCTTGGTAAGTTTGTACAACTTGGACTCAAAACCAATAACTATGATGGAAACACAACACTTTGTATGGCTTCTGCTGTTATGGGTTATAAACAATCCCTTGGAAGTGACGGTCCAGTTGGAAGTTATGAAGATTTTGAAAAAGCAGATACTATATTTTTGATTGGTGCAAATATCGCAGATAATCATCCTATTTTAACTTTGCATTTAAACAAGAACAAAAAAACTACTAAAAAAGTGATAGTGATAGACCCTCGCGCTTCAAAAACTTCACAACTAGCAGATATCTTTGTACCCATAAAGCCAAGGACAGATTTAGCTCTTTTTAATGGTTTAGCATATATCGTGATGGAGCAGGGCTGGGAAGATGAGGGATACATCAAAGCAAACACTAATGGCTATAAAGAACTCAAAAAACATTTACAAGATTATCCCCCACAAGAGGTAGCAAACATTACAGGCATAGATGTTAAAACTCTTTATGAACTTGCTCGTCAGTTTGTATCGCAAGATGCTGTACTCTCAGCATGGACTATGGGTGTAAACCAATCTTTTATGGGAACAGATACAGTAAGCGCAATCATAAACTTACATCTCTTAACTGGGCATATTGGTCGAGAGGGAGCAGGGCCTTTTAGCATAACAGGACAGTGTAATGCTATGGGAACTCGTGAAACAGGCTTTACTTCTTCTCTTCCTGGGTATAGGAATTATGGAGATGAGAAAGCTTTAAAAGAGTATGCAACTCTTGTAAATGTTCCTGAGGAGATTATTCCTCGTGAACGTGGGTACAAATATGCTGAGATAATAGATGCAATAGACAGAGGTGAGATAAAAGCACTTTGGATAACTGCAACTAACCCACTTGTAAGTTTTGTAAACCAAGAAAAACTTCGTGCTACTTTAGCAAAACTTGATTTACTTGTAGTTCAAGATGCTTTTTACAGCGACACCGCACAAATAGCAGATGTGATTTTTGCAGCTGCAACTTGGGGAGAAAAAGAGGGAGTGTATACTAACTCTGAACGTAGATGTAACAAAGCAAATAAAGCGGTAGAACCTCAAGGAAATTCTAAAAGTGATTTTGACATAATTATCGAGTTTTCCAAATACTTTGAAGGAGTTAATGAGATGCTTTTTCCTTCTTGGAGTGAGCCTCGTGATGCTTTTGAGGAGTGGCGAAAAGTGAGTAAAGGGCAACTTTGTGATTATAGTGGCATAACTTATGAACTGCTAGAGGAGCATGGCGGAATCCAGTGGCCTTGTAATGAAAAAAATCCTTTGGGAACTAAAAGACTTTATACTCCAGATATGCCCTTTAAAACAAAAGATGAAAAAGCAAAACTACTCTGTTTAGATTGGTTTCCTATGGCAGAACCTATTAGCTCAAAGTTTCCAGCTATTTTAAATACTGGTCGAACTGTTGAGCAGTGGCATACTCGTACTAAAACGAGAAATATTGCTATTTTAGATAATCTTGCTCCTGAAGCATGGGTGGATTTGAGTCCAAAAGATGCAGAAAAACTTAAAGTAAAAAGTGGTGATAGAATGGCGATTTCAAGTGCGAGAGGTCGCGTTGAAGATGTTGTAGTTCGTGTAACGGGGAGTGTAAGAGAGGGAAATATCTTTATACCTTTTCACTTTAACACACAACTTGTAAACACCCTTACAAACGATAGCTTTTGCCCAAAATCAGGTGAGCCAAATTTTAAACAAACTGCCGTACAACTACACTCAAAAGAAGTTCCAGAGGGACTAGAACTAAAAAAACAAGAGATAAGCGGTGAAATAACTCATGTTAAAACGGCTTATGAGGGTGTTGCGTTTAAAGAAAAAGAGTTAAGTCAAAGAACTTAACTGTTTTGAAATCCTATTAAAAGTAACAGTGCCATTGTTGAGATACTCATAATGATAAAACCAGTTCTGTAAAACATCAAGGGTGAGCGTTCCATTATGCTGAGGTTTTTTGCAAAAAATGGTTTTACTTTTTGTGGATACTTTAACTCAAAATCCATTTCAGAATAGTGTTCATATCGTCTCTCTTTATCTATTGCGATAGAACGCAGTATGACACTATCAAGCCAATGAGGAATGTTTTTGTTATAGAAACTTGGTGTTTTTGCTTCTCTAAAAGTTGGATTTTGAAAAGGTTCTATTTCCCCATAAGGGTATTTTCCAGTGAGAGCAAGATAAAGAGTAACCCCGATGGAAAAAATTTCCGTAGATTCACTTATGGCTTCATTTTGAAATCTTTCAGGTGCGAGATAACTTGGAGTTCCTGCTTGTGTGTCAGTTGAAAAAATCTCTGTAATACTTCCAAAATCTATGATTTTAAATTCTAAATTTTCATCATCATCTTTTGCAATCATAATATTTGGTGGTTTAATATCGCCATGTACGAGGTCGTACTTTAGTAAAAACTGCCCCATTTGTATAAGAGTTGATGCAAGTTCAATAGTATCATCAATAGTGATATGCTTATGTTTTAAAAAACTATCTAAGTCTTCCCCTTTAAAGAGTTGCATTACATAGTAACGGTGTGTTCTATTTTTTGGAATCACCGCTTTTGGAAAAAAGTTTGCTTTAAGCCTTTTTGCATTCCATGCTTCTTTTACAAAGAGGTCTAAAATAGTTTCACTCTCAATAGCTTCTTCAGGTGCAAATTTTACAACATAATGTTTTGTTTTTTTGGAACAAAGCCATGTTCTGTTATTTTGGATGAGAGATTTTTCTAAAACATAACCATCAATGTTTTGTCCCTCTTTGAGTGATATAGGAATGTTGATTTTTTGTTGTTTAAGTGTTTGCACATCACTTACATTAAGAACTTCTATGACAACAGCTGTTGTGTCATCAGGTAAATGGTCACTTTCTTTTTTTGATGCTTTTTTTACTAATGTATGTGCTCCAAAGTCGATATTTTTTTCAAGATTTTCTTGGTCTAGAACATTATAAAGTCCATCACTACAAAGTAAAATTTTGTCATCTTTTTGTAAGATATTTTCAAAATAGTAAGGATTCACTTTCTTATCAATCCCGACAGCTTGTGTTAAAACATTTTCATAACCTTCTTCATCCATAGAATGGTCCCAAGAGAGTTGGTTCAGTTTTTCATTGCGGTATAAGTAAACACGACTATCTCCAACATTAGCCCCATAGAGACGATTACCTTGGATAACTACAATGGTGAGAGTTGTAACGAGTTCAGAACGCTCATAGTTGATTTGTGATTCTTGATAAAGAATGGAGTTTATAGACTTAGTAAAAGAGAGAATAGATTTTTCAATGGACCATGTTTTTGGTCTTTTTTTAAGATTATTCATAAGGTAAGTAGTAACTCGTTTTGCAGCTGCAGCACCTTCTGTTGCACTACCAACTCCATCACAGACTATAGCGACTGTAAGGTTACCTATAGTTTTAACATCATAAAAATCATCACCAGTGAGTTCATTGCGTTTTGCAAGAGAAAATCCCGAACTTAAAATATTATTTTCCAAGTTAGCACCTTAAAATAAGTATATAAATAGTTACTATTTTATCGAAAAAAGATTAAAGTTATAGATAAAAATGAGAAGTTAAGGGGGGGGGAGACTTATATAGAGGGGGGAATCTATATAAGCCTATATGTTAAATTTATGTTATTTGTAAAGAGGTCTTTTTTAAAATTATGCTGTAATTTTTTTGTAAAGAGTGTTCATTTTGTCAGCAGGTACTACCATTGGAGAACACATAACTTTTGAACATACTGCAGTTGCTTCACCAAGGTAACCAACAAAGTCAACTACTTTGTCATTTGCTTTGTCATCAAACACTGATGCTAAGATTTTTTTAGCTCTTGCATTACCACTTACTCTTGCATCTTTAACTGCAGTTTCTGCATCAGTAAAAGTATCTTTTACTGTATCAATTCCTGATTTAGCAGCATCTGCTATTTTAGTTGCTGTGTCTTTTACAGAGTCAGTTACTGTAGTTGTAGTTTCTTTTACTGAATCAGTTATTTTAGTTGCAGTATCTTTTACTGAATCAACTACTTTAGTTGCAGTTGCTTCAACTTTCTCTTCAACTTTTTTTACCGCAGTTACTTTTTTCTCAACTTTTGGAGCTGCTACTTTTTTTTCTGCTTTTGGTGCTACTGTTTCTTCTGTATTTACTTCTTTTGTTGCTGTTGCCATAATATTTCCTTAATATGTTTATAAAATTTATTTTAATTATTAGTTCAATTAATGTTTTGAACTTGAGTGGAATTATATATAAAAATATATTAATTGTAGCTTATAGTAAAGATAACTTTTACTAATTACTTATAAATGTGTAAAAAATTGAAAAATAGATAGAAATTCATATAAAGTAAAAGCAGATATAAAGCGACCATTTAGTATAATTCACGGATTTTTATATATAAGGTGTATACATGGCTAACAAACGTGTTTTAGTGAAGTTTTCAGGTGAAGCTCTTGCTGGTGAAGCAGGTCATGGGATTGACACACAGATTCTAAAATACATTGCGAATGAGATTAAATCTCTTGTGAATGCTGGAATCGAAGTTGGAATAGTTATCGGTGGTGGTAACATTATTCGTGGTGTTACAGCGGCAGAAGATGGGATTATTAAAAGAACATCTGGTGATTATATGGGAATGCTTGCTACTGTTATAAATGGTGTAGCAATGCAAGAAGCTTGTGAGCATCAAGGGTTACAAGTACGTATGCAAACTGCTATTAAAATGGAGCAAATTGCAGAGCCATATATTAACCGTAAAGCAGTAAGACACTTAGAAAAAGGTCGTGTAGTTATATTTGCAGCAGGAACAGGAAACCCTTTCTTTACTACGGATACTGCAGCAACACTTAGAGCTGTAGAAATTGGTGCAGAAGTAATTATAAAAGCAACTAAAGTAGATGGTGTTTATGACAAAGATCCAGTGAAATTTGACGATGCAGTAAAATTACATAAGCTTACATATGATGAAGCATTACAAGATCATATAAAAGTAATGGATGATACATCAATAGCTCTTGCTAAAGATAATAAATTACCAATTATAATATGTGACATGTCGATTAAAGGCAATCTATTAGATATATTAAATGGTAATATGGACAACTGTTCTATAGTACAATAAACATAAGGAAAAACAGAATGAAAATGAAAACAGAAGAGTTAACGGCACAAATTTTAGCTAACAATCCAACACTAGATAATTATAAAATTGCTATCGCAGTAGCAACAAGATGTGATCAACTTGAAAATGGTGCTCAAAGTAAATTAAATATTGATCCTACAAGTATTAAGGCTGCTGATTTAGCACTTATGGAAATCGCTCAAGGTCTTATTGTTATTAAGGGCTTTGAAAATATCGAAAAGTAGTAGTATCAAATGGGTCTGAGTCAAGTACAAATAGATAAGATAAAACATCTAAAAGATGTTGACTCGGCATCAACTTACCTTTTTTCTCAAATTAAGAAAACCCCCTCTTTAGAAAAAGCACTTCATTATGCAATAGAAGCACATCAAACGCAATTACGAAAAAGTGGTGAACCTTATATTGTTCATCCTATTTTAGTAGCTTCTATTGTTGCTGCAATTACTAATGATGAATCGATGGCAATTTCTGCACTTCTACATGATGTTGTAGAAGATACTCTTACAACTATCGAAGAGGTTAGTAATCTCTTTGGTGAAGATGTCGCACATCTTGTTGAAGGACTTACGAAGATAGATAAAATTCGTGATGCAGAGCTTATTCCCTCTAGTTCAAATGAACGCCTTGTTGTCTCAGCCCTTTCGTTTAGAAAAATGCTTTTAGCCAGTATTCAAGATATTCGTGTGTTGGTAGTAAAGCTTTGTGATAGACTTCATAATATGCTTACACTTGACGCTTTAGTTGAGCATAAACAACAACGCATTGCAGAAGAGACACTTGTTGTTTATGCACCAATTGCTCATCGTCTTGGTATCAGCTTTTTAAAAAATATTTTAGAGGATTTGAGTTTTTCATATCTTTTTAGAGAAGATAAACATCATATAGATAATTATCTTGATACAAATTATCATGCTATAGAGGTACGACTAAATGAGTTTAAAGAGTCTATTCATACACTACTTTTAAGTAATGGTTTTTGTGAAGATGATGTCGAGATACTCTCGCGTGTAAAACATAAATATTCAATATATTTGAAGATGCAAAGAAAAGGTGTGAGTATTGATGAAGTACTTGACCTTTTAGCTGTTAGGATTTTGACGACAGATTCTGTGAAATGTTACAATATATTAGGGCTTATTCATTTGCATTTTCAACCATTAAGCTCGCGTTTTAAAGATTATGTAGCTGTGCCAAAAGATAATGGCTATCAAACAATTCATACGACTGTTTTTCATAAAAGTGCAATATTTGAAGTGCAAATTAGAACTTTTGAGATGCATAAAACTGCTGAACTAGGAGTTGCCGCACATTGGAAATATAAAAGTGGTGGAAATAACATTAAGCTTGATTGGCTTGATAATTTACAGTATCAAAATGAATCAGTTGAAGATTTTTATGAGTTGATTAAAAATGATTTATATAGTGAAGATATTTCTGTTTTTTCACCAACAGGTGACCCATTTACTCTTCCTCGTGGAGCAGTTGCACTTGATTTTGCTTATGCTGTTCACTCAGAAGTTGGTAATTATGCAGAGTCTGTGCTGATAAATAAAACAAAAGCCTCATTGCTTACTGAAGTGAAAAATGGGGATATAGTAAAAATTATTACATCTAAAAAACTGCAAACACGTTGCTCTTGGATTGATGCTGTAAAAACTTCACGAGCACAAACAAATATGCGACTTAACTGTAATGCTCGTATACGAGATATAGATGCAAAAACAAGTCTAAATATTGTTGCGACAGCAATGAGCTTAAATAACACTCGTGTAGAAGAGTGGTTTAAAGGTCATGATAAAGAAGAGATACCAAGTAATATCTCAAGTGATATTGAACACTTTAGAAAAGTGATTACAAGATATACAAATGAGATTAGCCAAAACAGTAGATTTCGTAAATTTTTATCTAAGCATAAGTTTAAACTCAAATCCAATATTATTTCAGGTGTTGAAATCTTTAGTGTAAACAGTGTAAACAATGTTGTTTTTGACTACTGTTGTCATCCTAAAGCAGGGGATCAAATCATGGCGTTTTTAGATAAATCAAAAGTGCATGTACATCATAAGATGTGTAAAAGTGCTACGAAGTATCTTGATGCGAAAGAGCCTATGGTTTTTGTAAGGTGGGAGCGAAAAAACATTTATAATTATAAACTTATCGCATCTTTACATAATGAAAAAGGTGCTTTGGCAAAGTTTTTGACATATCTTGCAAAAATGGAGATAGATATTAGCTCTATAGAACTTGGAAAAAATAGTGGTGAGTATACAAAATATTGTGAACTTGGATTTGAATCTAAAGAAGAAAATATAAATGTTTTACGTACAAAAATTGAGACGAAAATAAAAATCATTCATCTAATACGAACAGATGATGCATATAAATAAAATTTAATAAAGAGAATAAAATGATAGAAAAAGCATTAAGTGAAATCAACAGAGGTTGTGCAGAAATAATTGACAATGAAAGAATTGAAAAGTTACTAAAATCTTACTATGAAGAGGGTAAAACTTATACTGTAAAAGCTGGATTTGATCCTACTGCCCCTGATTTACACTTAGGGCATACTGTCCTTTTACAAAAGCTTGCTGCGTTTCAAAAGTATGGTGGTCGTGTACAGTTTCTTATCGGTAGTTTTACAGCGATGATTGGTGATCCAACTGGTAAGAGTGCGACAAGAAAAGTTTTAACACAAGAAGATATAGTTAAAAATATTGCTTCATACACTACTCAAGCTTTTAAAATCTTAGATGAGAGTAAAACAGACATCGTTTACAACAATGAATGGCTTGATAAACTTGGTGCTACTGGAATGTTAGAACTTGCTTCAAACCTTACAGTAGCACGTATGCTTGAACGTGATGATTTTTCTAAACGCTATGCTTCTCAAACTCCTATTGCGGTAAGCGAGTTTATGTATCCACTTTTACAAGGGTATGATAGTGTTCATCTCAAATCAGACATTGAAATAGGGGGGACTGACCAAAAGTTTAATCTTTTGATGGGAAGACAACTCCAGAAATCTTATGAAATTAAAAAGCAACAAGCTGTTTTAATGATGCCGATTTTAGAAGGTCTTGATGGTGTGCAAAAGATGAGTAAATCTTTAGGAAATTATATCGGTGTGACAGATGAAGCAAATGATATGTTTGGAAAAGTTTTAAGTATCAGTGATGAGTTGATGTGGCGATACTATGAGCTTTTAAGTACAAAAACTTTAGATGAAATTGCTCAAATGAAAATAGATGTTACAAATGCTGTATTACACCCTAAAAAAGTAAAAGAGGATTTGGCATTAGAGATTACAACTCGTTTTCACTCAGAAGATGAAGCAAACGCAGCTAAACAAGAGTTTGAAAAAGTGCATGCAAAAAGTCAAGTTCCTACAGATATAGCAGAATTTTCATGCGAAGGTGAGATATGGATAGCAAAAGCCTTGCAAGATTGTAACATTGAACCATCTACTTCACAAGCAAGGCGAGATATTAAGCAAGGTGGTGTTAAAATAAACCAAGAAAAAGTGACTGATGAAAAGTTACAACTAACAAAGGGTGAGTACTTGCTCCAAGTTGGGAAAAGAAAATTTGCAAAACTAAAGGTAAACTAATGAGCTTTAACTCTTTAAAAATTGGAAAATACACAATTGAAAAACCAATCGTACAAGGCGGGATGGGTGTAGGAATAAGCTGGGATCAGTTAGCTGGGAATGTTTCAAAAGAGGGTGGACTTGGTGTTATCTCTGCTGTTGGGACAGGTTATTATAATAATAAAGAATTTTCTAAGAAACTCGTTTCAGATAGACCTTTAAGTGAAGCTAATTTTTATTCAAAAGAGGGCTTTGATGCTATTATAAAAAATGCAAGAAAAGTCTGTGGAGACAAACCATTAGCTGCAAATATTCTTTATGCTATTAATGACTATGGTCGTGTTGTGGCAGATGCTTGTGAATCTGGCATTGATATTATCATTACAGGTGCAGGACTTCCGACAAATATGCCAGAGTTTACAGAGGGGTATCCTGATGTTGCCCTTGTACCTATTGTTTCATCTGCAAAAGCTTTGAAAATCATCTGTAAGCGTTGGAAAAAACGTTATAACAGAGTTCCTGATGCAGTAGTTGTTGAGGGTCCAAAATCTGGTGGTCATCAAGGGTTTACTTATGAACAATGTAAAATGCCTGAAAATCAACTAGAAAATATTGTTGCTCCAGTTGTAGCAGAAGCAGCACTTTGGGGAGACATTCCAGTAATCGCTGCTGGTGGTGTTTGGGATAAATCTGACATAGAAGAGATGATGAGCCTTGGTGCTCGTGGTGTTCAGATGGGTACTCGTTTTATCGGTACACATGAGTGTGATGCTCATGCAAACCTTAAGCAAGTTCTTATTGATTGTAAAGAAGATGATATTCAACTCATGTCTTCACCAGTTGGATACCCAGCACAAGGTGTAGTTACAAACTTAACACATTTAGTCGCTAAGCGTGAAGGTCCAGAAATTAAGTGTATCTCAAATTGTGTTGCACCTTGTAACCGTGGTGTTGAAGCTAAAGAAGTTGGATTCTGTATAGCAGATAGACTAAGTGATGCTTATGAAGGTAATTTAGAAACTGGTCTTTTTTTCTCCGGAACAAATGGCTATAGACTTAAAGAACTTATTTCAGTAAAAGAACTTTTAACAAAACTTACAGAGGGTGAATAAGCAGTAAATGCTTCGCTCTTTTGTTAGTATGTTATTATTAGTACTGTCTCTTAATGCACTCAGTAATAGTGAGATTTTAAAAAGGGCAGATGGCTTTGTAAAGTCAAGCAATAAGAGTAATCAGTTCCGTGCATATAACGATTATAAAAATCTTTATCTTCGTGCCTTGATGCAAGATGATAAAAGACTTCTTAAAAACTCTTTAGCAGGTATCGTTAAGAGTGGAAAAAGACTTCATATTGATGTATCTCAGTATAAAGAAGAGTTAGCTGCATTTGATACAAAAGTAACAATATCTAAATCTTCAAAGTTTACAAAAGTTTTTAAAAAACCAACAAATGAAATCAAAGTAGAAGCTTCAAATAGATTAAAATCTGCTACTTGGAAATCAGGAAAGCTTATTTTGCAGTTCGATAAAAAACTGTTAAATAACCATATAAATTATTTCTCAAAGTACAATGTAAAAAGAAAAAAGTATCAATATGTTTTTGATATACATGCCGCTATTCGTTCTTCGCAAACATTAAGAAAAAATAAGATAGATAAAATAAAAATCTCTCAACAAAATTTTCAAACAATACGACTACTTATTGAAAATAAAGATAAGCTCAATATAAACTTTAAACACCATACATCAAGTATAACAATTAGTATGCAAACTACAGTAAAACAACAAAGCCAAACAAAAATCGTTTCTCATCCTACTATTGCACCACAACGTTTGGATAGAAATAAAATAATTGTGATTGATGCTGGTCATGGTGGCAAAGATCCCGGTGCGATAGGTTATAAAAATTACAGAGAAAAAGTTGTTGTTTTAAGTATCGCTAAAAATTTAAGAAAAAAACTAAAAAGTCGTGGTTTTAAAGTTTATATGACACGAGATAGAGACTCCTTTGTGAAGCTTAGTAAGAGAACAAAATATGCCAATAAGAAAAATGCAGACATATTTATAAGTATTCATGCAAATGCTGTTTCAGCTAAACAAGCAGCTTATGCACAAGGGATTGAAACTTATTTCCTTTCAAAGTCTCGTTCAGCCAGAGCTAAAAGAGTAGCAGCAAAAGAGAATCAAGCAGATTTAAGTGAGATGGATTTTTATGGTAAAGAGAGCTTTTTAAATACTATTAACTCTCATAATATAGTAGCAGCCAATAAACTTGCGATTGATTTACAGCGTGGTGCATTAGGCACACTTAACAAAACATATAAAAATGTAAAAGATGCAGGTGTAAGAGAAGGACCATTTTGGGTTTTAGTAGGTGCACAGATGCCTGCTGTTTTAGTAGAAGTAGGGTTTATTTCAAATCCAACTGAAGCAAAAAGACTTGTAAGTACTAAATATCAAAAAAAGTTAGCAACGGGTTTAGCAAATGGAGTAGAGCGTTATTTTTTAAATAACTAGCTTTTTTATGCAACATAAGCACTTATTTATTTACTTTCATTAACTTTACATTCAATCTTGGTTTAAATTCATATATTAAACTTGTTTAAATTAAAAGAAAGGAAATGCTTATGAATATCAATTCAATCAATGCAAGTCAAACTAATTATACACAGGTAAATAGTGCTAGTACATCTACATCGCTCTCGTCAGATCAAAAATCATATATAACAGATTTATTATCACAGTATGATGCGAACTCTTTATCTAAGTCGGATGCAAAAGAGATAGTTAAAGCTCTCCAAGATGCTAATATATCTCCATCTGAAGCATTAGCAAGTACTATGTCCGCTTCAGGATTTGATGCAAAAAATATTGGTGATTTAGCAGGTGTTGGTCAAAATGCTAAAGGTCAAAGACCAATGGGTCCACCACCTCCAAGAACAGAAGAGATGTCTAGTATTTCTGACTTATTAGATAGTTTATTAAATTCTGAGGATAGTGATACAACAAGTTCTACAACAACAACTTTTTCTTCATTTGATACTATCCTAGACTATACAAGTAAAATAGTAAGTCTAAAAGACAGTAGTAAAACAGAAGTGATGGAATTGTTAAAACAATATAATTCTGAGGACAATACACTTTCTCAAGAAGATACACAAAAATTTATTGTAAACTCTTTAAGCCAAATTTTGAAAGAGACAGACAATTATAATAGAATGTCATTTTATGCATAATTATTAATCGAAAGGAAAGTTTGTGATAAATATTTTAATGTTTGAAGATGATCCAGAATTTTCTTGTTTTTTAGGCGAATATCTTGAAAAATATAATATTAAAATTACAAACTACGAAGACCCATATTTAGGATTAAGTTCAGGCATTGATAACTATGACTTGGTAATCTTAGATTTAACATTGCCTGGAATGGATGGACTTGAAGTTTGTAGTGAAATTACAAAAAAATATAATATTCCTATCATTATTTCAAGTGCGAGAAGTGATACTACTGATAAAGTCATGGGTCTGCAGATTGGAGCAGATTATTATCTGCCAAAGCCATATGATCCAAAAGAGATGTATGCAGTTATTCAAAGTCTTCTTAGACGAGTCAAAAAAAATCAAACTTTAATCTCTTCAAGTGATTTTAAATATGAAAAATCAACATCAATAATTAGCTTTAAAGAAAAAGAGTTACATCTTACTCATGCAGAATATGAAGTGTTAAGTTGCTTGTTAAGCCATAAAAATTCCATAGTCTCAAGAGAACAAATTGTTGCAAGTGCTCAAAGTCTGAGCGATAGTTATTCGAAAAGTTTAGATGTAATTATTAGCCGACTCCGTACAAAAATAGAAGATGATGCCAAAAATCCAAAATATATACATTCCATTAGAGGTTTAGGCTATAAAGTAGTACAATGAATATGACATTATCGCTTAAAGCAAAAATTACAATAGTATTTGTTTTTTTGTTTTTACTCTTAATCTTAGCTCTCATCCCTTTTCGTCATATGCAAGAAATCAAAGCACAAAAAAATGTGCTAAAGTATCATGAACTTGTAGCACAACATATTAGAGAAAATAGACTTTCGCCAAAAATGCTTATTAAATATATGAAGAATATGAACTTCATAATTGTTCCTAGTCCAGAAGTAATTTTGACCAATCATACAGCTGATATAATCAGAAAGAATGGATTTGAAACAATTAGTATAGATGATAAATATTATATACATATTATTACACCTTTTTTTAGAATCTTACTCAAAGATAATATGCATAGATATGAACAAAATTATTTAGATGTTTTTATCTTTATTCTATTTGGACTTCTCTTCGCATTTATATATTATTTGATTTTAAAAAATATTAATGATACACAACATCAGTTAAAATCAAGACAACTCTTTTTACGTACTATTATGCATGAATTGAAGACACCAATAGCAAAGGGAAGAATAGTAAGTGAACTTATAGATGATGAAAAACAAAAAGGAAGAATCATTACTATTTTTGAGAAGCTAAATTCTTTAATAGATGATTTTGCAAAAGTAGAGCAAATAGTTTCACGAAATTATGAGCTTATAATGCATTATTACACAATGAATAAAGTTGTTTTCAATGCTGTTGAGATGCTTTTAGTGGAAAAAACAGATAATATTATATTCCAAGATATATCTGAAAAAAAGATTTATGCAGATTTTGATCTCTTTTCATTGGCTATTAAAAATTTGATTGACAATGCATTAAAATATTCAAACGATAAAAAAGTTATAGTCAAAGAAGAATCAAATCAGCTCCTTATAATCTCAAATGGAAAAGAACTTCAAAAACCATTACAAGAGTATTATAAACCTTTTCATGCAGATGTTAAAAATAAAAATCACGGTATGGGACTTGGACTTTATATAGTACATTCTATTTTAGAGATGCAGAATATGCATTTGGAATATACCTATAAAGATAAGCAGAATATTTTCACAGTAATACTTCCAAATTAATTAATTAATTTTCTTCTTCTTTATACTCTAAATCACCAGCACGAGACTCTTTATCACTTATAAGTGCTTCTATCTGATTTTTTACTTTATCGTAACGATACTGTTCTTTAAATCCGATGATTCTTCCACCAGCTGCGTTTGGATGTCCACCGCCACTAGCCCACTCTTTAGAAATTTGTGCGACACTTACTTTGTTATCAGCACGCAGACTCATAGCTCCTCTGTAACTCACATCAACAATAAAATCATACTCTGGAAACGCAACTAAAAAACCATTACCTACTATAGAAGTATTACCCACTCCATAACTTAAAAAACCTTTATAATTTTTGTAGTAAATAGTATGAGTATCGCGTTTCGTTCCTAAAAGTTCTACTACATAATCTGTTGCAAGATTATCAAGTGTGTTATCATCCCTTTGTTTAAAAAACTCTTTTTTCATTTTATGTATCTTTTCATCAAGTAAAATAGGAGCATTTGGTTCGTTGATAAATTTAGTCGCTTCCATAAGTAAAGAGAGTTTATAATGTGAGTCTTCGTCTGCAAACATAACACGGTTGAGTTCTCGTGTCTCAGTCACTAAACGCATACAAACTTTTCCATACTCAAAGTTATCATGTTCCTCTTTTTTCCATAAATCCACTGCATTGACAACATTTACATAAGACTCCATCCACTCTGGCTCCTCAAGTTTAAAATGTTCTTTTGCATAATCATATACTATTTTTGTTGCACAGCGACTTTCATCAAGATAGTACCAGTCATATTTTTTTGCACTTTGTGCACCACTTCCATGATGGTCAAGTAAGAGTAGTTTTACTTTTTGTTGTTTACTTAGTTTATCTACCTCATGAGTAATCCATCGAGATTCATCTGCACTAAGATTTAAGTCTGATACTAAGATAAGTGCACTGCGTTTATCTTTTTTGATGTTTTCTAAAATGAGTTCGAGTTTAGATTTTACTTCTGCTCCATAATTAGCATTGTAGTTGTGTTTTTCATATGGAGTGTACTTCATAACGAGTTGGCAGCTATAGCCGTCTAAATCGATGTGCGATAAGTGGTGGATAATATCTTGCATTTTTTACCTTTTATATTTTATTTATTTATTGTAATGGAACCCATAACTTCAAATGTTGCACTAGAATCAATCTCAGCATGAGAAAGTGTGACAACATCCAAAGAAAAACGCTCAAAGATTTCAGCAACTCCACGACGAAGTTGTGGGTCAACAATGATAATAACAGGCGAGATCCCTTTTTGTAAAATTTCAGCTGCTTTTGTGCTTGTTGCTTGAATAAGTGCATTGATTTCACCAACATTCAATAAGAGGTTTCTTGTGCCATCTTGCTCTTGTGATTTTTCTAGCATAAGTTGTTCACTTGCTGTGTCAAAAGTAAGTAAACGAATCACACCATCGTCACTTGAATACATTTGAGTGATGATACGGGAGAGTTTTGCACGAACTTGTTCTGTAATAACATCCACATTTTTTGTAAACTCTGCAATATCGGCTATGGTTTCTAAAATAGAAAGCATATCTTTGAGTGGTATTTTTTCGTGCAACAGTGCTTTTAAAATTCGCTGTATAAGTCCTATCGTTGCCACTTTGAGTACATCTTCCACAATGACAGGGAAATCATCTTTAATTTTATCAATGAGAGTTTGTACCTCTTGACGAGTGAGAAGCTCTTCGGCATTGCGTTTTATGAGTTCGCTCATATGGGTTGAGATAACAGTTGCAGGGTCAACAACTGTATAGCCATTAATGATGGCATCTTCTTTTTGTTCTGGGTGTATCCATAGAGCATCAAGGCCAAATGCAGGCTCTTTTGTAGCCTCTCCAGTAATCTCACCTGTTGCCATACCACTATCCATAGCTAAAAATTTATCAGCCATGATAGTGCCTTCTCCGATGGAAACACCTTTGAGTAAGATTTGGTACTGTTGTGGGTCAAGGTGCAAGTTATCGCGAATACGAACTTGTGGCATTAAAAAGCCAAAATCACTAGCAATTTTACGTCGCATAGAACGAATCCTCTCAAGTAAATCACCCCCTTGATTTGCATCAGCTAAACGTATAAGCTGGTAGCCTAAGGTCAGTTCTAACATCTCAACTTTAAGTATATCTTCTAAGGCTGTTTCTTCTTCTTTTGCTATCTCTTCTTGAGATTTTCTTGGTTTAAGAGCATTTTTCTCTTTTGCAAGTTGTTGTTCTGATTTTTTTCCAAGGGTGTTTGAAACATCCAAGATGCTAAGTTCCCCTTTGTCAAACTTGTAAATAGACCAACCTAGCACAGCAAATGTAATCCCTACAATTCCCATAGAAGCTGTAGGCAAACCAGGAACAAGAGCAAATAAAATCATGATAAAACCAACTATCATCATAATTTTTGAGTTCCCCATCATCTGATTGATAGTTCCTTCTGCAAAGTTGTCACCATCACCAGAAGAGCGAGTTATCATAATACCTGTTGCAGTTGAGATAATGAGAGCTGGAATTTGACCAACTAAACCATCACCAATAGTTAAGAGAGTAAAGGTTTGTGCACTATCACCAACACTCATATCATGTTGAAAAACTCCAATAAGAAAACCACCGATAATGTTAATAAGGGTAATCACTATACCCGCAACTGCATCACCTTTTACAAACTTAGACGAACCATCCATAGCCCCATAAAAGTTTGCATCTTGAAGGATTTCAGCACGTCTTACTTTTGCTTGTGCATCATCAATGAGTCCTGCGTTTAAGTCCGCATCAACTGCCATTTGTTTACCAGGCATAGAATCAAGTACAAATCTTGCTGCAACTTCTGCAACCCTTGTTGAACCTTTGGTGATTACCATAAAGTTAATAAGCACTAAAATAGAAAAAACAATAATACCAATAACAAAATTTCCACCTACAACAAAATCACCAAAACTAGTAATGATACTACTAACATCTTCGCTCCCTGTATGTCCATGACTTAAAATCATTCTTGTTGTAGCAACATTAAGGGAAAGTCTAAACAGAGTAATGATGAGTATGAGAGTAGGAAAAGTTGTGAGGTCTGTTGGCTTGGGAATATAAAGAGAAATTAGTAAAATTAAAATAGCTACCGACATAGAAACAGTTAATAAAATATCTAACATTGCCGATGGAAGAGGGACAATTATAATGGCTAAAATTGCCATTACGAAGATAACAACACTAAGGTCTTTTTGTCCTAAAAGAAAGTTAAGACTTATTCCGATTTGTTGTCTGATTGTATACTTTTTTGCCAAGTGCTAATCTTCTTCTAAAATATCTGCTAAAGTGAGTTCTGCTAAAAAGGAATCGATTTTTCCTTGTAGTCTATTTAAAAAAGGCCAGATAGAACAGATACCTGCTTTGTCTGAGGTACAATCTTCTATAGATGAAGCACAGTCAAAGACGGCAGGAGCTTTGCCTTCTACGCAAGACATAATGTCGAGCATACTGATGTCTTTTGCTTCTAAAGATAAAGCAAAACCACCATTGACACCTTTGTAAGATTTGAGAATGTTTTGTTTAGCAAGTGCTTGGAGTATTTTTGCTAAAAAGCTTTTTGAAATAGAGAGTTCACGTGAGAGAGTTTCACTATCTTGAGGCTTATTTGTTTTGGATAATAGAATGAGGGATAAAATTGCATATTCACTTGCACGGGTTATTAGCATAAGGTATAAACTTTCTTTATTGTATTTTGAAACTTATTATAGCCAAAGAAATTGAAAAATTAGACTTCTTTTTTAAAGATTAAATGGATATAATTCTCTTTCAACTTTATGCTACATCATAAATGTTAGATAAATATACCCATCAGGAGGCTATAATGGCTTTAGATTCGGCTAAAAAACAAGAAATAGTTGCGAAATATGGTCGCACAGAAGGTGATACTGGTTCAAGTGAAGTGCAAATTGCACTTTTAACGGCACGTATCTCAGAGTTAACAGAACACTTAAAAGTTTTCAAAAAAGATCATGCATCACGTTTAGGTTTACTTAAACTTGTTGGACAGCGTCGTCGTCTTATGAAGTATTTCAAAAGAACGCAAAAAGATGCTTATAACAAATTAGTATCTGACTTAGGTATTCGCGACAACATCTAATTTCTTCTTTATTAGGCTCCCGTTTTTGGGGGCTTATTTCAAAAAAACAAATCACAAACATAACAAAAACAAATCACAAAGCTCTTCTGTGTTACAAAAGATATGAAAAACAGTAAATTTCTTTAATTTAAATTTACTTTTAGTTTTGAAAGAGTATTCTAACAACAATTAATTTTTCTTGGAGGTTTAGTGTGTCAAAAAATAATAATGATATAAGTACCGAAGGTTTAACATTTATGGATGATGGCGAAGTTCTATATAACGACTTGTATCTACTTTCTGAAACAGACGATAAGGGGATAGTTGAGTATGCAAGTGACTCATTTTTAAAAGTAGCTAACTATAAAGAATCTGACTTGCTAGGACAACCTCATAATGTTGTTCGTCACCCAGACATGCCAAGAACTGCGTTTAAGTCGCTTTGGGATGATGTGCAACGTAAAGGTTTTTGGACTGGATATGTGAAAAATGCACGTAAAGGTGGGGGATTTTACTGGGTATATGCAACGGTACTTCGCTCAATTGACAAGAATGGAAATGCGAAATATGTTTCTATACGAGTACAACCATCACGTGAAGACATTAAAAAAGCTGAAGAGCTTTATGCAACATTAGATTAAGAAGTAAAGGATTATAAATGGCATTAGTGAAAAAAACAAGTTCGGCCTCAGCCTCAATGGCCGTAGCTTCTAGTAACGACAAAAGAAAGCAAAGAACCTTAGCAAAACAACAACAAATTAGTGAAAGTATCGCCGGTGTTTCTATGATTATACTTGAAAATGCACAAGAGAGTGTAAGTGCAATAGAACAGTTAAAATCTTCAATGGAACAAATCGCTACAGCAGCAGAAGAAAATAGTGGTGCGAGTGATCAAGCCTTAGCAAATGTAAAAGGAATTACTAGTAATATCAGCCGCATGAACACTACGATTGATACTGTTATCTCTTCTACTCTCGCAACAGGTGATAATATCATGAATGCAGTACAAACTGTTAATGACTCTGTACATAGAATGGATAAGGCTGTAGCTGTAGCTAATGCTAGTGCAACAAAGAGTGAAGAACTTAAAGTCTCTTCTCAAAATATTGGAGATGCAGTTGGTTTTATTGCAAAGATTGCAGATCAAACAAATCTTTTAGCATTAAACGCAGCTATAGAAGCAAGTCGAGCAAAAGAGCATGGTAAGGGATTTGCAGTTGTCGCAGACGAAACACGTGCTTTGGCTGGTGAAAGTGAGAAAAATGCAGAGTATATTTCTGAACTTGTAAATAAGATTCAAAGTAGTATAGATAGTATTATTAAGAGTATTGGTTCAACGACTGTTATCATTTCTGGAACAGGTACTAAGGGTAATGCACTAAGTCTTAAAATGGAAGAGTTAACAAAAATTGCTGTGTACTCCGTTGAAGCTGCAAGAAGTGTAAACACATATACACATACACTTGATAATTTGATAGAAAAAATAAACAGAGGTTCTCAAGAAATTTCAGATGCTTCTGGAAAAATTGCACTTTCAGTAGAGAAAACACTTAATGGAATTGAAATTCAATCAGATGCACTTTCTCAAACAGAAGATGATATTAAAGAACTTTCAAACTTAGCAGAAGAGCTAAAATACTCCACAGATTCTGTGAAATCAGCAGAAGATATTGCTCTCTCAGCAGATACTATTGGTGGGAGTATGGATGAGATTCAAACTGCACTAGAAGATGTAACAACTGCACTCAATCAAATTGAATCTTCATCACACTCAACAAACCAAAGTGTGTTAAACAATAAAGATTTAGTAGCAGAGAGTTTATCAGCTGCTGAAGATATAGATAGTTTAATAAGCATAGCAAGAAGAAATTTTGACCTCTTAAAGACATCATTTAACACAGTTAAAGCAACAGTAATGGAAGTAAAAACATCTTTTTCAGAGTCTATTACACAAGGAAATGAAGCTGCTAAAGAGTTAGGTGTAATAGTTAAAGAGACAAAAAGTGTTGACAAGACAGTTGGTAATATTTCAAACTCTATTGTACAGTTAAATATGCTTGCAATAAGTGGTTCGATTGAAGCTGCTCGTGCAGGTGATTTTGGGAAAGGTTTTGCAGTTGTTAGTTCGGATATCCGTAACTTAGCTAAAGACTCAGGAACCAATACAGAAAAAATTAATGACATTGTTGAATCTATGAACTCAGAGATTAATACTGTTGAGAGTGACTGGAATAATCTTCTTGTTTCTCAAGAGGCAGAACAAGAGATGCTTGATGGTCTTATCTCAGATATTTCAAAAATTACAGATATGTTAGTGGATTTATTGGATAGATATGCAGGACTTAAAACTGTAAATGATCAAAACTTAGAGGGTATTAATCAAGTAACGATAGGTATCAGTGAAGTGCAAAAAGCAGTAGAACTAAGTGCTAGAAACGCAATGGAATCTCGTAAGGCAAGTGAGCTTATAATAGAGACTGTCTCTCGTATCGGTGAAGGTGTTGAAGAACTTGCTGTTATGGCAGATGAATTGCAACAAGGGTAATAGGTAAGAAGCAAATATGCAAATTCATGAAATACTAATCATTAAAAATGGTGTTGAGAGTTACGGTATATCAACAGAAGATATTAACCAAATCTCTCGTGTACCATTACTGATGCCTTTACCTTTTCGTCCAAAAGCTGTAAGAGGTTTATGTGCAGTGGCTGGGACAATAGTCTCTTTAGTCGATTTTAATGCACTGTTAAATATGGCTGAAGTGGAGTATGATACAAGTAAAACAAGAATTTTAAGTTTAAATAATGAATATGCAAGTAATGCACTTTTAGTCAGTGAAGTATATGATACAGTTGTTGTAAACCAAAAAAAAATAGAATATCTTAATGAAGAGGGCAACCCTGTAGTGGGAGTTTACAAATATGAAGGCATGCTTATACAAGTAATGTCTTTAGAAACACTTTTTGCAAGAATCAATAGAGTAACAATAGTAGGAAAAGAAGTTAAGAATGGTAAACCACAGATTGAAAATCAAAAAAAAGAAGATAATAAAAGGTTTTTAATTTTTACATTGGCAAAAGAGACTTTTGCTTTAAATATAGAGTATCTTCAAGAGATAATCCTAGCGGATATACAGATAACCGAGATAAATGGTAGTAGACCTGAAGTTTTAGGCCTTATTACGATTCGAGATGATCTTTTAGTTGTAATGGATTTAAGAGTTTATTATGGCTTTTTAAACAAACGCAGTGAAAAAAATAGAATTTTAATTGCTTCTCATAATGGGAAGCGAGTAGGTCTTCTTATAGATAATGTCGTTGACATTGAAAATTTTCCTGTGAGTGAAATCGAATACATGGAGGATGCTTTTGAAGATAATAAAATTTCTGGTGTTATTCATACTAAAAATTCGATAATATCATTTTTTGACCATAATGTTCTTAATGACATTTTTACTAAAAATGAATCTTTTGTAGATCAAGATATACAAGTACATGAAGAAACAAGCATATCAGTTGCTATGGAAGTAATTGTTTTTAAACTACTTGGTAAAGAGTATGCTTTTGAAGTGGATAATGTTCATGAGATTATAGATAGTGTAGATGCAACTGATGTAGCATTTACAAGTTCATCTATAGCAGGAATCATAAATATACGTGGGCAGATTGTTACACTTGTCTCTTTGTTTGATAAGCTCAATATTGAGACAAAAATCAATGAAGATTCAAAAATTATAGTTTGTAATATTGATGAACATAGAATAGGTTTTGTAGTTGATAGTGTAAGTGATATTTTAGAAATTAAACAAGAAGAGATACATGAAGAAGAGAGTGAAATTTTTACCAATGTCTTGTATTTGGATGACGGTAAGAGACTGGTTCTTACGATGGATATAAACAGATTAGTAAGTAAAGAGGAAGAATAATGGCAAAACAGGTTCTTATAGTAGATGATTCAGCTTTGGTTCGTAGACAATTGACAGAGATGATAGAAACACTTGGCTATGATATAGAGACTGCAAAAAATGGTCAAGAAGCTGTTAATAAAGCCTTACAAAAACAGTACGATGTAATAACAATGGATATCAATATGCCAGTGATGGATGGTATAGAAGCTGTAAAACAAATTATGGCGAAAAAGCCAACAGCTATTTTAATGATTAGTTCACTTACAACTGAAGATGCAACCATAACAATGGATGCTTTAGACTTTGGTGCAGTAGACTATATTGCTAAACCAGGAACTATGAATGTTGGTAAACGTGAAAACCGTGAAGATATTCTTACAAAGGTGAAAACATTAAGCCGTATCTCCCCAAGACGATTAAAGCTACGAATACAAAAAACACCTGTTAGAGAAAGAAAACGCAGTGCTTCTGAGAGAGAAAGTCAAGCACAAACAGGTAGCTCACTTGATATTTCGAAAGTTGTATTGATTGGTTCATCTACAGGTGGACCAGGCTTGATTGAACAAATTTGTTCTTCTTTGCCAGCGAATTATAAATATCCAGTGTGTATAGTGCAACACATGCCAGAACAATTCACAAAAGCATTTGCTCAAAGACTTTCAAATTCAAGTATATTACCAGTTCATGAAAGTGAACAAAATTTAGAGTTAATACCAGGTAATATATATCTTGCTCGTGGTGGTGTCCACATGAATTTTTCTAAAAAAGTATCTGGAAAAATTGTAATCAGAGAAAATAAAGAGAAGGGTGATAGTTTTTTTCAACCAAGTGTCAACGAAATGATGAATAGTGCCTTGAATGTTTTTAATGGAAAAGATTTAGTTGGTGTTATCTTAACTGGAATTGGTGATGATGGTGCAGATGCTATTGTTAAGATGAGACATGCAGGTGGTTACACCATAGGTGAGAGTGAAGAGAGTGCTACTGTTTATGGCATGCCAAGGGAAGCTTATGAACGCGGTGGAATCAGGGAACAACTGGACTTTAAAAGTATTCTTAAAAAAATTGCAACCTTAAAGTAAAGGAGAAATAAATGGCATTGATTAAAAAGCATATTGAACAAGTTATAGACGAATTACCAGAATTTTCTAATCTTGATGATGCAATTAAATTTTTTAATAATAATGAAGAGAGAGCAAAAAAAGATTATGCTGTAGAGCAGATTGCTCGCTTGGGTGGAGGTAGTTTTCTTATTTCTTACATGGATAATGAAGATGCTGACAAAGATATTTGTACAAAGATGGCTGCAGAGATAGCAAACATGGATGTGAATGATGCGCCCATAGAAGAAATCATGGATTTACTTAAACTAAATAATGCTTACACAAGAAATTTAGGTATTTCTATTTTGAGAAACTTTGGTGACTCTATCAAGTACTATATAGTGAAATTTTTAATCGGTGATGATAAAGATTTACGAATCTTTGCAATTAATGTTTTAGGTGATGTTGATTTTTCGGAATCGCGCGATATGCTTATAGAACTTTTAGAAACAGAAGATGATATTAATGTGGCTATGACAGCGGTGGATTATATGGGTGAGATTGGTGAAGTGGAAGATATTCCTTTGCTTGAATCATTAAAAGAACGATTTACTGGAGACTTCTATGCAGAGTTTGCAGTTGATGGTGCTATCAAAATGATAAAAGGTTAATGATTATGGCACATCTTTTATCCACAGAAAACTTTGAAAAAATCGGAGAGTTTATCTATAGAAAAAGTGGTATTTCACTTGAGGAAGATAAGCATTATGACAAGTTAGCTAAATTTATAGATAAACGTGCTGCTGAACTTGGGGTTGATAGTTTTAGAAAATATTTTTTTCAATTACGTTTTGAAGATCAAGATGGAAGTGAATTTCAAGAACTAATGAATGGTGTTACAGTCAATGAAACATATTTTTATAGAGAGAAAGAACAATTTGAAGTTTTGGCAAATATTATTTTACCTGAACTTCATGCCAAAATGCCAGCGGGACAACCTTTAAGAATTTTATCATCACCTTGTTCTACTGGAGAAGAGCCTTACTCTATGATTCTACATATTTTAGGTGAAGCTAAAGTAGTAGAAGAGAGAGATATTGAAGTTGTTGGAATTGACATTGATTCTACAGTGATTGAAAAAGCAAAAATTTCAAAGTACACAGAGCGTTCTATACATGCTATTCCTCAATCAACTTTGAATCAATGGTTTAGAAAAAAAGGGTTGGGTTATGAACTAAGTGAGGATTTACAAGGAAGTGTTGATTTTCAAGTTTGTAATGTTTTTGATAAAACACAAATGAGAAAACTTGGAAAATTTGATGTGATTTTTTCAAGAAATATGCTTATCTATTTTGATGATGCATCGAGAAAAGAAGTAGCGATGACATTTTATGACATGCTCAACCCAGGTGGTTATGTCCTTTTAGGACATGCTGAATATATGAGCCGAATTGTTTCGGTTTTTAAAGCAAAAAAAGTTGATACGACTTTAATTTATCAAAAGTAACAGGAGAAATAAATGCCTTTAGTAATATTTGTAGATGATAGTGAGACAGCCTTAGCTTCAACAAGAATGGTAACAAATAGTATGCCAATAGAAGTGAAACAGTATACAGAAGCAACAGTAGCTTTAGCAGAAATAAAAGCGGGAATGACACCTGATTTAATTATAACTGACCTTAATATGCCTGTTATGAATGGATTAGAGTTTTTAAAAGAGTTACGAGGAGTGGCTGCAACAAGTAGAACACCAACACTGATGCTTACAACAGAAACAAAAGCAGAGTTAAAACAACAAGGTAAAGCACTAGGTTTGACAGGATGGATTGTAAAACCATTTAATCCTTCGCAACTTAAACAAGCTATTACTAGAGTTTTGCGACTCCCTGCTTAAAGAAAGGTTTTTGATGCTTATTTTAAATTCAGTTGATGAACTACTAGAACATATTAAAGATGTACAAAGCAGTGTAAAATCACTCTCTAGTGACTCCTTAATGAGTATGAGTAATTTCATACAAAAGAATAATATAGAGATAGATGATGATCTTTCTACTGCATTTCAGTATCAGGATATTATTACACAACAATTAGATGCGAGTCTTGAAGCTATTGATAGTATGCGCCAGAGTATTGCTATCTTTTTGCATGCTTTTAAGAGTGATGAAGATTTGGCAAATGGTAGCTTAATGAAGCTACAAGAAAAACTCAATAGTGCATTAGAAGAAGCAAAAGAAAAAAAAGCAAGATTTTCAGGCAAGTCTAATGGCGATGTATCTGAAAATGATGAAATAGAATTTTTTTAGGAGGGTGATATGGCAACAGTAATGATTGTAGATGATTCCAAGACCGTTAGAAATTATCATGGCTCGATACTTAAGTCGATGGGAATGGACATAGTAGAAGCCGAAAATGGTATGGAAGCATTGGAAAAAAGTTTAGATCATAATATTGATTTATATCTTGTTGATGTCAATATGCCTATTATGGATGGTTACTCTTTTATACAAGACTTGAGAAAGCAAACTGCCAATAAATTTATTCCCGTTATTATGGTGACAACACAGGCAAAAGATGAAGATAAAGTGAATGCTTATAAAGTAGGTGCAAACTTATTTGAAACTAAACCTATTAAACCAGATCAACTTCAAACTTACATTGATATGTTAGTTATAGCATAAGGAGATAGTATGGATCCATTATTAGAACAGTTCTTAAGTGAAGCGAGAGAAAATCTAGCATTTATTGATCAAAACATTGAAGATATTGGTGGCGATGATCCTGAACTTTTAAACTCAGTTTTTCGTGCTGCACATACTTTAAAGGGTGGTAGTGGGATTGTTGGTTTTGAATCGGTCAAGAACATTACACATCATGCTGAAGATTTACTTGATATGCTCCGTGGTGGTAAGTTAGAGTTCGTTCCAAGTATGACAGAAGCCCTGTATGATGCATTTGATGAAGTGATGAATCTCATTGAAGCAGCTGAAGAGACAGGTGATATTGTCGATGCAGATGAAGAGATTGTAGATAGAATTGTAACTGCTCTTCAAAAAGAGATGGGTAAGGAAGATGAAGAAGAAGCTGCATGGGCTGTACCATATGTACAAGTTGATGATGTACAATCTATTGTCAATACAACACTTCAAACTCTCAATGGCATAAACCATTTGAAAATTCCTTTTACAAATCCAGAAGTTAATGCAGAATTCTGTGAAAATGATAACTTTTATGCTGTAGTTTTTGATGTAGATGATTCGTGTATGGTGTATGGAAATGATCCAGTCTATACACTTTCCCTTTTAGGAGATAAAGTTCTTGGTGTTTACTCGTGTATGAGCGATGAAAATGCAAAATCAGTTCTTAGCGGAACGGAAGACGAAGATGGACTCTTACTGAAATCTCGTATTATTGCTTATGTACATGGAACCTATGAAGATATAGAAGACTCTTTATTTAACTTTATAGATGAGTTACAGCTTTTGCCATTGGATATTCAAACACTATTAAGTGTTAGTAGTGGAGATGCTGGGCATCAAATAGATTCATTAAAAGAACTTACAAGCATAGCAGACGATTTTGATTTGATAACGATTGCAGATGAAGTGAAAAACTCCATGGAACTTATAGGTGCAGAGACAATTCAGTATGCCCAGTTACAAAGGTTTTTAAATATTGTAGGTTTTATTAGTGAGAGTGATACTACTAAACTTAATACTTTCTTTCAAAATCTTTACAAGGGTGAAGCTTATATGCTGGATGCAAGTATAATAGTAGAAGATACGCCAGAATTAGCAGCTGTTGTAGAAGAAACTATAGTTGCAGAAACAGAAAATATTGTAGAAGAAGAACTAGTAGAAGATGTTAAAGCTTCAGTAAATGTTGAAGTAACTGATGCACAAAGAGCTACAGCACAAATTATTTTAGAACAACAGTATAAAGCATTGCCTTATGTAGAAACTGAAGATGATGTCCAACGAGTGAGTACCATGCTTGCTAAAGTTTCTAAGTTTTGTGTAGATATGCCAAGTGAGCTTAATACTAAAGAAAAAATTAGTATATTTTTAGAATCATACCTTGGTTTATCTTCATCCCAAGTTGCCACTCCTACTGAGAAAAAAGTTACAGAAGTAAAAGTTGAAGCTCCAAAAATTAAAGAAGTAAAAGTTGAAGCTCCAAAAGTTAGAGAAGTTGAAGTTGAAGAAGTAAAATCATCAGTAGCAAAAGTAGCAAAAAAACCAGTTCAAAAAGAAGAAGCAAAAAAAGCGATTGTTGGTAAAACTGTGAAGATTGATCAAGAATCAATTGATTCACTTATGAATGTTGTTGGAGAACTTTTAGTTGCAAAAAATTCATTGCCTTATTTAGCAGATAATGTTGTTACGATGACTCATGATGTAATTAAACGTGAGATTATGGAAAAGTATATTTTTATCAACCGCTTATCCGAACAACTACAAGATTTAATTATGGGCATGAGAATGTTACCAATCTCTTATGTATTTGATAGATATCCTAAGCTTGTTCGCGATATTGCCAAAAAACTTGGTAAAAAAGTTACTTTAAATATGTCAGGTGGGGATACTAAACTTGATAAGAATATGATTGAGATGCTTGCAGATCCTATGATTCATATTATGAGAAACTCACTTGACCATGGGATTGAAACTCCTGATATACGTGAACAAAAAGGGAAAAACTCAAATGGTACTGTTACTCTTAAAGCTTATGGTCAGTCAGATAGAATTATCATCGAAATTATTGATGATGGAGCTGGCATCAATACCGAAAGAGTTGCTAGTAAGGTTTTAGAAAAAGGTCTTATGACTCCTGAGCAGATAGATGCTTTAAGTGAAAATGAGATGGCAGAACTTGTTCTTTTGCCAGGACTCTCAACTGCAGAAACAATTACAGAGTTTAGTGGTCGTGGCGTTGGTATGGATGTTGTTAAAAAATCTATCGAGAGTTTTGGTGGAACAATTAATATCACAACACAAGCAAACAGAGGAACTGTTATTACACTTGCCATTCCAATGTCTTTGGCTGTAACATCACTTTTACATATACAAATGAATAATATTCATTATGGTATTCCTATGGATAGTGTTTCTGAAACTGTAAAACTTGAAAGATCGCAGATAGAGTATCTTCACAATGAGCCTTTTGTATATATCCGTGGAGAAGTTATTCCATTGTTGTTTATTAAATCAATGTACAATGACACAATAAATGTAGATGAGCCACTTTCTATAGTAGTTCTTAATATTAAAGATAATCTTTTAGCTGTTGCAGTAAATGATTTTATGGGACAACTTGATGTAGTGCAAAAACCACTTGTTGGTATAATGGAAGGGCATCCACTCTTTAGTGGTACAGCACTTCTTGGAAATGGACAAATAATTATGGCGATAGATCCATTAGGACTTTTAGGTATTTCACAAAAATTAAAAGAAGAGATAAATGTTGCTTAAAATGCACTATATAGAGGAGAAATAGAATATGATTGATTTAATTGTTTTTAGAATTGGAACTAATAAATATGCTATTAATATTGAAAATATTCAGAGGATTATTCAAGCTGTAGCATTAACAAATATTCCAAATGCAAATAAATTCATTGATGGTATGATGAGTCATGAAGAGAAAGTTATTAAAGTTTTAAACTTTCGTAAACTCATAGGAATGCAGAGTTACGATGATGAACTTGCAGTGCTTTTTATAAAACTAAAAGGAGCTCATGGTGCATGGGTAGAGTCTTTACAGATTGCAGTTAACACAAAAAGTGAGTTTACAAAAACGACAAATCCTCATATGTGTGAACTTGGAAAATGGATAGACTCTTTTACCTCCTATGATGATAGTATTGCGGCAATATTTAATGATTTGGTAGAGAATCATAAGCAGCTTCATCATAAAGGGCAAGACATTTTAAATATAAATCAAATCGATGAAAAACTTGCTAAAAAAATGTTAGATACTGATATAAATAACATTTATGTGAAAACAATGGGAGCACTTGATACTTTTGTAAAAGAGCTTGAAACAATAGCAAATTCTTTACAAAAACTCATCATTTACGAGCAAGGAAAAAAGATATTTGCTATTAAAGTTGATGAAATAGAAGATATTGTGCATGCAGATGAAAGTAGTATAAAAAGTGCAAGTGAAGATGACGGTGATAACCAGTTTTTAGAACTAAAAGGTGTTTTAGAACTAAATGGTGCTTTAATCAACATGATTAAAAAAGTAGATATACCACGCTAAGGAAATAACTATGGCAATTACATACGAAAATAGTGAAGCAACTTTCACCTCTGTTATTTATGAGGATGAACTAGTGTCATTTAGAGATTTTTTACAAGAAAAAGCACCAGAAGAAGTAAAGTTAAAGTTTACAGAGTGCGATGATATTCATTTGGCAGTTATTCAATTAATAATGGCATATAAAAAAAATTATACTTGTGCTTATGAGTTTGGAGAAAATAAAAAACTTTTTCAAATAGTTTTAGAAGGGTTTGACACTAGTGAAAACCATTGTAGTTAGTAACCGAAAGGGCGGTTCTGCGAAGACAACAACAGCTGTAAATGTTGCAAGTGGTTTAGCAAAGTATGGCTCTGTATTACTTTTAGACTTTGATACACAAGGACATGCTTCTATTGGTGTGGGATGTGATTTGAGTGAGAGCTTAGGTGTACACTCTATTTTTGAAGGAAAGACGCTAAGTGAGTCTTTTATGCCAACAGTACATGAAAACCTGACACTCTCTCCCGCCCTCGCTTTTTTTGATGTTTATGAGTATGCAAACTTAAGTGGCATACTTAAAGCTCGTCTCAAAGATGAAAGTATTGCAGATTTTTTTGATTATTGTGTGATTGATACTCCTCCAACATTTGATGCACTTTTGAAAAACTCACTTGAAGTTGCAGATGTTGTTCTTATACCTTTTGTACCACATCATTTAGGTGTTGTAGCTGTTGGACAGATGATGCGAGCTCTGTATAAAAGTGCAATAGATTTTCATAGAGAATTAGCAGATGTATATATTTTACCTGTAATGTATAATCCTCATGTTAATGAGCACAAAGAGTCAGTACAAAAAGTCAGAACATCTTTTGGTGAAAATAAGTTACTCTCTCCTATAGGTGTAGATATCAAACTAGCACAACAGTTTGAATCAGGTTCTCCTATAATTTTACATACTAAGCGTTCTAAAGGTATGAAAGATTATAAAAAATGTGTAAAAGAATTACTTGCAAAGATATGAGGAAGTAAAATGAAAATATTAATAGTAGACGATAATGCAACAAATAGAATGGTTCTTGATGCTTTTTTAGATGACTACATGGATTCTAATGATGGGATAAAGTTTGAAGTAGATATGGCAAAAGATGGATTGGAAGCTGTAAATATGGCTAAAAAGTCTACTTATAATATTGTGTTTATGGATATTAATATGCCTGTCATGGATGGAATTGAAGCGAGTCGTATAATCCGTTCAAAAGATTCTAAAGTAATGATTATTGCTGTTTCTGCAGCAGAAGACTCAGAAAAAAGAATAGAAATTTTAGATAATGGTGCAGAAGATTACATTTCTAAACCTGTAGATGCTGATATATTTAATTCCCGATTGAAAAATTATATTTCACTTTCTGAATCAAGATATAAAGAGAGTGTTAGTACAAAAGTAGTAAATCTCTATACAAATAAAGTATATAGTCGTCATACTATGTTCTTACTTGATTCAGAAGATTCTATTGCAGAATTTTGGGAATTTTTTCTTTTAAATGCAAGAACTAAGTCCGATCATTTAAGTGATGTTATTCGGGCTATTGTGGCTATAGTTGATACACAAATGAGCATCAATAATACAAATAGAATATATATTGAAGAGTCAGATGATAAACAATACTTTACTTTAGTAAACATTGATGTACTGCCTTCAAAAGTTGTAAAATTGCTTTTAAAGAAAAATAGTGTTAGTGAGGGATATAAAGTAACAGACAAGAAAATATCTTTTGAACTTTTCAAAGTAAAACAGTACGAAGAAGATAAACCTGTAGAAAGTAAAAAAGAACCCATAGTCGAAGTTGTACTAGAACCTGTAATAATACAAGAAAAAGTAAGTCTTCAATCAGTCGCTTTACAAGTCTTTGATTATATTGAAGCAGACGACTTACAGGACTTAGAGGAGTATGCGGATAACTTAAACTCTCTAATGCTTCTTGTTGGTGGCGGGGCATTAGAAGATACTGATATTCTTGAAATGTGTGGATATTTAGATCAGATTAGTGGTTTATTGGCCCCATATACTGAAGTGTATGCTATCTCAAACGCTCTCTCTGAACTTTCCTTATCCCTTTCAACTCATGTAGAAGTATTTACCGCTAATTCTTCGACACTAGGTCCAATGTGTAATGCTTTTAGTAATGACTTAATGAATTGGATAAAACAATCATTTCATACGGGAGCTCCAAGCATTGACTTTATGAATGATACTATTGTAGTAAATTCTCAAACAATAGCATCAATGTTAACGATGGATGAAGCCCCAGCATCTGATGATGATTTTGATGATATATTTGATTTTTAAGGATTCATAACATGTATAAAGTAAATGTACAAAACCCTTGCAGTTGTTTTATAAAAAATGGTTTTGCTGAAGTTCAAGACTTTAATACAAAAGAAGAAGCAAAAAATGAAGCATCACATATGCTACAAATGATGACAAGAAGTTTCTGTCAGAAACATGATTTTTCTATGATTGAAAAGTTTGGCGACTTTACTATATATATCAAACCAAGAAGATAGAACTTTAGAGAAAAATTTCTATAGCTCTTTTTAAATCCTCTTTAGTATCAATCCCGAAACCAGTACTTGCTACTTTTAACATTGTAATGTTTTTTCGATGATGAATAGCTCGAAGTTGCTCAAGTCCCTCGATATCTTCAATAGGTGCATCACTTAAGTTACAAAATTCTTTTAAGCTCTTTTTACTAAATCCATAAATCCCAATATGCCCAAAATAGTTTGCTCTACCACTGCGATTATAAGGGATGAGTGAGCGAGAAAAGTATATGGCATTGTTATCCGCGTCCATGATTACTTTTACAAGGTTAGGATCTTCCGCCGACTCTGCGTTTATAGAATTATAACAACTTCCCATGATAAAGGCTTCATCTTTTTTCTGTAGTGATTTGAGTCTATCCATAAGAACTTTAACAACTTCTGGTTCTATAAAAGGCTCGTCTGCTTGTACATTTACGATAATTTCATCATCATCAAGATTTAAAATTGTTGCACATTCGTGAATTCTATCTGTTCCACTTTTATGTGTTGTTGAAGTAAGCATCGCTTCGATACCGTGTTCTTTACAAGTTTTAATTATGAGTTCATCATCAGCTGCTACAACAACACGGTCAAGATGTTCTACTCTTTTTGCAGTGCGGACAACCATTGGAAGTCCGCCAATGTCTGCTAAAACCTTGTGTGGAAACCTTGTAGATGCAAGTCGTGCTGGAATAATAATCATAATTTAATGCCCCTTAGATATAATTCCATAATTATACAATAAAACAAAGGTGTTTTTAGTGCTTCTTTATCAACCAGAATCAGGTTATTGTTATAACAGTGATTCTATCTTTCTTTATGATTTTATAAACTTTTTTAAGCCAAGGGGAAAAGTGCTTGATGTGGGAGCAGGGTGTGGTGTAGTTGGTTTACTTGTTGCACGCGATAACCCGAAGGTTACTCTTGAAGCGGTAGAACCTCAAACTGCGTTTATTCATTATGCTACAACAAATGCAAGGGTAAACAAGATAGTATATACGATGTATGAAGGTAACTTTTTAGATTTAGACGAAAATAATAAGTATGATTATATAGTTTCAAATCCTCCTTTTTATCCACAGAGTGTTCAAAAAAGCGAAGATACGATGCTCAAGATTGCACGATATAATGATAACTTACCTCTTAAAGATTTTTTTAAAAAAGTTTCACGACTGCTTAATCCACATTCACACTTTATCTTTTGTTATGATGCTACTCAGTTTGGGATTATTTGTGCAGAGTTGGAGAAAGTAAAATTAAGAGTTGTTGATGTACAATTCGTTCATCCAAAGCAAGATTCAACTGCATCACTTGTGATGATTCATGTAAGAAATGGCTCAAAGTCTATGATGAAAGTTTGGCCACCTTTTATTAGTTTTGAGGGAAATGAGATTTCACAAAAAGCAAAAATAATCTATGCAAAAGCTAAAACACAGAGTATAAAATGTCAAATATAATCACAAAAGAATCTTTTCCTTATGCATTTAACACATCAGCTTGTGCAACATGTGAGGGTAGGTGCTGTACTGGTGAGAGTGGTTATATATATGTCACAAAAAATGAGATAGAAAACATTTCAAAACTCTTAGGCTTAAGTGTTAATGATTTTGGTGTAAAATATCTTTTTAAAAAGGCTTATAAATACTCTATTAAAGAGATTCAGGTTGAGGATTCTTATGAGTGTGTATTTTATGACAGGGCAACCAATGGTTGTAAGATATATGAAGCCCGTCCAAACCAGTGTGTTACTTTTCCTTTTTGGGATTATTATAAAACGCAGGTTGATGAACTTAAGTTAGAGTGTCCAGGAATAATTGATGTCTAAAAAAATCATTGTATCGCTTTTTATCTTTGTTAGTGTTGTTATGATGAATGCTTGTTCCTCTCTTGGTGATATAATAGCAGAAGAAAATACAACTCAAACAGAAAATATGAAATCCTTTGATGCAGAAGATGCTTATATTATGTATGCACTTCGTGCAGAAGAGATAGGTGATAGTAATGCAGCTAGTGAACTTTTTCAAATTTTATATGAAAAATCTGGTAAAAAAGAGTACCTTTACAAAGCTTTAAAAAATCAAATAGCACTTAAAAAAAACCAACAAGTTATTGATAAAGTAGATGAAGTAACATTGGGTTTAATAGATGACTTTAAACTTACTCGTTTAAAAATCATTGCGATGTTTCAACTTGAAGAGTATGAACAGGCACAGAATATAGCGACTGCTCTCGTTGCAAAGTCACAAGCTGTTTCTGATTATCTTTTACTTAGTGATCTTTATATGAAAGAAGAGAAGTATGACATTGCATTAAAGTATCTTGAAGGTGCTTATGTGAAAAATTACGATGAACAGATATTAGATAAGATGTCTATCATTATGTTTGTAAATTTACACCGTAAAAAAGATGCAATCGCTCAACTTGAAACGCACAGTCGGATAAAAGGGTGTTCAGAACTCATTTGTAATCGTCTAATTGGGTTTTATAGTAATGAGAACAATGTAGATGGAATTTTAGCAACTTATATACGAATGTATGAAAGTAAGAAAAATGATACTATTGCAAATAAAATCATACAAATATATAGTTATAAAAAAGAGTATTCAAAAATGATTTTGTTTTTAGAAAAGTATAATGTTGATGAAGAGACACTTTTGCAACTATATACAGTGACAAAGGATTATAAAAAAGCTTTTGTTTTGGCTAATAAACTCTATGAGAGTAGTGGTAACCTAATGTACTTAGGTCAGAGTGCAATTTTTGAGTATGAAAGTGTGCAAAAGCATAATAACAAAAAAGTTTTACAAAGTGTTGTGAAAAAGCTTGAAGAAGTGGTGAAAAAAGATAAAAATCCTTTGTATGAAAATTATTTAGGTTATGTGTTGATTGACCATGAGATAAATGTAAAAAGAGGAATGAAGCATATTCAAAACGTATTAGTTGCTCAGCCTGACTCTGCATATTATCTTGACTCTTTAGCATGGGGTTACTATAAACTAAATCAATGTTCAAAAGCAAAAACAATTATGGATAGAGTTGTGACACTTGAGGGGGGAGATGACCCCGAAGTAATAGAACATGTACAAAGTATAAATGGATGTATAAAAACTAAAAAAGGTAAAAAATAGACAATGATTTTAGATGATATTATAAAAAAAACAAAAGAAGATTTAGTAAAGCGTGAAGCAGCCTTTTCTCTTGATTGGTTAGGACGTTCACTTGCGTTTAATGCAAGACAGCCAAGAGATGTATTTCCATTTTTACAAGCAACAGAGGAAGACCCATACAGAATTATAAGTGAAGTAAAAAAAGCTTCTCCTTCAAAAGGTGTCATTCGTGAAGACTTTGACCCTCTTGCTATCGCACAAGCTTATGAGAGAGGTGGTGCTAGTGCTATCTCTGTACTTACTGAACCACACTTCTTTCAAGGAAACTTAGATTATCTTGGTGGAATTCGTCGTTATGTTGGGATTCCGCTTTTACGTAAAGATTTTATAGTTTCAAAGTATCAAGTTTTAGAAGCCATAGTCCATGGAGCTGATTTTATTTTACTCATTGCCGCGGCACTTAGTAAAAAAGATCTCAAAGATTTACTCAACTACACAAGACACTTAGGTATGGAAGCCCTTGTAGAAGTGCATGATAAGCCGGACTTAGTAAAAGCTATCTATGCTGGAGCGGATATTATCGGTATAAATCATAGAAACTTACAAACTTTTGAGATGAATATGAACCTCTGTTATGATTTGATACCTTTGATACCAAATGGGAAAATTATTGTTGCAGAGAGTGGAATTTATGAACATGGTCAGCTTGAAGACTTAAGTAAAGCTGGTGTAGATGCATTTTTAGTGGGTGAATCATTAATGAGAACAGATGATGAAGAATCAGCACTAAGGACTTTAAAAAATGGCTAGAAAAATTATTATATTATTCGCTGTAATATCTGTTTTTATATTTAGTGCTTGTACACAAGAAACACAAAATAAGTTTGGTAGAGGGTTACAAAACTGGACTGGAACTAATGGAGTTTTAGATATTTATATGGGTGATAAACTTGTGCAGCGTTTCATAAAAATTGATAAACTTTCAACTGCTATTGCAACAGATGGAACAAGTCCAAGAAACTATCGTTATGGATATGGCTATTTAGATTTGAATCAGAACTACATAGTTGACAAGGGTGAAAAAAAACTTTATTTTGAAATAAGTAATTATTCAACACCTTATGTATTTTATGATAATCCTCAATGAAAATTATAGAGCTTTTTAAGTTTCTTATTGAGTCTAAAAGTGAAACACCTGATGATGGTGGTTTACTTGATTTTATAGCAAACTATCTACCCGATTTTACAGCTGTTCGAATAGATAAAGAAAATGTGAAAAACCTTTTTCTTTATAAAAAATTTGGTAAGGGTGATCACCTCTGTTTTGCTGGACATGTAGATGTTGTTCCTGCTGGAGAGAGTTGGGATACTAACCCTTATGAAGCGGTTGAGAAGGATGGTTATATTTATGGGCGGGGCGCTCAAGATATGAAAAGTGGTTTGGCAGCATTTATTCAAGCGGTAAGCGAAGTGGAAAATTTTAATGGTACTTTATCACTACTGCTTACTTCTGATGAAGAGGGTGAAGCAGAGTTTGGAACTGTTGAGGTACTTAAATACTTGCAAGAAAAAGAGATGCTTCCTGATTATGCAGTAGTCGCTGAACCAACATGTGAAGATGAGTTTGGTGATGCTATAAAAGTAGGAAGACGAGGCTCTATAAATGGATACCTTACTCTAAAAGGAAAACAAGGTCATGCTGCATATCCCCAAAAAGCGATTAATCCTCTGCATAATATTGCAACTGTTTTGCCAAATATTGCTGGTGTAGATTTGGATAATGGTGATGAACATTTTGCTCCTAGTAAATTTGTTATTACTGATATGCGTTCAGGTATGGAAGTGACAAATGTCACACCAAATGAGCTCAAGATGATGTTTAATGTAAGAAACAATACAAAAATAACTCAAGATGAAATCACTGCATTTATAGCAAAACATTTTAAAAGCTTAGAGTACAACTTGCGTTTAACACAAGGCTCATACCCTTTTAAAACAGATACAGATACAAAAGTGGTAGAAAACATAGATAAGGCGATAGAGAGTGTGACAGGTATGAAACCAAAACACTCAACAGCTGGTGGTACAAGTGATGCGAGATTTATGGCACCTCTTGGTATAAAGGTTATAGAGTTCGGTGTAAGAAATGACACAATTCACTCAGTAAACGAGAGAACAACAAAAAAAGAAGTAGAAGATTTATATAAAGTTTTTAAAACTTTGATAAAAAATTGGAAATAAAGGACAAAATAATGAAATTTGTACAAACAGAAAAAGCACCCTCAGCTATTGGACCATATTCTCAAGCCGTAGTTGTGAATGGTATGGTTTACACATCAGGACAGATTGCATTAATGCCAGATGGGAGTGATGAACTTTTGAATGAAGATGTGGTTGTTCAGGCGCAAAGAGTGATGAAAAATCTTGAAGCAGTTCTTGAAGCTGCAAACAGTTCACTTGATAATGTTATTAAAACGACAATTTTTTTAGCAGATATGGGCTCGTTTGCTACAGTTAACGAAATTTACGGAGAAGCATTTGGGTCTCATAAGCCAGTTCGTTCTACAGTTGCAGTAAAAACACTGCCTAAAAATGCACTTGTTGAGATAGATGCAGTCGCTTTAGTTAAGGATTAAACTTTTCTTAAAGCAAATTTGGATAGAATTGCACACTTTTTAGTAGAATTATAAGGAAATAATAAATGTACGCAATTATTAAAAACGGTGGTAAACAGTATAGAGTATCTGAAGGTGATGAGTTATCACTTGACAAAATGTCTCTTGAAGCTGGTACAACTGTAGAAATTAAAGAAGTTTTAGCAGTAAATGCTGGTGAACTTAAAGTTGGAGCTCCTTTCGTAGAAGGTGCTGTTGTAACTGCTGAAGTTATAAGAGAAGGACGTGATAGAAAAGTTATTACTTTCAAAAAACGTCGTCGTAAAGATAGTAAAGTTAAACGTGGTTTCAGAAGAGACTTCACTCGTGTTAAAATCACGAAAATAGCTGCATAAGCTAAAATAACTCAAGGAGCATAGTATGGCACATAAGAAAGGTCAGGGTAGTACACAGAATAATCGTGATTCGGCTGGTAGAAGACTTGGTGTAAAAAAATATGGTGGAGAAGTTGTTATTCCTGGTAACATCATCATTCGTCAACGTGGAACTAAAGTTCATCCAGGTAAAAATGTTGGTATGGGAAAAGACCATACTCTTTTTGCTCTTGTTGAAGGGACTGTTACATTTGAGCGTAAAGATAAAAAACGTCAACAAGTTTCAGTAATACCTGCTGCATAATTCTACAAATCTGAGCACATCGCTCAGATAGTTTCCACTTCTCAGAGTTATAAACTCTTTCACAATTTATTAAAAACTTTCAAAAATAGCAAGGAATAACAATGTTCACAGATAGTGTCGAATTAACAGTTTCATCGGGAAAAGGTGGACAAGGTTGTGTTGCGTTTCGTCGTGAAAAGTTTGTACTAAATGGTGGTCCAAATGGTGGTGATGGTGGAAAAGGTGGTGATATCTGGTTTAGATGTGACAATAACACACACACTCTTTCAAAATTTCAGAGAAAAATGCATATAAGAGCTGACAAAGGAAAACCAGGTGAAGGTTCTCGTATGAGCGGTAAAAGCGGTGCGAAAACAGTTGTGATTGTTCCTCCTGGGACACAGATTTTAGATATGGATAGTGGTGAAGTTCTTTTTGATATGCTTAAAGATGGTCAAGAAGAAAAATTTATAGAAGGTGGAAAAGGTGGTTTAGGAAACTATCACTTTAGAAGTCCAACAAACCAAAGACCAACTTATGCACAGCCAGGTGAAAAAGGACAAACAAGAGAGATAAAATTAGATTTAAAACTAATTGCAGACATAGGTTTAGTAGGCTTTCCAAATGTTGGAAAATCAACACTTATCTCTACAGTCTCAAATGCAACTCCTGAAATTGCAAACTATGAATTTACAACACTGACTCCAAAACTTGGTCAAGTAAACATTGGGGATTATGAGTCGTTTGTAATGGCAGACATCCCAGGAATTATTGGTGGAGCACATGAAGGGAAAGGTTTAGGGATTAAATTTTTACGTCATATAGAGCGAACACAAACACTTTTATATATGATTGATTTAGCTTCATATAGAGATTTAAAAGAGCAGATAGAAGTGCTTAAAAATGAGATAGCTTCTTTTAGTGAAAAGCTAGCTGGCTCTAACTATGCTATTGCTCTTACTCGTGTTGATATTGTTCCACCAGAAGAGATTAATGAACTTATAAGTGGATTTTTAACTCTTTTAGGACTAAAAGCTTCAAAAGCAAATGAGTTTAATTTTGATAGTGAAATGCCTTTTTATGTACAAGACTCAGCAGACGTAAGTTTAGGTTATGACAATACTTTGCCATATCTTGTTGCACCAATTTCATCAGCTACAAGCAAAAACATCGAAGCATTGAAATATGCTCTGTTTAATTTAGTCCAAGCACATAGAAAGTAATAATATGAGAGTAGTTGTTAAGGTTGGAAGTGCGGTTTTAACACAAGAGGGTGAAATTGCAACCCAGCGCATGCAAGCCCTTGTTGATTTTTTAGTAGAACTAAAAAAAAATAGTGAAGTTATTTTAGTCTCTTCCGGTGCAGTTTCTGCAGGGTATACAGCACTCAAGCTCGATAGAAGTGTTTTACAAAATAAACAAGCTTTAGCCTCTTTAGGTCAGCCAATACTTATGAATAAGTATGCAAAGAAGTTTGCATTTTATAACTTACTCTGTTCTCAAGTTTTAGTGACTGCTGCGAATTTAAATAAAGATGATGACATCGTAAGAGTAAGAAATACAGTAAATACTTTGATTGAAAACAGTGTTATTCCAATAGTAAATGAAAATGATGCGACATCAACGGAAGAGCTAGAAGTTGGGGATAATGATCAACTCTCTGCATATATAGCTAAGCATCTTCAAGCAAATTTACTGATCATTCTTTCAGATATAGATGCTTATTATGATGCTGATCCAAGAGCAAACACTAATGCAAAAGTATTAAAAGTCGTACATGCCATTAGTCAAGATGAGCTTTCAAAAAAGGCAACACCAAATGATGTTTTTGCGACAGGTGGAATAGTTACAAAACTAAAGGCTGCAGATTATTTACTTAAGGCAGATATTGATATGTTTTTAGCAAGTGGTTTTGATTTGAGTGATGCTAAAAGCTTTGCTTTAGAACATAAGCACAAAGGTGGCACACTCTTTACGAAGGCTACAACTTAATGAAAATAATTTTTATGGGCACACCTGAGTATGCAGAAAAAATTTTAGAAAAATTAATTAAAACGCAAGAGATAGAAGTTGTAGCTGTTTACACACAAGCTGATAAACCAGTTGGTCGTAAAAAAGTGATGACACCACCAGTTGTAAAAACTTTAGCACAAAAAAATAATATTGAAGTTTATCAACCTTATAGCTTGAGAGATGAAGAGGTCGTAAAAGAGCTTTTAAAGATAGAGTGTGATTATATAGTTGTAGCAGCCTATGGACAGATTTTACCTCGTACTGTTTTAGACCATGCTCCATGTATTAATCTTCATGCTTCTATCTTGCCTCAGTACAGAGGTGCAAGCCCAATCCAACAAACACTGCTTAATGATGACAAAATAACAGGTGTTACAGCAATGCTTATGGAAGAAGGACTTGACAGTGGTGATATCTTAAAGATAGATACCATAGCAGTACCAAAAGATATGATGGTGGAGAGTTTATTTGAGAGCCTAACAAAAGTTGCATCTACACTCACTATAGATGTTTTACAAAACTTTGAAAAGTATACTGCTCAAAAACAAGTTGAATTAGAAGCAACTCACTGCAAAAAAATAACAAAACAAGATGGACTCGTAACATTTAAAAATGCTCATGAGATTTATAGTAAGTACCGTGCTTTTACACCATGGCCTGGGATTTATTTAGAAAGTGGGATGAAGCTCAAAAAAATTGATTTAGTTGATAAATGTGCTCTTGGAAAAAGTGGGACAATTATAGAAATAAATAGTGACAATATTTTAGTGGCTTGTGATAAGGGCATAATTCGTATATACACAGTACAACCACAGTCAAAAAAAGAGATGAGTGTTATATCTTACATGAATGGTAAAAGATTGGGTATTGAAGATACGTTATCTTGAAAGTGTCGATTCAACGCAAAGTTATTTAAAAAAATTACTTTTGGATGAAAAAATTTCATCGCCTTATGCAGTTGTTTCTAAGATACAAACACAGGGGAAAGGAAGTCGTAACAACTCTTGGATAGGACTAGATGGAAATTTATTCTTATCTTTTAGTATACCCATAACATCTTTACCCCATGATTTAAAACTGGAGTCGGCATCTATCTATTTTGCATACCTAATGAAAATGACATTAGAAAATGAAAATTCACAAGTTTGGATTAAATGGCCAAATGATTTTTATTTAGAAGAAAAAAAAGTTGGCGGTCTGATTACAAATATTGTCAAAGAATCTCTTGTATGCGGAGTTGGTTTAAATTTAGTAAGTTCACAAGAAAATTTTGCAAAACTTGATATTGAAATTTCTACTGAAAATTTATTGCAAAAATACTTTCAAAATCTTGAAAAAGAGTTTTCATGGAAGCAGGTTTTTAGTAAATATAAGCTAGAATTTTACAAGAGTAAAAACTTTTCTACCCACAATAATAATGAGAAAATATCATTAGGAGATGCATCGCTTGACGAGGATGGATCAATCATAAGTAATAACAAGAGGATGTACAGTCTAAGATGAGTGAAGTAATTGTAATTGCAAATCAAAAAGGTGGTGTTGGTAAAACGACTACTGCTGTAAATCTGGCAGCATCACTTGCTGTTGCCGAAAAAAAAGTACTACTCATTGATGCTGATCCTCAAGCAAATGCGACCACCTCTTTAGGTTTTCACAGAAATGATTATGAGTTCAATATTTATCATGTACTTATTGGTGCTAAAAAACTCAAAGATATTATCCTAAAATCAGATTTGCCAACGCTGCATTTAGCCCCATCAAATATAGGTTTAGTAGGAATTGAAAAAGAGTATTACGATGCTGATAATGCAAAGGGTCGTGAGTTAGTGCTTAAAAAAGCTATCGCAAATGTTATCAAAGATTATGACTATATAATCATAGATTCACCTCCAGCTTTAGGACCAATGACAATTAATGCACTCTCAGCTTCAAACTCTGTGCTCATTCCTATTCAGTGTGAATTTTTCGCCCTTGAGGGTTTAGCACAACTTTTAAATACTGTTAAGTTGGTAAGAAAATCAATTAACCCAAAACTCACAATTAAAGGTTTTGTCCCAACAATGTTTAGTTCTCAAAATAATTTATCTAAACAAGTTTTTGCAGATTTGCAACAGCATTTTAAAACAAAACTTTTTAAAGACGAACAAGATGAATACATCGTTGTACCTCGTAATGTTAAACTAGCAGAATCTCCATCTTTTGGAAAACCTGCTATCTTATATGATGTAAAATCAAGTGGTTCCATAGCTTATCAAAACCTAGCACAAGCCATAATCAAATAAAGGAAGAGAATAAGTGAAGAGTATGAAGTTAGGCAGAGGGCTAGATGCCCTTCTAGGAGAAATGGATGAGGCTTACGGAAATGAAGGAAGCCAACAAGATTCAGTTTTAGAGATATCTCTTAGAGATATTAAAGCAAACCCCTTTCAGCCTAGAAAAAACTTTGATGAAGAAGCTTTAAGTGAATTAGCGGAATCTATTAAAAAAAATGGACTAATACAGCCAATTGTTGTAAAAGAAGATATAGATGGGTATACACTTATTGCAGGTGAGAGAAGACTTCGAGCTAGTAAGTTAGCAAAACTCAAAGATATCCGTGCTATCGTGCTAAATGCTAATGACGAAAAAATGCGTCAATTTGCTCTGATAGAAAATATTCAAAGAGAAGAACTAAATTCTGTAGAACTTGCATTTGCATATCAGGAACTATTAAAATTACATAATCACACCCATGAAGAACTTTCAGCTTTAATTCACAAAAGTAGAACACATATTACAAACACTATAAGATTATTGCAGCTTTCAGCTAAAACACAAAAAGCATTAGTTGAAAAAAAAATAAGTGCAGGACATGCTAAAGTACTTATAGGCTTAGATGAAAAACAACAACAAGTTGTTGTCAATTCTATTGTCGGACAAAAATTAAGTGTGCGTGAAGTGGAAGCTATGATTAAGGGAATGAAAACAGAAAAATCAACTTCTAAAAAACCAATTTCACCTGTAATATATGACTTCTCAATTCTTCAAGAAAAATTTGTTGATTTAGGTTTTAAAGCCAAAGCAAATAACAACAAGCTTACTATAGAATTTGAGGATGAAACACAAATAAATAACATGCTTAAATGGTTTTCTTAGCAACTTCCTTTTTTATAAAATATAAAATTCTTTCCATTTTTTAATATACTTTAACTATTCTTTCAATTTTAAAGTAGTATAATGGCGCAACTTTTAGGAGGTGCTATGTTAGATATAAATCCGATACTACTTTTGACCACATTTGTTGTATTTCTTTCGCTTATAGCCGTTTTAAACAGTTGGCTTTATAACCCATTATTTAGTTTTATGAATAAACGTGATGAAGATATCAAAAAAGACCTAAGTAAAGTAGGCTCTAATGATACTGAAATTAACGAATTAAATTTAAAAGCTCAATCAATAGTTATGAATGCTAAACTCGAAGCTTCGGCCCTGAGAGAAAAAGTTATTGCGGATGCTAAGGAATTGGCAGATAGTAAATTAGAGGCAAAGCGTGCTGAGCTCGCAGAGGAATATTTAGAATTTGAGAAAACACTTGCAGATTCTAAAGAACAATTAACAAAAGATTTAATGTTAGACGTACCACAGTTTCAAGAAGCTGTTAAAGCTAAGTTTAACCAAATATAAGGATGCTGAAGTGAGTAGAATAATAGTAATATTGCTAATGATATCAACTTATGCATTAGCATCTGGGGCAGAACATGCAGGAACAGATATCGTTCAGAGAACGGTAAACTTTGTAATCTTCGCAGGTCTGATTTGGTATTTAGTGGCAGAGCCGGTTAAGAACTATTTTACTTCAAGAAGTCAAGCAATTGCTGATGACTTGAAAAGAGTTCAAGAAAAACTCAATGAATCAATAACTCTCAAAAAAGAGGCATTATCAAAAATTTCTGAAGCTGAAAAGTTTGCAACAGGACTTGTAGAAACTTCTAAAAAAGAGAATAAAATTATAAACGATAATATTATGACTCAATGTGATGTTGAATTAGATGTTATTGAAAAACAATATGCTTCTTTAATAGAATTTGAACAAAGAAATATGGTTCGTAATGTTGTAGAAAATATAGTGAAAGAGACATTAAGTAAAGCATCCCAAAGTTTTGATAAAGAAGCCATGGCAAATGTTCTTTTAAAGAAGGTAGCATAGATGGAAGAATTAATAGCAAAAAGATATATTAAAGCTCTCAAATCTAGCTCTGATTTAGAATCTATGAAAGAGATGACAACTATTTTTTCTGCATTAGCAGAATCTTTTAAAAATGATAAGTTTTTAAATATTATAGATAATCCGAATGTAAATGTAAAAGATAAATCAACAATTTTATTAGATGCTGTAAAAAAAGCAAATTCTACTAAAATAAATAACTTAATTAAATTATTAGTTGAAAATAAGCGTATCAATATTATTCCTGCAATAGCAAAGGAATTACAAAAAGATGTAGCAAATTCAACAAAAATTTATGAAGGTGTTGTTTATAGTGATACTGACATTGATATGAAACTAATCGAAGATTTAAGTGCTGGCTTAAGCAAAAAATTTGACTCTAAAATTTCTTTACATGCTGTTAAAAATGACTTTAATGGTATTAAGGTAGATGTGGAAGGTCTTGGCATAGAGATTAATTTTTCTAAAGATAGAATCGATAGTCAAATAATAGAACATATAATTAAAGCAATTTAATTTTAACGAGAGGAGAACAGATAGTGGTAGCAAAAATAAAAGCTGATGAAATCAGCTCAATAATTAAAGAACGTATTGACAACTTTGAATTAAGTGTTGATATTAATGAAACTGGTAAGATTGTTTCTTATGCTGATGGTGTTGCACAAGTTTACGGACTAAGTAATGTTATGGCTGGAGAAATGGTTGAGTTTGAAGACGGAACACAAGGTCTAGTTATGAACCTTGAAGAAAGTGCTGTAGGTATCGTTATCCTTGGTGCTGGTGCAGCTCTTCGTGAAGGCATGAGTGTTAAACGTTTAGGTAAACTTCTTAAAGTTCCTGTAGGTGATGCACTTCTAGGTCGTGTTGTAAATGCACTTGGTGAGCCAATCGATGGTAAAGGTCCAATAGAAACAACTGAAACTCGTTTTGTTGAAGAAAAAGCACCTGGAATTATGAACCGTAAATCTGTTCATGAGCCATTAGCAACGGGTATTAAAGCAATTGATGCTCTAGTACCAATTGGTCGTGGTCAACGTGAGCTTATCATTGGTGATAGACAAACTGGTAAAACAACAGTTGCACTTGATGCAATCATTAACCAAAAAGGTAATGGCGTTTCTTGTATTTATGTAGCAATCGGTCAAAAAGAATCAACAGTTGCTCAAATTGTTCGTCGTTTGGAAGAACATGGTGCACTAGAATATACTATTATTGTATCTGCAGCAGCTGCTGAAGCTGCGGCACTTCAATTCTTAGCTCCATATACTGGTGTTACTATGGGAGAATACTTCCGTGATAATGCAAGACATGGTTTAATAGTATATGATGATTTATCTAAACATGCAGTTGCTTACCGTGAAATGTCACTTATTCTTCGTCGTCCTCCAGGTCGAGAAGCATATCCTGGTGATGTTTTCTATATTCACTCTCGTTTACTTGAACGTGCTGCAAAAGTATGTGATGAAGATGGAGCTGGTTCATTAACTGCTCTTCCTATTATTGAAACACAAGCTGGTGATGTTGCGGCATATATTCCAACAAATGTTATTTCAATTACTGATGGTCAAATCTTCCTTGAGACTGAACTATTTAACTCGGGTGTTCGTCCAGCAATTAATGTTGGTCTTTCTGTATCTCGTGTTGGTGGTGCTGCTCAAATTAAAGCAACTAAGCAAGTAGCTGGTACATTACGTCTTGACCTTGCTCAATATCGTGAGCTTCAAGCATTTGCTCAGTTTGCATCTGATCTTGATGAAGTTTCTCGTAACCAACTAGAACGTGGTCAAAGAATGGTAGAAGTTCTAAAACAAGGGCCTTTCTCTCCACTTTCTGCTGAGAAGCAAGTTGCTATCATTTTTGCTGGAAACGAAGGTTTCTTAGATGATTTTGATCCATCAAATGTTGTTCGTTTTGAAGCTGAAATGTATCCATTTATAGAAGCATCTTATCCTCAAATTTTTGAGAATATTAGAAGTACTTCTAAAGTAGATGATGATACTAAAGCATTACTAATGAAAGCACTTGAAGAGTTCAAAGCTAGCTTCGTAGCTAACTAAGGGATATTTAATGGCAAACTTGAAAGATATTCAAAGACAAATAAAGAGTGTTAGTAACACTCAAAAGACGACTCGTGCTATGAAACTTGTGAGTACAGCGAAACTTCGCCGTGCTGAAGAGTTAGCAAAACGTTCTCGTCTTTATGCAGAGAAGATGAATCAGGTCATTGCCGAAATAGCTGGACGTATAGAATGTAGCAAAATTGGAGGCATTGAAAATCGTTGTTTTACAGCGATTGAAAATCCAAAAATTGTTGATATTGTTTTTGTTACTGCAGATAAAGGCCTTTGTGGTGGTTTTAATATTCAAACTATTAAAGCTGTTAAAAAACTTTTAAAAGAGTATAAAGAACAAAATGTAAAAGTGCGTTTACGTGGAATCGGTAAAAAAGGTGTTGAATTCTTCAAATATAATGAAGTAGAACTTTTTGATGAAGTAACTAATCTAAGTTCAAAACCTGATAAAGAGAGATCTGATAAGTTTATAGAAACTTCTATAGAAGATTACAAAGATGGAAAAATCGATGCTCTTCATATAATATACAATGGATACAAAAATATGATAACTCAAGAGTTACATGTGAATAAAGTATTACCTGTTGATACAGAAGATTTTGATTGTACTACAACTCAATCAAGTTCTATGTTAGAAGTAGAAGCTGAAGATGAAGAAAAAATGCTCGACGCTCTAGTGAATAAGTATGTTGGATACAACATGTACTATTCTTTAATTGATTCAGTTGCTGCTGAACATTCTGCACGTATGCAAGCGATGGATACAGCAACTAATAATGCAAAAGATATGGTTAAATCACTAAATGTACAGTTTAATAAAGCACGTCAAGCTGCTATTACTACAGAACTGATAGAAATTATCAGTGGTGTGGAGTCGATGAAATAATGGAGAAAAATATGATTGGTAAAATTAGCCAGGTTATGGGCCCGATTGTTGATGTTGATTTTGATGGTTATCTTCCGGTAATTAACGAAGCAATCGAAGTTAACGTTAGTATTGAAGGTAATGAAAATCGTTTAGTTTTAGAAGTTGCTGCTCACTTAGGTGACGGCCGTGTTAGAACGATTGCTATGGATATGAGTGAAGGTTTAGTACGTGGTATGGATGCTACTGCTACAGGTTCTCCTATTAAAGTTCCTGTTGGAGAAAAAGTTCTTGGACGTATCTTCAATGTAATTGGTGAGACAATTGATGGTGGAGATCAGATTACTGATTCTGAAACATGGTCAATTCACCGTACTCCACCACCATTAGTTGATCAATCAACTACTACAGAGATGTTTGAAACAGGTATCAAAGTTGTTGATTTACTTGCTCCTTACTCTAAGGGTGGTAAAGTTGGATTATTCGGTGGTGCTGGTGTTGGTAAAACAGTTATTATTATGGAGCTTATTCATAATGTTGCTCATGGTCATGATGGTTTGTCAGTTTTCGCTGGTGTTGGTGAAAGAACTCGTGAAGGAAATGACCTTTATCACGAAATGAAAGACTCAAATGTACTTGATAAAGTTGCACTGTGCTACGGTCAAATGTCAGAGCCTCCAGGTGCACGTAATCGTATTGCTCTTACAGGTATTACTATGGCTGAGTATTTCCGTGATGAGAAAGGTCTTGATGTTCTTATGTTTATTGACAACATCTTCCGTTTCGCACAATCAGGTTCAGAGATGTCTGCACTTCTTGGTCGTATCCCTTCAGCTGTTGGTTATCAACCAACTTTAGCTCGTGAAATGGGTGCATTACAAGATAGAATTACATCAACTAAGACTGGTTCAATTACTTCTGTTCAAGCGGTATATGTACCAGCAGATGATTTAACAGATCCAGCTCCAGCTTCTGTATTTGCTCACTTAGATGCAACAACAGTTCTTAACCGTAAAATTGCTGAAAAAGGTATTTATCCTGCAGTTGATCCACTTGATTCAACTTCAAGATTACTTGATCCACAAATTATTGGTGAAGAACATTATAATGTTGCTCGTGGTGTTCAACAAACACTTCAAAAGTATAAAGACCTACAAGATATCATCGCAATTCTTGGTATGGATGAACTTTCTGAAGATGATAAAAACATTGTTGAACGTGCTCGTAAAATTGAGAAGTTTTTATCTCAACCTTTCTTCGTTGCTGAAGTATTTACAGGTGCTCCTGGTAAATATGTTAAACTTGAAGATACAATCGCTGGATTTAAAGGTATTCTTAACGGTGATTACGATCATATGTCTGAAAATTCATTCTATATGGTTGGTGGTATGGATGAAGCTATCGCTAAAAATGAGAAAAATAAATAAGCTCAAAGTTTAAAAAGGACTCAAATGAATAAGTTTAAACTTGAAATTTTAACACCAAATGGCGAAATTTTCAACGGGGAAGCAGTAAATGTTGTGCTTCCTGGTGAAGAGGGAGAGTTTGGTGTTTTAGCAGGACATGCCTCTTTAACAACTTTGTTAGAAGCGGGTGTTGTTGATGTTGAAAAAGAAGATAAATCAGTCGAGTCAATCCTTATCAACTGGGGTGTTGCTCAAGTTGATGAAGAAAAAGTTATTATTTTAGTAGAAGGTGCTGTAGCTATTCGTGGTGAAAACGAAAGTGAGATTGCAGATGCTCTTGAAGATGCGAAGAAGTTAATAAGTGATATTGCTGATTCAAATCCAGCGATTGCTTCTGCGACTGCTAAGATAGAATCAGCTGCACAAGGGCTATTATAAATTAATGATAAATAGTATCATCGATTTTTATCTTAAAAGTCATCCAGTAACAATAGGTGTATTGCTTCTTTTAGCAGTATATTTTATTGTACTAAACTGGGTGTTTTTTTATCGTTATTTCTCTTTAAATGCTTGGTATGAAAGAGAAAATAACTCTTTGGAAACACTTTTAATGGGTGCTTCAACTGTAAAAGAAAACTCTTTTTTAAATAATTTTATTAAATCTAGTAATATTGTTTCAAAAGAAGTTTTAGACTTAGCAATGCTTGCTGCAACTAAGGAAGCAACAAAAGGTCTTTCTATTTTGTCAGTATTTGCTTCAACTACTCCCTTTATCGGTCTTTTTGGTACGGTAGTCTCTATACTAGATACTTTTAAACATATTGGACAAAGTAGTGGAAGTATGTCTATTATATCAAGTGGTGTCTCCGATGCACTTATTGCAACTGCTTCAGGTATATTTGTTGCTATTTTTGCTTATACATATCATCAAATTATGAAACGAAAATCTTTTGAGATTATTAGTTGTATTCAGATGCAAAGTGATGCGATTTTAGCAAGAAAAGTGTAGTTATGATTTATGATTGGGAAGATAAACCAGAACTAAACATTACTCCACTTGTTGATGTTATGTTAGTTCTACTCGCAATTCTGATGGTAATTGCTCCAAATATTATTTATGAAGAAAGTATTAAATTGCCACAGGGTTCAATAACAAAGCAACTTTCAAAAATTCCTCCCATTCATATTACTATTGATAAAGATTTAACACTCAAAGTTAATAAAGAAGTATATTTACTTAACAACTTTATAGAAAATTTTTATCAAAAAGCAACTACATTTAATAAAAATGCAACTGTATTGATAAGTGCAGATAAGAGCTTAGAATACGGAGTAGTGATGTCAGTATTAGCTGCTGTTAAGCAAGCTGGTTTTACTGAAGTGTCACTTGCTACAAATGGCTGATAACAATAAATATTTCTTCATAAGTGGTTTTATATCTTTAGCACTTTTTTCTTTTTTTTTACTACTTTTTTTTATGATGCTTTTTAGCTCTATTAAAATTAAAAGTTATGCCTTAAATAAAAATAATTTTGTTTCTATATCTTTAGATAATATCAAAACAAAAGAGTTAGTAAGAAAAGAAACTGCATCATCACTAGTGCAGCCTACACAAGAACCAGTCGATATTCCAAGTGAAAATATAGATGTTAATGATCTTTTTAGTGATGTTTGGACAAAAAAAATTATTAAGAAAAAAGAGAAACCCAAGGACTTAAAAAGAATAGCACAGCTGCAACAACAAGTACCACTATCACAAAAGAATGTAGCAGAGATTAAAGAAGAGAAGCAGGTACCTTCATCTTCAAACGCAGAGGAAGTTAACGAATATTTGGCTAAAATTCAAGCTATAGTTTATGAACATTTTAATGTACCAGCAAATTCAGAAGGTAACAGTGTTAAAGCATTAATAGAGTTGAATAGTATTGGAAAACTTATAGATTTTAGGATTTTAACTTATTCTAGTAATGATGTCTTAAATAAAGAAGCAGATAAAATAAAGAAAAGATTGTTGAATGTTGTTTTTCCAATCAATAAACAGAATAAATCAACAAAAACAATTGTAATATTAACATCCAAGGAGTAAAATTGAAAATTTTTCTTTCATTATTATTTATATATAGCCTTACATTTGCATCAGATGCAACAATAGAAGTGATTAAGCAAGCAGACTCTTTACCATCCATAGCAGTTGAGGATGCATCTGAGAATTATGATGAAACATTTAAAATGCAAGTTTTTAAAGCATTGATAGCAGACTTGAATGTAATATCGATTTTTAATGTTGATAGACACCATCGCATAGTAAATTTTGATGATGTAAGTGTGTTAGTTGCAAATAAAGACCAAGATTATGTTCTTAGATTTAATATGCTTGAAGAAGATAATGGTGCATTAATGGTTCAAGTAAAATTACTAAAGTCCAATGAAAATGTTTTTAGTAAAAATTATAAAGTTAGTAGAAAAAAATTATATGTTTTTATTAGTCATGCTATTGCTTATGATATTAATGAGTATATGGGAAAACCATCAGTTGCATGGATGAAACGCAAGGTCGTTTTTTCTCGAATA
>FLOH01000505.1_pt1 | contig 83506 bp, 93 predicted proteins | sample 756751 | NCBI WGS metagenome assembly FLOH01 (sample SAMEA4026879, study PRJEB14308) | marine metagenome | biome: coastal water; material: water | depth 74 m
ATTTTTATCTCCCGTTTTGTACGCCGATAAAGTCACGGACTATCTGAATGTATATTAGGAATACATCATAAACGCATAAGGCGATTTTCAGCCTGCGGTAAAGCGGCGCAGGGTTTTTGCGCCAAATTAAAGGCGTCTATACGATCATGTTACTCTATTTTGCCGACGAGGTCGACAACATATGGGCCAATGACCGGAACGATCAAACCCACACCTGCCTTGTTAGGGTGTATGCCATCGGCTTGCATAAAGGTCTTCAAAGCATCGGCAAAACTGCGGCCATCCAGTATCGGCGCAAGATAGACAGGGAATAACAGTTAGAATTACTTGCTGCGGGGCAGCTTGAACCTGTTGGCAATAATTGGCCACCTATTATTTCTCTGCCGGGAGCGGAAAACTACTCCTTCGAAATTGGTAGTGCCCAGCTAACAGAAAATTTTAAGACCCAACTTAGTGATGAGATATCACCGTTCCCAATAATAGTTTGATCAATTGCAATATTGCTTTTGGGCTTGTTGTATCAAACGAAGCTCATTAGCACTTTGTCGAAGGCCGTATACCTTAATGACCCGCTGAAACCTTAATATGTATTGGCAACGGAACTTGATATTCGGTGGTAGCCATTCTGCTGGCCCATAAGCTGATTTCTGACGATTTACGCTTTTCTCAACGGCAAAAAGATTAACGGGGTCATTTGCAAATTGAACACGTTTTTGAGAAGTCCAACTATGTGCACCTCGGTTCCAGCTGTATTCCAACGGCACGAGGTGATCTATGTCCAGCTGTCGGCTCTCAAAGAATACTTTATCTGTGTAGGGATCAAGCCACCTGCCTCGTGTGACCCTGCACGCATTTTCGGAAAACCGGACAACAGCTGTTGAGAGTTTCTGAAGGAGTTCGTGGCGCATGTTCCGGCAGTCACGGTCTGTGTCAGACCATCCACCAAACAAGTCCCGATCGTATTTCGGAATTTGGTCACCGAGAGCGGAATTGGCTATCAATAACGCTACTAAGGCCGATACAAAAAGTTGAACAAGCAACTTCAGTTTATATGTTTGTGAGTAACTAACTTTCATTTGCAACGTTACCCCATTCAGTGATTACATCTGCTTACTTACTGCAAGGGGCTGGCTTGTGCCGGTCTTTTTTTGTTCTTTGATTATGGCGGCGGACCGCGAGTGGATTCGGGCCAGATGGTGGCTGAAACGGTGAGTGTTTCGCGCTATGAAGCGAACAGGATGGATTGTAATCGCTCCGATTCTAGTCAACGCTTAGTCAACGGACGTATGCAGGTTTGAGCACATCCAGCACGGTTGAGTGCGGTTGAATGTTGCCGGTTGCCGAGCAACAAAGTCCGTGAGAACAAAGGCTTATTGACTAAGTTATTGAAATACATAAGCTATTGGAATCGTTGAGATTTAGGCTCATAACCTGAAGGTCGTTGGTTCAAATCCAACTCCCGCAACCAAAATAGTTAAATAAATCAAATACTTGTAACTTGAGTAAAACACTGAGGTATTCCAAGTGCAGATTTACCTCAACGCCACCTCAACATTTGCAGAGTCGTGTGGAAGTTTCCTATGAAATCAATGATGTAGAAGTTGGCTGAGGAGACAGAATCTAACCGCGTTCCCCTATTGCTTCTTCAACTGAGAGATGTTCAATGCAGTAGGAAATCGGCTGGGCCGCGTCGAATGGATCGTTCTGGCGATCGATGCGATGCTCCTGACAAGGGCAACGTGTCAGTTCTACCTCCGAAAAGCCGCCTCGGTTGAATACACCCGCACGCAAAAGAGTTACCGAAGCATCTGCGCTTTCGAGGAGATGTTCGAGGATTGTAGAGAGTGTCCGGCCTTCTGTGTATGAGTAATTTGGCCCATGCTTCCAAACTGAAGGAGCATGACGACAATGACGATTTCCAAAGAACTACTGGACGAGCTGCTTAGCGGCGTTGATCGGCCCGAGGATTTTTTCGGTGACACTGGCCTGATGAAGGAACTGAAGGTCCGGCTGATGGAACGGATGTTGGGCGCGGAACTGACCGAACATCTGGGTTATGAGCCGAATAGTGAACCTGCCAGCCAGCAATCCAACCGCCGCAATGGCACAACGCGCAAGACCTTGAAGGGCAATGACGGGGCGGTGCCGATTGATATCCCGCGCGACCGTGACGGCAGTTTTGAGCCGGAGTTGATCAAGAAGGGCCAAACCCGGATCGACGGGATGGACGACAAGATCATTGGCCTTTATGCGGCAGGATTATCAACCCGTGACATCCGCACCCACCTTGAAGAGGTTTATGGTCTATGCGTTTCAGCCGACCTCATCAGCCGTGTGACCGACGCTGTTCTGGAGGAGGTTTCTGACTGGCAGAACCGGGCGCTGGAGCCAATGTATCCCATCGTTTTCCTTGATGCCTTGCGTGTCAAAATCCGCGATGCTGAAAGCCGTCAGGTTAAAAACAAGGCTGTTTATGTCGCTCTTGGCGTCACCCCAGAAGGCGATCGCGAGGTTCTGGGCTTGTGGATTGCCAATAATGAAGGGGCCAAATTCTGGCTTTCAATCATGAATAACCTACGTAATCGCGGGCTAGAGGATATCCTGATTGCCGTTGTGGATGACCTCAAAGGCTTCCCGGACGCGATCAATGCGGCCTTCCCCGACACCACTGTGCAAACCTGTATTGTGCACCTGGTGCGCCATTCGCTGAACTTCTGCGGCTGGAAAGACCGCAAAGCTGTCGCCAAGAGCCTGAAGCGCATTTATCAGGCTGTAGACGACGAGGAAGCCGCCAAAGCCCTTGATCAATTTGAGGCGGAATGGGGCGTAAAATACCCCTCAATCGCCCCAAGTTGGCGACGCGCATGGCAGGAGGTCATCCCATTTTTTGCCTTCCCGCCAGCGGTGCGCAAGATCATCTATACGACCAACGCGATTGAAAGCCTGAACAGGGTCATTCGAAAAACCACCAAAACCCGAGGCAGCTTTCCAACGGATGAAGCCGCGACAAAGCTGATTTATCTGGCCATCCGTAACTTCGAAAAGGCGGGAAGATGCGTCAGAGAATGGGTTGCAGCACGAAACCAGTTCGCTATTCTATACCCAGAACGGTTCAATAAATGACCCGTTTCAACCGCATGGGCTAAACCCCATACACAGAGTTTCGGATACTCCCGGATTGTATTTTCCGCAAAGCGCGCTATCGGCGCTTGGCCGAAGAGCACAGCCCAGATATTCAGCGTGATGGCGCTGGCCAACCTCTTCCTCGCACGGCAATGTTTGAGGCGGGTGGCCGCCTGAAAGCAGGGGAAACCCAGTGAAACGGGTCCCCAACTTGCCACAAAGCGCCAAACTAAGCCTACTTACGCCACCAAACTACAGATTCCACCACTAGAAACGCTGTTATTCAGGGCTTCCTTAGGTCGACCTGCTCACTGAAATGTGAGGCTTTCCCCTGACAACCTATCCAATAATATGAAACTTTTCTCTCCATATGTTGCGTGAGATCATATTCCTCGCCTGGATGTCGTGCGCCTGCGCAGGTACCCAACGCTGAACCACCTCTTGTTGGTTAAGTTTGTATTGGACGACGAGCCGCCGTTTTGGGACGCGTGAGGATTGGCCAGAATAGGTTTGCAAAGCCAGCAAAGGCTGCGATCCACGCGGCGGCGGACAGGTGCAGCAACCATGCTTGCGCAGGAAATCCTCCGGCGGCAAACCGTGCAAGAACGGCGATGATCACTGCGCAATAAAGGGCGGTGATCGGGCCTGTGGCGTGCAGTGGTCGGCCGGCATGGCCAAGGCTTGCGCGGGTCATCACGGCCAGTGTCATTAGCCCAATCGCCCCGACCATCCAGACATGTTGTGCCGCTGGTCCAATGCCAGGAAGGAATTGGCCAGCCGCCACCGCAAAGAACCCGAGGGGCACGAAAGCATAGCCAATATGCAGCACCCATACCAATGCCTCGGCCCCGGTATGACGTCCGGACCAGCGCGACAATCGCCAAAGCTGGGCTGTGCCTGCAACGGCGCAGGCAACGGCGGTCAAGCCATGGGCGGGCAAGGCAACCCAAACCAGTACAGCGGCCAGCGATAACGCCAGAACCACACTGTCGGCACGACCATTCGGCACCGGCAGGACCGGGCTGCGGCGTTGCGCCAACCAGTTGCGGGTAAAGCTGGGCACGATACGTCCGCCGATCAGCGAGATCAGCATCACAGCGATGCCAAGCCCCAGCCGCAACCCAAGGCCGCCCGCCGGATAACCGCCGCGTGCGGTATCAAGATGATAAAGCCCATTGGCCAGTGCCAGCCCTAAAACCAGCGCCAGGACTGTCAGGTTTTTCCAGTTGCGCCCGGTGATGATCTCGCGCCCCAGAACTGCCGCCAGGGCCAGAGGAAAGGCCAGATCAATCGCCATTGCCCCCCACCACGGCATCAGCGCCGAAACCGCAACAGCCATCCGTCCGGCCAGCCACAGCGTCACAAGCCCGGCCAAAGGCCAGCCAACGATTGGCAGCCGCCCGGTCCAGTTTGGCACTGCCGTCAGCAGGAATCCGGCCAGCACCGCGCCAAGATAGCCAAACAGGAACTCGTGCGCGTGCCATGACACCGGGTCAAAGGTGGTGGGCAGAATGTTCTGCCCGGACAACATCAAAACCCAAAGCGTCATCGCCAACGCCGCCCAAATTGCGCCAAACAGGAAGAAGGGGCGAAAACCAAAGCTGAGGATCGCCGGACCCTGCCAGGCGCGTATCTTTTCGGCGGATGTGGTCATTGTGATCTCCTTGCTCAAAGAAGCGGCGGCGCGGTGCCCTGGCCATAGCTACTGCGCGCGTCCCGAATGATGGCGTGGATCGAAAAGGTGATCCGTTCAGCCCGTTCGATCACCCACGCGGCTCCTTCGGGCGGGCGAACTTGTCGCGCGGTCTGGCCGAACAGCAGCAACCAGCGATAAAAATGCACCTGATTGACGGGCAGCGGTTGGTGTTTCGGGATCAGCACCCCATGGTCGCGACCGGTCTTCAGGAAGACCGAGGACCAGACTTCAACCATCCGTTCCAGATGCGGGGCCCAATCGGTTATGCGCGCCGCGAAAAACGGCCCAAGCAACTGGGTGGTGCAAATTTTTTCGTAAAAGCCGTGCGCAAGCCGAGCCAGAATCACATCATCCAGACCCGTGCGCGCCATCAGATCTGCGGTGATCTGCGGGCGGACCGAGAGAACTAAGCCGATTTGCGGTTCTGTTTGCATCGGGGGTCTCTTTGAATAGGTATTTACAATGCTTATTAATGCCGCATAATCAGAATTGTAAATACCTATTCGATGCGAGATCAGATGCGCCTTACCTCATTTACCGATTTTGGTCTGCGCGCGTTGATGCGTCTGGCCTCGGCCCCCGAGCGGGCGTTTTCATCCGGCGAACTGGCCGATGAATTCGCATTGTCGCGCAACCATCTGACCAAGATCATGACCAGGCTTGCACAAGCAGGCATCGTGACAACAAAACGCGGCGGCAGAGGTGGGGCGACACTGGCGCGACCTCCAATGGAAATCCGCCTGGGGGATGTGGTGCGTATTCTTGAAGCGAGTCAACCACTGGTTGCGTGTTTCGCAGCCGCTGGTGGCGACTGTGCGATTGTCGGGTGCTGTCGGCTGAAAGCCAGACTTGGATCAGCCGAGGCCGCGTTTCTTGCCGACCTTGACCGGTCAACTTTGGCGGATGTCGCTTTGCCGGTTGGCATGATTACCCCGGCATAACCACCCGACAAGATTATAAGGAAAATAGACGCCGAAACGGCATCGGAAAACGGGAGTTGCATCTAAAGATGTAATCGCGTACTTGTATACTTAAATATCCAAAAAAAGCCAATACGGATTCCGATATGACCGACCAATTGACCGTTGGAACATCCCTAACCCGAACGATAACCATCGATGTTGACCGTACAATTGATTTCTTGGGCGATGATTTGCGAGTATATGCAACCCCATCGCTGATCCGCGATATCGAATATGCTTGCCGCGACCTGATTTTTGAACGTGCTCCAAAGGGCGAGGATTCAGTGGGGGTTTCTGTGTCGGTCGTCCATTCTGCCGCAACGCTGCTGGGAATGGAGGTTAAAGTTACCGTCACCGTGACCGCGATTGACGGGCGCGCGGTTGATTTGGACGTCACCGCCAGCGACGCGATTGATATAATCTGCACAGGTCGCCATCAGCGGTTTGTGGTCAATGTCGAGCAGACACGCCAGCGGCTGCAAAAAAAAGCCGCCAAAGTCAAGGAGTTATAATCATGGCGGCCGGGGTGAAAGCGGGCAACTTGGGTGGGAAGACGGTTTCGTCCTATTGTTATCAATGTGTGGCCGGCCCCGATCTGTTGCGGGTCGATATTCAGGATGGTGTGCCGTTTCAGGTGCGCCCCAACCATGCCGCAGCCGAAATCCATCCGGCGGCTGGAAAGGTCTGTGTCAAAGCGTTTGGTCTGATCCAGAAAACCAACAATCCGCACCGGATCAAGACGCCGATGATCCGCTCCAATCCCAAAAAGGGCCGGAACGAAGACCCCGGCTTTGAACCTGTTTCATGGGACGAGGCGCTGGAACTGATCTGCGAAAAGCTGAACAAGGCGCGAACTGATGGCCTGTCAGATGTCTCGGGCTTTCCGCGGGTTGCGGCCAGTTTCGGCGGTGGTGGTACCCCGACGGTTTACATGGGGACTTTCCCTGCGTTTTTGTCTGCCTGGGGCCCCGTCGATATGAGCTTTGGCAGCGGTCAGGGGGTTAAATGCTACCATTCCGAACATCTGTATGGCGAACTGTGGCACCGGGCTTTTACCGTTTCACCTGACACGCCACTGGTTGAACTAATCCTGTCGTTTGGGGCCAATGTCGAAGCCTCGGGCGGGGTTTGTGGGGTCAAGCGGCACGCCGATGCCCGCGACCGCGGGGTCAAGCGTATTCAGGTTGAGCCGCATTTGTCTGTCACCGGGGCCTGCTCGGCCCAATGGGTGCCAATCAAACCGAAAACCGACCCGGCCTTCATGTTCGCGCTGGTGCATGTTTTGCTGCATGAAATCGCACGCGATCGGTTGGATATTCCGTTTTTGAAACGCCGAACATCCTCGCCCTACCTGATCGCTGAAAACGGGTTTTATCTGCGCGACCCAAGCAGTCGTAAGCCGCTGATCTGGGATTTGAAATCGCGTCAGGCGGTTGAATTTGACACGCCCGACACTGATCCGGCCCTGGAAGGGGTGTTTTCTGTTTCGGGCCTTGAGGTCGGGCCAGATGATGTGGAATGGCAGCAAAAGAACGCCAGCGTCAAACCGTCGTTTACCCATCTGGTTGAGCATATCAAACCTTACAGCCCTGAATGGGCGGCGGGGATTTGCGACGTTAAGGCCGATCTGATCCGCGACACCGCGATGCAATATATTGAACACGCCCATGTCGGTGAGGTGATCGAGATGGATGGCAAAACCCTGCCGTTTCGCCCCGTAGCGATCTCGCTTGGCAAGACGGTTTGCAATGGCTGGGGCGGCTATGAATGCGTATGGGCGCGCACCTTGATGGCCTGTCTGGTCGGCGGGCTTGAGGTGCCGGGGGGTACTTTGGGCACGACGGTACGGTTGAACCGGCCGGCTGACAATCGCTGGTCATCTGTGGTGCCGGGGCCGGACGGCTTCATGAATTATCCGATGAACCCTACGCGCAAGGGCGAATGGCTTGGAAGTTCAACCGCGCGACATGCGCATCAGACTTTGGTGCCACTGGCGGCAAATTCGCCTTGGTCGCAGGCTTTGGGACCAACCCATCTGGCCTGGATGAGCCAGAAACAGGGCTTTGACCATCTGCCAAAACCGACCCAGCCTGATGTCTGGTTTGTCTATCGCACCAACCCGGTGATTTCGTTTTGGGACACGGGTGCCGTTGCTGATGCGATTGCCAATTTTCCGTTCACTGTGGCTTTTGCCTATACGATGGACGAAACCAACCATATGGCGGATATCTTGCTGCCGGAATGTACTGATCTTGAAGGCCTGCAGCTGATCCGGATTGGCGGGTCAAAATATGTTGAGCAGTTTTGGGAACATCAGGGATTTGCCCTGCGTGACCCCGCCAGCAAGCCCCAAGGTGAAGCGCGAGATTTCACCTGGATCGCCACAGAACTGGCCAAGCGGACCGGGCTTTTGGAAAAGTACAATACTTCGATCAACAAGGGTGCGGCGGGAATCAGGTTGTACGGAGAGAACTTTGATTTCTCGCTAGATGTCGAAACCGAACATTCTGTTGAGGAGATCTGGGATAACAGTTGCCGTGCCGCCAGCGCTGAACTGACCGACGGCGCAGAATCACAAGGACTTGATTATTTTCGCGAAAATGGGTTTCGAACCAAGAAGTTCCCGAAAGAACAATGGTATCTGTACCCCGCAATGGTCGCGCGTGATTTGAGGTTTGAAATGCCCTATCAGGAGCGTTTGTTACGCATCGGGCAAGAACTGGGCGCGCGGCTGCATGAAACCGGCATCACCTGGTGGGACCGGCAGTTACTGGAATACGAGGCACTGCCGCACTGGCAGGATTTGCAGGGCCTGTGGGAAGATGCGCTTGAGGCGCGCTATGACGTCAAGATCGGTGACTATCCGTTCTGGCTGCTTACCGCGCGGTCGATGCAATATTCCTGGGGCGGTAATGCCGGGCTGCAAATGATTCATGAGGTTGCGGCAAACGTCGCCGGGCATGGCGGTGTTTTGATAAACCCGAAGGCGGCCAGACAGCTTGGAATCAACGAGGGGGATTGGGTTGAAATCACCTCGCCAACTGGCACCACGTCCGGGGCGGCGCTGCTGCGTCAGGGCATCCGGCCGGATACATTGCTGATGATCGGGCAGTTTGACCACTGGAAAACGCCGTTTGCTAAAGACCTGAAAACGCCCAGCATGAATGGCCTGACGCCAATGATGCTGGAATTGACGGATTCAACCGGTTCAGGCGCTGATCTTGTCCGCGTGGCGGTGCGCCGGATCGGGGCGAAACCATGACCCGATATGCGATAGTCGCTGATTTAAACCGCTGTGTTGGCTGCCAGACCTGCACATCGGCCTGCAAGCACGCCAACGCCACAGCACCGGGCATTCAATGGCGTAAAGTGCTGGATTTTGAAGTCGGCGAATACCCCGATGTGTCGCGCGCCTTTTTGCCGGTTGGCTGCATGCATTGCGAAGACCCGCCCTGTTTGACGGTTTGCCCGACGACGGCGACCAAGAAACGTGACGATGGGATTGTCACGATTGACTATGACATCTGCATCGGTTGCGCCTATTGCGCCGTGGCTTGCCCCTATCAGGCGCGGTCGCGGGTTGATAAGCCGATGGCGGCCTTTGGTGGCAAACAGATGCGGCATGAAGCCCTGCGCGAAGATCCGGCCCGGATTGGCGTGGCGCAAAAATGCACCCTGTGCGTTGACCGGGTTGACGCAGGCAAAGCCCAGGGGCTGATTCCGGGCGTTGACCCGCAGGCGACCCCGGCTTGTGTGAATTCCTGCATCGCGGGGGCGCTGCATATGGGCGATCTGGATGACCCTGACAGCAATGTCTCCAAACTGGTCCGGGAAAACCGGCATTTCAGAATGCACGAAGATCTGCGGACTGGCCCCGGCATCATTTATCTTTACGACAAGGATATCAGTGACCAGCACCCGATTGACCCGGTGGCGATGGTGGCCGACCCGGTTGGGCTTGCTGCGGTATCACCAAGGTTGCAGAAAAACTGGGATTGGCGGGCCGCCGCGAACTTTACCCTTGGCGGCACCGGCACCGGGCTGTTTGCGGTTATGATGCTGGCAGTTGGCTTTGCCCCGCAATTATGGTGGGCGGCGTTTTTGGCGCTGGCGTTGGTCGGGACCGGGTTGTTTTGTGTCTGGCTTGAGATCGGGCGGCCGTTGCGGTTTCTGAACGTTTATCTGAACGCCAAAACCAGCTGGATGACCCGCGAAGCAATCCTGGCCATGCCGTTCTTTGGCTTTGGCGCGATTTTCGTGCTGTGGCATAATCCAGTTATTGGCGCGATTGCGGCCCTCAGTGGGCTTGGGTTTCTCTATTGTCAGGGGCAAATCCTGCGTGCGGCCAAGGGTATCCCGGCGTGGCGGCAAAGAGGCATAGTTCGGCTGATGTTTGTCACGGGTCTAACCGAAGGCTTAGGGTTTTTGCTGGCGCTGGCCGTACCGTTGGGGGCCGGGCGGCCGGTTCTACTGGCATTTGTTGGTGGGCTGGCGGTGCTGGTCGGGATTCGTTCTTTGGCATGGCACACCTATCGCCGCGCGCTTGGCGATGGTGGGGCACCGGTTGGCGCGTTCAAGGGGTTGGATGCTGGGTTTTGGAACCTGGGCCTGCCCGCGCAACTTGCAATTCTGGCGACGCTCGCGCTTGGGCTAGTGTCGCCACCGGTTCTGGCGCTTGGCGGGTTGCTGGCGGTTGCAACCGGGTGGTCGTTCAAATTCGGGCTGATCACTAAAGCATCGTTCAACCAAGGCTATACGCTGAACCGTACACCAGCCCGCGGGGCGGGCAAAAGCGGGCTTGGGATAAAACCCGGTTGGACGGTTTCCTGAGGTCATGAAAGGCCAGACAAATGGGGCAAGTTGAAATGCGTGTTAACCAAACTGCCGCCGCAAGACAGCCGGATTTCATGGTGGACCGGGAAATTGAAACCATGCCCCGCGTCCGGATTGCGGGGGTGCAAAAGGAACGTCTGCTTTGGTCGCTGACCCGTGCCTATGAGAACGTGCCGCATTATCGCCGGGCGTTTGACAAAGCGGGCGTAAAACCGGCGCAGCTTGGGTCGATCAGGGATATTCGGAATTTCCCGTTCACCGTCAAAACCGATTTGCGCGACAATTATCCGTTCGATATTTTCGCGACCCCGGTTAACCAGCTGGCGCGGATACATGCCTCGTCCGGGACAACCGGCAAGCCGACGGTTGTTGGCTATACCGCCGGTGATCTGGATCGATGGGCCGGGCTGATGGCGCGATCTATGGCCGGGGCAGGGGCGCGGCCCGGTGATATTTTGCACAACGCCTATAGCTATGGCCTTTTTACGGGCGGTCTGGGCGCGCATTACGGGGCTGAGAAACTGGGTTGCGTGGTGGTTCCAGCTTCGGGCGGTGGAACCGAACGGCAGGTGACTTTGATCAGGGATTTCGGCCCAGCGATCCTGTGCTCAACCCCATCTTACGCCCTGAACATCGCCGAAGTCGCGGAAAAGATAGGCGTTGATATCGCCGCTCTGCCGGTGCGCCGCGGCCTGTTCGGGGCCGAACCCTGGAGCCAGGAAATGCGGGCCGAGCTTGATCGCAGGCTTGGTCTGAAATCGGTCGATGTCTATGGTCTGTCCGAGATTATGGGCCCCGGTGTGGCCTGTGAATGCGACACCGCCCGCGATGGTCTGCACGGCTGGGAGGATCATTTTCTGTTCGAGGTGATTGATCCCGAAACCCTGGAGCCCCTGCCGATGGGATCCGAAGGCGAGCTGGTGATCACCACCCTGACCAAAGAAGCGATGCCGATGATCCGTTATCGCACCCGCGATGTCACCCGCTTGACGGACGAGCCGTGCCTGTGCGGTCGCACCCATCTGCGGATACTGAAAGTCACCGGGCGGGATGATGACATGATGATCATTCGCGGTGTCAACGTCTATCCCAGCCAGATTGAGGCGGTGCTGGTTGGCTTGAACGGCCTGTCGCCGCATTACCAGATCAAGCTGTTCAAAGACGGGCCGCTGGATGCGATTGCACTGGATGTTGAGGTCGGCGCGAAAACGCCAACTGACCCGGCCACGCTTGCGGCCAAATCAGCCGAGGTGCGCCATCATATCAAGTCGGTCATTGGCGTAAGCTGCGATGTTCATGCAAAGGTGCCGGGTGCAGTGCCTCGATCCGAAGGTAAAGCGGTGCGGGTAATTGATACGCGAAAATAGCAAGGCATTGCCGGTCCGACTCCGGCGAGTATCAACCGGGGCGTTGCATCAACTACAGCGCCCCGGTTTTTCAGTTATACTTCAAACGCGGTTTCAAGCCGGGACAGATCGCCGATCTGATCAGATACATGCGCCTTATAGGGTTTACGGTTTCCCCGATAAAGAATGCCGGTATTCATCCCGTCATCGGTCATGATCCGCCGCGCCGCGCGGGCCGGATCATCGGTGGCCTCTACTTGTGCAGAATGGACGGTGTTTTTCCATTCACGTTCGTCCGGGCGAAAAGTGACGCAGGGGCTTAAGATTTCGACAAAGGAAAAACCGGGGTGGTTCACCGCCTCGATCAGAGTTTCGGTCGTGGCTTTGATATTGCCCGAAAACTCGCGCGCGACGAAATTCGCACCCGAGGCCAGTGCGATCACCAGCGGGTGGAACGGCGACAGGCCGGTGCCGCCGGGGGACAAAGCGCTGTCCCAATCCGGCTCAGTGGTTGGCGACGGCTGGCCTTTGGTCATGCCATAAACCCGGTTGTCCATCACCACATAGGTCATATCGACGTTGCGTCGGCAGGCATGTAAAAAGTGGTTGCCGCCGATTGAAAAACCGTCACCATCCCCGCTCATCACCATGACAGTCAGATCAGGCCGCGCAACCTTCAGGCCCGCCGACAACGCCAGTGATCGGCCATGAACCCCGTGAAAACCATAACAATTGGTATAGGCCGGAATGCGCGACGAACAGCCAATGCCCGACACAACCGCGATGTCTTCCGGGGCGCGGCCAAGTTTGACCAGCGCCTTGGTCAGCGACATCAGAACATGAAAATCCCCGCAGCCGGGGCACCAGATCGGATTGACATCGGATTTGAAGTCGGCGTCTTTAAGCTTGGGCAGATTCATTGGATTTTCCAATCGCGAATTTGGGTGGCAATTTCTGCCGGACCGATAAGGTAAGGACCCTCACGGTTGAACTGTTTGACCGTCAGAGGCAGATCAATATGGCTGCGCACATGCCGATAGAACTGGCCGGAGTGGTTCTGTTCAACAACCAGCACACGGCGCGCGCCCTTGAGGGCAGCAACCAGCGGCTTTTCTGGAAAGGGTGAGATTTGGCGCAAAGCCACCAGCTTGACGTTCTCCCCCTCGCGGGCCAGCTCAGTGACCGCCTCGCGCGCGGGGCCGGTCATTGACCCCCATGTCAAGATCACGGTGTCGCTGTCGCCTTCGACCACACCCCAGTGATTGCCAAAGTCAAAGCCAGTGATCTTTATGTTCCGTTTGTCCATCTGTTCCTTTTGGTCGGATTGTTTGCTGGACGGTGTTCCGCGCAACGAATGGGTCAGGCCATCGGCGGTATACTGGCCGCCGGTTTCCCCCGGTATCGCCATTGGCGATATGCCGTCAGCCGTCAGTGCATAGCGCTGATAAGGTTGGTTTGCGACCGGCTGAAAGGTCTTGCGTCTGGCGATAAAGGCGACATCTGCCGGGCGTTCGATCAGCACGCGGGCTTGGCCCAGCGATTGGTCCGACAGCACGATCACCGGTGTTTGCAGGCTTTCGGCCATGTAAACCGCCCATTGGGTGGTAAACAGGCAGTCGGCCACGCTCAGCGGTGCGACCACCACGTGCGGTGCGTCACCGTGAAAACCGTAAACCGCGATGTTCAGATCGGATTGTTCAGATTTTGTGGCGATCCCGGTTGATGGGCCGCAGCGCATCACGTCCACGACCACGACCGGCACTTCTGACGCGGCGGCCAAGCCCAGGCTTTCCATCATCAGGGCAAGACCGGGGCCGGATGTGGCAGTGATCGACGGGCGACCGCCAAACGAAGCCCCGATGATCATGTTGATCGACGACAATTCATCTTCGGCCTGTACCAAAGCTCCGCCGATGCTGGCAAGGGACGGGGCCAGATATTCCAGAACCTCGGTTGCCGGGGTGATCGGATAGGCGGCAGCAAACCGAACGCCGCCGCGTAGGGCGCCAAGGCCGACCGCCTCGTTTCCGGTAATCAGCCAGCGCTTGCCTGTATGTTCCGGCGCGGGCTTCAGCGGAAAAGCCCGGCTATAGTTTGCGGCTTGCGCCATTCCTGCTTCGATACAGGCCCGGCCCGAGGCGACAGCATCTGCACCTTTGCGCGCCAGTTTATCGCTGACAATCTGCATCACCGCGTCCAGCGGCAGGCCGATCAGGCCGGCCACAAGACCGACGGTGATCATGTTTTCGCGCCCGCCTTGAATATCCTTGGACAGGGCATTCATTTCGCAAGTTTCGATGCCGGCACCGGATGCGGCGACGGCAGCGGGCACCGGCCCGGCATGCGGATCGGCGATGACGATGCCATGTTCGGCCACCGGCATGTCGCTGACAAACCTGTTGGCGTTTTTCCAGTCGATGGCGACAAGAATATCAAAATCCTTGGTCATGCATTCGGCAGGCTGGGTGGACAGCCGAACCAGCGCTGCCGCTTCACCACCGCGAATCTGTGGGCCGACTGAACGGACAAGCAATCCGTACCAGCCAATTTTTCCAGCGGCCTCCAGCAGGATGGAGCCCGCCGTGATCGCGCCAGCGCCGCCGGTGCCAACAATCGCGAACGAAACGCTTTCACGCAGGGGTTTCAAGTGGTTCATATCCGGTCCGATCCGTTTTCGCGGGGCGTGTTTAAAGGGCCTTGGGTTTTCCATTGACGCAATACTGGTATTAGGGTACTTATTTACGATAATAGGGATTTCGCGCCCTGTCAATAACGCAACATCGGTGAAAACCCGGAGGATAAAATGGCCCGACGCTGGAAAATGGTTTCACAGGATGCCCCGATGAAACTGGAAGAATTCGAACCTGCCGCGCCGAGCGCTGACGAGGTGATCGTCCAGATTGCCGGTTGCGGCGTGTGCCATACCGACCTTGGGTATTATTACGACGGGGTGCGCACCAATCAGCCGTTACCCCTGACATTGGGTCATGAAATCAGCGGCCGCGTGGTCGCAACCGGATCAACGGCCAAGACATGGCAGGGCAAAGCAGTGATCGTGCCAGCCGTGATGCCCTGTGGGGAATGTGACGCCTGCAAGCGCGGCAAAGGGACAATCTGCCGGGCTCAGAAAATGCCGGGCAATGATATTGAAGGCGGATTTGCCACCCATATCACGGTGCCTGCACGCGGACTGTGCCTTGTGGATGAGGCAAGGTTAACGGCCGTTGGGCTGCAACTGGCCGATGTCTCGGTGGTGGCGGACGCCCTGACCACGCCCTATCAGGCGGCAGTACAGGCTGGGATCAAACCCGGTGATCTGGTGATTGTGAACGGCGTTGGCGGGGTTGGCGGCTATGCCGTTCAGGTCGCCGCCGCACTGGGGGCGGTAGTTGTCGCGATTGATGTGGTTCCGGCGAAGCTGGCCGCCGTTGCAGATTATGGCGCGGCGTTGACGCTGAATGCGCGTGACTTTGATCTTCGGGGTCTGAAAAAGGAAATCGCGGGCTTTGCCAAGACGAATAACCTGCGGCCTTCGGAATGGATTATCATGGAATGTTCGGGCACCGCTGCCGGGCAATCCACTGCTTTTGGCCTGCTCAATCACGGCGCCACCATGTGTGTGATCGGCTTTACGATGGATAAGGTCGAGGTGCGCCTGTCAAACCTGATGGCCTTTCACGCAAGATTGCTGGGCAACTGGGGTTGCCCGCCTGAACTTTATCCCGGCGCGCTTGATCTGGTCCTCTGCGGCAAGATCAAACTGGCCCCGTTTGTTGAACAACGCCCGCTTGACCAGATCAATGACGTTTTCAAGGCGGTCCATGACGGCAAATTTGTGCGTCGCGCCATTCTTACCCCCAACGCCCCTTCGCTTGCCTAAAGGAGAAAGCAGATGAGTTCCCAGCCCTTTGAATTTGCCTCACATGATTTGGTTTCTGACGAAACCCGCGAGGCGATAACCGGCGGCGTGATTTATGAAAAACGCCCCGCCAAGATGCCGGATGGCAGCGTTGCAAAGGGGCTTTTCAACGCCTGGATCACACTAAACAACCCGACCCAGTTCAATTCTTACACCACGGCGATGGTGAAGTCGGTGATCCTTGCCTTTCGCGCCGCCTCAAATGCCCGCGATGTGAACGCGGTGGTATTTACCGCGGCTGGCGACAAAGCTTTTTGCACCGGAGGCAATACCAAGGAATACGCCGAGTATTACGCTGGTCGCCCGCACGAATACCGCCAATATATGCGCCTTTTCAACGACATGGTCAGCGCAATTTTGGGCTGCGACAAGCCGGTGATCTGTCGCGTGAACGGCATGCGCATAGGGGGTGGTCAGGAAATCGGCATGGCCTGCGACTTTTCGGTAGCCCAAGACATGGCAAGGTTTGGACAGGCCGGGCCGAAACATGGCAGCGCGGCAATTGGCGGTTCAACGGATTTTCTGCCGGTAATGATCGGCTGCGAACAGGCGATGAATTCGGGCATTCTGTGCGAAAGCTATACCGCGCAAAAGGCGATGCGTCTGGGGATGCTGACCGACATCGTGCCGGGGCTGAAAGTGGATGGCGAATATGTCGCCAACCCGCTGGTGATCACCGAAATGAAGACCGACAAATGGGGTAGGATGATCCACGGCGATCTGAAAACCGGCGAAGAATTGGCGGCCGGTAAGGAACTGCTGAAGCGTGGGGTTATGGATCTTGGTGCGCTTGACGAAAAGGTCGAAGAGCTGTGTACCAAACTGCTGCTGACCTTCCCCGATTGCACCACGAAATCGGTTGAAGAATTGCGCAAGCCCAAGCTGAACGCCTGGAACATAAACAAGGAAAACGCCCGTGCGTGGCTAAGCCTGAACATGATGACCGAGGCCAAGACCGGGTTTCGTGCCTTCAACGAAGGAACGCGAGAAACCGGGCGGGAAATCGATTTTGTGATGTTGCGCCGTGAATTGGCCGAGGGTGCGAAATGGTCGGATGACTATATCGACAGCCTGATGCCGGGGATCCGGTAATGACCTTGCCGCTTGGCATATCTGTTACCCGTGACGGCGGCTTGTTGCGGCTGGTGCTGGCGCGGCCAAAGGCGAATATCGTCGATGCTGAAATGATCGCGGCATTGACGGTGGCATTGGCAGATCACGCCGATGCACCTGACCTGAAGGCGGTGCTGTTGTCAGCCGAAGGCCCGCATTTCAGCTTTGGCGCGTCGGTTGAGGAACATCTTCCGGGTTCTTGCGACGCAATGCTGAAATCCCTGCACGCCCTTGTGCGCCAGATGCTGGAATATCCGGTGCCGATCATGGTCGCAATCAAAGGCCAGTGCCTTGGCGGCGGGCTTGAGGTTGCGATGGCAGGCCATCATCTGATTGCCCGGTCTGATGCAAGTCTGGGCCAGCCGGAAATGATGCTGGGGGTATTTGCCCCCGCCGCTTCGTGTTTAATGCCGGATCGGATTGGTCAGTCGCATGCCGAGGACCTGCTTTATTCCGGTCGCCCGGTCAGCGGCGATCGGGCCTGTGCGATGGGGCTGGTCGATGCCACGGCAGACGACCCCGGAGCCTATGCGTTAACCTATTTCGACGCTCATCTGGCGAACAAAAGCGCAAGCTCGCTGCGGCTGGCGGTGCGTGCTGCTCGCGGGGCCTATGCCGCAAGAATGATCGCGCGTCTCAACGAGGTCGAAGCGCTTTATCTGAACCAACTGATGGCAACCCGTGACGCGGTTGAAGGCCTTGAGGCCTTTATCGCCAAGCGCCCTGCAAAGTGGGAAAACAAATGACACATCCAAGCACTGCTGAAATTGTTGACCGCTGTCAGGCGCTGTATGATGACCTGTATTTCAACGCCGCGCGTGATTGGAAAAAGGCTGAAGAGGGCCGCAAAGTCATCGGTTATCTGCCGGTCTATATCCCGCGCGAGCTGATCCATGCGGCGGGCATGCTGCCGCTTGGGATCATGGGGGGCGGTGATAACCTTGAGGTGATTCACGGCGACGCTTACTATCAAAGTTACATTTGCCGGATCCCACGGTCGACCATCGAACTTGGCGTTTCCGGGCGGCTGGATTTCGTCGATGGCATGTTGTTCCCGTCGATCTGTGACGTGATCCGCAACCTTTCCGGCATGTGGAAGATGTTGTTTCCAGAGGTCTATTCGAAGTATTTCGATGTGCCGCAAACCTATAAAGATGAAATCGGCGGTACATTCTATATCGGTGAAATGCGTGAATTTCTGCATGACCTAGAAGGCATTGCTGGGCGCAAAATCACCGATGATGACATCCGCAAGTCGATCGAGGTTTACAATGAAAACCGCCGACTTGTGGGCGAGTTATACAAATTCCGCGCCCAGAAACCCTGGCAGGCCCCGGCATCCGAGGCCTATCTGGTGATCCGCGCCGGTTTGTTGCTGCCGGTCGAGGAACACAGCGAATTGCTCAGGCAATATATTGCAGCCGCCAAGGCTGAAACCCGCCCGATCAAGGACAATTCCCGGGTCGTGGTGACCGGCATGTTCTGTGAACAGCCGCCGCTGAACCTGATCAAATCGCTGGAACTTTCCGGCTGCTACGTGGTTGACGACGATTTTATGCTGGTCAGCCGTTGGCTGATTGGCGACGTTGCGACCAGCGGTGATCCGGTCAGAAACCTGTCACAGGCGTTTTTACATCACTCGATGTCCACGGCGGCGAAATACGAACCAAATCAGGCCGAAAAGGGTCAGTTTCTGGTGCGCAGTGTCAAAGCGACCGGTGCAGAAGGGGTGATTTTTGCCTCGACCAGTTTCTGTGACCCGGCTTTGTTGGATCGTCCGATGCTGCAGAATGTGCTGAAGGCGGCCGACATTCCGTTCATCGCGTTCAAATACGCCGAAAACTCTGGCCAGATGCAGCCCATTCGCGAACAGGCCGGAACATTTGTTGACTCAATCAAACTCTGGAGCGCCGCATGAGACCTTCCATCATAAAAGCCCAGCCCGAAGACGTGCTTAAAGACGCCTCGATGATCAAGCAAAAAGAGATGATGGCGAACCACTATAATCGCCTGACCTCGGCCCGCGAGAACGGTGACAAGGTTGCCTCGACCTTTGTGCCGGGCAATCTGAACGAGCTGATCATGTGTTTTGATCTGGTCAACAATCTGCCCGAAGTGAACGCGATCCAGTCCGGGCTGCGAAAGCAATCGGGTGCCTATATCATGGAGGCTGAACGCGCCGGGCATTCCGAAGACGTCTGCACTTATGTAAAGTCCGACATCGGCATGATGCTGAAAGGCAATATCGGCCCGAACGGCAAAAAGCTGCCCGATCCAGATGTCTTATTGCTGTCCTATACCGGCTGTTTCACCTTTTTGAAATGGTTCGAGCTGCTGCGCGAGCAGTACAAATGCCCGACGATATTTCTGCAAACCCCCTATATGGCCGACGGCAAAGTGACGCCAAACATGGTTCAATATATGGTCAAGCAGTTGAAAGAAGACGTTATTCCGGTGCTGGAACAGGTATCCGGAGTGAAGTTTGACATTGATCGTCTGCGGGAAAACCTGCGCAAATCGGCCAAGGCCGAGGACGATCTGGTGTATATCCTTGAAACCGGCAAGCAGCGCCCGTCGCCGATTGATGCCTATTTCGGCGGCATCTATTACATTGGCCCGATTTTCGGCGCGTTCCGGGGTACTGATGACGCGATTGATTACTACAAGTTCCTGCGTGAAGAGGTGGATCAGCGGATCGCCCAGGGACTTGGCCCAGTTACGCCGGACGGCCCGATGGCCGAGGAAAAGTACCGTTTGGTGGTCGAAGGCCCGCCGAATTACACCAATTTCCGCCAGTTCTGGAAAATGTTCTATGACGAAGGCGCGACCGTGGTGGCGTCAAGCTATACCAAGGTTGGCGGCACCTATGATTATGGTTTCCGCCATGACCCGGACCGGCCTTTGGAAACATTGGCTGAATATTGCCTTGGGGTTTACACCAACCGCAGCCTGCCGATGCGCATCGAGATGCTGACCGATTACATCAATAAATACGAGGCGGACGGGCTACTGATCAACTCGATCAAAAGCTGTAACAGTTTTTCGGCGGGTCAACTGCTGATCATGCGCGAAGTTGAAAAGCGTACAGGCAAACCAGCGGCATTCATCGAAACCGATCTGGTTGATCCGCGCTATTTCTCGGCAGCCAATGTCAAGAACCGGTTGGAAAGCTATTTCCAGATGGTTGAGCAGAAACGCAGCGGCAGGGGGGCGGCGGCATGAAAACCTTTGTCGGGATCGATCTGGGATCAACCACTACCAAAGCGGTGTTGATGGACGAAAATGAGCAGATTTTGGGACGCGGGATTACCAACTCACGCTCGAATTATGACACTGCCTGTCGCGTGGCGCAGCAAGAGGCGGCGGTGGACGCACGGTTTTCGCTGTTTCGCCGCGAATTTGGCGTCGAGGACGGCACCAACGAGCAGGTCGACGAATTTCTGGGCGGCCTTGAACGCGCCTTTCGTCTGGAACAGTTTCTGGAACAGCTTGAGGATCTGGAAGAAACCTGTGACCGGCAGGTGCGCGGCGAGCGGTTTGAAAAGAACGGCAGCGGGGTCAAAGCGGCATTGGTCGAGGTATTCGCACGTTTGAAAGGCGAAGCCCCGGCGATGTTTGCACCGGGTGCTGACCGCAAGTCGGACTTTTTCCGCGACATCGCCGGGTCCCGTTATCTGGCCGTGGCTGAAGAAGTCGCGCGGGCGGCTGGTCTGCCTTATGACCTGTTGTTGAACGTTTATGACAAGTCGATCATTGCGGTCGAAAACCGGCCGCCGAAAGGCAAGTTAAGCGACAAATTCCACCGCGCGCTGATGCGCGTGACCGAACAGGGACTGGGCCTTGCCGGCGAAATGGAGCAGCAGGTTAAAAAAGCACTCGATATTGAGCTTGAGGAAACCTATCTTGTCGGCACGGGTTATGGGCGCGTGACCCTGCCGTTCTCCAAAGAACATATTCGCAGCGAAATCCTGTGCCACGGACTTGGCGCACATATCATGTATCCGATGACCCGCACCGTTCTGGATATTGGCGGCCAGGACACCAAGGGCATACAGGTTGACGCCCGGGGGATCGTTGAAAATTTCCAGATGAACGATCGCTGTGCTGCGGGATGTGGCCGGTATCTTGGCTATATCGCTGACGAAATGAACATGGGTCTGCACGAACTTGGCCCTTTGGCGATGCAATCGGAAAAACCGGCACGGATTAATTCAACCTGCACGGTTTTTGCTGGTGCCGAATTGCGCGACCGTTTGGCGTTGGGTGAAAAGCGCGAGGACATTCTGGCAGGTCTGCACCGCGCAATTATTCTGCGCGCGATTTCGATCATCTCGCGCTCGGGCGGGGTGACGGACCAGTTCACGTTTACCGGCGGGGTCGCCAAGAACGAGGCCGCCGTGCGCGAGCTGAAAAAGCTGGTGTTTGAAAATTACGGCGAAGTCACCATCAATATCAACCCGGATTCGATCTATACAGGCGCATTGGGCGGGGCCGAATTTGCCCGCCGCGCGGCGCATGGACGTGTTGAAGGAATAGAAGCATGACCTTAACAGCAGGAATTGACGTCGGCACAGGCGCCGTCAAGGCAGTGATCTTCCGGGTGGAAAACGGCAAGGAACAGTGGTTGTCCCGCGCAACCCTGCGCATCCGCCAGCGCGACCCGATGGAATTATCGCGCGAGGCGTTCAACCATATTCTGGAAGATGCCGGGGTGGCTGAAAAAGACATTGATTATGTCGCCACCACAGGCGAGGGCGAGGCGATCCCGTTTCATACCGGCCACTTTTATTCGATGACCTCGCATGCCCGTGGCGCGCGGCATCTGGACCCCAACACTGTTGCCATTCTGGACTGCGGCGCCTTGCATGGCCGCGCGATGATTACTGACGACAAGGGCAAGGTCACCAATTACAAAATGACCAGCCAGTGCGCATCCGGATCAGGCCAGTTTCTGGAAAACATCGCGCGTTACCTTGGGATTGCGCAAGAAGAGATCGGCAATTTGTCCCTGCAGGCGGACGACCCTGAAGAGGTGTCGTCGATCTGCGCCGTGCTGGCGGAAACCGACGTGATTAACATGGTGTCGCGCGGGATCACGTCGCCCAACATTTTGAAGGGTATTCACCTGTCAATGGCCAGTCGGCTTGCACGTCTTCTCAAATCCATCGGCGTCACCAATGATCTGATTATGATGACCGGCGGCTTGGCGCAGGACGAAGGTCTGTGTGCGGCCATGCGCGAACAGCTTGCCAAAATGAAGGGGGTCGAGGCCGTGGTGAAAAACCACCCGGATTCGATTTATGCCGGGGCGATTGGCGCTGCCCTTTGGGGCGCGTTCCGCCACGAAAAACTGGCGGCAACCGGAACCCTGCTGAAAGCATCGTAAACCTTATTAAGGAGACCCAAAATGGCCCTAATGATCATCGACCCTTGCACTGCCTGCGACGCCTGCGAACCGGTTTGCCCAAACGAGGCGATCAGCGCGGGCGATCCGTTTTACACCATCGATCCGATGAAATGCACCGAATGTGTCGGCGAAGAAGATGAACCACAATGCAAGCTTGTTTGCCCTGAGGCTTGCATTGTCGACAACCCTGACTGGGACGAAAGCGAGGAAGAATTGCTGGCCAAACACGAAGCCATGCAATGATCCGAACCGGCGGCGTTTTCCGCAGCACAAAAAAACCGGCATGATCCCAAATTGGGCCTGCCGGGTTTTCGCGTTTTGGTTCAGTTAAAGCGGGCGGCTAAGGGTAACGCGTTGCGCCGGTACAAAGCCCATTGCGTCGAAATATCCGATCAATGCGTTGTCGTTCCAGTTAATTTCCGTCCGTACGGTTTCGACCCGCAGAATGGCCAGATTGGCCATCAGTTGCGACATCAAAGCCTTGCCAACTCCTTGATGGGCATAGCCCGGATCTACGCCAATTGTGTCCAGCACCGCCTCGGGGCTGGTATGGCCAAATTCGCCGAAATCCATCCGCGCCATGACAAAACCGACGTTAAAACCCTCAAGCTCGGCGACCAGAGAAACCCTGACGCCACTTTCGTGCAGGCTTTCGTGCATTTTGCGGCTGCAATAATCCGTCCGGTCAAAACCCGAGTTTTCGCTGTCAATCGCAATGACTTTGCGCAAATCCCCTTGAACCATCGAGCGCACCGGAACCCTGTCGCGTGACAGAGCCGCAAAATCGTCGCTGTCGGGCGAGCTGTAATCAAGCTCTTCAATCCCGTCATCCTGTGCCGGGTCGGTTAATTCGGGTGGAATTTCGGCGGTGGTGCGGGTCAGAACCAGCCGGGGCGACAGTTGAAAACCGGCCCCCGACAGGAAACCAAGGACACCAGCGGTTTCCCAGTCAACCTGGCTGGTCAGGGTCTCTACCCCTTTATGACGCAATACCGTTTCGACCTCGGACAGCAATATCTGGCCATAGCCTTGGTGGCCCTGTTCAGGCCGTGTGCCAATCGCATCCAGCGACGCACTTGCGCCCGGTTTGCCAAATTCGCCGTCAGCCAGTCGGGCAAAGGCGAACCCTTGCAATTTATCGCCAACATAAAGCGCGACATAAGCATAGTTTTTGGGGTGATCAGTGGCGGCAGCCAGGCGTTTTTCAAAATATCCGCGCCGTGAAATGCCGGTTGACGACATGTCGATTTCGATTACCGCATCCAGATCGTCCGCAGTCAGAGGCTTGATCACATATGGTTTGGGGGTGTTCATTTTAGCCCTCTCTTGCATTAGTGGCTATTTGCGTAACCGGTGGACAGTTCCATGTCGGTTTCAGGATCCAGAACATCATCCAGCAACGGCAACAGGGCCATTTCTTCCTTCTGGATATGGGCGATCATTCGTTCAATCAGTTCGGCTGCAATGATGCAAAACCCGTCCCAGCTTGTTTCGGTAAAGCCGCTGGAAAGGGCAGCGCGTGACTGTTCGGCGACGCGTTTTCCCAACGGCAGGATCGCTTTGTGTTCGCTGCGCAGATGTGTGCCAATACCGACATCACCCGCCTCTTCCAGCAAGGTGAACAACTGATCTTCTTCAAAGGAAAAATGGGTGCTAATTTCATCCTCAATCGCGGTGGCAGCCATGTTTAAAGCCTTTTGCACCCTGGCGTCGTTAATGTCCGGTTTAGATTTTCGGGCCCGTTCCAACATCTGATCCAATGCCTCGATCACGGCGACAGTTGCCTGATGGTCTTCGTGCAAAAGCTGGGGTGTACGCCGTTGAAAGCTCATAGGTTTTCCTTCAAGATTGCGTTCGTTTATTAATTAAGTATTGTAATGCGTATTTAAATAAACAGCAAGCCTTTACGCGGTTCAGGTCTGTTTCAACACCTGCCGCGAAACCGCGATGACAAAACCTGCATAAGCCAATGCGCCGATCAGGCCAGCCGCCGCTCCGATCTGAACCAAAAGGGTCAAGCGCAATAAAATCCCGGCCAGACACAGCAAAACCGCAAGGCAGTGCAGGCCTGCATGAACTTTCAAGGGTAAGTCCGGTGTCAGGTCAGACATCAACACCGGCAAACCGTCAGCGCCCGCGATGTGCATTGAGGCCAGAAAGGGAATGATCCGTTGCAGAATTCCCAGCAGAAACGTCAGCAACCAGCCGACAAGCACCAAAAGCCCAAAAGCGACAGGTGCATTTGGCACTGGCAAGTCCAGCAAGATCGCCAACCCCAGCAGCCACGCAATTGGCAGGCTGGCCCAGGACAGCCGGATCAGCCGAAACGAAAGCCCCAGCCGCTTGCGCATCCCGGTTCTTAAGGCTCGGTGCATCTGCCAAAGATAGACACCGGATGCGGCGATGGCGATTGTGATTGCCGGCCAGAACAACCATCCAGTGCCTGTCAAAACCGCGCCAGTGGTCAAAGTTAGCGCCAGCGCCGCCAACCCCAGTTGCAAGCCGCCAAGCCGGGGTGACGGGGTTTGCGACAGTGCGAACATCGGGATCAGAACCAGACTGAACCCCAGGGCCAGTACACCCATAAAGCCAAACAGCGCCAGCAACATATGCAGATGTGCCAGCGCCTGATGGTTGTTCAGAAAGCCGTGTTGAAAATCAATGTTTAGCACAAGGCCAAGCCCGACAACGCCAAGCAAAGCGACCAGCGCCACCCAGCCATGCGCAGCAACAACCGGCAAGCCGCCTGCGCGCCTTAGGTTATCGGCGGTTAAACCGGCAAAGATCAGCAAGGCGACGGCGACGGAACTCGCGCCGATGTTCATGGTTTCGGTGGCCCCGTCTGCCATACTAAAGGCCAGCACAGCTGTTCCGGCAGTGATCAACCAAAAGCTCAGTCGCGCAGGCCATGTCCGCGCAAGCGGCTGACGGGTTGCGACCGGCAGCAACTGGAAACTTGCGCCCATCGCGACCATCGCCAGAACCCCAAGCGTCAGCAGATGGATCGCCGCTAAAATCGGCCCGGTGCCGCCAGCAAAATCGGGGACATCTGGTGCGGCCCTAAGCAGAACGGCCCAGGCGGCAATATGAAACAAAGCGGCGGCCATAAAAAAGCGAAAGGGGATCGTGGCGGGTAATAGCCGATCCTGTGCGCCGCCCAGAAAAGACCCGCCAAGCATCAGGTGCGCCGTGTCAGAAGCAGGCGAACCTCGCCCGCGTCGCCCGGAATAATGCTGTGTTGCCAGCCGCGCTCGGCCAGTTCGGGGTAAAGGAAGATCGGCTCGCGGTCGTGGTGGACAGAGATCGGCCCTTCGTGATCCGGGCTTTCGATCCGGCCTAGAATGGCGACCATAGGTTCAGGCGAGACCAACCCGCGCACGTCGATGTGCCAGCCGTCGGATTCCTGCCAATGCTTGCCCGGAAGGTCCATGATCACAGCAACCCGCGGGCCAGTCGAACGGCCAGTGCCGCGGCTGACAGTCGCCGGTAATGCGGCGCAATCGTTGACGTGCGTTGCGGCGAAACGGCCTTTTGCACCTGTTTTGACAGATCGGCAAAATAGGCATCGGCATCATCACCGGCTCGCAAAGGTTCAGGTGACAGCTTTAGCGGCATTGAATTTGTTCCGGTCAGCGCAAAGGTGAAATGCCGGTCTGTCCCTTCGGCCCAACTGACCACCGCGACCCCGGCCAGCGGAAAGTCCATTGAACTGCGCACCCGGATTTTGTCGTAGACCGATTTCGCCTTGGTCGTTGGCACAAAGATTGCTGTGATGATTTCACCAGCCGTCAGTGTCAGGTAATCTGCCCCGTCCTCGCGGAACAAATCACCTATCGGAATTTGCCGGGACCCGGTTGGGCCGTCAATCGCGATTTCGGCATCAAGCACCATCAGGGCCGGAGCCAGATCGCCGGAATAGGCCGCGCGACAGCGGTTGCCTTTCGGGGCGACATGGCAGGTGTCACCTTTATACTTCAGGCAAAAATCGTTGGATTTTCGCCACCAATGGCTTTGGTTGTAATATAGGCAGCGGGTGTCCACGCAAAGATTGCCGCCAACCGTTGCCGCCTCGCGATGGTTCGGTCCGGCGATGGATTGGGCGGCCATTGTGATCGCAGGAAAGGCGGCGGAAATCGCGACATTTTGTGCCAGATCACGCAACACGACGCCCGCACCAATCCGAAGTCCGGTATTGTCAATGGAAATGGTTTTCAGATCTTTGACGCGGCTCAGATCAATCAGGCAATCGGTTTCGACCAACCCGCGTCGCATGTTTACGATTAGATCGGTGCCACCGGCGCAAAGCCGTGCGGTTGGGTTGGCCGCCAATCCGGCTACTGCGTCGTCGATTGTGTCGGGCCACAAGAGGGCGAAATCCTGCAGGGGTTCGCTCATGATGCGGCCTCCTTACGCCTGGCGGCTTTGCGGGCTTTGGTCAGGGCATCCAACACCCGGTCTGGCGTCATCGGCAGGAAATTTGCATCCAGCCCAACCGCATCCGCAACCGCGTTAACCATCGCTGGAGGGAAACCAGACAAGGCCCCTTCACCGGCCTCTTTCGCGCCGAACGGCCCTAAGGGATCAAAGCTTTCAACGATCTGAACATGAATTTCCGGCGTATCCGCCATAGTGGGAAACCGGTAATCCAGAAAATTCGCATGTGCGGGCAGACCGTCAACAAAGCGGGTTTCTTCGCACAAGGCTTGCCCCATCCCCATCCAGACCGAGCCTTCGATCTGGCCTTCGACGGCCAGAGGATTGATCGCAAAACCGCAATCAAGGGCGGCCCAGACCTGTTCAACCCGGACCTGTCCGGTGTCCTGGTCAACCGCAACTTCGACCACTTGCGCGGCATAACTGAACCCCATTGTTGAACCAACAGCCCCACCGCGATGCCGCCCGCCCTGGGCCTCAACCGGGGTGGTGAATGTGCCTTTGACGTTGATTGTGCCTTCTTCGGCCAAGGCCGCAATCGCCACGTCCTGAAACGACAGGAACGATTGTGAAGTGCCGGTTGCAAAGAAGGTTTCGCCTGCACATTCGATCTGATCGGGGGTGACATCAAATTTCTTAGCCGCAGCCGCCACCAGCTTTTCCTTCATCGCCTTGGCGGCCTCGATCGCGGCATTGCCGACCATAAAGGTCACGCGACTGGAATATGACCCGTTATCCTTGGGCGTAATCGCGCTGTCGTTGGTGACAACACGAATGCGCCCCAGATCAATGCTCAGGATCTCTGCGGCGGCAATCGCGACAATGGTGGTCGAGCCCTGGCCGATATCCGATGCCCCCGTTAGCACGGTAATGCTGCCGTCAAAATCGAGTTTCATTGACACGACGGCATGCGGTTCACCGGTCCAGTGGACCGGTTTGGCGGCCCCGCTGACATAATGCGAGCAGGCCATTCCCAACCCATGCCCCGGCGGCAATTTGCCTTTGCGCGTCTTCCAGCCGCTGGCTTTTTCAACCTTATCAAGGCATTCGGCCAAACCATAGGAATTCACCATCAGGTCGTTGGCGGTAAACATTGGTGCGCTCAGCAAATTGGCCCGGCGGACAGCGAAAGGATCAAGGCCCAGTTCACGCGCCATCCGGTCAAGCAGGCATTCAAAAGCGTGGCGCACATCGACCGTGCCGTGGCCGCGCATCGCCCCACAGGGCGGTTGGTTGATATAGACCCGGTAGCCGTCATATTTGACGTTCGGAATGGCATAAATGCCGTGCAGCAACGCGCCCGCATAAAGGATGGTGACAAGCCCGTAACCAGCATAAGCCCCGCCTGCCATCACAGCCTGGCAATCCACGGCAGTGATTTTGCCGGTTTTGCTGAGGCCGATCTTGAGTTTGACTTCGGTGTTGGGGCGGCCGCGATGGGTCAGAAAACTTTCTTCGCGACTGAGGCGCATCATAACCTTGCCACCAGCAGCACGGGCCAGCAGCGCGGTAATGATTTCAAAATTCAGGGTTTCGGTTCTGGCCCCAAAGCCACCGCCGACGAAAGGCTTCACGACCCGAATGCGCGAGCTGTCAAGTTCAAGACAGCGCGCCAGGGTAAGATGCACATAGAACGGCACCTGGGTGACGGAATGCAAAGTCAGGCGATCCCGTTCAGCGTCGTATTCGGCCAGTGCGGCGTGCGGCTCCATTTGGGCGTGGTTAATCTCGGCGCAGTCGAAAACCTCTTCCCGGACCAAAGCGGCCTTAGCGAAACCGGTTTCGACATCACCGAACACGTGATGCACTTCGCGTTCAAGGTTGCCAGGCTTGTTGTCGTGCAATTGCGGCGCATCGGCGGCGCGTGCGTCACTTGCGGTGAAAACAGCGCCCAGCTTTTCGATATCAAGCCGGATCAGGTCTAGCGCACGTTCTGCCGTTTGCGCGTCCACCGCTGCAACGGCTGCCACGGGTTCGCCGCGATACCGGACCTTGCCGCGCGCCATCGGGTATTCGTTCATTGCAATTGGAATAACGCCATAGGTCAGCGCACAATCGTCGCCGGTGACAATCGCCACCACGCCGTCAAGTTTCAGCGCCTCGGAAACGTCCAACTTTAAGATCCGCCCGTGGCTGACGGGCGAGCGCAGTATACGCCCGACCAAGCAAGCCGGGCCGTCCATATCTGCTGTATAAATCGCTCTGCCGGTGACCTTTTCAATGCCATCAATCAAGGGAACCGGTTGCCCAGCAGTGCTGCGTTTGACCGGCGTGTTCATTGCACTGCTCCGGCAGCTATACGAACCGATTTTATGATTTTGGTGTAACCGGTGCAGCGACACAGATTGCCGCCCAGGGCCGATTTGATGTCAGCTTCATCCGGTTGGGGATTTCGGTGCAGCAGGCTTTCAGCCGCCATGATCATGCCAGGCGTGCAAAAGCCGCATTGGGTTCCAAGGTTTTCGTGAAATGCGCGCTGCAAAGCAGATAAACGACCGTTTTTGGCCTGACCTTCAATGGTTTCGATTACCGAGCCGTCACAGGTTGCTGTCAAAGTGATACAGGACAAACGCGGATGCCCGTCAACCAGTACCGTGCAGGCCCCGCATTCACCTCCATCGCAGCCCTTTTTCGCCCCGGTCAAATGCCTCTGGTCCCTAAGGTAATCAATCAGCAACAAGTTGTCCGGCACGGCATCTTCGAAGGTGGCTCCATTCAGTTTAAGGGTGACAATCCGTTTCATCCAGTGCCTCGTGGTGTCATGATTCATGTGAAATACAGATTACAGTACCATAATGCGTAAATATAGTGTAAATTTTCTGGAGAGGTGAAATGGGGGAAGTAGCCACAAGGAATGGATTGGAAAAAGCGGCGAACATTGCGATTTGTCGGATGGTTGCAGGTTTGGCGATGCCGAGGTATCTCTGGGGAGTGACAGATTGTGTCAGGGTGGGCAGCACATCACTAGCAAAGGTATGAACATTAATGACCGAAACCAATCAGACCAACGGCGAAGACACCGGTCTGGCCATTCGCATTCGCCGGGTGGACAGCAAGGATTTAAAGTCGGTGATTGAGATCGACGCCAACGTGACCGGTATCGCCAAGCCTGATTATTGGAACGACATTTATGATCGCTATGCAACTCGGCGATTAAGCGAGCGGTTTTTTATGGTGGCAGAGCCCATTAGCGCGGTCAAAGACAGGTCGGTTCTGGGCTATATGATCGGTGAAATCCGAACCTGGGAGTTTGGTTCGGAACCTTGCGGCTGGATCTTCGCCTTTGCGGTTGACCCGTCCGCCCGGCTGCATCGGATTGGCGAACGTTTGTTTCAGGAAATTTCTGATGAGTTTCGCAAAGCCGGGATAAAGACAATGCGCACGATGGTGTTACGCCATGAACCATTGCCGATGGGATTTTTCCGTAGCGAAGGAATGTCTGCCGGGCCCTATATTCAACTGGAAAAAGACCTGAATGACTAGAGAACAACAAAAACAGACAAGGGTGTGATAGCGTGCAGAAATCAAGCCGACTGGCAATTTACGCATTGATCGAACTGGCAGCTGACCCCGATCGACAGGTGTCAGTCTCTGAGATTGGGGAGAAATACCGCGTTTCCGCCCATCATCTGGCAAAGGTCATGCACACGCTTGGCCGCGCCGGTCTGGTCCAGTCAATCCGGGGGGTCGGCGGCGGTTACAGCTTTGTCGGCAACGCTAAGCGCACGACGCTCTTGGATATTATCAAGTTGTTTGAAGATACATCGAATGACTGCAAACTTGCGGACCCCTCGGTTGCGACCGATGTGGAGTGGGTTTTGTTCGATATCACCTGCGAAATTGATGATCTGGCGCAAGCAACTTTTGGGTCGATAACGCTTTCCACCATGTTAAAGCAGATCCAGCGCCGTAGGAATGCCATGGCAGCCAAAGGTGTTGCCGCCAAGGTTTAGCCGGAGGGAATAACAACGGTGGCTTCCAGCTCGATCTTTCCGGGGTGATCCAGCAGATCGGCCACAAAAATCATGCTCATCGCGGGGTAATGCGTGCCCATGTAACTGCGCCAGATCGCGCCAAGTTGTTTGCGCACTGCAAGATATTGCTGTTTGTCACAGCAATAGACGGTCATCCGGCAAATATGTTCCGGCCTGCCGCCGCCTTTTGCCACAACCGCCAGCACGTTTTTCAACGCCTGTTCGAATTGCGGCGCAAGATCTTCGCTTTCAAAAACCTGATCCGCCGTCCAGCCGACTTGTCCGGCGATGTACAGCGTGTGACCGGGTGATGGCACCTTGATGCCATTGGAATAACCGATGGGCGGGGCCCAGCCGTCGGGCAGAAGTGTATGCATGAGATTCTCCGATTGCACAAAGCATATAAATGGTATAGAAGTACTAGAATACATATTAATGCAGCGAAAGCTACCCCGGGGGCGATACAAAATGGGGCGACCCAAGGACTATAATGCTGTCAGGGACATGGTCGACCGCAATGTCGATCAGGGTTTCGGCGCAAAACCAGCCTTTGTTGATCCCGCCAGAACCCTGACTTATGCCGGTTTGCAGACCGCCACCAACCAGATGGCAAATGTGCTTGCCCAGATGCAGATCAAGCCTGAAACGCGGGTTGGTCTGTTGATGTTTGACACGGTGGATTATCCAATTGCCTTTTGGGGGGCGATCCGGGCGGGAGTTGTTCCGGTTTGTCTGAACACGCTTTTGACGACCGATCAGTATCAATACATCCTGTCAGACAGCCGGGTCGAAGCGCTGTTTGTATCAGCCCCGCTTTTGACGGTTATCGCGCCGCTGCTGGATGGTTTGCCGCACTTGCGTCACATCATTGTGGTCGGGCAGGGCGACGGGACATATCCGGCCTTTCAGGAGCTACTGGATCAAGCTGGCAAAACCTTTGAAACGGCCAGAACCAGTGCTGATGAAACGGCTTTCTGGCTTTATTCGTCCGGCTCAACAGGTGATCCAAAGGGTGTGCGTCATGTTCATACCAGTATGATGTATGTCGCTGAAAATTATGGTAAAAACATCCTAAAAATCCAACATGACGATATCTGTTTTGCTGCCGCGAAACTGTTCTTTGCTTATGGTCTTGGGGCGGGAATGGCGATACCTATGTCGGTCGGCGCGACAACCCTTTTGCTGCCCGACCGTCCAACCCCGACATCTGTTTTGGACATGCTGAAACGGCACAATCCGACACTGTTTTTCGGTGTGCCGACGCTTTACGCCGCGATGCTGGCAGACCCAAGATGCCAGCCAGAAAACAGTTCAGCCAACCTGCGGCAATGTATTTCGGCGGGCGAGGCGTTGCCGACCGCCATCGGTACCGTCTGGCGGGATAGGATGGGCGTCGAAATTCTGGATGGCATCGGGTCAACCGAAATGCTGCATGTGTTTTTGTCAAACCGACCGGGGGAAATCCGCTATGGCACCTCGGGGCGGGAAATTCCCGGCTATAAGCTGCGTCTGGTTGATGAAGACGGCGCTGAGGTCGGCACCGATAAGTTGGGGGAGTTGCTGGTGTCGGGCGGGTCTGCTGCCGATGGGTACTGGAACCAACGGGCAAAATCGCGCGCCACATTCGCTGGCGAATGGACCCATACCGGCGACAAATACACCCGCGATAGCGATGGCTACTATCACTACTGCGGACGGACGGATGACATGTTCAAGGTGGCCGGCCGCTGGGTTTCACCGTTTGAGGTGGAACAGGCGCTGATCTCGCATCCCCTTGTGCTTGAGGCGGCGGTAGTTGGTCACGAGGATGGCGATAAGCTGGTCAAGCCAAAGGCCTTTGTGGTTCTGAAACCCTCGGCCAGCACCGATGGGCTGTTTGAGGCATTAAAGGACCATGTGAAGGCCACGGTCGGGTTGTGGAAATACCCGCATTGGATCAGCTTTGTTGACGACCTGCCCAAAACGGCAACCGGAAAAATTCAACGCTTCAAGCTGCGGCAGCTATGACTGCGCCACGGCGAAAAAAGGGAAATGATATATGCGTGAAATCGTCATTCTGGGGCGCGGAGGGCAGGGGGCGCAAACGGCGGGAAATCTGCTGGCGCAGGCGTTTTTCGCCGAAGGCAAATATGTGCAAACCTTCGCCACCTATGGCGGCGCGCGGCGCGGCACACCGGTCACGTCTTCCTTGCGGGTGGACGATCAGCCGATCCGATTGCGCAGCAATATCGAATGCGCCACGGCCTTGCTGTGCTTTGATCAAAGCCTGCTGGACCCGGCGTTTCTGAAGCTGGCCAATAGTGACACGCTGATCATGGTAAATTCAGCCAGAACCGAAGACGCGCTGGCAGGTCTTGGCCCCTACCGGATTTTGCCGGTTGATGGCAAAGCTATCGCGCAAAGAAATGACATGGGCAAGGTCGTCAACTCGGCCCTCTTGGGGGCGTTTGTGGCGGCTCTTGAAGCACCTGACATCGACACGATGTGCGCCGTGATCGAAAAATCCTCACCCGCCAAGAAACTTCAAAACGTCGCTGCCTGTCGCGAGGCTTATCAGCAGGCCCGCGCTGCCCGGAGGGTAAGCCATTGAATACCCGGTTTTCACCATTATGGACCGACAAATCCTCGGACCTGCGAATGACCGGCACCTGGCGCAGCGCCTTGCCGGAATATTCCAACATCCTTTCGCCCTGCCGAGTAGCCTGTCCGGTTGGCGGGAGGATTGCCGAATGGGTGGGGCAGGTGGGCAAGCAAGACTTTCACGGTGCATGGACAACGCTGGTTGACAACAACCCATTCCCGGCAATCGCAGGCCGGATTTGCCATCATCCCTGCGAAACGCCCTGCAACCGCGCCGCACTTGATGAAACCATCAGCATCTGCGCGCTGGAACGGTTTGTAGGCGACAAGGCGCTTGAGGAAGGTTGGGCGTTTCCAGCGCCTAAAGTCGAGCAGAAAACATCGGCGGCCATTATCGGTGGCGGGCCTGCCGGGTTGTCCGCGGCCTACCAATTGCGGCGGCGTGGCATTGCGGTTCACCTGTACGAAAGCAACAATCAGCTTGGCGGATTGCTGCGCTATGGTGTGCCGGCATATCGCTTGGACAAAACGATCCTTGACGGGGAAATCACCCGTATTCTGGATCTGGGGATCACCATTCATCTGAACGCAGAAATCACCGATGCATCGGCGCTTCGCGCATTACGGGCCGATCATGACGCGGTGTATCTGGCCACTGGGGCCAGTCGCGCGAAACTTTTGCCGGGGCTTGATTACAGCCAGCCCTGGGTAATCGACAGTGCCGAATTTCTGGCCAAGACCAACGTCGGCACCCCTTGTTCGGCCGGGCAGACCCTTGTGGTGATCGGCGGTGGCAGTGCTGCAATGGATGTGGCCCGCACCGCCCGTCGGCTTGGCCGCGATGTGACCGTGTTGTCGCTGGAACCAGACGCTTTGCTGCCCGCCCAACGGGTCGAGGTTGAAGAAGCCAAAGAAGAAGGCATCACCTTTGTCAGCGGTGCCATGATGCAAGCGGTCACAACCGGGTCGGATGGCCTGGTGCTTGACTGTGTGCGGATTGATTTCCACCCGGGCCAGACGCGCGGCAGCTTTAAAACCACGCCGATTGCGGGCAGTGGCTTTACACTGACGGCTGACACCATCATTCCGGCGATTGGTCAGGATGCCGATCTGGTCCGCTGGCAGGACGTTTTGACCGGCGACGGGCCGGTGGTGAAGGCCGATGCGAATTGGCAAACCAGCATGAATGGGGTGTTCGCCGGCGGCGATCTGGCCAGCTTGGACCGGTTCGTGACCCAAGCCGTTGGCATGGGCAAAGACGCCGCCGATGCCATAGCAGCCTTTATCGACAACAAGTCATCAATCCCGGTCACCGCGCCCGATACGGCAGGCTATGACACCATCAACACAGCCTATCACCCAGCCGCCCCGGCCCTTAAACCAACCCATGTTGAACCCGTCAAACGGCTGAAATCTTTTGACGAGGTGCAAAACCCCCTCAGCCAGCAAGACGCCATCGCCGAGGCGGGTCGTTGTTTCAGTTGCGGCACCTGCACCTATTGCGACAATTGCTATTTTTACTGCCCGGATATGGCGATCACCAAGCAGGGGCAGGGCTATCTGGTGAACTCGGACTATTGCAAAGGCTGTGGTTTATGCGTGGCCGAATGCCCGACCGGATCCATTCGCATGCATGAGGAGGCGGCGTCGTGACCATCGTGCCCAGAAACATTGATCTGCAACTCTTGAACGGCAATCAGGCGGTGGCTTGGGGGGTCAAGCTAGCCCGGCCCGACGTGGCCCCCCTGTACCCGATTACCCCGCAAACGCCGATATTCGAAAACCTGATTGATATGTCCACCAAAGGCCTGCTGGCGGCCCAGATGATCACGCCTGAATCCGAGCATTCGGCAATGGCGTCGGCGATTGCCGCCTCGGCCACCGGGGCGCGGGTGTTTACCGCAACCTCGTCGCAAGGCCTGTTGCTGATGCATGAATTGCTGCATTACGCGGCCGGTGCGCGCACCCCGATTGTCCTGTTCAACGTCAACCGCACCCCGGCGGCCCCCTGGGGGTTTTGGCCGGATCAGATCGACAGCCTGTCGCAGCGTGATACAGGCTGGGTGCAGCTTTACAGTGAATCACCGCAGGAATCGCTGGATACCGTAATTCAGGCTTTTGCGATTGCCGAAATCGTGAACCTGCCTGTCATGGTTAATCACGATGCGTTTTATGTTTCGCACTCGATGGAACCGGTTTCGGTGCCGACACAGGACACCGTTGATGCGTTTCTGCCGCCCTACCAGCCGGAGTTTTTTCTCAATACTGGCTTGGGGCGATCCATCGGGGCACCGATTGATCAAAAGACCTGGAATCTCAGCCGACGCAACATGGATAAGGCGATGGCGGGGGTTGCCGAACAGGTCACGAAAACCGGACAGGATTGGGGCGATCTGACAGGGCGCAGCTATGGCCCGCTGGAGCATTACCGTACAGAAGATGCCGAGGTGGTTTTTGTCACAATGGGCAGTCTGTGCGGCACTGTACGTGACGCCGTTGATGCCCTGCGGGGCGATGGGATCAAGGCAGGATTGCTGAAACTGCGCCTGTTCCGCCCCTTGCCCGAAGCGGCGTTGCGGGCAGCCTTGCAAGACATCCCCTGCGCGATTGTGCTGGATCGAAACTATTCCCCCGGCACCGGGGGGGTGCTACATCAGGAACTGAAAAGCGCGATCTATGGCCTTGAGAGACAGCTGCGATTGCACGGCATGCTGACCGGCGTTGGCGGCGTCAGCGTTTCAGCCAAAACAATTCAGAAACTGGCGATGGACTATCGAACCAAGGCAGCATCGCCAGCCCCGATTTGGGTGGAGTAGGATGATGAAACGTATCAATTACGCTGATGACGGCCAATTTTGTTCGGGCCATGTAGCCTGCGGTGGTTGTGTCGAGGCATTGGCCTTGCGTGTCATCATGAACACGGTTGGCCCCGACACGATCGGGGTGGTCGCCCCGTCCTGTTCGGCGGTTATTCTGGGGGGCCATCCGATGAGCTCGGTCAAGGTGCCGTTCATCCACGGCACGCTGGAATCCGCCGCCGCCTCGGCCAGTGGCGTGAAACGGGCCTTGCTGGCCAAGGGCAAACCCGACACCACGGTTTTGTGCCTTGCGGGCGACGGGGGCACCTATGATATCGGTCTTCAATCCTTGTCTTCAGCGGCCGAGCGAAACGAGGATATCTTGTATATCTGCTTTGACAACGAAGGCTATATGAACACCGGCGGTCAGAAAAGTTCGTCAACGCCGCTGAATGCCGCGACGGGCAGCACGCCAACCGGTAAGACTACGCGCAAGAAGAACATGATCGACATTCTGGCGGCTCATCGCATTCCCTATATCGCCACGGCCAGCCCATCAAATTTGAACGATCTGGCCGAAAAGGTTGCCAAAGCCAAAGCCATTCGCGGCACCAAGGTGATCATCGTTTTGATCCCCTGCCTGCCGGGTTGGGGGGTGGCGGATAACAGTGCGGTCCAGACGGCAAGGCTGGCGGTTGAGTCCGGGGTATTTCCGTTGATGGAAATTATCGACGGTTTGCATTTAACTTTGACTGAGCCGAAAAAACCCAAGCCGATCAACGAATATCTGGCGCAGCAAAAGCGGTATCGCCATCTGAAGGATCAGGACATTTCGCAGATGCAGGGTTATATTAATCAGGAATGGGACATCCTGAGTAAGCGGGCCGCGATCGAGGCCCCGGTTTGATCCCGTTGGGGGAAATGACAACCCGGCAGATTAAATCCCCAGATAAGCCTCGCGGATCCGCTCATCCGCGATCAGGTCTTCGGAACTGCCGGACATCGTGACCTTGCCAACCTCCATCACATAACCCCGATCTGCAATCGACAGGGCAGCAAAGGCGTTCTGTTCGACCAGCAGTGTCGTGACCCCCAGCGTGCGCAGGCCTTTGACGGCCTCAAGGATCTGATCGACCAAAATCGGCGCCAGTCCCATGCTCGGTTCATCCAGCAACAGACAGGCTGGCCGCCCCATCAACGCGCGGGTAATTGCCAGCATTTGTTGTTGACCGCCGGACAGTTCGCCAGCGTTCAGATTGCGTTTGGTTTTCAGGATCGGAAACATCGCAAAAGCGTCGTCCATGTCCTTGGCAACGCGATCATCCTTGAACAGATAGGCGCCCAGCCGCAGGTTTTCCTCCACCGTCAGGTTGGTGAAAATCTGGCGCCCCTCGGGGGATTGCGCCAGACCAAGGCCAAGGCGACGATGCGCTGGCACCCGTGTGATGTTATTGCCGCGAAAGGTGATGCAGCCGGCGACCATTGGTTGCACCCCGGACAAACACCGCAGCAACGTGGTTTTACCCGCACCATTCGCGCCGACCACAGCGACGATTTCACCGGCCTTTACCTCAAGATCAATGCCATGCAGCACTTCGATCCGGCCATATTTCGACCACAGGTTTTCAACCAAGAGCACGGCCAGCCTCCTCGGTTGCTTTGACGCCAAGATAGGCTTCGATGACTTTCGGGTCGCGCGCCACTTGCGCGGGCTGGCCCTGTGCGATCTTGACACCCTGATCCAGAACGATCACCTGATTTGAGATATTCATCACCAGCTTCATGTCATGTTCCACCAATAGAACCGCAATGCCGTCAGCGGCGACTTTGGCGATCAGACGGTCGATCTCGTCGGTCTCCACCGCGTTACAGCCCGCCGCCGGTTCGTCCAGCATCAGCAGTTTCGGCCTGACCGCCAGCGCCCGGGCGATTTCCAACCGTTTCAAAGCACCGTAAGACAGGCTTGAGGCTTCTTTGGCGGCCAGGGTTTGCAGGCCCACACGCTCCAGCAATTCATTGGACTCGTTAAGCGACCGCATGGTGCGTCGTGTCGATGAAAGCAAGCCCAGCAAATCGGCCAGAATGTTACGCCCTTCTGTCAGATGGCAGCCGACCATGACATTTTCCAGCACCGACATCTGCAAAAAGATTTGCAGGTTCTGAAACGTGCGCGACATGCCAAGCGTTGCCAGCTGGTAAGGCGGCAAGCCGGTAATGTCTTGACCAGAAAGCGAAACTCGACCTGTTGACGGCGTGTAAAGACCCGAAATCATGTTAAAAAGCGTGGTTTTTCCCGCCCCATTCGGACCAATGACCGACAGAATTTCGCCCGGCTCGACGTTGAAATCAACGTTATCCACAGCCTTCAGGCCACCAAATTCAATGCCCAGACCCTTGACTGAAAGCAGGCTCATTTCTTTCTCTCGCGGATGGCATTGACAACACTGGGCATCAGCCCCTCGCGCATGAAGATCATGACAAGCATCATGATCAGACCCAGAATGACATGCTCAAAATCATGAAAAACCGTCAACACCTGCGGTAATGCGGTCAGGATTGTGGCCCCGATAAACGCCCCGAAAACCGTGCTGGCCCCACCCAGAACCGTCATGGTCAACAGCTCGACTGAATGCAGGAACCCTGCCACGTCAGGCGAAATGAACTGGTTCATCAACGCCAGTTCTGAGCCAGCCACCGAGGAGTAGACGGCTGAGATCACGAACGCTGTCAGCTTAAAGCTGGCGACATTGACGCCAACGGTTCCGGCGGCAACCTCGCTGTCGTGTAAGGATCGCAAGACACGCCCAGCCGGGCTGGTCTGCAGATTCAGTGCAATCAACGCCCCGATCAACAGTGTAGCGGCAGCGATCCAGTACCAAAGTTTTGAAGCGGCGATCTTGATGCCAAAAGATTTCAGCGCTGCAAGCAGGCCAAGATCCTTGACAGAAATGCCATCCGGCCCACCGGTCCATTGGGCTTCGTTGCTAAGAACCATCGAAATCAGAATGCCAAATCCCAGGGTCGCGACCGCCAAATAGTGTCCACGCAACCGCAGGATTGGCCGCCCGACCAACCAGGCCAACAGGCCCGAAAGGGCGGCCCCCAAAAACACGGCGGCAATCGGTGGAATGCCCAGATGTACCGGCGCAAGCGCGCAGGTATATGCGCCAATTCCGGCAAATCCGGCATGGCCAAGGCTGATTTGCCCGGCATAACCCACAAGAATAACCAGCCCGGTTACGGCCAGCCCGTTGATAAAAATCAGCGCGCCGATCCTGTAGTAAAACGAACTGGGAAAAAACAACGGCGCGAAGACAATAATCAGCAGCAAGGCCAACATGGTCAAAGATCTGGGCGACAGATTAGGCACGTTCATACCCGGTCAATTGAGGAACGGCCAAAGATCCCGTTCGGCATCACGAATAACACGCCCAGAATAACGATGAAGGCTGCCGCATCCTTATAGTTTGAGCTGATATAACCGGCGGTCATTGCCTCGATCAGGCCGAGCATCAGACCGCCAACCAACGCCCCAAACGGGCTGCCCATGCCCCCCAGAATTGCGGCGGCAAAGCCTTTCAGGGCAAGGGCTATGCCGACATCGTAGCTGGTCAAGGTGATCGGCGTGACCAAAACACCGGCAAAAGCGCCGATGGAGGCTGACAAAGCAAAGCTGAGGGTCATCATCAGGTTGGTGCTGATCCCGACAAGTTTGGCCGCCAGTTTGTTGTTGGACGTGGCCAGGATCGCCTTGCCTGTCAGGGTGCGTGAAAAGAACAGGAACAGCCCGGCAAAAACCGCGAAGGCCCCGGCAATGATCCAAATGCTTTGCGGCAGGATCGTCGCCCCGCCGATCAGGATCGGGTCGTCGCCCGAAAAGCTGGGAAAGCGGTGGATTTGCTTGTCAAAAACGATCTGCGCCGCGCCCCGGATAAAGATCGAGGCCCCAATGGTAATGATGATCAGGGTCACGACTGACGCGCTTCGCGCCGTCTCAATCGCCAGTTTGTTAAGCGCAATGCCAACACAACAGGTGACAAGTATCGCGACGACGGCAGCCATCCATAACGGCAGTCCAGCGTCAAACAGAAAAACTGTTGTCATGCCGCCCAGCATCACGAATTCGCCTTGTGCAAAGTTCACGACACCGCTTGAATTATAGATAATGATGAACCCCAAGGCCACCAAAGCGTAGACCGAACCAACTGTGATGCCGGAAAAAATGAACTGCAACAACTCGGACATTGTGGCCCCCACGGTTTGGCTGGTTGGTTGGAAACGGCGGCGGCAGGGCACGCGTCCGGTGCCCTGCCACGCAGACTATTTGACGAGGGTCCAGTCGCCGTTACGGATTTCCAGCATCTTGAACGCGGCAAGGTCAAGACCTAGATGGTCCGTGGCTGACATGTTTACTTCACCGCCGGTCCCGATAAAGCCTTTGGTCGCTTCCAACTGGTCACGGATCGCTGCAGGATCATCGCTGCCAGCACGCTCAATCGCCTGCACAAGCATGTAAAAGGCGTCATAAGCATGGCCGCCAAAAGTCGAAACCGGCTGGCCGGTACGCGCTTCGTAGGCGTCGCGATACGAAACAACCACCGCCTTTTGCGGATCGCTGTCATCCAGAAGATCGGCGATCAACAGTGCCGCTGCTGGCAGGCGAACCCCTTCGGCAGCATCCCCGGCAAGGTCAATGAAACTTTTCGAGGCAACCCCATGAGATTGATAAAGCGGTGCCTGAATGTTCAACTGTTTATAGTTACGGGTTACAATCGCCGGACCCTGGCCAAAGCCTGGGTTGATCACAGCCTCGAGACCGGCAGTCCCCGCGATCTTGGTCAATTGCGGGGTCATATCCGCGTCTTTTGGGCCATAGGTTTCGTCGGCAACAATGTCGATTCCGTAACCGGGGGCGGAAGCCATGCACTGTTCGCGCATGGATTTGCCGAAACCACCCGTGCCCGAGATCATTCCGACTTTAGACAGGCCGCGTGCTTTGATGTCCTCAAATATTTTCTGGCAGGCCATCAGATCGGTATGGGGTGTCTTGAAGACCCATTTTTTGACCGGGTCGATAATTACCACCGCACCAGCTAGCGAGATGAAGGGGATTTGTGCCTCCTCGAAAACTGGGATCATTGCCATTGTGGCCCCGGTTGACGAGCCACCTATTACCGCGACAACATCGTCGTCTTCCACAAGACGGGTTGCGAATGTGCGGGCATTGTTTGGATTTGCTGCGTCATCATACATGACGAGAATGACTTTTTCGCCGTTGATACCACCTTTGGCGTTCAACTCTTCCACTAGCATTTCCAGGGTCTTTGCTTCAGGGTCGCCCAGGAATGACGCCGGTCCTGTTTGGGCCAGCGTGCTGCCGATTTTAATGTCCGCGGTGACCGGTGCGGCCAGAACGGCGCTTGCCGCAAGGGCCAGGGTAAATGTTGCAGACTTAAGATGTTTTGTCGGTTTCATAGCGTTTCCTCACGTAACGGGACAGAAGGGAGATCATTGTGAATAGCTTTAATCACGCATTAAAGTACCAATATACATGTATAGAAGCAACTGAAATTTGTTTCGGCGATACTGAAGGCAATAGCAGCGCACACGAAAAGCCGCGGAAAATTAACTTTTGGTATGCAGCGGGAAGCTAACAGCACGGCGCTGTCAGAAGAAACCAGCTTGAGGCGGGCAGGGCGGCTTTGTAACCTTGCTGAATGACAAAGCGCTCTCCTTTTAGGTATTTCAAAACCAGCCCCGAGATCATTCGCCTGGCGGTGATGTTGTATGTCCGGTTTCCACTTTCACTTCGCAATGTCGAGGATTTGCCGCATGAACGTGGCATTGATGTCTGGCATGAAACGGTGCGGTTTTGGTGGAACAGGTTCGGCCCGATGTTCGCCGCCGAGATCCGAAGGAAACGGGTTCAGAAATACGGCATCGTTATAAATCAATGTGTTACAGCCCAGAGAAGGTTCGACAGCAGTCGCGTTCCCTCCGCCAAAAAACCTTCCAATATGTTGTAATTAAACACTTTATTTGAAGAATATGAAGTCAAACTACCTAAGGAACCGCTATCTTGAGAATGGTAGTCTTTTATGGTTGGTGTCATATAAATTCGAACCATTCTCAGTTTGCCAATCCGTATACCCATTTTCGAAAATTGGTTTCTTTTCAGTATCTGATCACCTCGGCGCGCTAGATCGATCCCCGCGACCAGACCTACAGGCCCTGCCCAACAATCAGAACTTCGCAGGTTTCATTTTCACTCATATTCGCTCTCCGAACTCAAGGCTATTCTGTTATAGCTCGTGCACAGTCACGCCGGCACTACAAACCGATTTCGCAATTTCGACAACGTGTCGATGGTGCGTTAAGTAGATAGCCTGACCTGTCTTTCCGATCCGTTCCATCACGCGGCAGGCAGACTGCGTGCGTTCCTCATCAAAAGTCTCAAAAATATCGTCACAAAAAAACGGCAGACAAACTCCTTGGGTTGCCAGCTGTTCATAGGCGGCCGCTCGAAGTGCGAGGTAAAGCTGAAACCTCGTTCCTTTAGACATATCATTTGCCTGTTTTGCCATTCCAGCTTTGTCGAGGGCGAGGAGGATTTCCGACGGACCTTCAGGACGCGTTATCAGGCGTGTATATGCGCCGTTTGTTAATTCGGAAAAGGCCTTTTCCGTTCCCTCCATCATGCTACTGCGGTGGCTGTCACGATACCGGCGAATGGCCTCTTCCGCCAAACGCAGTCCGAAATCCTTCTCAAGAAAGGCAAGCGCCACATCTTCGATCTCCGCCTCCAACGTAGCCTTTCGCTCGGTCAGGACCGCGACATCGGCATCGCCAGTCACTGAACTCAAATCTCTTTGATCAGATGTACGCATCTCTATCGCCGTCCGATACCGGCCTTCTATAACGTTCAGATCCTCATCTAACCCCAACAAGGCGGCGGAGAGTTCCCATAGCGTTACACCGTTTAAAATGCTGCGCGCCTCATCAAGGTCAGGGGCAGCAAGATCGGTTCGAACGGAAAGTACGAGTTCCTCAAGGCGTGCACGATTTTCGATTGCTTTCTGGGCATCGCTAACAGCTGCACGAAGTTCTGGCAGGGTTGCAGTTGGGATGCCGGAAGGAAAGAGGCGAGCTAAATCAGAAACTATTTGATCGAGGCTTTTCAGATTATCCTCGACATCATCCAATTCCAGTTTACTGCGGTTAAGTGCCTCAGAAAGGGTTTCAAACCTACCTTCTTCTGCCTGAGCCGCCTTGCCTTGAGTTTCCAATAATTTGAATGCAGCAAGGGGCGTAAGCGCGGGATCAAGCCCCGTTGAGCTTCCAAGCGCTGCAATTTCATCCGCGAACATGGTTTGATCTGTCTCCATAGAGATAACCTGCCGGTGCGCAGTCATTCGGCGCACCTCCAATTCTCTTAGGGTCCTGAGGGGTTCGAGTGAATGTTTCAAGTTCTCAGCATCTATTGCGGCGCCAAACAATTCCGCGACCAGGCTCGACCATTCCTTTTCCAGTGCCTCTGCACTTTCCCTAAGAGTCCCCAATCCTTCCTGCCGTCGATCCATTTCCGCCTTTAGAAGATCACGCGCATTTTTAGCTGCCTGTTGTTGTTCGGTGATCGCTCGCTCTTCTGCCTCGCGTTTACGAGCTTCAGCAACGATGGTGTCAAAATCATCCGATTCCAAAGAAAGCTCACCACGAAGTTCAACGCTCAATCGGTTCGCCGTCGAAATCGTCCCGTCGTGCTCTTTCTTCAACCGGTCCCAATTTTCAGCAGCCTGATTCACAAGATCCAGCTTTGTTGCCCATTCTGCAAAACGGGCTGGCGTGGCAATTTCGCGAAGGCCGGCAGATCCAGCTTGCGCTTCAACCGTCGCCTCAATTTCTTTAATTTCTTTATTCAATTTTTCAATATTTGTGATGTCAAACGCGATCTGCGGCGCTGTCAGACAAATGCGAACCAGTCTCTGAATGGCCAGTGACGGTCGCGTTATGCCGTACCGAGTTGGCGCCACTCGGCGAGAGCGGCGGTGCGGTTAAGCTTGAAATTGGCCCGTGAATATAGATGTCTTTCTTGGTTGAAATGGTTGTGGACTGAGGCGTGTACGGCGACGAATTTCTGTAACGTTCGCATGCTGCGGAACCGCTGCATGGCTCGTTCTCGTCGCCGAAACGGCAAGTGTGAATTCTCGGCTCGATTGTTTTTCCAGCGCCCAGTTTCCTGCCGGTCTGCGTTGCCAACGACTTTCATCGCAGCGCCGTAAGATCGTAGTTTGTCGGTCACCAAGCTATGCGGGTTGCCGTGACGTTTCATCGTTTTCCTGAGGAATTTCAATGCCGCTTTGCGATCCCGTCGCTTGGTGACATAGCTTTCAAGCACCTCACCCTCGTGATCTACGGCGCGCCACAAGTAGTGGGTTTCACCGTTGATCTTTACGAACACCTCGTCCAAATGCCATTGCCAATTCGAATGAGCACTAAGTTGCTGAACCCGTTTTCTTCGGATCTCAGCGGCAAACATCGGACCAAAACGGTTCCACCAGAACCGCACCGTTTCGTGGCTGATATCGATGCCACGTTCATGCAACAGATCCTCGACATTGCGAAGGGAAAGTGGAAACCGGACATACATCATCACCGCCAAGCGGATGATCTCTGGGCTGGTTTTGAAATACCTAAAAGGGGAGCGTTTTGTCATCCGGTGACGCTAGTCGGTCGCCTTGCCCGCCTCAAGCTAGTTTCCTCTGACACTGCCCTTGTGACGGGTCTGACGGGCACGGTTGCTGCGATCAACACAGCGCTTGCTGCGATGGGGACGGAGCCGACCAGCTTCACCTCGACGCTGAGTGCGGGTACGGAGGCTGCGACAGATATCACGACGCTTGCTGGTCTTGCCAATGCGGGTGCGGTTGACGCAGCGCTTGTGACGGGTCTGACGGGCACGGTTGCTGCGATCAACACGGCGCTTGCTGCGATGGGGACGGAGCCGACCAGCTTCACCTCGACGTTGAGTGCGGGTACGGAGGCTGCGACAGATATCACGACGCTTGCTGGTCTTGCCAATGCGGGTGCGGTTGACGCAGCGCTTGTGACGGGTCTGACCGGCACGGCTGCTGAAATCAACACAGCGCTTGCTGCGATGGGGACGGAGCCGACGGAGGTAACTGCGACGTTGACTGCGGTAGGGACGATCGTCGGTAACAGTGTGATTGACATCTACAACCTCGCCGCTGGAGACAACAACTTTACGACTGATGCAGTTGGTCAAACGGTTGTTGGCAACACAGGAGCTGATGTCATTACTGGCTTGGCTGGGAATGATACCATCAGTGGTGGTGCAGGAGGTGACTATATCGACGGTGGTGAAGGTGATGATATCATCAACGCAGGGGCCGGATCTGACGTCGTGTTTGGTGGCGATGGAAGTGATGTATTCAGGATTGCTTCGGCAGATATTACCTCGGGTGTTGATATTCTTACCATCAACTTGTTTGGCGACTTCACAACGGGTGTAGACACTGTTGATCTGTCAGGGTTTGTCTTCAAGAACCTTGCAGGCACAACCTTTACCACTGCTGCTTATGACTCTGATGTCGTCAGCACCGATGCAGTTGCCCTTTCAAGCGCAGGCTCGACTAACGCCAACGTGATTTACACAGTCACGTCCACTGCTGCGAACTTTAACACGCAGACTTCAGTCGACACCGCTGTTACTGAAATCATTGCGGATGCGAGTACTCTAATCTTCGCGGCAGGCAAATTGGCATCTGTGTTGATCCAAGTGGTTGGTTCAGATGGAAACGATGTTGCGCTGTTCCACTACACTGAGGCTGGATCTAACGGGATCCAAGCAGCTGAACTCGATCTCCTAGGCGTGTTTGTGAGTGCTGATACTTTGGTGGCGGCGGATATTATCTTGTAAATCGCTATTTACGTTGAACCAAGAAGCGGCGGCCTCCGCCGCTTCTTTCCCTTAAGAGGATGCCGCGGTGAACGACAATCAGCAGACACTTACGCTTGATGGCCAAATCTATGCATTTTCTGAACTGCCACCGGTCGCGCATGATACCCTGGTCTCGCTCCAGTTTGTCGAGGCCCGACTGCAGCAGTTGCGGGGTGAGATGGCGGTGAGCCAAACAGCGCATGTGGCGTATGCGCGTGCGTTGAAGGCGGAGCTGGATCAGATAGAAAGCCCGCTGTCATCTACCACGCCATCGCCATGACGAAACGGTTTCGCCTAGACGGCGCTGAGTATGATCTGGGCGCGCTCTCGGCTGAGGGTAGGGCGCTGGTCGAACGCCTGAGCTTCGCACACCTGCAGGTCCAGACTTTGTCGAACCAACAAGCGCTGCTGACGAAGGCCAAGAACGCCTACATCGCTGATCTTAAGTCCGAAATCGTCCAAGGCCGAACCGGCGTCGATCTTGGTGCGCTGTTCAGCGACGATTGAGAAGAAGGAAAATGACATGCCAAAGATCACAATCGACGAGATCGAGTACCACACTGAGGACCTGACCGAGAACGGCCGGGCGCAGCTGGCGAGCTTGCAGTTTCTGGAAGGCCAGATGCAGAAAATCAGACAAGAAATCGCCGTGTATCAAACGGCGCAAGCAGCCTATGCGCAAGCGCTGAAAGCGGAGATTGCCAAGGCGGGACTTCAGCCCTTGCAGTCAGAAACCGCGTCCGAATAACGGATAAGTATCGCAACGGTAAATCAAATCGGGTATAGCGAAGGATGAGTGAAGAGAGAGTGTCAGGACAGACCATGCATGCAAAACCTTATACGATCGCCGCAGCCTTGGTGTTTCTGGCAAGTTGCGACGCGCCGACTGAAATGTCGGAGATGCGCACGACGGTAGAAGAGCGCCTAACGACTTCCGTGTCGGAGGCAACTATCTCAGAGGCATCGCCTATCGCCCTGAGCCAAGGGCTGGCACCTGCTTTACGGTCAGCTGTATCGACAAATGAGGGCTATCTTGGCGCGCTCGCATTAGAGGCCGAGGCGATGGGGCAAGTGGGCGTTGCGGCAAGTGCGCGCCGTCCGCAACTGACCGGCAATGCCAATATCGGCGGTATTCGCGAGACGGGCACAAATGCCGGTACGACCACCGGTGTCGCCGGCGGCATGAACCTATCGCAACTGGTCTATGACGGTGGCGCCTCGGCATCCGCGATGAACCGCTCCACCGCGCTGGCCCTGTCAGCACAGGCTGGCCGTGTGGCGCAGGGCAATGAGATTGCACTAAGTGCTGCGGGAGCCTGGATCGACCTTTGGCAGTATTCCGAGCGTTTGCGTCTGATGCAGGCGCGGACCTCGGAAATGGACAAACTCGTTGAACAAATTGAACGGATGGCCAGCAATGGGATGCTGGACAAAGCCTCGTTGCAGAACGCACAGCATCAAATCACTGATATCAAAATAGAAGAATCGCGGCTTATTGCGGGCCAGGCAGAGGCGCAGGTTCTATTTTATAGGTTTTTCAATGCAAAACCATCCAATGTTCCTACGCCTTCGGAACTCGTGACGCCTAGGCAAGCGCGGGCTCTTGCGCAGAATTGGCAGACAGCTCCGGTCCTGCAAAAGCAGGCTGCAGAATTATTGGCTGCACAAGCAGCAGTCGGCGAGGCGCGATCTGCCTTCAAGCCAAGCGCGCGGTTGCAGGCGGGCGCCCTTTCGCCATTAGCGAGGGATGAGTCAACTGATCTGACGGTTGGCTTGTCGTTACAATACAATTTCAACGATGGTGGACGTCGAAAAAAACAACTCGAAGCGGCCGAGGCGCGAGTTGCGGCGACGGATGCGCAGTTGAGAGATGCGCAGCGCGGTCTGGAGGCCGAGCTGCAAGCTGGACTGACCCGGCTGTCCTCAATTGAACGCGTGATGCCGCTCTTGGCAGACAAGCTGCGCTTGAGCCGGTTGGAGGCAGAAACCTCGCGTTCTCAAATGCTGACTGGGCAGTCCAACCTACGCCAATTGGTTGAAGCAGAGATCGCGATCTACCGCGCACAGGATGAACAGATCGCCATGCAGGCAGAGCGGCAGACCTTGCTGCTGACGATTGCAGCGCGCACAGGCGCGTTGAGCCGGCTTATCGGATTAGAGGATTAAGGTGTACTGCTGCAGCGGCGCCACGAGTAAAGGATGCCAAAAAAGTTATGACCGTAAAATCATTCGAGGGGCACAACACGCCGCAAAACCAAAAAGCTGGACAAGAACCAGCAAGCCTAGGCGGGACCATGGCTAATAGCGCAGATTCGAGTGAAGCAGTGGTACACGACGTCGAACGACCAGTAGAGGGCGAGAGCGTCGAAGCTCTGGCCTTTGGGTCGGTTGATCCGGCTAGGGTCCAGCATGAAGTGTCTGCTGTTGATGCTGCAGAGCAAGCTTTGATCTTGAGTGTGCAGCACATACTGGCGCTATCGGGCATGGCGTTTTCGCCAGGTGCGGTGCGCGACCTTCCTGAACTGACCAGTGAGGCTTTTGATCCCAGATCTGCCGTCTCTGCGCTGCGCCACGTGGGCTTTGAGGCGACATATGGCGAGATGAAGCTCAAGAAGCTGCGGGCCTCCCATTGCCCTGCCATCGGCTTTCTCAAAAGCGGCGAGGCGATCGTTATTCACGCTTTTGGTGAGGATGGTACAGTGCATCTGCGCCGCTTCAGCTCGGAAGACACATTTATCGAAGAGCTTGTGCCGCTGAACGAACTGGATACCTATCTGCAGCCCTATTTTGTGCTGGCGCGTCGAGTACATGCGGCGGCTAAGGTGAAAGGCAAGAATGACTGGTTCTGGGGCTCACTGCTTGAGGGTAAGTGGCTATACGGTCAAGTCCTCGTTGCTGCCGCGATTACGAACTTTCTAGGTCTGTCCACCTCGCTCTTCATCATGGTGGTCTATGACCGCGTTGTGCCAAACGAGGCGATTGAATCCCTGATTGCGCTCACGATAGGTGTGCTGATTGCACTGGCTTTTGATTTCATCATCAAGACACTTCGCGCGCAGTTCGTCGATAGGGCTGGCAAGCGTGCTGATGGGCGGATGTCGCGGCTGATCTTTGACAAGATCTTGAACATGCGTCTGGACAACCGGCGTCAAAAGTCCGGCGCAATGGCAAGCATCGTGCGCGAGTTCGACACGCTACGCGAGTTCTTCACTTCGGCCACGCTCGTGGCGGTCGTGGATCTGCCGTTCATCTTCCTCTTCATCTGGGTGATTTCACTGATTGCGGGGCCTCTGGCGCTGGTGCCGCTGATCGCGGTGCCGCTGGTCATCCTGTCCGGTCTAGTCATCCAGCCGTTTTTGGCGCGCATCGCCGAAAGCTCGATGCAAACCAATATGTCCAAGCAAAGCGTCTTGGTGGAAACCCTCAACGGGTTGGAGACGGTGCAAGCGACAGGGTCCGGTCGGCTGATGCGCCGCCGGTTCGAGGAGGCCTCGGACGCGCAATCCGATCTTGGGTTGAAAAACCGGATGCTGTCAAACTTTGCGATTAATTCGGCGGCCTCAGTCCAGCAATTGGCGCAGATCGCGACCATCTTTTACGGTGTGTTCTTGATCCAGGACGGCACGATCACCATGGGTGCAATGATTGCTGCCGTGATCCTGGGTGGTCGGACGCTGGCGCCGCTTTCGCAGTTGGCCTCGGCCATGTCACGCGCGAACGGGGCGCGCCAAGCCTATCGGTCGCTTTCGGCGGTGATGAATGATGATGCTGATCAGCAAAATCTGACACGCTCGCGGCTGAGCCGTCCGCATCTTTCGGGTGCCGTTGAGTTCAAGAACGTCAGCTACACCTTTCCGGGTGCGAGCAGCCCGATCATTCGCAACCTGTCGCTCAAGATACCTGCCGGACAGAAGGTTGCGATCGTGGGGCGGATGGGATCGGGCAAGTCGACGATGTCCCGGCTTATCTCGGGTTTGATAGAACCCAGCGAAGGGTCAGTACTGATCGATGGTGTGGATATTCGCCAGATCGACAAATCTGATGTGCGCCGCAATGTGGGTGTGATGTTGCAGGAGACCTGGCTGTTCTCAGGGACCGTCAAGGAAAACCTCCAAATGGGCTTTTATGAATACGACGATGCGCATGTTCTGAATATCGCGAAGATATCTGGCGTGGATGATTTCGTGGCCAGCCATCCGCAGGGCTATGACATGGAACTCCGTGAACGCGGTGAGGGCCTGTCAGGCGGGCAGCGCCAGTCGATCAACCTCGCGCGGGCTTTGCTGCATGATCCTAACCTGCTGGTCTTGGACGAGCCCACAAGTTCTATGGACACGGCGACCGAGAAATCTGTGATCGGGCGCTTGAAGGCTTGGGCCGGCGCGCGAACGCTTGTGATGGTGACACATCGCAACACGCTACTGGAGCTGGCGGACCGGGTTCTCGTGATGGATCAGGGCGCTGTTGTTACCGATACGACGCCTGAGAAACTCAAAGCGCAAGCGCGATAGGTAGCAAAGAATGTCTGATATCGATTTCAAAAAGCTTTCGCGCGAGATGGCAGGCCGTGAAGGTCTGGGTGGCTCGACCATTATGTTCACGATTATCGCACTTGTTGGGCTGGCTTTGGTTTGGGCCAATTGGGCTGAACTGGACAATGTCACGCGCGGGGAGGGGCGGATCGTGTCCTCGGTGCAAAACCAAATGGTGCAAGCCTCCGAGGGCGGCGTGATCCTGCGCCGTTATGTGTCAGAGAACACGGTTGTGGCTGAGGGTGAGGTTTTGTTCGAGATTGATCCTGTCGATGCCAGCAGCGAGTTTAATAGGCTGGCACAGCGTCTTGCAGGTCTGGACATCAAGGAGCTTCGTTTGCGCTCCGAGATCAACGGCTCCGAGTTCTCTGTGCCCGCGGAGCTGAATGCACGCTCGCCGATGGTGGCGCTCACGGAGCAAAGCCTCTTTGCCGCCCGTCGCGCCGAGCTTGCCGGACAGTTGGCGGTTCTGGAGCAGCGCTTGCAGCAACGCCAGCAGGATCTGCGTGCTGCTGAAAACAGCTTAGGGACAGCTGAGCGCACTGCTGGCTTGTTAGAGGAAGAAATCGCCGTGGTCGCCCCCTTGGTGCGCGACAATATTGCCCCAGCCACACGGCTTTTGGAATTGCAGCGCCAGCGTGAGCAAGCACTTGGTGAACGCGATCGCAGCAGTGTCGGCATTGACCAAGCGCGCTCCAGCATGGTTGAACTTGAAACCGAAATTGAAAACGCGCGCGCAAACTACAGACTGCGCGCGATGGATGAGATCAACACGGTCGTTGCAGAGCAAAGTGAATTGGCGGAGTCTTTGCCGCGGCTTGAAGAACGCGTGAGCCGCACTGTGATCCGCGCCCCGATGGAGGGGATCGTCAGCCGGCTGAACTTCCGTACGCCTGGTGGCTTTGTGAATACCGGTGATGTCATGCTGGAGCTGGTGCCAACTGGCGAGGCCCTGATTGTTGAGGCTAAAATCATGCCGCAGGATATTTCGCGGATCCGGGTTGAGGACGATGTGCGCATCAGGTTGTCTGCTTACGACTCCGCAAAATACGGCTCGGTTGATGGTCGTGTGCTGCGGATCAGCCCCGACGCTGTTGTTGATGAGCGCAATCAAGGTGCCAGCCATTATCTTGTGGATGTCGCAATCGAGGGTGAGCTTATTCTTGAGGAAACCGGCGTTGCGATCACATTCATTCCTGGCATGACAGCCACGGTGGATGTGCTTTCGGGCAAGCGGACCGTTCTGGAATACATCTGGCAGCCCATGGCCAAGGTGCAAGAATTGGCGTTAAGGGACTGAGGGTGGTTGCAGTCAAAACCCATGGGTAAGCATATCGATGGCTGCAGTGATGTCGTCGCGCATCGGGGCCAAGGTTGTTGCGCGCGCCGTCAGAAGTTTTTGAGGCACGGCTGCCATGAACTGTGTCGCCATGACATGCGCCTCATCTTTGATGTTCACTACAGGATTGAGGCTCGCGGCGGGCCTAGGCGCCTGCAATGCGGGCAGTAAGGGAATGACCAATCTGGTCGACAGCCCGTCAAGCAGATCGCTCTGAACGTCAAGAAGATACCCAGAACCCTCCGGGTTCAGGAAGACGTCAAATTGAGCCATCAGAACGCTCGATACTGCGCCAATGGCAAGCCGTGCTGTTCAACCCATGCATTGGAAGACGCAAGGGCCTCTGCGTTCTCGGCAAGCCAGCGATCTGCGCGTGCTTGCCTGACAGCCATGCGAAGGCCTTCTTCAGCAGCACGGGACAGGTTTACGTCCAACGAGCGGGCCTCCTCGATCAGCGACGCGTCGAGGGTCAGGTTGGTCGCCTTTTTGGGTTGGGCTTTCAAGGTAAGCCTCCTTGTGCTTTGAAAGTAGTGCGCAAATTTATGCGCGTCAATCATACGCATTTTTCTTGGGGCCCAATTCTTAAGGCGCTGGTGGAATCCAAGGCAGTTCTCACAACTGATTGACGGGCTCACGGGATCAAGCGAGCAATTAAGGGGGATGGTTCTTGTGCAAAAGGATTAACGACAGTCACGCCATTCCACGAAAACCCATCCTGAAAATCCTCCGACAACAGCACCCTGCAGCGGTTCTCCGCGGCCACAGCCAAGATCAGGGCATCCCAAATTTGCAGCTGATGCGTGGCACTGATCTCAAATGCAATCTGGAAACTGCTCCAAGTCGAGTCCGCCACGGGGAAACTGTCGGACCAGGTGAGGATTGCATCGCGGGCATCCGGCAGCGGTCGCTTGGCCTTACCGGTCAGTACTCGGAACAATTCCCCAAGCGTTTGAGCTGGGAGGACCGTGTTTGTTGGATCCAGCCGTGCGATCATGCTCAGTGCGCTGGTGTGCCGCTCTGCATCCCCAACGCCTTCAGCGTAAGCGAGAATATTGGTGTCTAGTGCGATCCGCATTCTCGATTAATCGTACAGATCTGAACGCGTCCAGTCGCGGGGACCAGTTGCAGTTTGGCGCGATAGCCTCGCCAAGAGGGCACCGCGTGCCGTCTCACGGCTTTTTGTTTCATTTGCCGTTGAAACAATTTTGGCCACTGTTCGCCCGTGCGAAACAATGCTCACATCCTCGCCTTCGGCGACCTCTCGCAGGAGCTTTGAGAATTGCCGGTTGGCTTCGCTGGCACTCATGGTTTTCATCGCGACCTCAAAAGTAGTTAATTACACTATAATGTACCGGGGCGCTCATGTCAATTTTCAAACTGCGCCCCCGCGCAGTGGGTCACACCCGGGAGAACTGCCGCTGGATGGCGGTCATCTGCGCCTTGCGGTTGCCGATCTTCTGCTGGCGCTTGATATGCTCGAAGCGGCGATGCCAGTCTAGGTCGTCGGCGGTCCCCTGGTAGGTAGGTGGTATATTTTATGTCGTTTTCTGTAGTGGCTGTGCGCTGATCTTTATGTTCAGGGACGCCAGAACTTTCAGCACCGTCCCTAGCTCCGGATTGCCCGCGCTGCTAAGCGCCCTGTAAAGACTTTCGCGACTTACCCCTGCCTCCTGTGCTATTTGCTTCATCCCCTTCGCGCGTGCGACCACGCCGATTGCATCGCTGATGAAGGCCACATCCTGGGTCTCGAAGGCGTCCGACAGATAGGTCGCAAGTGCTTCGTCATCATCGAGATAGGCGGCCGGGTCGAAGTTAGTGATTTCAACTGCCATTGGTGATCTCCTTCATGATTTCTTGGGCGCGGCTGATATCGCGCTGTTGCCTCTTCTTGTTGCCGCCGCAAAGAAGCAGAATGATTTCTTGTCCATTTTGCCGAAAGTATATGGGGTAACCTTGGCCTTCATGGATACGTAGTTCGCTCAAACCGCTGCCGATGGGCTCGACATCGCCAAAATGGCCAAACTTTAATCGCTGCAGCCTCGTGGCGATCTTTTGCTTCGCGCGCTGATCTCTTAGGCCCGTGAGCCATCGGGCAAATTCATCTGTCTGCCGAATTGTTACCATGTCTTTTTGTAGCTTTTGAGCTACAGATTGTCAATGGCTGTCGCCGTCTAGCTATGCCATTGGTCCCATCACACCTATCGCACGCGTCACCTGACGCGCGATAGGATGCGTTCAATAATCCCCACCCTGGCGCGTGTCCCACAGGCGCAAAACTTCGATCTGCCGCGGCGTGACACGGTAAATAATCGTGAACGGTGTGCGCGGTATCGATAGCTCGCGGACATCAGGTGTGGGCTCGCTGGGTTTGCCAACATAAGGATTTGCTTCGAGTGTCGCGATGGCGGCTTTGAAATGGGCGCCTGCCTTGTCCGCTCCTTCGGAAAATACCGCTCGATAATACTGCCGGAACCACTTCAGATCTTGCACTGTGCTTGCAAGGGATACGATTTTCATCAAGCAGAAGGCGCTTTGATATCCACCGAGGGCTCTGGCCCTTCGTTGTTGCTGTCCCAGCTGTCTATCCAGGCGAACATCGCCTCGCTCGAAATGAACTGCCCGTTTTCTGCGTCCCGTAGCGCCGCCGTGATCGCGTCGCGTTTGGCCTGCCGCGCCTCTACCATTGCACGTATTGCACGGACGGCGAGCTGAGCGGGTGGGCGCTCATCAAGTGCGGCCTCATATTCTAGGGCTTTCTTGAGCGTTTCGTCGATGCGGATGGTATAAGGGCTTGTCGCCATGTTTGCTCTCCAAACCGGTGTACGACGATAGCATACACTGTCATGCGCGTGGTCGCAACTCCATGCCCGGCGGCCATGTTCATGTCACATCTCCCGCCCATACCACCTGGCCGGCGGTCGATTGTCGGTCCCGTAGCTCGACGAGCCCTTTCTGGAAGTTGGCGAGGAACCCGGGTTCGAACTGCCGCAGTTTCAGAGTATTGGTCATTGGTGTCGCCTTACCAGATCACATGGGCCGAGTCGCTTTTGTGGAGTGCGCTGTCTTTTGAAACCAGCGGAACTTGCATGATTTCGGCTGTGGTGAGGATCAGCCGATCGAAGGGGTCGCGATGCTCCCAGTCCATGAGACTGGCCTTGAGGCAGATTTCGGGGGAGAAGGGCGCCAACACGCCGCCCTGGTTGCGCAGGATGTCAGGCAGGCTTTCCACATGCGCTTCCATTTCGGGCCATCGACCGTTGCGGATTTTCTGTCCAATCTCGAAGAAGCTGATCGGCGAGAGGTAGATGACATCTGCGGTGGTCACGGCCGCGCGGGCACGGTCGGACAAAAGGGCGTCCGCGCCAAAGGACCAGACCCAGGCATGCGTATCGAGCAGAACGGATTTCACGCAGATGCGCCCTCCCAGGCGGCGAGATCGGCCTCGTCCTGCGGTTCGAGAAAGTCGGGTATTGTGCCAAGCGTACCGGCCATGATGCCAAGCTTGAAGCTGCCTTGCGGAATTGGCACCAAGCGCACCACTGGCTGAGAACCCTTGGCGATCACGACGTCCTCGCCCGCCAGAGCGGCCTCGATCAGCTTCGAGAGCTGGGTTTTCGCGGTGTGGATATTCACCTGTGTCATGATGCAGCCTCCTTAGCTAACTTAGCCATAAAGAAGTGAGCTGACAAGTGTGCAGGGTCTTCTGTGGCGGGTGAGAGTGGTGGTCTCTGGCTTTGGCATCGACCCCGGAGGAGCGTATCACTTCAAGCATTCAGGCTTTATTGTGTCGCTTGAAATGGTCCATAAAGTAGTCCATATTTATAAAAAAGGAGAACCACATGCAGCTCGCGATAACCGATGCCAAGGCGCGTTTGACTGATCTCGTCCGCAGGGCTGAGGCCGGTGAGGAAATTGTGTTAACCAGGCATGGGCATGCCGTTGTGCGGTTAGTGGCAATGCATGCCAAGCCGTCTGCAAAGGAAAAGGCGAAACTGGTTGCTGCCATTCGAGCGCGAGCGGCGTCTAAGGCAGCTCCGGGACCCGATGCAGCACGCAGTCAGGATTTCCTGTATGATGACGAGGGGCTACCGACTTGATCGTCATCGACACGTCGGCGCTGATGGCTCTGCTCCTGGAAGAGCCAGAAGCTGATCAAATTGCAGCGCTGCTAGGGAGCGAAGAAAGTCTCTCGATCTCGGCGGGCACGCTGGCGGAAGCGCTGATCGTAGCGGAGCGCCGCGGCCTGCAAGCTGAAATGGCGCAACTCCTCGAAGGGCTCAGCGTCGATGTCGATGAGGTTGGCGCCACCGGTGCGGCCGCAGTCGCGCAGGCCTATTCAGCCTGGGGCAAGGGCGTGCATCCGGCTGGTCTCAATTTTGGCGATTGTTTTGCCTATGCGACGGCCAAAACCAGTGGTGCGCGATTGCTATTTGTCGGCGACGATTTTTCAAAGACGGATATCCTGCCAGCACTTTAGCCCTACATCTCCCGCCCGTACCACCTGACGCGCCCGATGATGTTGACCTCGTCGGCGGTGCACTCGTAGGTGGTATATCTTATGTAGGCTTCAGCAGAGGTTTTGCATTGATCTTTATGTTCAGTGACGCCAGAACTTTCAGCACTGTTCCTAGCTCCGGATTGCCTGCGCTGCTGAGTGCCCTGTAAAGGCTTTCACGGCTCACGCCAGCCTCGTGCGCAATCTGCTTCATGCCCTTCGCGCGCGCGACCACGCCGATTGCATCGCTGATGAAGGCCACATCCTGGGTCTCAAAAGCATCTGACAGATAGGTTGCAATTGCCTCGTCATCGTCAAGATAGGCGGCCGGGTCAAAGTCGGTGATTTCAATTGCCATTGCTGAGCTCCTTCATGATTTCGTGGGCGCGTCTGATATCGCGCTGTTGCGTCTTCTTGTTGCCGCCGCATAGAAGCAGGATGATTTCCTGCCCATTTTGCCGAAAGTACACACGGTACCCTTGGCCCTCATGTATGCGCAGTTCACTCAAACCACCCCCGATGGGCTCGACGTCGCCAAAGTGACCGAACTTCAAACGCTGCAGCCTTGTGGCGATTTTTTGTTTTGCTCGGTTGTCACGAAGGCCACTGAGCCATCGAGCAAATTCATCTGTCTGCTTGATCGTGATCATGGCTCTCATGTAGCCTTTAAGCTACAGATTGTCAATTGCCGCCGCTCCTCGACCTCGCAGTGGTTCCACCTCTCACATCTCGCGCCCGTACCACCTGACGCGACCGATGATGTTTACTTCGTCGGCGGTTCCATCATAGGCGCTGTATTGCTGATTATCGGAAATAATGCGCACGCGCGGTGGATCGCTCATCGGGATGAACTCGAGGCGCTTTGCCACCAGCCCCATGCCGTCATGCAGAACGAAGACGCCTGGCGGGCTTGGGCTGCGCTGTGTCATGTCAACCAGGACAACGTCGCCATCTTGCAGTGTGGGGGTCATGCTGTCGCCTTGGACGGTCATGACGCGCAGCAAGGAGGGGGCGGCCTTCAAGCGATCTCGGATCCAGGCGCGGCGGAAATGAAAATTCCGCCCCGTTCGATCTTCATCCACGATGATTGCGCCGCCGCCCATTGAGGGGCGGGCATGGGCGTATTGGATCGCCACGAAGTCATTGTGGTAGTCTTCCGTAATGGGGTCATCCCCATCCACCCGGCCCTTTCCGGAGAGCAGCCATTCCAGATCGACCTTCACCACCGCCGCGATGCGTGTGAGCTTCTCGAGGTTGGGGACCTGCGATTTGCCGCGCAGGATGTCATAGACAAATGAGCGGTTCACATGCGCCTCGCGCGCCAAGGTCGCGACATTCATGCCGAGCTGGCGCAACCGCGCGCGCAGGCGTTCATGCATTGGCACAGACATATCCGCGTTCCTCTGTTGATGCTTTGTGGAAAAAACAGGATTGCGACGCTCCTGTCAATCGCATAAAAACAAAAGGTGAACATGTGAGGCGGGGGAATCGGGGATGCGGATAGGGCGCGATGCATACGAGCTTGCTGAATTGGCAGAACGCTGGAACCTCAGTGCTGCCGACATCCGATCGCTGGTGGGGCGGGGGATCTTGACACTCTCGGTGCGAATCGTCGCGCAGCCGGCGCTCTTGTCTGTGCAAGATGAGACGATGGAGGGTGAGGTGTTTTGGGTGCCCACGGAGGAAAAGGTCTTTTCCGGCTTGGGTGACCTGGTCCTGCAGGACGCGTTCAAGCTGGTGCGCACTGGGGAGGCGCGCGTCACGGACCTCTTTTTGCCAGGGTCCACCCTCGTGACCTTGCGCCGCGGGGAGGGCATTCACTTCTCTCATGTTGATCTTCTTGTGCGGTCTGCGCATGCCGACCAAGTGCAACGGGAGGTGATTGGCTTACCCTTAAGGGCCGTTGATGCTTTTGATTTCCGGCTCTTTCTCTATGAGGAGACCGAGTTTGCCTTCACCTTGCCCCAGGCCCGGGCTTTGGAGTTCATGTTGAAGCAAACGCAGGCGGGCGCCCCGGATCAGCATTATGCCGAGATCCTGAACGCTGTTGGAAGTTCCTGTCAGCGGTTAAGCAGCCTCTTCAGTCGCAAACCCTATTGGGTGCGCCTGATCAAGAAGACCTCAGGGCGTCGCGGCTGGTATTATCTTGATCCGGATTTTGTGGTCTGGCACAGCGCCACTGGGTGATCTGACCTTTCCCTGCTGTTCTTCCGCCCGCCGCTTCGGCGGGTTTTTTGATTCGTGGCCGTCGCATCAAGTGCTTCGGGATGTCTGCAGTTTGTATGCATTTGGGATGCATTTGGTCTGCGCTTGTATGCGCTTGTCTGCATCCTGCGACCAAATCTCTGGTTTCCGTTTAAAATCATATGCCTAAGAAATTGTCGAGTGCATCCCAGTTGTGGGACGAACGCATACAAAGAAACTGGCATCACCTCCCCCAAGACGGAACGGGAGAAGCACATGCCACAGACACATCTCACACAGGCCGATCTGGCAGCACGGCTGAACATCAGCCCGCGCACGCTTGAGCGCTGGCGCTGGACCAAAAAGGGACCGGCCTTTCTCAAGATCGGTGGGCGGGTCGTGTACCGGCTCGAAGATGTCGAGGCCTTTGAGGCCGATCAGCGCGGCGAGAGCACCGCGCAGGGCATGCCGCTGCGGGTGGTGCGATGATCATGGCGCGTTTGACCCCATGGACATCGATGGCACAACGCTGGTCGCCACGCGTCAGTTGTCGCGGGAAGGTTTCGAACGCGCCATCGCCATCCGCCGGCTGCAGATCGCCAACGATCAACATGCGCTGCGCGAATGGCGCAACGCGCTGCGCCAGGCGGATCTGTTCTGGGAGGCACACCCGGGCTGGAGCTTTGGCGCGTGTCTTGATGCGATCCTGGCAAAGGGCGGCACCGCGCCCGGTGGGGAGGCAGTGCAATGAACACGCTTCCCCAAAACCCTGGTAATCCGGCTTCCGATCTTGCGCTGCTCGAAGAAAAGCGGCGCGCCATGCGGCGCGAGGCCCTCGCATATCTCGCGGAAGCCGACCGGCTTGACGCACTCTATGCGGCGGTAACTGGCCACGATCCGGCGGCTTCCGCGCAGGACGAGGTGCCATCATGACCGGCGCGCTTCCCATCATCACCGCCGATCAGCGGCTGGCAGAGCCGCGCGGCATCAAGGGCGTCATCTTTGGCCGCTCAGGTATCGGCAAGACCAGCCTGCTCTGGACGCTGAACGCCTCCACCACGCTATTCTTTGACCTCGAAGCGGGTGATCTGGCCATCGAAGGGCTGGCGATCGATGCCATCCGGCCGCGCACATGGACCGAATGCCGCGATTTCGCGGTGTTCATCGGTGGGCCGAACCCGGCGCTGCGTGATGATCAGTCCTACAGCCCTGCCCATTATGCGGCCGTCTGCAAGAAATTTGGCGATCCTGGCGCGCTTGCCAAATACGACACGGTGTTCATTGACTCGATCACAGTGGCCGGGCGGCTTTGCTTTCAATGGTCCAAGGGCCAGCCAGAGGCGCATTCAGAAAAAACTGGCAAGCCCGATGTGCGCGGCGCTTACGGTTTGCACGGCCGCGAGATGATTGCCTGGCTCACGCATCTGCAGCACACGCGGGGCAAGAATGTCTGGTTCGTGGGTATCCTCGACGAGAAGCTCGACGACTTCAATCGCAAGGTCTTTGTGCCGCAGATTGATGGGTCCAAGACCGGGCTCGAGCTGCCAGGCATCGTCGATCAGGTCATCACCATGGCCGAGATCAAGGGCGAGGATGGCCCGCTGCAACGCGGCTTCGTCTGCCAGACCCTGAACCCTTGGAATTTCCCTGCCAAGGATCGCTCCGGTCGCCTTGGGCTTCTTGAGACCCCGCATTTGGGCCGGCTCATGGAGAAGATCCGCGGCCCCGTCGTGCCGGCTGAGCGACGCCTGACCTACCAGCCGCCCCAGTTGCCCGCGCCCTCCCCGGCGCAGGCCAACCCCACCGATACCCCATCAAACTGAAAGGAGCCCAGCCATGTCTGGACATTGGAACGATTTTAACGACGCGCAATCAAACATCAACCTGATCCCCAAGGGCACACTGGCAAAGGTGCGCCTGACCATCCGCCCCGGTGGGTTTGACGATCCGGCCCAAGGCTGGACCGGCGGATATGCCAAGCGCGGCGCTACAGGGGCCGTCTATCTTGATGCCGAATACACGGTGCTCGAGGGGTCTTACGCCAAGCGCAAGATCTGGTCGATGATCGGGCTCTACAGCCCCAATGGCCCAAACTGGACCAATATGGGGCGCGGCCTAATCCGAGGCATTCTCAACTCATCTCGTGGGATTTCCGACAAGGATAACTCGCCCGAGGCGCAGGCGCGTCGCCGCATTGCTGATTTCCATGAGCTTGATGGGGTGGAGTTCGCTGCCCGCATCGATGTCGGCACCGACAGCAATGGTGAGGAAAAAAACGAGATCAAAAGCGCACTGGCGCCGAACCATCGCGATTATGCATCAGTGATGGGTCTCGGCGCATCCGCTGCGTCCAGCGCGCCCGCTGCGCCGTATCATGCCCCGCCCAGCACGCCGTCGTATGACGCGACAATGGGGCAGGGCTATACCGCAGTTCCCCCGCAAGCCCCGCAACAGTCCGCCCAAGCACCGACGCAGCCGCCAGCCAGCCCTGGGTTCACTGGCCGGCCGAGCTGGGCAGAGTGAGGGGGTGAGCCATGCGACTGCGTCCCCGTCAGAAACTCTTCGTCGAGCGCAGCCTAGCTGCGCTCACCACCCGCAACAACACACTGAGCGTGGCGAGCACCGGATTTGGAAAAACTTTGGCTTTGTCGGCCGTTGTAGGGAAACGGATCGGCGAAAGCGATGCCAAGGCCTGCGTGCTGGCCCATCGCGATGAGCTGACCGCACAGAACCGCGAGAAGTTCGCCAGGGTCAATCCGAGCATCACAACATCGGTGGTGGATGCCACGGCCAAGTCCTGGGGCGGGCAGGTGACCTTTGCCATGGTCCCGACGCTGACGCGAGAGCGCAACCTGGCTGCCATACCGAAGCTGGACCTGTTGGTCATCGATGAGGCCCATCATGCGGTGGCCGACAGCTACCGGCGCATCATCGACCATGTGCGCGATGCCAATCCGGAGGCGCGCATCTTCGGGGTAACGGCCACGCCGAACCGCGGCGACAAAAAAGCCCTGCGCGTGGTCTTTGACAATGTCGCCGATCAGGTCCGTTTGGGCGAGCTGATTGCGTCGGGCCACCTGGTCCCACCGCGGACCTTTGTCATCGACGTCGGCGTGCAGGAAAAGCTGCGGGCCGTGCGCAAGACCGTGTCGGATTTCGACATGGAGGAAGTGGCCGAAATCATGGACCGCGCACCAATCACCGAGGAGGTGATCCGTCATTGGCAGGAAAAGGCCGCTGGCCGCCCCACGGTCGTCTTCTGCTCCACTGTCGCTCATGCGGCGCATGTGGCTGAGGCCTTCAATGCGGCCGGCATCTCCACGGGGCTGATCCATGGCGATCTGCCCGGCGAGGAACGGCGCAACATTCTGGCGGCCTTCGCTCGCGGCGAAATCAGGGTCATCACAAACGTGGCCGTGCTCACCGAGGGCTGGGATCATCCGCCCACCTCCTGCGTCGTGCTGCTGCGCCCCAGTTCCTACAAATCGACCATGATCCAGATGGTGGGCCGGGGCTTGCGCACCGTCGATCCGGCCGAGTTTCCGGGCGTGGTGAAGACCGATTGTATCGTGCTGGATTTCGGTACCTCGAGCCTGACCCATGGCACGCTGGAGCAGGATGTCGATCTCGACGGCAAGACAGCGTTGGGCGAGGCCCCTCTGAAGACCTGCCCGGATTGCGCGGCTGATATCCCGCTTGCCTGCCGCGAATGCCCGATCTGCGGCGCGCTTTTGGTCGACGAGGATGACGCAGAGAGCTGCGAGGGCGCGCTTGGTGGGGCATTGTCCGGTTTCGTGATGACGGAAATCGACCTGTTGAAGCGTTCAAGCTTCTCCTGGGTCGATCTCTTCGGCGCGGAGGATGCGCTGATGGCCACGGGCTTCACGGCCTGGGGTGGCGTCTTTTGGTATCAGGGCCAGTGCTACGCGGTTGGCGGCCGCAAAGGGGCACAGGCCCGACTTCTGGGTATTGGCGAGCGGTCTGTATGCCTGGCGCAGGCGGACGACTGGCTCAATGAACACGAGACCGACGAAAGCGCCTTCAAGACCCGTGGTTGGCTGAGCCAGCCCGCCACCGACAAGCAGCTGCAATACCTCTCGGCTGCCGCGCGCAGCGACTATGGCCTGACCCGCTACAAGGCCTCGGCGCTGATGACCTTCACCTTCAACAAGCGCGAGATCCGCGGGTTGATCATGGCGGCGGCGCCCGCCGCGCGGGAGGCCGCATGAGCCATGTCGCGCAAATACAATCCCCGCCCGCAGAGGCTGCGGATCGCTCGGGCTTTGATCGCCTCTGGCATCCGCGGTTTTACCCCTGCGCCGTCTGCCTACGTCCCGCGCAAGGCTTCGGCTGGTTCGATCCGAACAAGTCGCGAGGCCAACGCACATACCGCTGGTTCTGCACGATGCACTGCCAGTCGGCCTTCACCCGAAAAGCCAAGAAAGGACTGACCATGATCGGTATGACCGAAGAAGAAAGGCTCGCCATCGCGCTCGTCATGAAGCGTCTGGGCCAAACCATGGATGAGATTGGCTGGCACAAACGCCTCTGCGATCTCTCTGAGACCGACGTGACCGCGCTGATCGAGGAGATCCTCGAGGGCTACAGCGCCGAGATGTCACGCATTGCCAAAGCGCAGGGAGGGCCCTGCTGATGTTGGATTACAACCACACAGAAAGCTTTGCTGACCGCGTGAACACGACAATTGACGCGACCATCACCGCCGAGAATGCCAGCCGCACGCCCCGTGACTATCTGGGGGGCTCGCGCCTTGGCCATGCCTGCGAGCGGGCCCTGCAGTTTGAATTCACCCATGCGCCCAAGGATGCGGGCCAGGAGTTCTCGGGCCAGCTGCTGCGCATCTTCGCCATCGGCCATGTGCTGGAGGATTTAGCTGTCACCTGGCTGCACGCTGCAGGGTTTGACCTTTACACCCGCAAGGGCAATCGCCCCGATGGTGGCCAGTTCGGCTTCTCTGTCGCGGCCGGGCGCATTCGCGGTCATGTCGACGGCATCATAGCCGCGGGGCCGGAAGGCTTCGGGCTGGCCGTTCCCGCGCTCTGGGAATGCAAGACGATGAACGCGAAGAACTGGCGCGCCTGCGTCAAGGACGGCGTGGTCAAATCCAAGCCGGTCTATGCCGCCCAGATCGCCGTCTATCAGGCCTATATGGAGGCGCAGGTGCCGGGGATTTCCGCCAACCCGGCACTTTTCACCGCGATCAACAAGGACACGGCCGAACTCTACCACGAGCTTGTGCCCTTCGATGCCGCGCTGGCACAGCGCATGTCCGATCGCGGTGTGCGCATTCTGCGCGCCACAGATGCCGGGGAACTCCTGCCCCGCGTCGCCGCCAATCGCGACTTCTTCGAGTGCCGCTTCTGCCCCTGGGCTGAGCGCTGCTGGGGGATGCCGACATGACCGATGCCCCAAAAGACCCGCCGGTACCGACCAAGATCCCCGATACGCCCGACGCGCCCAAGGAGGCCGCCATGACCGATGATCACCATGACCGGCCTCAAACCCCTGAACCGCCAAAGGAGAACCTGATCCATTTCAACCCCTGGCGCGATTTTAACGATGCCGCTCCTATGCCCGATGTCTTCGGCGATGAGCCGGACCCCGAGCAGATCGCGCAGTTCATGGAGGTGGTCTTTGGCTATTGCGACGGGCTGATCCCGGTGCGCAGCTTCATCGACAAGGGCCAAGGCATCGATGGGCGCCCCCACAACATCTGGATCCAGGCCACCGAAAATACCACCGACAAGATGGCGACCTTCGCCAATTGGGCAGCGCGCGAAGGGGCGGCGGTCTATGTGATTCCCGGCACTGTTGCTGCGAGCGGCCAGGCCAAGGCAGCCGACATCCTGCAAATGCAGACGGTGGTGGTCGATATCGACACTGGTGATATCGCTGCCAAGCGCGCCCATCTCGAGCGTCACCTTGGCCCGCCGACCATGGTGGTCGAAAGCGGCGGCATCACGCCCGAGGGGCAGAGCAAGGCGCATGTCTGGTGGAAGCTGACCGAACCTGTCGAGGGCAGCGACATTGTACGCGTGACCCGCCTGCGCGGCGACATTGCCGCCAAGGTCGGTGGCGACATGCACTTCCGTTCGGCGCATCAGCCGATCCGCGTGGCTGGCTCGGTCTATTACAAGAACAATCTCAAGACCCAGGTCCAGATTGTCGAGCTTAACGACGCGCGCGAACGCGATCTGGGCGAGTTCATCGAGGCCGTGGCCGACATGCCGCCCGCGCCGGGCGTCAATCTCGCGCCGGATTTCACCGCGCCGGACAAGCCGCGCGTGAATGAAGTGCTGATCACGCCAGTGCGCGAGGGTGGCCAGGATGACTGGTCGCGCTTCGAGGGCGCCTCGGCCGCGATCGGGTATTTCATCCGTATGGTCCATGAAGGGAGGCTGTCAAAGGACGAAGGCTGGGAAGCGATCTGCGGCTACAGCGCGGCCATGCTGCGCCCCCAATGGCCGGTGGAACGGCTCAAGCGCGAGTCCGAGCGCCTTTGGGCCATCCATGTCGAAAAGCATGGGCCACCTGTCATCCGGCTCGACAGCGCAGCGCCCGCCCCGGACGAAATGCCCACCTTCACGCTCGGCGCGCTCCTGGATGACACAAGCCCGATGCCGGCAGACATCATTGCGCCGCGTGTGCTGACGCCCGGTGGGCTGTTGGTGCTGGGTGGCGCACCCAAGGTGGGCAAGAGTGACCTGCTGATCTCCTGGCTGGTGCACATGGCTGCCGGCCAGCCCTTTCTCGGCTTCACGCCGCCACGCCCGCTACGGATCTTCTATCTCCAGGCGGAGATCCAGTATCACTATCTGCGCGAGCGCATGCAGCAGATCACGCTGCCACCAAGCCTGATGGTGGCTGCCCGCGATAACCTCGTGGCCACGCCCAAGCTGAAAATGCTGCTCGACACCGAGGGCAGTGTCCATGTGGCCCAGGCCATCCGGCGCGCCTTTCCAGCCGAGCCCGTGGACATCATCTGCATCGACCCCATCCGCAACCTCTTTGACGGCGGCCCCGAGGGCGGCGGCGAAAACGACAACGCCGCTATGATGTTCTTCCTGAAGGACCGCGTTGAAGTCTTGCGCGATCACATCAACCCGGATTGCGGGGTAGTGCTGGTTCATCACACCAAGAAGCTCAGCAAGCAGCAGGTCAAGGATGACCCGTTTCTGGCGCTCTCGGGCGCCAGCGCGCTGCGCGGGTTCTACACCTCGGGGCTGATCCTGCACCGTCCAGAGGAAGACAACTCGCAGCGCAAGCTGGAAATTGAGCTGCGCAATGGACCCGCACTCGCGGCGAAGATCATCGACAAGGTCAAGGGTGAATGGGTCGAGATCAACCCAATGAACGAGCGGCTTGTGCGGGCGAAAGTCGGCGCGAAACAGGATGCCGAACGGGATCGCAAACGCGATGTGATCCTGACCCTGATCTTCGATGAAGCGGCAGAGGGTCGGCTCTACACCTCGACGCAATTTGGCGCGGCCTTCGAGAACCAGCATGGTCTTGGAAGCCAATATACCATCCGGGAACGGCTTAATGTTCTTGCCACCAAGGGCTTCGTAAAATTCCGCCGTGACTTTGCCGAACATGGGTTCCCAAAGACCCAGTCACATTTTGGGTATCTTTGCGTCGAGGGCATGCTTTTCGGACGCGATCCGGTGATCGATCCTGACACAGGCGAGGTCCTTGCTGAGGGGCAAATGGTCCTGCCGACCCACTTCAAATGCCCGCATTCTGGCAGAGCCAAAGAGGTCGAAAACCCGGCAGTCTGGGTCTATCCGGAGGGGCTGGATGAATGACTTTGTCATATGACGAAGGCCTTTGTCATCCTCATGCCTTCGTCATGAATTCAATGAAATCAATCACTTGACCTATGACGATGACAAAGGCCTCTGTCATGCCCCTTTGTCATCAAAAACGGGAGAAACTAAAATGAAATCAGATACTTGTGGCTCTGGGATGAGGAAGAGGGGAAACCCCTATACTAAGTATGAGGGGGGCGGACGCCGTCCCGCCCCCTCATACGACGATAGTATCCGCGCGACCGGTTTGCCTGATGCTGTCATGTTGCGCTCCGATAGCCGTCCGCCCCGGGTCGTCAAGAAGATCGAATTCCGCACTGTGCCGTTGCCGGGCACCGTGCTCATGCACGAGGGTCAGCGCTACGTCGTGACCGGGTCAGACCTGCATCGCCGCAAGGATGGAGAGATTGTCCCGATCATCTGTTGGCAAAGCCACTGCGCGGAATGCGGCATGCCGTTCGAGTGTTGGAGTGGCATGCAGTCGGGAACGCTGAACCGCCGGTGTCCGATGCACCATGCGCCTGGCAGAGCCGTCACCGCAAAAGGTCGCAAGCGCGCTGCACCACACCGACAAAAAAACGGCAGGCGCAAGAAATCCTGAAAACCAATCCGACGACGGCGGCCGGTACCGCCAAGCATCAACCGCCGTCGTCTTCCACCCGAGCAGCCCACCAGAAAAGGAGACTACCCATGGCTGACCTGACTCTGTCCGGCATCGACGCCGGCGCAACCCCGAAAATGCCACCGCCCGAGCGCGGCCGGATCATCCTCGCCTTGGACCTGGGCACCACGACTGGCTGGGCCCTGCGCAGCTTTGACGGCCTGATCACCAGCGGCACCGCCAGCTTCAAGCCCGGACGCTACGATGGGGGTGGCATGCGTTATCTGCGATTCACCAACTGGCTGACGGAGTTGGACCGGCTATCGGGGCCGATAGAGGCGATCTATTTCGAAGAAGTCCGTCGGCACGCTGGAACAGATGCGGCCCATGTTTATGGCGGCCTCATGGCCACCCTGACCGCTTGGGCAGAGCTGCGGGGCGTCCCGTATGCAGGCGTGCCGGTTGGGACCATCAAACGCCATGCCACCGGCCACGGCAATGCGAATAAGCAGGCCATGATCGATGCCGCTCACAAACGCGGCTTCAGTCCAACTGACGACAACGAGGCGGATGCCATCGCCATCCTGCTCTGGGCCATCGAGACCGGAGGTCTGGCGTGATGGGGATGCGATTTGCACCGAAAGGCTACGGCGGTCATCGCCGTGGCCCGGACGAGGTCAAGTGCGATGGCTGGCACGAGCAGAAGTTGCTGGCGGTGTCGCTCGACGATCATCGGCTCACCTGGCCCGAACGCGAACTCGTCCGCCAGTTGGGCGAGAAGCTGTACGGCAAACGCAAGGAGGACAATCGCCATGGCTGACTGGACAACCGTGAAGGTCGAAGACCGGCTGGAAGAGGCTGCGCGAGTGTTTCGGCTGCTGCCGGCCGTGAAGCCTATCGGATATTTCAATGCCTGGCCCGAATACATTCACAGCTTTGCCGATCAGGTTGGACAGGCACCCGAGGCGCTCCGTCCGCGACCGGGGCCACGCCAGATCAGCGAAGCCGAGGAGGCGTTGATCTGGTTGCGTTGGCTCGAGAAGGACGACGCACGGATCCTGTGGCTGCGGGCCAATCATCGCGAGTGGAAGGAGATCTGCTGGGAGGTCGGGCTCAGCCGACCTGCTGCAACGCGTCACTGGCACTACGGCATTGCGGTGATCACTTGGCGGCTGAACGGCCGCCTCCCACCGCCAAAGCGATCCAAGCGGTTCGTGATCGAAAACGCCAACACCCTGTCAAGGAAAATCGTCTTGTGACAAAATTTTCAGAGAGACATCGGAGGGGGTTCCACCAACCCCCGCCGATGGCTAGAACTTTGGCATACTCGCAAGAGGCGTGAGCGTCAGATGGATCGGGTCTAAGTGATGCAAATGGTGACCGGTTTTCCGAAAAAACTGTCTCCGCTCAAAATGTTGAACCGCGCAACCCATTGAAATTGAACGGGTCCCTCCTGTTTGTAACCGTATTCGGGGGGGCGAGGCCCGAGGGTTTCCCAGTGACACCCCTGAAAATACCCGTTTCGTTTCGCTTTGACACGAGCCCCAATGAAACAAGGGCCTGACGGCCTGACAAACCACGCCTGAACCGAAACGGGGGTCTGACCCCATTTCGTTTCGCGGGCATTCCAAGGACATTCCCATGGACGTCGTCGACCTGCCGCTTGAGCAGATCATTCCCTATGCGCGCAACCCGCGGCGCAACGAGCAGGCGATTGCGACGGTCGCGGCATCGATCCAGGAATTCGGCTGGCGCCAGCCCATCGTCGTGGACGAGGCGATGGTGGTTCTCGCCGGGCACACTCGACTGGAAGCGGCGCGCAAACTCGGCTTCAAGACCGCGCCGGTGCATGTCGCCAAGGGGCTGACGGTCAGCCAAGCGCGCGCCTTCCGGATCATGGATAACCGCTCCAGCGAAAACGCGGAGTGGGACAAGGACCTCTTGAACCTCGAACTGGCTGACCTGCTGGAGGCTGATTTCGATCTTGGCCTCACGGGCTTCACAGACGACGAGCTCAACGCACTGATGTCCAGCCTTGAGGAAGGCAACGGCCCGCAAGAGGGTGAGGACGATGTTCCAGAAACCCCCGAGGATCCGATCAGCCGACCGGGCGATCTCTGGGTCTTGGGCAACCACCGGCTGCTCTGTGGCGACAGCACGGTCGCGACGGATGTCGAGCGCCTGCTCGGCACGGTCAAGCCGCTGTTGATGTGCACAGATCCACCGTACGGTGTGGAATATGATCCCAGCTGGCGCAACCAAGCGGGCGCAGCCAAGACCAAGCGCACCGGCAAGGTGCTGAATGATGATCGGGCCGATTGGCGCGAAGCCTGGGCGCTGTTTCCTGGCGATGTCGCCTATGTTTGGCATGGCGCGCTGTATGCAGCGACGGTTGCAGAAAGCCTCGAGGTCGCGGGCTTTAGCATTCGGTCTCAAATCATCTGGGCCAAGGACCGGCTGGTTCTGAGCCGCGGGGATTATCACTGGCAGCATGAGCCCGCTTGGTATGCTGTTCGCAAGTCCGGCAAGGGCCACTGGGCGGGGGACCGCAAGCAAACGACGCTCTGGCAGATCGCCAACAGGGACCAGGACGAAAAGACCGTCCACGGGACGCAGAAGCCGGTGGAATGCATGCGGCGTCCGATCCTGAACAACTCGAGCCCAGGTCAGGCGGTCTATGAACCCTTCATGGGATCAGGAACGACGCTGATCGCAGCTGAGACGACTGGACGGGTCTGTTACGGCATCGAGCTGAACCCGGCTTATGTCGACGTAGCTGTTCAGCGCTGGCAAAAATTCACAGGCAAGCAGGCCATTCTTGAAGGTGGCGAGCAGACGTTCGATGCCCTGAAGTCCGAGCGAGAGGCTGCATGAAACAGTCTCGCCTTATGTCTCTGGTCGAGGCCATCACCAACGTGGTCGTCGGCTACGGCGTCGCGGTTGTGACGCAGATCCTGATCTTTCCGATCTTTGGACTGCAAACGACGTTGGGACAAAATCTTGCGATGGGCGGGATCTTCACGATCGTCAGCCTGTTCCGATCGTTCGCTCTGCGGCGGCTCTTTGAGTCTTTCCGTGTTGCGCGGCAGCGAAGTTAGATCAAGCCGAGGCCTTTCAGGCAGCTTGCCGTATCCATCAGCTGATGGGTCGGGACCTCGACCGTGATAGTGAAGCTGTCGGCAAAGGTTCTGCCGTAAACGCCACCGTCATCCATCAATGCCATTTCGATCTCCTCAAGGACGACGGTGATGCGGCTGCGGTCAAAATGCTCGGGCAGGTTTCGGATGGGGAAGCGAATGCTGGTGGTTTCCATGGGGTTCACTCCGCGTGCTCGCCTTCCTTGAAGGCGCTGTCCGTGATGCGCTTCAGGAGCTCGGCGTAATAGTCGAGATTGCCAACATGGCCCCAATGAACCTCGTCTGGGTGGGTGTTGAAATGCTCTGCGCTCAGCGCCTGTAGCCGCGCGAGCATCGTGTCGATCGCGGCCTTCTTGGCGATGAACGCGTCTTGGGCTGTTGGGCGGTTGCTCATCTTGAGGCGTCCTGAATTGCGTTTTCTGCTGTCGTGAGCTTCGCTCTAGTGGCCAGGCTTATCCAGTGAATTCGACGCAATTCCATATAGTTAATCGAAGGTCGGGGGTCGCGCATGTCGACAGCTACACAGCCCATCGGCGTTATCGCGCGGCTGCTCGACCTTTCGGAACGGCGGGTACAGCAGCTGAGCCGCGAGGGGGTGATCCCGAAGGCCGAACGCGGCCAGTATGACCTGATCGGGTCTGTGCGTGGCTATGTCCGGTATCTGCGCGATCAGGCGCTGAAGGCGCAGGCGGGGGCACCAGACTATGCCGCTGAACGTGCCCGGTTCATCCGGGCGCGGGCTGACCTCGCTGAAATGGAGGCCGAAGAAAAGCGCCGCTCGCTGATCGCTGCCGAACAGATCGAGGCGGCCTGGATCGCGGTGTTGGCGCTTCTGAGAACCCGACTGCTGGCCCTGCCGGACCGGTTGGCACCGCAGGCCTTTGAACAATCAACCGTCGGAGACACCCGGAACCTGATCCGCGCCGCTATCCGCGAGGTGCTCGATGATCTCGCGCAGCCAGATATTGAACTCGAAGCCAACATTGACCTTGAAGGGGTCAGCAATCCTGAAGCGGACAGTGGCGAAAGCGCTGGCAGTTCTGAAGCCGCCACCGGATCTGACCATCAGTGATTGGGCTGACCAGAACCGCCGGCTGAGCTCTGAGGCCAGCGCCGAGCCGGGCCAGTGGCGCACGAGCCGCGCGGAATACCAGCGCGGGATCATGGATGCGATCTCGGATCCGGCGGCCGAAACCGTCGTGATCATGTCGAGCAGTCAAATCGGCAAGTCGGAGTCGATCTTGAACATGGTCGGCTATCACATCGACCACGACCCGGCGCCGATCATGGTGGTGATGCCGACCGAGCGTGATGCCGAAACCTGGTCGAAAGACCGCTTCTCGCCGATGGCACGGGACACGCCCTGCCTGCAGGGCAAGATCGCTGATCCGCGTTCGCGGGATGGCAACAACAAGATCCTGCACAAGCGGTTCCCAGGCGGGCATCTGACCATTGTGGGTGCCAACGCACCCTCGGGGCTTGCGAGCCGACCGATCCGGCTCCTGCTCTGCGACGAGGTCGACCGCTATCCATTCAGCGCGGGGGCTGAAGGCGACCCAGTCAACCTCGCCAAGAAGCGAACGGTGACGTTCTGGAACCGCAAGATCGTGCTGGTCTCGACGCCGACGAACAAGGGCGCGAGCCGGATCGAGGCAGCTTTTGAGGAAAGCGACCAGAGGCGGTTCTGGGTGCCGTGTCCGGAATGTGGCCATGAACAAATCCTGACCTGGGGACAGGTCAAATGGGACAAGTACGAGAACGGCAGCCACCGACCGGAAACCGCGCGCTACCACTGCGCTGACTGCGACGCCGTCTGGAAAGATGAGACCCGCTGGGCGGCCATCTCGAAGGGCCGCTGGATCGCGGACGCGCCGTTCAATGGGACGGCCGGGTTCCATCTGAACGAGATCTATTCGCCCTGGGTGCGGCTTGAGGCCATGGCCAAGGCGTTTCTGTCGGCGCGCGCCGGTGGGGACGAGACGATGAAGACCTTCATCAACACCTCGCTTGGCGAGACCTGGATGGAAAGCGGCGAGGCTCCGGACTGGCAGCGTCTCCAGGGGCTGAAGGAGGATTGGCGTGCGGGCACAGTGCCGGCGGGCGGGTTGTTCCTGACCGCTGGGGCCGACGTCCAGAAGGACCGGATCGAGGTTGATGTCTGGGCATGGGGTAAGGGGCTGCAAAGCTGGCTCATCGACCACATCGTTATCGACGGCGGGCCGGGCGAGCAGGCATGTTGGCAGAAACTGACCAACCTACTTGGTCGCACCTGGCAACACGCCAGCGGTACGCCGATGACCATCGCGCGGCTCGCGATCGACACGGGCTATGAAACAGCCGCCGTCTAGGCTTGGGCGCGGCAGGTGGGATTTGGGCAGGTCGCCCCAGTCAAGGGGCTCGAGGGCTTTAACCGGGCAAGCCCGGTGACGGGGCCAACCTATGTCGACGCCACCATAGGCGGCAAACGCCTGCGCCGCGGCGCCCGGCTTTGGACCATCGCCACCTCGACCTTCAAGGCCGAGACCTATCGTTTCCTGCGGCTTGATCCGCCGGAAATCACCAGTCCGGCGGAAGGGGAGCGGTTTCCTCCCGGCTTCCTCCATCTGCCGGGTTGGGTCGATGCTGAATGGCTAAAGCAGCTGACGGCCGAGCAACTGGTCACGGTCAAGAACAAGCGCGGCTTCGCGAAACTCGAATGGCAAAAGCTGAGGGAACGCAACGAGGCACTCGACTGCCGTGTCTATGCCCGGGCCGCCGCTTGGATCCTCGGAGCTGATCGTTGGTCAGACGCGAGGTGGGAAGAACTCGCGGCGCAGTTTGGGGTCGCGGATGGCAGCGGCACGGCCTCTGCCACAGGCCCGCAATCTGTACGCAAGGCACAGGTGCGCCGCGTTGCGCGGTCAACATACATGGGATGAGTTTGGGCATGACGGATCTGGCGACACTGAAACTCCGCCGCGACGCGCTGACGTCCCAGCACGCCTCCGGCGTGGCCCGGGTCAGCTACGATGGCAAGACGGTGGACTATCGCAGCGTGGCCGAGATCGACCGAGCCATCGAAGCGCTGGATCGCGACATCGCAGCGGCTGAGGGGCGGCGGATCGTGCGGCAGGTCCGCGTTGCGACCGCCAAGGGGCTCTAACAGCGATGGGGATGTTCGACTTGTTCGGCCGCAGCAAGACAGGCGGACCTGCAGCCATGCGTGCGCGTCTCGAAGGGGCGATGGCCAAGCGCCGCTTGCGGGGCTGGAACCCACCGCTCGAGAACATCAACGCCTTGGTCGCCTCTGGTGGGCCGCGATTGCTGGCCCGGTCACGCGAACTCGTGGTGACCAACGGCTACGCAGCGAACGCATGCGAGGCTTTTGCCGCGAACCTCGTCGGCGACGGGATCAAACCGTCTTCGCTCATTACGGATGCGGCACTGCGTGAGCGGGTCCAGAAGCTCTGGCTGGCCTGGACGGACGAGGCGGACGCCGATGGTCTGACCGATTTCTACGGCCTGCAGGCCATGGTCGCGCGGGAGATGTTTGTGGCGGGCGAGTGTTTCGTGCGCCTTCGCCCGCGGCGGGCGGAAGACGGACTGCTGGTTCCCCTGCAACTGCAGCTTCTGCAATCCGAGATGCTGCCCTTCGAGAAGACGGAGACGGATCCGAACGGCAACCCAATCCGTTGCGGGATCGAGTTCGACCTGATCGGGCGACGGGTGGCCTATCACTTCCGCCGCCGCCATCCGGGCGACAGCACGGATCAGCGGGTGGCCGTTCCCGACACCGTCCGCGTGCCGGCCGAGGAGGTCTTGCATATCTACCGGCCGATCGATGCCGGCCAGATCCGGGGCCTGCCCCACGTGGCCCCGGCGATGGTGCGGCTCTTCCTGCTTGACCAATATGACGACGCTGAACTCGACCGCAAAAAGACCGCGGCGATGTTCGCGGGCTTCATCACCAAAACGGCCCCCGACGACCCGATGATGGGCGAAGGGGCCGCCGATCTCGACGGGGCTGCCATTGCGAGCCTCGAGCCGGGCACCATGCAGGTCCTGCTGCCCGGCGAGGATGTGAAGTTCTCGAGCCCAGCCGATGTGGGTGGGGGCTATGAGGCGTTCCAATACCGTACTCTCTTGGCGGTTTCCGCCTCGCTGGGTCTGCCCTATCACCTCGTCACCGGCGATGTTCGGCAGGCGAATTATTCTAGCTTGCGGGCAGAACTGGTCGAGTTCCGCCGCCGCATTGGTCAGTTGCAGCACGGAGTCATGGCGCATCAACTTTGCCGCCCAATCTGGCGGCGTTGGTTGGAGACGGCTGTGCTCTCGGGCGCCTTGGATGCAGATCCGGTTGTCGCGCGACCCGTCCAATGGATCCCGCCGCGGTGGGATTGGGTCGACCCGTTGAAGGATATCCAAGCGCAGGTGCTGGCAATGGAGGCTGGGCTGACGTCCCGGCGCAAGGTGGTCGAGGCCACCGGCTATGACATCGAAGAGGTCGATCGCGAGAATGCCTCTGACGCGAAACGCGCAGCAGACTTGGGCCTGACCTATCGCGCTAGCCCCGGTGAAACGCAGGGGGCAAGGGCAACGCCCGTCCAAGAGCCCAACCCGAATTCTAGTGACGGACCGTCCGACAGTAACCCGGGCGCCGACCTACAACAGGAGTAATCCCATGAAATCCTGGTACACGATCCGTGCCCGCGCCTCGGGCACGGAAGTGCTGATCTATGACGAAATCGGCGCCTATGGTGTCAGCGCCAAGGGGTTCCTCGCGGAACTCGGTGCGCTGCCCGATGATGCGGCGATTGATCTGCGCCTCAACAGCCCCGGCGGCTCGGTCTTTGATGCAGTCGCCATTTACAATGCGCTGAAGCGCCATTCGGGCGACATCACCGTCTGGATCGATGGCATCGCGGCCTCGGCGGCAAGCTACATCGCCATGGCGGGTGACACGATCGTCATGCCTGAAAACGCCTTCCTCATGATCCATGACCCCTCGGGGCTGGTCATGGGCACGGCCGAGGATATGCGGTCAACGGCCGAGGCGCTCGACAAGGTGAAGGGCAGCCTGATCCAAGGCTATGCCGCGAAATCGGGCAAGTCGGACGACGTAATCGCCATCCTGATGGCGGCAGAGACCTGGCTCGATGCCAAAGACGCACTGGATATCGGATTTATCGATCGCATTGCCGAGCCGGTGAAACTCGCGGCGTCTTTCGATGTGGCGCGGTTTCGCAATGCGCCGCGTGAGTTGGCTGAGGCAACGAGCGAAACGTCCTCAGTTGAAACCCCGGAAGTCAATTCCGAAAGCGATCCCGGTACTGTCAAGATCCCCGAGGGCGAAGGCGTGACAAAGCCTGTCACCCTTTCGGGCGCACAGCGCGAAGAGGTGGGTGTTCCCGATGGCAACACCATCCCAGAGGCAGATACGGCTGCGCCAAAGGACCTTGCTGTGCCGGCTAAAGATGTGCCTGACGCAAGTGCCATCCGCAGCGAGGCCATCGCACATGCGCGGGCCGTGATCGATCTCTGCCGACTTGCCGGCCAGCCGCAGATGGCAGGCCGCTTCCTCGAAGAAGATGTGGGTCTCGACGAGGTCCGCAATCGACTTCTTTCGGCCAAGGCCGAGGCCACCCCTGACATCACCGCCGCTCATGCCCAGCCTGGGCGAGCGGCTACCACAAATCCCTGGGGCGAGGTCATCGCCCGCACCTTCAAGACGAAAGGATAAGCGTCCATGACCACGATCACTGAAGGCAAACACGCGGGTGGCTTTCTCGTCTGGGAAGTCCTGCGCGATTACACCCGCGAAACCGTCACCGTCGCCTCTGGTGCTGGAAAGCTCGAGCCTGGCACCGTGCTCGGAAAGATCACCACGGGCGGTAAATACACCGGGCTGGCACCGGCCGCGACGAACGGCAGTCAGAATGCCGCCGGTATTCTCTGGGCAGGCGTTGACGCATCAGACGCCGATGCGCCTGGCGTCGTGCTCCTGCGCGGCCCCGCCATCGTCAATCGCCACGAGATCGTCTGGCCCGAGGGCGCGACCGAGGCGCAGATCACCGCGGCCACCACGGCGCTTGCCACTATCGGCATCATCCTGCGCTGAGCCTGAGAGAGAAAGGACATCCCCATGGCAACCATGGACATCTTCGAGGGCGACGCCTTCAGCATCATCGAGCTCACCCGGGCTCTGGAAAACATCCCCTTCAAACCGGCGATCCTGTCGGGTGCGGGCCTGTTCGGATCGCGCGGCGTGCGCCAGCGCACCGTAATGATCGAAAGCCGCGATGGCACGCTGTCGCTGATCCCGTTCTCGGAACGCGGCTCGGCCTATGAACAGCAGGTGCCGGAACGGCGTGACATGCGAGCCTTCGTCTGCCGTCAGTTCAAGAAGCAGGACGTGCTTTGGGCTTCGGAAATCCAAGGCATCCGCGAATTCAGATCGGAAACGGCTGTACAGCAAGTGCAGACCGAAGTGGCCGTAAAGATGAGGCGCCTGCGCAACGACGCTGAAGCCACGTTTGAATTCCTCCTCTTCAATGGCATCCAGGGCGTGGTGAAGGACCCGAAGGACGGGGCCACGGTCATCAACTATTATACAGAGTTCGGCATCACGCCTGCGGCTGAGGTTGATTTCGATCTCGATAACCAGTCGCCTGCATCAGGTGCCCTGCGCAAACGCTGCCAGGCTTTGATCGAAAGTGTCGAAGACAGCCTTGGAGGCCTCGCTGCCGGTCAGGTGCAGCTCCGCGCCGAATGTGGCTCGGCCTTCTTCGCAGATCTTGTGGCCCACAAGGAGGTGCGCGAGACCTATCTGAATACCGCCGCGGCGGCAGATCTGCGCGGCCGCGTGGGCGAAGAGGTCAGCTTTGGCGGCATCACTTTCCGTCGCTATCGGGGCGGGCTTGGCTTCGGCGTGCCGACTGACAAGGCGTATTTCTACCCCGAGGGGGTCGAGGGGCTCTTCGAGATCTACTACGCCCCTGCTGACACGTTCGAGACGGTCAATACGCTCGGCCTGCCGCTTTATGCGCGCATGATCCCTGATCGTGATCGCGATGAATGGGTGCGTCTCGAAATCGAAAGCAACCCGCTGCCGATCTGCACCCGGCCGCAAGTCCTGCGCTCGGCCAAGCGCACCTGATGAGCGCCTTCGCTGACGCCCTCGGGGTGCTGTTCCTCGATGCCAATCTCTCGGTTGATATCTGGCATCGGGACAGCGAGGGGCAGTTCACGCGCGCTCGAGGTATTCTCCGCCGTCCCGACGAGATCACCGAGTTTGGGTCGGCGCGGCTCATGTCTGACACCACCCGGATCGATGTTCGGGTGGCGGATATCCCAGCACCTCGGTCGCAGGAGCAAATCCTGATCGGCGAGGAAACCTTTCTGATCCAGGGCGAACCGCGCCGTGATCGCGAGCGGCTTATCTGGACGATTGAACTGACCCCTGCATGAAGCTTGGCCTCGACATCACCCCGGACCTCGTCGCCGTGATGGCGGCCGAGATCAAAGCCGGCAAAAAGGCCGTCAGCGCCGCGATGCGCGAAGCTGGCACAGACCTTAAGTCCGCTTGGCGTGGGCAGATCACGCAGGCGGGGCTTGGCCGGCGCTTGGCAAATTCGGTCCGGAGCCAGACCTATCCCAAGGCTGGTGACAGCCTGAAAGCCGCCGCGCTCGTTTGGTCAAAGGCCCCGGAGATTGTCGGGGCGCATGACACAGGCCCGCTGATCCGCTCGAAAGACGGCTTTTGGCTGGCCATACCGACGGCGGCTGCTGGCAAAGGCCTGAAGGGCGGACGCATCACACCGGCCGAGTGGGAACAGCGCCGGGGGTTACGCCTGCGGTTCGTCTTTCGTCGACGCGGCCCGAGCCTTTTGGTGGCTGACGGGCGTCTGAACAGTCGCGGGCTTGGCGTTGCGTCACGGTCCAAGACCGGGCGTGGAAAAGCGACGGTGCCGATTTTTCTGCTGGTGCACCAGGTTAAGCTGGCGAAACGCCTCGATCTTGCGCGGGACGCTGAGAGGGCGTTGGCCGCGGTGCCGGGGCTGATCGTGGCGAATTGGGTTTCTGAACGGGTTTAACGGGACCGTCGACAGGTGGGCCATATTGGCATATATTGCCAATGATGCTGATGGAGATCGCCATGGCCACGAGAAATGTTGTCCTGACTGAAACGCAATCCGACCTGGTCGACCGTCTGGTCGCCTCGGGGCGCTATCAGAATGCCTCGGAAGCCTTGCGCGCGGGTTTGCGCCTTCTGGAACGCGAAGAAGCCGAACTCGGTGACTTGCGCGCGCGCCTATCGGTTGGCCTTGAGCAGGCCCGCCAAGGAGATTTGGCCGACGGCAGTGGCGAAGACGCCATGCGCCGTGCCTTTGCGCTTGCCCGCAATAGGTCCTGATCCGAGCGCTAAATGCCCAAACCCTGGCGTCTGACACGAGTGGCCGAACGCTCGCTCATCGATATCGCGATCTGGACGGTCGAGACTTTTGGTCCAAGGCAGGCTGCCGCCTACGAAGAAGACTTGATCTCGGCTTGTCGAAACATCGCGGCCGGCACGGCGCAATCGCAGGATTGCCGCCGGATCATTGACCCGGAGCTGCCTGAAGATCTGCGCTTTGCGCGTGCCGGTCAGCATTTTGTGGTTTTTGTCGAAGACGCTGCGCAAGTCATTATCATTGATTTCCTGCACAGTCGGTCTGACTTGCCGCGCCATCTGGCCAACCTGTCGCCCAGAAAAGGTGACCTGGAGCATTGAGAACGAGCCACCCTCGGTGGTCCGGGAGTGACATGCCTTCAATCCGCGAAACTATCCTCGCCGCGCTGCACGCGCGGCTTTCGGCATTGTCCGCCACCACCCTGCGCGGTGACGTATTGCCCGAGCGCGTTCCAGCTCTTGGCCTGCTGATCCTGCGCGACGGCCAACCGGGGGAGCCCGAGGTGACGCTATCGCCGCTCGCCTATCACTACCAGCACCGCGCCGAAATCGAGGCGGTCGTTCAAGGTCCTGACCGTGACGCCGCCTTCGACACGCTGACCGCCAGCATCGGCACGGCGCTCGCCGCCGACCGAACGCTAGGCGGCCTCTGCGAATGGGTTGAGGCTGAAGCCCCGCAGCCTGTCGATCTGCCTGTCGAGGGCGCGGCAAGCCTGAAGGCAGCGGTTATTCCGGTCGTCTTGCACTATTCTACGGCCGACCCGCTGGCCTGACCTCTACAACCCAAGGAGAACACCATGGCACGAGCCCAAGGGGCGCGGGCGCAGATGGCGCTTGCGTTCGAAACGACCTATGGCACGCCGCCGGTGAGCGGCTACACCAAGATGCCCTTTGCCAGCACGACGCTCGGGGCCGAACAACCGCTGCAGACCTCCGAACTCTTGGGCTACGGCCGTGATCCGCAGGCCCCGATCAAGGATGCGGTGACGGCGGATGGCGACGTGGTCGTGCCACTGGACGCCGAGGCCTTCGGCTTTTGGCTGAAAGCCGCTTTTGGCGCCCCGACAACCACTGGCGCCGGGCCCTACACCCACGAGTTCCGCTCCGGAAATTGGGCCCTACCGTCCTTCTCGGTGGAAACCGGGATGCCTGAGGTACCGCGCTACGCGATGTATTCCGGCTGCATGGTCGACAGCCTCAACTGGCAGATGGCACGCTCCGGGCTGTTGACGGCTACAGCCAGCATCGTGGCCCAAGGCGAAAACATCGCCACGAGCACCGCGGCCGGAACGCCGACCAATATCGCCCTGAAACGGTTCGGCCATTTCAACGGGGCGATTACGCGGAATGGGGTCAACATCGGTAACGTTGTCTCTGCCGACCTTACCTATGCCAACAACCTCGACCGGATTGAGACCATCCGCGCCGACGGCAAGATCGATGGCGCGGACCCGTCTATCGCAGCGCTGACCGGTAATGTTGTTTTCCGCTTTGCCGATCAGACGCTGGTGACCCAGGCGATTAACGGCGAGGCCTGCGAGTTGGAGTTCTTCTACACGCTGCCGACAGGCGAGACCCTGACCCTGACCGCCCACGCCGTTTATCTGCCGCGTCCCCGGATCGAGATTTCCGGTCCGCAAGGGGTGCAAGCGACCTTTGACTGGCAGGCTGCCAGTGATCCCGTCGCGGGCCGGATGTGCACCGTCACGCTTACCAATGACCGCGAGGATTACTGACCATGCTGCGCCTGAACCTGTCGAATGAACCGCGCTGGCTCGAACTTGGCCATGGCGTGCGGCTGCTTGTGGAGCCGCTGACGACCGCCATTATGCTGGTCGCGCGCAGCGATCCGGCAATTGTCGCCGCCGCGGCAGATGCAGAAAGCGATGCTGCCCATACAAACGACGATCTCGCGCGCATTGTCGCCAAAGCCGTCGCCCGGATCGTCGTGAAAGATTGGGACGGCGTCGGCGACGAGGATGGCGAGCCACTGACGTTGACGCCTGAGGGCATCGAAGCCCTGCTGGAGCTTTGGCCGATCTTTGAGGCCTTCCAGACGAAATATATCGCCGGCGCGCTCATTCTGGATGCGGAAAAAAACGCCTGACCGCTCTCGCCGAGTGGGAACTCGGCGGGGGCGGAGACTATTGCGCGGCGTGTTCTTCGGCATGTGCAGACTGCCCGCGCAGTTTGCACAAGCCGCTGACCCTTGAGGGCTGGCAGGTCTGGGATCTGGTGCAGCGGCTTGGCGGTCAGGTTCGGGTGGCGGGTGGCATGAGCGGCGGCGCTGTCCTCGGCTGGGATATGGGTGCGGCCTTGCAACTCGGCGCAGCCCTCGGGCTCTCGCCCCTCATCATCGCGGAACTCCTGCCGCCCATCGAGGCGGTGATGGTGCGCAAGACAAACGAAGAGATCGAACACCGCCATGGCTGAGAAAAAGGTATCCGTCCGCCTCTCCGCGACTGGTGGGCGCCAGGTGCGTGCCGAACTTGAGAGTGTCGGAGAGGCGGGTAGCCGCGGCTTGGGGCGTCTCTCGCGCGAGATGGACCAGGCCAATGCGCGGATGGCGGCTTTTGCCCGCCGAGCCCGGATCGCGGCAACTGCTGCAGCCACGGCGCTCGCTGCTGCTGTCGTGTCGATGACACGCTCGACCGTTGCCGCCGCCAACGAGATCGGCCAGCTCTCCCAAGTTGCCAATGCCAATCCAGAGCTGTTCCAGCGCTGGTCGGCGGCCTCGGCGACGGTGGGGATCGAGCAGGAAAAGCTCGCCGATATCCTGAAGGACGTGAACGACCGGGTGGGAGACTTCCTGCAGACGGGCGGCGGTCCGATGGCGGATTTCTTCGAGAACATCGCGCCAAGAGTGGGGGTGACGGCGGACCAGTTCGCCCGGCTTTCGGGGCCGGAAGCCCTGCAACTCTATGTCGACAGCCTCGAGCGCGCGGGCGTCAGCCAGCAGGAGATGACCTTCTATCTCGAGGCTATGGCCTCGGATGCGACGCGGCTGATCCCGCTGCTGCAAAACGGCGGGGCAGAGATGACGCGGCTTGGCGCGCAGGCGCAGGCCCTCGGCGCCGTCCTCGATGCAGACGCCATTGCTGCCATGCGCCGGTCGGAACTGGCGCTGGTCAGCATCGGCCAGGTGTTTACTGGCGTGCGCAACCGGATCGCTGTCGCACTAGCACCCACACTGGAGGCCGCGGCCAATGCGTTTGTCGCCCTTGCGTCCAGCACCAGCCCGATCAGTCGGGCGTTCGATGCGGTACTGGCCAACCTTGACCGACTGGCGGTCTATGTGAGCACCTTCGCCACCTTCCTCGCCGGACGCTGGGTGGCCGCCATGGCTGCCGCGGCGCTCTCTGTCCGAGGTCTCGCCACCACGCTCGTTGTTTTGCGCGGAGCGCTTATCCGTACTGGCATCGGTGCCCTCATCGTCGGTGCCGGGGAACTGGTCTACTGGTTCACCCGGCTGGCGTCTGGCGCAGGCGGCTTCGGCGCGGCTATGGGTCTTCTGAAAGACGTCGCTGTCGAGGTCTGGGAGCGGATCAAGATGGGGGCCAACGCGGCCGGATCGCGCGCCACAGCCATGTTCTATGATCTAAAAGCCGATGCCGCGACCGGCATGGCTGGGGCCATTGAGAGTGTCGTCGCCTTTGGCAACACGACCGCCAACACCTTCGAGGGCGCGCTTCTCGCCGTGCGCGAGATCTGGTCTCGCTTGCCGGATGTGATCGGGGATCTGGTCTTCTCGGCGGCCAACCGCATGCTCGACGGTATTGAGGCGATGCTGAACGGCGCGATCCGCAGGATTGATACCTTCACAGGTCGCATTAGGGATGCGTTGGCGGCTGTCGGAATCGAGACCACCTTTGGTCAGATCGGTGAAATCAGTCTCGGCGACATCGCCAACCCCTTCGCAGGGGCCTCCGCAGATGCCGGAACGGCTGCAGCAGAGGCGTTTCGGCGCGCGTTCGAGGATAATCCGCTCACAGCCCCCGATCTTGGCCTTGATGGCATTGCGGCGGATGCACTGGAAACAGCCAATATTTACAGGCGTGCCGCCACGGATCTTGCGAATGGTGCAACGGCCCCGCTCACCTCCTGGGGTGCGCTGCGTGACGCTGTTGCGAGCACCGGCGAAGAAGGCGCAGCGGCGCTGGATGAGGCCACGGCCTCTGCAGACCGGCTGTCTGATGCAATGGGGCGAGCGGGAGGGGCTGCGGGAAGCGCCGGAGAACGCATTGCCACCGGGTGGCATGCAGTGTCGGAGTCTCTTCAAGCCTATGCCACTGAGGCTTTGAACTGGGGCAAAGGCCTAGGCGAAACATTGACAAGCGCTTTCCGTGGCGCGGAAAGCGCCTTCCGAAGCTTCGTCGAGACCGGCAAGTTCGACTTCAAGGGCCTCGTGCGCTCGATCCTGGCGGACCTTGCGGTTCTGTCGTTCAAGCGCGCGGTGCTGGGGCCCATCGCCTCGGCGCTCTCCGGCATCTTTGGCGGCGGGTCCGTTGCGGCGGCCGTCTCGCATGCGGGTGGCATCGTTGGGCTGTCAGGCCATACGCGGCAGGTGCCCGCGATGGCCTTCGCTGGCGCTCCCCGGATGCATTCCGGCGGTTGGGCTGGTCTCCGCCCCGACGAAGTCCCAACAATCCTGCAGCGCGGTGAGCGGGTGCTGAACCGGCGCGAGGCGGCTGACTATGGCCGGGGCGGCAGCACTGGCGCGGGCGTCACCGTGAACATCGACGCGCGCGGGGCGCAGATGGGTGTGGCCGAGCAGATCGACGCGCGCCTTCGGGCGGCCATTCCGGAAATCGCCCGAAT
>FLOH01000506.1_pt1 | contig 83490 bp, 91 predicted proteins | sample 756751 | NCBI WGS metagenome assembly FLOH01 (sample SAMEA4026879, study PRJEB14308) | marine metagenome | biome: coastal water; material: water | depth 74 m
TAATCAGATCAATATTATTACGGTTCGATTCCCATCACATACCTAAGCACATTAATTCACCTTTGCCCTGAAGACACTGCCACCATTTGTTCCAGCATAAACATATTCTCCAGATGGATCGAATGTTATTGAATAAATGTCCTTATCTTCCAATCCTATGTTAAATGGGATAGAAGTATCTCTTTTATCAAAAGATATCAGGCACCCCTTGCTAAATAGACATAAGACTACATTGTCAGGATTTTTGGGATTAATCGCAAATGCATAGTATCCCTTCCGATCAGGGTCATTCAATCTAAATGTTGGAGTAGCAAAGTTCTTACTACTCCAATTTTGGCCACCATCATCTGATCTCAATAATCCTCCTGGATAGGCACTTGCATAGATGACATCACTATCTTCTGGATCAACCGTTATTTGAGTATTGTAAACGTATGCTTTTGGTTTATTGCTTCTTTGATTATCCCAAACAATAGAGTAATCGTCTGTTAATTGTCCTGCGTAAACACCAGAACCTTGAGTAGCAGCATATACTCTATCATCCTTAACTTTTACAGAGGTCATACTTAAACTTCCCAAATCATCTCCACCAGTATTTTCTTGTACCCAATTTTCTCCGCTATTAGTACTTACCCAAACTCCTCCTTCAGAATCTGAGGCATACAACACCTCATGATTACCCTCATCAACCTCAACTCCTGTAGCAGCTCCAATTGTTTCTAAAGCTAACTTCCAACTCTTACCACCATTCCTAGACTTATAAACTCCACATTTTGCATCTGGGTCTATGTTCTTGATAAAACCTAGTTTCCGTAGCATCTTCGGAGCGAAATTTTGAGGCATTACGTAATCGGGTAACTCTCCGCACAAGCCTGCAGTATAAATTATATCAGTATTTACTGGATCAATATCAATATCAAAAAACCCAGTTCTAGGCAGGCCATTACCTTGATCATCCAATTGTTCCCAACCTTGTCCGCCATCAACACTTTTGTAGACACCATGAACATGCGTGGTAACATACATGGTCTCAGGATTCTTAGGATCAATAGCTATATCTAACACAGACCTTGGCAAATCTTCTCCAAGAAATGATGGCTCCTCTCCATGATGTTCTTTGACAAACAACCCTCCCCCCTGAGCAGAAGGCGGTTTGAAAGCAGCAACATAAACTTTGTTTGAATCATATGGATCAATCGCTATTGCAGTAGTTGTTATATAGTCTTCACCAAAATTCTCATAGACAAACCAATTATGTGAGCCTTCATCAACACCTCCGTTATTATGACGCCAAATTTGTGCTTCCGTTCTATCACATGCATACATTACATCAGGGTCACTTGGAGAAATAGCAAGACAAGTTGGAGAGAAGGGAGCATCCCAATCATCTGTCCCCAAACGATCCCAATTTGCCCCTGCGTCTGTAGACATAAAAGTTCCTCCACCCCACGTTCCTGCATATACTGTGTTTTTGTTGTCTGGATGTATCTGTAACTGAGAATGGCCGGAAATATTTGTGAATGTCAAATCATCGTTGAGTTTTTGCCAAGATTCCCCTTTATTATTTGAATAGTATGTTTCTGGATCATCACCAACCGCACCAGCATAAATCCTATCAGTGTTAGAAGGATCGATTGCAACGGTTCTAATATTCATATGTCCACCTAGGCCATTGTTTTTCGAAGTCCAATTTTGACCTTTATCATCTGTTCTATAAACACCCCCATCAATGGTTGCAGCGTATGCAATATCAGCATTATTTGGATCAATTGCGACCGAAAATACATGTGCTTCTGTTGTAGCAATTATCTCTGCCCCCATACTAAAAACATTTTTCCCTCCTCTTTGAACAGGCATTCTAGTTGGATCCTTTACTACCTCTATAAATTTAGTTGTCAACAGAGGCAAGGTAATAATCTGCCAGTTTTTCCCTTTATCGTAGGAAACTCTAAATTCTTCAGTAGCTGTACTATCGTTACTTATTATTAAATCCCCAACCCCATAAATCAAATTAGAATCTGCTGGAGTTGTTGCTAATCTAGCAAACCCATTTATACCAAGACCATTATTTAATATACGTTGCCAATCTAAACCACCAATTGTTCTATGAATACCATTAGTAAAAGAACTTGCATAAACTCCCCCCCCACCCCTAACAGAATAATCTGGGACAAGAGCTTTTGTATAAGAGAAAGTAATATGATCATTTATTTCTTCCCAAGTTTCTCCACCATTAACTGATCGAAAATTTCCAGAGGCATATGAAGCAACATAAATCTTATCAGGATCATATGGGTCTAAAGAAATGCCAGTAATGAAACTCCCTCCATTATCGGAACTCATTACTCCACTTGTCACATATTCCCAAGTTTCTCCAGAATCTGTTGATTTTAATAGAGCCATTCCATCCCCACTAGCATACATAACCTTTGGATATTCATAATGGATTTCAATAGAAGTAAAACCACCAAATTCAGGATATCCACCAGGAATATTTATTATTGACCAAGATTCTCCTAAATCATCACTTTTGAATATATGGCCATTTTCTTCACCAATCAAACCATTAACACCATAAACAACGTTTTCATCTTCAGGATCAAAAGCAGTATCACCAAAATTAACGTTACCATTTAAACCGTTTGTGACAGGAGCCCACGTTTGACCATTATCTATACTTTTGAAAACACCGTGTCTTGAGTCTAAATCCCAAACATCCATGAATCCTGAAGTTGCAAAAACAACGTTGCTATCATGTGGGCTTATATGGATAGAACTTATAACGCCATCTGTATCTGGATAAATGGTTTCCCAACTATTGCCCCCATTTTCTGACCTATAAATTCTACCGTATCTACTTCCTGCTAAAACTAGATTAGAATTTTCAGGATCAACTTCAATAGAAAATATTGTTTCAAAATTCTCTCCTTCATCTTTAACTTTCTCCCAATTCCCTGCTGCATTTGTTGATTTATAAATATCACCATCATTTGAACCAGCATAAATAACATCATTATCATTAGGATCCATCTTTACTGCCCAAATTTCTTTGTTATCAATTCCTCTACTCTTTTCCTCCCATGTCAATCCAGCATCATAACTTTTATAAACACCACCATCATTTGGATAAAACTCATTGTTTGTTAAGGGATAGGTCCCAGTATATAGTATGTCTGTGTCAGTCGGATCTATGGCGATACTCAATGTTTTCCCACCACCTGGGCCGTTTGTTTTTTCCCAAATACAACCATCGTCACAAGTGCTTACAGTGTCTTCAGCAAGCCTAGTTTCATCATAAGCAGGCAATGGTTGAGCAAACCTTAGTATTTTCATCCTACCCTGCAAAAAATCCCCCTGCAGTGCTGTGAGTACCCCCCCCAAGACAAAAAGCACCATAACAACTAATAGAAAAATTTTGTAAGATTTTTTCATAGAATTTTATTAAAAACAGTTACAAAAAATTATACAGTAGTAAAAACCAAGCACATAATGGATTTAGTTGTTTAAGAAAAGCTTTTGTTGTAGACTTAAAATGTAATTTAACTCCTCTATCATGATGAAAAACATCATTCTAACAATCTCCATTCTACTGAATGTGGCAATTTTAATATCCGCTATCTGGGCTTATGTAATGTTTAATAAAGGGTTTTTTAGTCATGTAGCACTTAACTCAGGGTTTTATCAATATTGTGAAAATGATGGTTTTGTAAATGAATACCTTAGAGAAAATGAAACGGCTTACAATCACTCAAAAAAATGGTGCAAATATATAAGGGAATATGCAGAAGAAACGAATAATGCTGAATCCCCAACCCCATCAATCGAAGGGCAGGAAGAAGAGCCAGTTCTTACATCCACTAACGAAACCACAGAAATCATTCTGAAAATTAGCGAGTACTGTGAAGAATATAATATACCAGACTGCTCACCAGTGACATCTTACTCAGTTGTTGATCTTGATGACAAATATAGTGTTATAAAAATTGATGACTTCAATTATCTGCTAACAAAGAAGGATAATGAATGGGGTGTAAGTATTGTTTCTCAAGAAGATGACATATGTGACACTGGTTCTGGTAGTTCTGACTTGGTTGAATATTGTAGTAATTGAATGGGTAGCAGCCACCATTCCAGCATTAGTAACATATTTCGTATACTCAGTTGTCTAAAATTGGGCAGTTTGATACACTCGAAAAAGATTTAATACCTAACAATAAAGCTATGAGAAAAGATCTAGTATTGACTGCTGTCATATCAGCAGTGGTAGCAAGTACAGTGTCAATAATTGCAGTCTTCGCTTCTGGTCCAGGAGAGCCTTTTCCCGATGTAGATGAAAATGCTTATTATGCAGATGGAGCATACAAGATGAGACAATTGGGCGTGGTAACAGGCTATGAAAACGGAAATTTCGGTCCTGATGATTACGTTACAAGAGGACAATTAGTAACAATGCTTGAAAGATACGATAAAGCGCTCCTGGAACCACCATGGCCAGCTGTGAGCGGGCTTTATGATCTTCATCAAGTAGTATGCCTTGGTGGACTAGAATTCAACATTGACAGCGAAGGAATTCAGCAAGCATATGACGGATTATGTGATATGCCATAGTAATCAAAAAGCGCAACAATAGACAACAGAGACTATGAGGTTCTCTCACTCCACTACGCTGTAGCTCCATCATAATGCTGAAGCCACATTATTTTGTAACGAAAACCAAGTTCGGACAGCGGCCAGTCTGGGGAGCCATTGATGTTTTCAGCTTAAATAAGGTGTTTATAGCATTAGAGTTTTATAAGTTGTCCAGGCATATCTTTTGCAACCACATTCGGGACAAGAATAACTCTCCCTTTCCATCTAGGCATTTCTTCTACCAACTTTCGGAATCTCTCCTCTAGTTCATCTTCAGGGATAGGAGTAAGGTTTACACCTTTAAAGTACTTCTCCTCTAAAACCCTCCTAACCATTATATCAAAAACTTCTCTTGGCATTTCAGTAATACTCGAATCCGTTTTAAGCATCCCATTATAGTAATAATCAAAAACGTCCTGATGTGGATATGGATCAAATATGTTATTAATTCTGATATAGATTTCTCCCTGAAGATCACTAAACATATTGAATGCACTTCTAAATTCATCATCTGTATTTGAAGTGGTAACTACAAATGTGGGAAGAACCCGAACCTTCGGCCTTTCTTCTGAAATTGCTCTTACGAGTGCTAATGGTCTATTCCAGGCTAATTCCAAATCCCCAGTTCTTGATCTCCTAATTGCTTCTCCTCCTGTTAAACCTTTAAACCCAACCTCTACTTGATCAACAAGGCCATCCCGCACAATAGGAAGAAGGTTTTGAGGCATAGAACCATTTGTATCTACAATGACTTCACCTCCACGCTCTTTAACAGTTGAGGAAAGAAATCGTAGCCTTTCGGGGTCTAGCGTTGTCTCTCCACCATTTATTTTTACTGATCTATTAATCCTTAATACCCGATCAATTTCTTCTGCAATAGTAGCCCGTGAAAGTTCTGGACTAGATTCTGGTTTTGCACCAGGATTCGCACGATGACCACAAAATTCGCAGTCAAAATTGCACCCTGGAGTAAAAATCCATGCAGAACGCTCACCGTCATCTACTTTGTGAGAAAAAACATCTTCTTGTACTCTCAAACGATAGCCCATAAAACTTTTTAAATAGAGTGGAATTTACCACAAAATACAATAAAGTCAAACGCCTGTGTAAGTTCAATACACCCTAAAGAGTTATTTCTTCTTACCCTTTTTCAATATAATTAAAAAAAGACACAGTCATACCGATCGGTATAGGAACTCATGACGAAGTCTATTAAACCACGTTCGGACAGCGTCCAGTCTGGGGAGCCATTGAAATTAGCGCTATTTTTTGCTATAATCCAACTCCAAAATCACAGAAAACATGAAAAAAGAACAAAACTTCGCCTTCATTGACAGCCAAAATCTAAATTTAAGTATTAGGTCACTAGGATGGCATATTGATTTTAGAAAATTTCATAAATACTTAAAAGAAAAATATGGAGTAACAAAAGCATTCCTATTTATTGGCTATATAGAAGGAAATAATGATCTCTACAAATCACTTCAAGAAGCAGGATTCGTTTGCATTTTCAAACCAACTCTAAAATATAAAGATGGCAAAACAAAAGGAAACTGTGATGCTGAATTAGTACTGCAAACAATGATAGAACTTCCACATTATGATAAAGCAGTAATAGTGACTGGAGATGGTGATTTCCACTGCCTCATTCAATATCTAATACAAGAAACGAAATTTAAAAAACTGCTAATACCAAATCAGCACAAATACTCCGCCCTACTGAAAAAATTCCCATCAGAATTCCTAGCTTTCATCAGCGACCTCAAACAAAAACTTTCATACAAAAAAAGAACCCAGTAAGGACGGAACCTTAGAGGGCGCTCTTCATGGTGATTACAACTATATTATATAGCAATCACCCCTATTTTCGCAATACAAAGTTGAAATACGGTTAAATAACCATTCCAGCCCCATCAACAGCTTCTATTTTCAGTTATCGCCAAATTGTCGATAACTCAGTTCTCAAACTGTCCAATAGCGGGAGCCATTCACTTCAACCTACTTGAGCCTATAAATCGTAGCCTTTCCTTTCCCTACCCTCTCAATCAAACCCATTTCAATCAATCGGTTAAGATCCTGATTTCGCGTTGGTTTAGCCCGCTCGGTCAAACCAGAATAAATCTTGTCAGTAATAAAATCATTCTCCTTAAGATAATCCAATACCTTTTGATGATACACTTTCAAAATCATCTCCGGCATTATACGTCTTCTTTCAAGAAGCTTAGATACACGTAACAACTCATCAATTATCCCATCGGTGAAGTATTCAAGCCAAAGAGTAAAATCCAAGTTCTGATGAATATCATAATAATTCCCTTTAACACCCACATTTTCAAAATATTTTGAAACATTCTGATTATAATAGTTTTCAAAACTAAAAAGATTAAAAGTATCAAGACCCATTGCAGACAATAAAACCTTAGTAACAAGCCTAACAGTTCTGCCATTTCCATCCATAAACGGATGTATTACAACAAATTGTTTATGAAAAATTCCCGCAAGAATAAGAGAATCAACCACTCCTTCATTTTTCGATATGTAATCCATTAAATCATTAATCAAAGGATTAACATCCTGATGATCAGGTGGCCAATAAACAGTCTTTCGCAATTTAGGATCATTCACAAAAACTGTCTCTTTTCGCAATCTACCGCATCGTGAAACAGGCATAAGTCCTTCAACAACCTTTTCATGAACATCTAAAACCAAAGATAAATCAAATCTTAAATCCTTTTTCTTGATCAGTTTATCCAAACAAACAAGGGCATTATTGTAATTCAAAACCTCACGCTCACTATCCCGAATATGCATAGGATGATTTTTGATAATCATCTTTACATCAGTCAATGGCAAAGGATTCCCCTCAATGCTAGTAGAAGCATAGGCAGAAACCTCATGAGCCCTCTCGATAAACTCCATCAACACGACTTTTGAAAATCTTTTATTATTTAAACCATAAATAAGCGTTGCAATTCGCTTAATATTAGCAAGCAATCGAGAAGAAACAGTATATTTAGGATCAAACATAATAATAATTACTATAGACTAATTATAGACGATTCGTAGACGATTGTATAGAAAAAAGTTCGGGGCCTTTAGGTCACGACCAAACAAAACCTACTCAACAATTTGTACCTGGAATTCTGAACCATTCACAAATTCTTCAGGTATTTTAGCTAATGCAGAATAATTATCCCAATTAGTAACAATTAACTCCTGAGGAGCACCATCATCACCTAGAACCCTCATTTTTAATTTTCCTACAGCGATTGGACTCAAAAATTGAGGAGTATATTGCCCTCCACCAGTTACTTTTGGATGAGCATCAAAGGCACCAACAAAAAGGAGCCCTTTATCTTTAATCAACCTAGCCAAATATCTACTTTTAGGTTCACTTTCACCAATATCCTTAAAACATTCAGCATTTTTATACCAATCAGCAAAAGCATTAGAGACTCCATTCCCAATCCCAATTAAATCACTTTTTGAAAATGATTTTTTCCCTTCATTCTTCTGCCTAGAAAGCTCAGTGTAAAAATTTCTCAAGAAATCCGGCTCCATGTTAAGAAACTCCTTCCACTCTATTTCCCATTTAACAAGAGCAAGACGCCTAAGCAAAGGTGATTGAATTCCACCCTTTAACGAAAAATCGTATTGATTAAAATCAAGCCCATAATCAAAAAATTCATTAATATCATCTTCTGCGAATAAGTTAGCCAAAGTCTCATCACGGCTTGAAGGATACAAAGTACTTTGAATCGCATATGCATGACCTTCAAAAAATGATTCAGAGAAAAGCGCTGTCCCCTGTGCAAAAAGATGCACAAATTCATGCGCGATATTATCCTCAACAATAGATTTCAACTGCAATTTCACGGGCCTCAATCTCTCCAACAATTCAATCCCATCCTCAGTTGTCCGTCCCTCTTCCTCACTCATTACTACTCTTCCAAGTGCATCACCATCCCATACTTCGCTTATTGCTCCATATTCAATAGGAACACTAATTGATTCAGGATGTGTCATTGCCTCCTTTCCCAAATACCCCTCGAGTTTATTATATGCCCTGCTCATAGTCTCAAATAATTCTGCTTTTTTCTCCTTGGACATTGAACTAGGATTCTTCAAAAAAAACCTAACATTCCCAAGAATTATCTCATTTTTTTCAACTGTTTCCACCGCCTTACTAGGCTGCGGCTCTAAATCAGGCTCTTTAATCCCCTTACAAGCAGTCAAAACAGAAAAAAGCGTTAATCCCGTTATAGAAAGAAACTTACGTCGTGAAATTTCACCCCTCACTCCCTCCTGTTTTTCACAATCACTCATTCTATCCAACATATTGTGTATAGCTATTTGCAAGATGATATTTTAAAGCTAAATCGACAATATGTCAAGCAACCTAAGCGAACAACCCTCACCCCCTAAGTCCACTTAGAATCTTTTCAACAAAGCCCCTGGACATCTTTTCTGAACCTTCAATTAGAGAAATTAAAGTTTTGTAGTATCCCATTTTAGAATTAGCAGTAGTCCCAGGAAGTTGATCCAAATTCTCAATAATTCGGCTTCTCATGACCTGTTTTGCACGTTCCATATTCATAACCAGATATTCATTGGTAATCTGTAAATGCTTGCCAGAAACCAAAATGTCTCTCAAATAATCTCGATTAGCCCTAACAGGAGAAGGTTTAAACGCAGTAATTCTAGTTTGTTCCCAATACGCTATTTTATGCCTCTCCTCCAAGTCATCATCCTCAGAAAAATCATTTTCTAAAAATGTATCTTCTACATAACCATGCTGTTTTTTCAAAAACCCCTCCTCAGTAACAGCCATCTCTGAATGAGAGATGAGTTCTTTTTGTGCAGCATGCTCAGTCTCCAATAAAGGACTCGAACTCATAATAAGTGCAGCAACTTGATGTAAAGTACGAGCAACAAATTCATTTTCATTCTGAACTTCTAATAAATAATCTATCCTATCGGGTTGTGAATAATCATCCTCAACACTCGCTGAAGAGTTATCAAGAAACGAAATTAATTGAAGCTCAGTCTCCACGATTCTAACACCCAAGCTTTGACTCATTTTTAATCTTGAAGCAAGCCCACTAAAAGCATCCAAATATCCAGAAAACTTTTGCCTTTCTTCATTTGATAGGTTTTCAGAATCAGCCTTTCTTAATTCAGACCTAACAAGATTTAACTGTCCCTTTATTTCCCTCACTACATTATCTCTCAAAGTCCGTGCCTCACTAAGCAACTCAATACACCGAGGTAGGTTTTTTCCTTTTAAGCGGCCAGCAATCTCATCATAAATATCCCAAGCCTTTACTGCAGAGCTAGATTTAGCCTGAGCAAGCATATTATTAATTTCACCCAAAAACCCATGATAATCCTTTCCCTCAATCACACCTTTCTCCTCTAACAATCCAGACAACCTAATAATCATATTTCCCCGAGTCTTATAATCAGCTTTTCCAAATAATGATATTGAATAAACCCTAGAAGGAACATTCTTAAACCTTTTAGCCTTCTTATGAAGCTTGAGAAAAGATTTAACTTGTTTTTCACGAATTTTTCGCTCTTTCAATAAAGCTTGCAACCTTTGTTTTATGTTAATTTTTGCTTGAGAAATTGATAGAATCCCAGCCTTTAAAGCGCCCATAAATTCTCTTGACCATAGAATTCTTTCAGCCGAATTTTCAGCAGGATAAGTCCCCTGCTTCAACATAATCTCAACTCCTCCCCAAAGATTCACCCCCTCACATTTACTGGCCAAGGTCATATCTCTTTCTTCAACAGACAGATCCCATCCCTCCATAAAAACACGATACAAAACGAAAAGATCATCCAAGTCTTTCTGATCCAACCCTCTTTCACGATACGTCATCGTAACTTCACGAGACATCCTATGTCTTAAGTGTTCAGGCAACTGTTTTACTTCTACACAACCCAAAAAGTCCTCCAACATCTGGCGATTTCTGTGTACAACACCAGTAACACTACTCTGCGCCTCACTATCGATAATCAACTCATTGTCTTCTCCTCCCCCAGATAAATTCATAAAATACTTATTCATATATAAACATAACACACCTAACAACATCAGTCACATTCCAAACGTCCAGCCTGGGGAACCAGTCAATTCGACTAACTCTCCGACCACTCAAGAAGTTTTCGTGGATTTCGATGCCATTCTCCATTCCACATTTCCATGACGTATTCGGCAGGAGATTGTTCACGGACAAAAACATATTCCTTTATTGGCCAAAGAAAACGAGAGGCATCAATTCGATGCTTAATCACTCCATGCCTTTTTTGCAACGAAAAAGAAGCAATCTCCAAAAGTTCCTTAGCAAAATCGAGCATTTTTTTCCCATCAGGAGTTTTTGCTTGTAGAGCGTTCTTATAAACTTCCTCCCGCATTTCTAAATGATCAGTAAATGTCCAATTTTTTACAAGTTTTTGACACTCCTTCATTACATCAGAATTCAGAGTTAAGGCGCGTATTACAGCTGGAATCGAAGGAATAAGATGAGGAGGGACAGAATCAAACCCACGATATTCAAGATAATGCTTAATACGCACTTCCCCTAACATTGTCTTAAGATGAAGGTAAAAATCCTCCATACAAGGTGTATGTTTTTGGAATCCATTTTTTAAATAATCACGAAATGATAAAGGAACAAAAATATTCTCTTTTTTCCTTTTTATACGATTCATGGGCAATTCTAATAAATAATCAACCCACCTTTCAAAACTAAAACTCTTTTTGAAAAATATTTCTTGAATATTATTTTTATCAGGATAACAAAGAAAAGTATTATGTGGACGGTTAATCAAAAAACCAGAAGATTTTTTTGCATTAAGGGGAGAATTACCAAACATCGCAACCAAAATAGGAGATATTTTCAAAAGAGTTTGAAATTTTTCCATGGCATCTTTTTCTGAGCTATATCCAAAATTCACATGAATAGCATTATTCTTTTTTTCAAGTTGTAAATGAGGATTTTTTTCCCATCCAGGATAATGGTTTCCATAATGATCATGAAACGTTTTCATCTCACGGGGAAAAGCAAATTTGATTTCTTCATTTTTAGCAAAAGGTTGCCATCCCATGGAAATCCAGTGAACCCCAAACTCCTTTGAAATTTCATCAATTTCACGAGCATGCATTTGATATTCACGACAAAGACTATAAAGTCCTTTTCGAGGTTTACTCACAAGTTCAAGACGTCCATCATCTTCGATGTGTATCTCACTACCCCCTCTTTTAAGAGCTATTATATTCCCACTTTCATCTTGATTAGAAATTTTCCATCCGACCTCATCTACCAATTTTTTTAAAATAGCCAAATATCCAGACTGTCCCGAATACTGAACAGGACTCAAATCTTTACCAAAAACCCCACTTCGCTCTACCTCTAAACCTATCAACAACTCTTTATTGGGCACCGCCGCAGCATGAAAAAATTTTACAATATCAGCTTTGGACCGAATTGGCGTCTTGCTATTCATAAAAACGGGGAAAGCTAATCAAATTTGGAAAAGATAAGTAGAGTATTGGTAGGCACAAATGTAATTATACTGAATTTTGGATATTTTTCAAGTCCAAGCCTAAAAGATCAGCAAGCATTGAAAAAACAATAATTTCGTATAAGATGCCGTTGTTCAAAATATCGCATCTAATAAATTAAATATGTTTTTGCAATCGATAACACCAGAATTCATTTTTTCCTCTTTGCTATTTAAACTTGTTTTTGCAAGCTTCTTAGGAGCACTAATCGGGCTTGAACGAGACCTCCATGGAAGATCTGCCGGACTAAGAACAAATCTCCTAGTTAGTCTAGGAGCCGCTGTTTTTATGATTCTCTCAGAATCAATTGCCATATCATATTCCAAAGAAATTACAGAGTCAGCATTAAGAGCTGATCCCACTAGAATAGCTGCTCAAATAATCACAGGGATTGGTTTTCTTGGCGCTGGAGCAATTATTAAAAATGGCCTATCTATCCGTGGCCTAACAACCGCAGCCTGCCTATGGATCTCAGCTGGAATTGGAATGAGCGTAGGGGCTGGATATTTCAGCATAGGAATAATAACAACAATAATAAGCCTATTTGCACTAATTATTCTTAATAAAACCGATAGATATTACAAAAAAAATTCATATAGAATTCTAGAAATAACCGCCTCACACAAAACAAATATTCCAAAACTTATCCAAGTAATAAAAAGAGAATATTTAGATATAATGTTTCTTGAAAAAGATAAAGACTATGACAAAAATACAATAAATCTAAAGTTTACCATTAAGATTAAACACAAAAGCTCTCCCGACGAACTATCAGATAAAATCATAATGGACTTAGAAAACGCCAACATGAAACTACACAAGATAAAATGGCATCGCCAATAAAGAACCTTTTTTGCTATACTAGAAACATGTTAGAGATGTATCACACAACCAACACCTGCTGTAAAGCCTGTATCAAAGAGGTTGGTTTGCTGAATACATAAATTCCAGTACAAAAATTAAGTCCCCCAACCTCTTAGTAAGGGTTTCTTTCGTATATCAATAATTAATACCTTGATCATGAAAAACATACTAAGCACAGTTGGAAACACACCTCAAATACAAGTTGAAGGCATCTATGCAAAACTTGAAACAACCAACCCCTCCGGGAGCATCAAAGACCGCATCGCACTATATTTGACAGAAAAAGCTGAACAGCGAGGCGATCTCAAAAAAGGAATGAAAATCCTAGAGGCCACATCTGGAAACACAGGAATCGCATTTGCATTGATATCAGCAATAAAAGGATACAACTTCACAGCAGTTATGCCGGAATCAATGAGCATTGAGAGACGCAAAATGATGAAAGCATTCGGAGCAAAGCTAATTTTAACTCCAAAAGAAGAGGATATTGCAGGAACAATCAAAAAATACAATGAACTAGTCCAACAAACCCCAGAAGCATGGCTGCCAAAACAATTTGATAATCCCGACAACATTGAGGCACATGAACGCGGAACAGGAGTCGAGATAATCCGCCAAACAGAAGGCAAAATTGATGCATTCATTGCAGGAACTGGGACTGGAGGAACACTAATCGGAATTGCAAAAGCCCTAAAAAAGCACAACCCCTCAATCAAAATAATAGCAGTAGAACCAGCCGAATCGCCAGTCCTATCAGGAGGAAAACCAGGCCTACATTCAATTCAAGGCATTGGAGAAGGATTCATCCCAAAAATACTGCAGGACAACCTAGGCCTCATCGACGAAGTGATAACAATCAAAAGCCAAGATGCCATCGCTGCAGCCCAATATCTTGCGACCCATCATGGAATCCTAGTCGGAATCAGTTCAGGAGCAAACTTTCTCGCCGCAAAGGCCTACAAAAAAAGACATAACACGCGCGTTGTCACCATCTTTCCAGACAGAGGAGAAAGATATTTGAGCGCAAAATAATCACCAATGAACTACCTACGCCGATAAACCCGCATCAAATCTGCAACTCTATACCGAGGATCAGAAATGACAGAAAGCATATCATTTAAACCATCCGGAGATCGATCACCATTGAGTGACCTCATTGCCCCCAAGGCATCACTCGCCCGCTGAACGTCTTGTGAATCAATTCGGCCACCCCTGTTTTCAGACACATCGCCCAAAACCGCCTGAACTCGCTCGTGAGTTGCAACAATCGTCTCATTCCCAGCCCAAATAGTGAAATCAATCTTGCGCGGCTTTTCTTTTAAAACCATATTAATCATAGCTCGACATTCACCTCTAACAAGAAAATATAAACGATCAAATTCAAGATTCTTCAATTTTGCTGGAAGTGCCCTGCATTTGCCACTTTTTTCAGCTTGTTCAAACAAACCAAGGGCTAAACCCGCCTCCTCAGGCAACAAAGAATTAAGAGACGCGATTACCTGCCTAAAAATATTCTCAACCTCTTCCCTCGCCAATAAATCATCTCTCCCCTGCGTGGGAAATGAATCAACAATCCCTCTCAGCGTAAAAAGTTTTGCATCCGAAGCCAAGGCATGTCTTAAAACAGTCCTATCTCTATCACCAAAACCACCACATGGCATCACTCCCAAAGCCCCCGGCCCCACAAAAAGACTAGTCCCCCTATTCCTCGAAATTTCAACTTTATTAATTCCCATGCACAGGAAATTATCAACAAACTCAAACTCAGTCAATACACAAATTTAATCTAAAAAAGGCCACAACCCATAAACAGATTGTGACCCTTTTTCACCCACTCTAACAAGCAGGAACCTTCTTCATCTTCTCTTCCCTCGGAGGACATCCACCACAAGCTACAGAAGGATGACGGCAGGGAGACTTATCAAAAACCCTCTGAACAAGCTCCGTAACTGTCTGTTTCCGAACATTTCCAATCACCTCACTATAACCGGGACAAACATTCACCTCACCATTCCCATGTACCTGCATTAACTCAACACACGGCTGAGTAATGAAATTGGTAAAGATAGGATGGTCATATTCAAACTCATCTCTATCAATTTGCTGAACCATCTTCCTAATTATTTCTCTCTCTTCCTCAGAAGGAGCCATGGAATTGTCAAAACTATCCTTCCCACTCCTTCCAGAAGGTAAATAGAATGCAAAAACAATCCAAAGATTATTTTCCCGACAAAACCTCAACGTTGATGCGACCTCATGCATGTTGCGCTTCGTGACAAGCATATCAAACCCCATACGAGTAGTCCCCTCGGGAGTAACCTCGTTAAAACCCTCCTCCATCATAATTTTCACGGCCTCATTTCTCCCCTGGAACATACTCTTCTTTTTCGGATTCCGCTCCCAAGAATCATAATCAAAATAATTCCCATCTTTATCAGATTCCAAGACCCAATTTTGATACTTTTCATCATAAAGACTGTCACATTTTGGAGAGACACTCGCTCCTGCCGCCTTTACACGCCTGACAAAATCTCTATCTGTCATACGCGTAGCACCATCCGTAAAAACAACAGGAATTATTCCTTTAGACGATGTGTACTCAAGGATGGCAAAGAAATCTTTGTCCAAAGTAGGCTCCCCTTCTCCCACAAAATTGATTCCATGAGTTTTCCACTCAGCCAACTGATCAATAACAGCAAAAATTTCCTCACGCGTAAGTGTCTTCAATATTTTATTAGTAAAACAATGAGGACAATTATGCGGACATTTCTCTGTCATTGCCAAAAAATCGACAAGAGGAAGAGTATCTGGATCTCTAAAGTGATCCTCAGTTACATCCCAACCACGCATTTGTGCTCCGATACCAACCGGAACCTGCCCTACTTGAAAATAGGACTCATTAGATTTTTCCATTTTATAAAGGTTAAATTTAAATAATTACAACAAATTTAACCTTCGCAGCAGAGGCGGCTTAACTAGAAATCTAACTCCAAACGGAAAACTATAATAAATTGTCATATGATAGTGTTTATAGAAATAAAAAAAATCCTACAAACACAGCAGGGCCAGAAGCTTTAACTTAAAGATATTTGAATTGTTGATAATTTCTTCTTTCACAAAGATATAAACGAAAATACAGTGATTTTGTTACTAGTAAATAATTAAGGTTAAACCTGTCCCCTAGTATAGACTTTTGCTCTATAAAACGTTTCATTCTCCAACCCCAGGAACATAGTGCACAGGACTCTTTACCTCTATCCCCGTAGGGCCAACAGCAGTTAAATAGGCCTTATACTGAGATCCAATATTTGGATTATCCAATACAAGAAGAAAACTAGATGCCGATTGATTAACTGGCATTTTACAAATCATTCCCAAATTCTGAACATAGGAAGAAGTTTCTTTATACTGAGTCTCATTATAATAAATATCCTTACAGTTACTTGATTCCCTCATAACAATTGAGCCAGTATTAGAGATATTTGGAACAACCGTCAAATATAAAGAAGAAACATTCTTTTTGCTGTAACTTGTGTTGTAGGCAAATTCGAACAATCTTACATCCTGATTCGCATACACCGCAGCAGGCTGGAGGGTAGGCTTAAACATATTCACTACAGGTGTAACTGCAGCAAGTTCTGCAGCCTTATCAGCTGCCGCCACTTCATCAGCCTTGGCCTTTATCTTATTCAAGGTTGAATCCATTAATTCATACTGCTTACCAACAAAAGAGGTTAAATCACACGTTTTAAGATCTGAATTCTTTGATTTCATCAACATTCCATATTCTCCAACAAGAGACTTGGCACTATCATATTTCTCGATATCTAGAGTGGATGTTTGCTTAACAAATTCAATCTGTATTGCAGCGAATTCAGCACTCACTTCCTTAGTACAATTAATACTTGGAGTCTTTACACCTCCCCCCCTAGAAATCCCCTGAGAGGAAGATTTTCCACGAAAAGCCATTCTTCCCTGTAACCCCTCCCCATCCAAACTAGACATAAAATATGCAACTCCACCAACAACAGCAAGGAGAAGAAGCCCAATAACCAATTTCTTTTTCATTTTTATTTTTGTTAATTATACATAAAACACAAGCATATTATACCACAAAAACGGCCAAAGGGGCAATGCACTACAACATCAATACTAAATCACCCTCACCTTCCTCAACAGCACCAAACTTACCCCTGTAAATACAGCCAAAAGGCCCGCACAAATCAAGAATGCAGTTTGGATTGAATACATGTCAACCATAGCGCCAAGGAATGGAGCAAAAGAGAAGAAAACTATCCTTGAAAGCATATTTGATATCGACATAATCGTTGCACGCCTATCAGGAGTCGCATGATGCTGAATATAAGAATTAAAGACAGGAACAGTAAACCCTCTCATTCCCGCACCGATAAAGAACAATGGGATCACCCACATAGTATTCACATTCGCAAATATCACCCACGTAACGATCGGAAGCAGAGGAATCATAATCAGGGCCATCTTCCTCCCTACAAACGCCTCAATCTCACTAGCGTACTTCCCTGCAAATCCGGAAAATACAGCTATTCCTGACACAAGAATTCCAAAATACAAAATCGGAATCCCCATAAACTCCCAATATCTCTGATTTAGCCAAAATTCCATCCCATAAAAGCCACCAACAGCCGTAAAGATAAGAAAATATCGAAGCGTTTTATTCACCACAATACTTTCATAAAACACCCTTTTAAAATGCCTCCAAGTCTCCTTATCCTTAATTTCACCTCGGGTTTCATGCAAAGTTAAAGAGAGGAAAAACCACAAAATTACCATAAACAAAGTCGCATAAGCAGGAATTTTAATGTTATCCGCTGCCATAAACCCTGCCATGATTCCTCCGGCCACACTCGCCATCCTTCCATAAAAGAATAAATTCCCAGAAGCCTTCTTGTATTCCTTTTCTCTCCCCTGCTCAACCAAAGTTTCATACAACATAGCCTCATCTGCACCAGAATTAAAACTTGACCCAATTCCCCACAAAAGCGCTCCCAAACATATCCACCAAAAACTAAAAGTGAATGCATAAAAACAAATACCTATAATCCAAAACAAAACTCCAAGCACAATCGAAATTTTCCTTCCAACCCTATCAGCAAAATATCCTGAAGGAATCTCAGTAAGCATAATCGCCGCCGCATACACAGTCTCCGTAAGCATTATCTCCTTCATCGTAAGGCCAAGATCTGCCAAAAACGGCACAATAATCGGAGCGATAAAAAGCGTCTCCATCAGAAACTTTCCTACATACAACTTCCAGATATTTGATTTGATGTTTTTTCTCATTTAAGCAAAGAACCCAAAATAGCAGAATACTCCTCCAAGGATCACCGCTCCCACTCCAATAACTGGGATATTCTTAAGAAAAGGGCGTGAAAAATCGAGTAGGAATTTTGGTGCAAGAAAGATAACTAATCCTTTCACTAAAGCGATCCAACCAATAATTGTGACAAGAACTGTCCAATCCTTCACCCACACATTGTGAGCATTCACAATTAGGAAACCTAAAACCAAAGACATAACTCCACCAAAAAACATAAAGGCAGAAGTTTTTAGCATCTCATCAATAGCCTTTTTGTAATAAGCACCATTAATAAGCAGACCTAAACCAAACACCACATAGACCAAACCAAGGGTCTTTGCGATTAGTACAGATAATTCCATAGGACATGGGGTTAAATAACACCCTTAACTGTAGACCTTTTCTCCAATTGTGTCTAATTTACGCAAAAGCCCCATTCAAAATCAATCCGATAATGATTATCTGAGGCAGAGTGACCAAAGGAAGAAAGAGAGAGATTTTCCATGAACCAGTTGTCTCTTTCAATGCAGCCATTTCAGTGTAGTCAGTTGAAACTCCAGACATAAGAAAAGTAAAAGCATTTCCCGGAGCCCCAGCACGTGTCAAAATGTCCGCAGCAATAGGAGTAGACCCTTCAGAACATACCTCCAAAATTGTTGCGACCAAGATCGTCATTCCCAACCCAGCAATTGAGGGACCAAAAAGCGTCTGGAAAAGCTCAGGAGAAACAAAAGCGCGAATCAAAGAGGCCAAAACCACACCAAACAAAATCCATCTTATTACCATTCTTGACCCCTTAAGGGCAGTCATAAAGAACTCTGACACACCACTTCCAGACAGTTTAAAAGTCTTTAAAAGCTTTTTTACCTCACTCCAAAACTTATAATTCTCAGGAATATCAAGATGATTCGGATTAGAAGGAAGCGTTCCTCTCTTTACAAGATATTCAAATATGACTCCTGAAATAACAGCTACTACAAGAGACAAGACCAAAAGTCCAAGCATCCACCAAAAGCCCACTAGCGCCCACAAAATAAAGGTAAGAGAAATAGAATTCCACGGACTAGCGATCAAAAATGCCATTACCTGCCCGAGACTCGCACCTCTTTGGTACAACTTCATTCCAACAAGTAAAATTCCATGAGAACAAAGATCCAAAACCACACCAGCTCCAGTTGCACGCAAAATCCCACCAAAAGTTCCCTGCTTCCCAAGCATCGCACTTACCATTTCTCTCGGGATCTTATCAAGAAATCCAACTAATAGAATCCCAATAGCAAGTCCCCAAGACATTCTATTCATCAATTCCACAACACTTCCTGAAAAAACATTTGGAATAAGAAAAAAATGATTAAAATACGAAAACACGATGATAAACAGAGATCCCCACATCAAAATATCAAATCTCTTTTTAGTCATTATGTTGTTTTAACTTATACGCCTCTTCCCCAAGGTCCAAATCCATCTCCGCCCAGATTTTAACCTCTGGCTGTTTTTCAAGTTTTGGTTCAGTAAGAATACTCACAGTCTTGAAAAATTTCCCAACAGGCTCTTCATGTAAATTCGGATCAAAATTAACTGTTAAAACTCCCTTATCCCCTTTCTTAAATTCATTCTGAGATATCTCAGCACCTGTACACGCACAACTAGTTGGAACTCCTGTTACAGAAATTTTCTCCTCTCCCATATAGGTGAATTCAAAATCATAAGAGATAATTCCCTGGCTTTGTTTAACAACACCAAAATCATATTCCTTCTCTTCAAAGACAAATGGAGAATCACCATATTTCGCCTCATACTCACTGTTATACAAAACATCTGCTGTTACATTCAGAAGAAAAGGCACTTCAGAGGCACTAGTAAACATTGAAATTGTTCTATTTATAGGACCAACCGCATCCGCCCCATGAGCCATCGGATCAAACTCAACCTCAAGTTCAAATTTTTCACCGGGAGCAACCACATAGCTCCACTCTTTGTTTTCATGCATACCAAACTCAGGAGATAAAGAACCATCACCTAGCTCAAATTTTGCAATCGTACACATACAGGAAGTTACAGCCCCATACAAAACCAACTCCTCCTCACCATCATTTTTAAACCAAAAACCATGTTCAACATCACCACCATCAATACTAATTTCGCCCCAATCGTATGTAAGAGATTCCAGAGCAAGAACGTTTCCGCTATCCGTCAAAGGAGCCTTAGTACACCCAACTAAAAACAACATAGCCACAACAGGCACTAGAAAAAATATTTTACGCATTTTCATAATAAAAAATTAAATATTAAAAATTATCTTCGAGAAATTTCGAAAGTCTTCACAAGCTCCTTGATGAATTTTTGCTTCTCCTCACTCTTCTTTGAAGCAAGTTTTTCACCACAGGTATTGAGATGACTCTCTAGTACAACAGAAGCAACGCCCTTGAGCGCACCCTGCAAAGCCAGAGTTTGAGTAAGAATATCAACGCAATACTCTCCTCCCTCAATAAGCTTAATAAGGCCATCTATTTGACCCCGAGCCCTTTTTAGACGATTCACCGCCTGAGATTGAAATGGTTCTACCATAATGACAAAGTTAATATACCTATACCCAGTATAGGTATACCCACAAAATTGTCAATTAATTTCAAGGCAGTGACGATCGAATTTGAGTCAACACATCCTCTACCCCTTTTTGTGATGTCTCGACATCTATATCAAGCTCTAAGCACTGCAACAAAGGAGTAAGCGTCTCTAATTGATCAACAATATCTGGAGAAATCAAAATAACATCATCAATCTCTCTTAATTGCCCTTTAACAGTCTCAGCCACATCATCCCTGATCTCAAAAATAATCTGCAATGCCCGCCTGCTTCGTTCAACAAATCTCCCAAACAACTTCAACCCCTCACTATCTCGTCTATCAGCAATATCCCTGAGCATCGCGCTGAAACCAGGATGATTAGCAGTAAATGTATCAACCGAAAGAAGTGTATCAATGTGCTGCCAAGTGGATTCCAGCGACTCATCAACTACATTCATCGCAGTAGCAAAATAATGCGAAAACAAACTAGACACCCTGAAATTTGGACGAAATAAAGCTAAAGCCTCCATCGTAAATAAATCATTCACATCATCCTCTCCAACCTGTGTTTTATCTTCCTTGATTCCAATCATTTTATTTGACTATACCTTTTTAAGAAACTCCACTCTAAGAACTATCGCCTGCCCTCCAACCTTACAATCAACCTCATCAGGACTATCGGTTAGTTTTACACCAGTAACCTTTGTCCCTCTTTTAAATACCTGTGAAGACCCACGCAGAGGTAAATCCTTTATCAGCACAACGTCATCGCCATCTTGCAAAACATTCCCCAAACTATCCTTCACAACAATCTTTTCAGCTCCCATTCCATGCTTTCCATCAGCGCAATCACACTCCTCCATCATCTCCCACTGATTCCCACACCCTTCCGACTCACACATCCCCATTTCATCCGAAGTTCCCCCACACCCACCTTTGCATACATAATGTGCCATAAAAATTGCGTTAAAAATCGAAGAGAGTATACATAATTCGCTCTTTGAACTCTAGGAGACTACGAAGCCCCGCCCCCATCAGCAGCTAAGGCTATCATACTTTTCTTCATCCGCATTGCAGGAAACAAACCATTAGCACACATTACTCCTGTAGGCCCTCCTTGCTTATCTTTTAGCACCTCCGGATCAACATCATCACACTCCTCAAGCAATCTATAAAATACTTTTACTCCCTGTTCAAAAGCAAGATCTAACATAACAAGTCGAAGGCGAGAATCAACGGCTAAAACCTTAAAACACTGAACAAAAGCAGATATTCCTCTCTCATTTGCAAGAATAGATCTTCTTAGTACGTTAGTAGATCGATCATTCCTTCTTATACCAAATATCACCTCTAAAACTTCAGAAACAGTAGGATTTTTTCTTAAAAACGCTTGAGCCAAATAAAGCTCTTCATCAGAATTAAAACCAGCGGTAACCGTAGCACGTGCAAGAGTTTCCTTATCTCCATGCCTCATAATAAACTCAGCCGCCTTTTGTTTTATTGACTCACCTTTTCCACCTGCATACATGCACCCCATACATTCAGCCAATAGGTCCACACGCTTAGCTGCAATAAATGTATCTACTATTTTAGTCACCGCGGGAGCACGCAATCCAAGATCATGCCTATCTCTAATCATCATTTCTACCATCGCATCATAGTCTCCACTTTCCAAATGAGTATCAAATTCACCTATCTCCGCTTGCTCTTGTTGTGCATCCCTTTCTTGCGTCTTCTGAGTATGAGCTCTCTCCGCTTGCCTTCTAAGATCATCCCTATCCCCTGCTAAAACCTTCCTCACATCACCTGCTACCTCTTGCGATATCATCCCCGTCCTTAAAAGATCCTTTATCGTAAATTCATTACTGGTAGCATTATTTCCTTCATTATATGGTGTTTTAAGCTGTTCCAAAGTAAGAGCAACTAGATCTGGTTCTTTAGCTGGTGCTTTAGGCGACATATTATTATGTTAAATATTGGAGAGGAATGTACCTTTATGCGCAGGCCATTGTCAAGCTACCTGGAGACCAAATAACACTCTCCACACGCCACCTTATACCCACACTCCTTTGGATAGACCGTTTTTACATCCTTTCCACAAACAGAACAAGAAGAATCCAACAATTTACGTGGTCTCATTAAAGCACTCAATTGCTTATAACGCTCTTCAGGAGAAACAGTAGGAACTGGCACTCTGAATTTCTCATAAAACTTCTGCTCTTGAGGAATGATTTTATACTCCTTACCCGTAACCTGCTCACTCGACTGCTCATCCTTGAAAGAAAAGGAAGTCAGCTCTGCTGGAAAAGGTTTCCCATACTCTCCAGTGTCCCGCATATGCTCCTCAATTTTCACTACCATTTTCTCATACTCCTCTGGCGAATATTTTTTATTCAAGATCACATACTCCTCATTGTGAAGCCCAACACATCCAAAACAATCTTTCACATTTATACACTGATCGGTGTATCGAAGATTTTTTCCATTTACCGTATAAGAACAGAATGCGGCATCATAAAGACCATAAGCCGTATCACACTCATAAGTAAACTCAGACTTTTCATTCGCCAAATTATCATAACAATTTTTATTTCCATGACAATCATAATTGTTTTCACAATCCTCACTTTCAGAAACATAAAAACTATTTTGCACATTTTTCGAATCATTTAACGCGTCCCCAATCGAGTTTTCACAATTTCTAATCCTAAGTGCTTGATGCAAAACATCCTTCTTCAAATTTTCAAAAGTTATCTCAATCCCCTCTTTATCTTGATTCAACTTTTTGAAAAAAATCTCCTTAAGCTTCATATAATCTTCCTTCGAATACTGCTTATTCAAGATCATATACTTCTTATTTCGAAGCTTCGCACAAAGAAGACAATCACTGCAATTTCTGCAATCATAAAGATAAAAAGAATCACTACACACCTCCGCCATCTGACTAAAATGCACATTATAACAATTCTTACATTCAACAGAATTCGAACAAAATTCACTCTCCCTTAAATTAATACAGTCCACACAATGGCTCGAAGAAATCACACGCATACAATAGTAAAGATGCTCACTCTGGTATGAAGAAAAAGTGAGATAACAATCCTTAAGCCCCAGACTATTGTTTGTATAATCACTATTTTCACACTCCACAAACATTCGCGCCCATCGTGGAACTTCCAACTGCAACTCCCTAAACTGCTCAAAAAAACCACAATTAAAATCAAAATCTCGCCCATACTTTGTTGCATCATTCGCATCGCTCCACCATTCATCCTTGTCCACAATTTTGAAAGGAGAAGTAGGAGGATAGACAGAAACAACACTCTTCCCAGATACGCAGCTCACATTTTTAAACAAACTTCTATCATTTCGAAAGATTTGTCGCCGCTTCTGCCGGCAATCTGGACAATTTTCCGAAAAAGGAAAATCAAACTTTTTAAGGATCTCAATTTCCCCATTTGAAGGAATAAAATCCGCGGAACATTGGTTGCATTTCATAATAATTGTTTATGATGACACAATATTCCACAAAAATGTCACCTTACTCAACTAGCACCCTCCACCATTCACAACAAAATAAGGCCTTTCCCTCTAAGAAAAGCCAATTACAATTCCCAAAAACTGGAACTAGATCACCTTGGAATAGACATGATTTCGATAAAAATCCGCCACAGGCTCCGAATCAATGAAAGTTCCAAGCAGCTTTCGCTTATCATCCAATGTCCAAATATAAACATAATCATTCCCCTCAAAAGCATTCACCCAAAGAGGTTTATAGGTCTCCTCATTAACAGTCTTCGAAACCCTCTCCTCAAACTTATCATAATCAGTAATCTCACTCGTACAATCCCCTCCCTTCATAAGATATGAAACGGCATTTGCCCCCTTCTTTAAACGATTTTTGATAAATTTCTTTTCAACAGGAATCAAATGCCCATCCACATTCAGATCCTCCCAATTCCCAAAAGAAATATTGGTATGCCAATTCATCTCAGAAAGATCCAAATACTTCTCAAGTGCCTTATCCCCTTTAAACTCCTCAATTTGCGGAATAGACATATCTGTCTCAGGCATATCTTTAAGCGAAAAAAGAACCTTAAGCTCATTCATCGCTCGACGTCTATTTTTTTGCTCATTCTCAAGTTTCTTTATAAATTCCCCAGCAGGCAAGGCCTCCAAAGAATTTTTCCAAGCATCTCCACTAGTTCTAACTAGATCCATCCCCTGCAAGGCATCATAAGCTCTATACGCAGTCGTTTTCGGAATCCCCTGAGCCGTTGCCGCATCCATAATCGAACATCCCTTATTCTCCAAAATGTACGCATATAGCGCAGCCTCATCGGGTTTAAGCCCCGACATTAAAAGTAACCTTTGTATTCTTTTGTTGATATTCATTGCCAGCAATTCTACCATTTTTATCACAAAAGTCAAGAGGTCAACAATCCAACTATCACCCCTCTACAATGAAACTTTAATACCAGGAACCGATCTCTCAACACCACCAGCTTCTCGTCCTCCAAAACCACCACCAATTTCATAATGGCCATCACCACTCGCAGATTTCGCGATTGTGACAAGCTTATTACCCTTATCCACTTTGGCCTTACCAAACTCCGATGCAATTTTATCTTTCAAATATTCCTCTGAGACTCCACATGAAGAAAGAGCCGAATTTGTAACAAAAACATCAATGGAAACCTTCGGAGAAGCCTTTTTTAAAGCTTTTAGTTTTGCAAGAACAGTCAAAACATTCGAAATTAATACATCACGACTACGATTTCCATAGACATTATCCATAATAAAAGAATAGGTTTTCTCCCCATACTCAACCTCTTCACCCTCCACAACATCCTTAGTTTCCTGAACGGTCACAAGCTCATCAGAAAAACTCTTATCATCCTTCATTTGAAACTCTCTAGTTAGAAGAAGGAATCGATTTCTATCCCCAAAAGTTAAATTAGTATCATTGTTACACTCTTGGCTCTGGCACCCTAAACACTGACGAATATGCTGAATAACATCCCTCAAATCACCCGTCATCGTACTTCTAAGAGTGATCCTTTTATCTGACTCCTCAACTTTAAATAGCTTTTTAAACTCGCCAATTCTTGACCTAAACACATCACTAATAATATCAGCTTTAGCTAACGACTCTTCAAGAGCATCAAACTTTTTTGCCACAGAATCACGAATCTCATTTAATTCCAAAACATGTTTTTTTATCTCCTCAATATACACATTGGCCAAAGCATAATTATCTTCTCCAATTTGATCCCGTTTTTTATTAAGCAACCCCTCTAAATACTCAACATCCTCCGTCACAGGCTTTGCACCGGAATCAGTCTCCATCTCTTCTCCAATACTCCTAAACACTGTAATAACCGCAGCTGAAGGACTCAAAACCTGATCAAAAAGATGCACCCTTTCAGCAAGATTTGCCTCTCCAATTTCATCACAAAATTTTGCGAGAGAACCCATTATTCGAGCAAGTTTTTGCCAATCAGGAAGAACCACCTTTTCATCCTCAATCGAATCAAGAGGCAGATCCTCAATAACATCATCTGTATATTCAGGATTTCTATACCTCATCGCCAAAGCTTTTCCTACATTCCTCTGACCATGCTTCCTAACAAGAACTAGTAACATCCTCTCGACCTCACTGAAATTATCAGAGTCTTCCAGGTCAGCATAATTCTTTTCCACCTGATCAAGAACATCCGTAATCCGACTACTCTCACCTAAAAGAATTTTCTCCTCCTTTTCATTCAAAACCTTCATCCATTTTTCATCTATACCATCTCCTTCATTAAAAATATCAAATTCCTTTCTTTCTTTTAAATATTTTTGGACATATAGCTCAACTTCAGAAGAAAAATACCCACTTACATCAATATCCTCTCCCGCCTTAAATTCTTCCCACTTACCTAAGATAGACAAGAGAACAAAAAACGAAATGATCGATTTTTTCTCATCATCAACATTATGAATATTTGAAAGATAAACAAGATATGGACTCAACGCCCCCATATCAACATTTTCCATATCAGGAAGATTCTTAAGGCCCAATCCTTTTTCAAAAACACCTAAAAGAATATCCTTCGCCACCTCATTGGCACCTTCAAGAAGTTTTCTCTGCCCAACAGAATCTTCTTCTACCTCAAGGTCATGCATTAATTTTTCAAGGAGGTCCTCACTTCTTTTTTTATAACCACCCTCCTCATCTTCCCCCTTACCTATATGCCCTCCTAATATAGAAAGGACTGCAAAATTCTTAAAGAATTCCTCCTGCATAAAACGATAATTCTCTTTATTCAAAGCCAAAGAATCGAAGCAGGCCAATATATTCTGTAAAACAACATGATCAACAGAAGCAACACTCATACACTTTTCATAGAAAGACAAATAATCATCATGAGAATACCGAAGATTTTGCTCCTTCACCCTACTACGAGTAGAAAATTTCTTCAGCAATGAACCACTAAGCCCCTTTATTTCTTCAGGAACCTCACTTAAAAGCAAATTCACATAATCCGAAGTCCTCTCAATAACCCTATAATGCAAAATTCCCACATCATGAAGCTTACTTATTCCCGCTCGCCTCAAAAAAGAAACACTATCATCATTAATTCCACCTGCTGAATTCCTAATGCCATTTAACACCCCAAGTATTATATCCTTTCCCTCTTCCACCCGTTCCTTCACCATCTTTCTAACACTAACTACATCCTCATCAAGGGGAGTATCTGGGTTTTCCCACCCACTAATATTTGCATATACAATAAGTGCAAAAAAAGCATTTTTCTCAGTTATTCCACTTGAAAAATCTAAATCCGGAAACAACCTAAACACATTTTTCAGTTCTCCTTTAGCCGTCAAATCCTTATTTGGCAAGCACACATACTCCTCCAAATAGGAATGCATCATCTCCTTGGGATTCTGCCCTTCCTTCCCTTCATCACGACACCACGTCTGAAAACTATCTTCATGGACATGGACAGGGGCAACACTATTTTGAGACACAAGCACAGCCTTTTCAAAAGTAGCCTCGTCAAGAACATCTCCATTAGCATTATACCCCCTAATCAATGATGCAATATTCTTAATCTGATCACCATTTAATTCATAAAGCTCTTTCGTCCTATCTATGTCATCACCTAATAATCTACAAATTAAAACAAGATCCCATGCCCTATTCAAATAATGTAAACTGTCACCAATAATTTCTCCATAAACAGAAAGGGACTTCTTCTCAACCCCTTCAATTTCCGCAACATCTATAACCGTTCTAAAAACCTTATCTGAATACCCATTTACATCTATAGCCTTTAAAACAATAACAGCATTTTCAATAACTTCATCACTGTTAAAACACAATTCATGTACCTGCCACCACCCAGTAATACTATCAAACAATTCTGGCATTTTTTCTCTTCTCTGTGTAAGTCGTTCAAATACCTCCTCGGTATATTCGTTAATATTATCAGGAATTGTAACAACTTTTAAATTCGGAACCAAAGCCTTAATCTTTATATACAAATCAATCTTTTCATCCGCAACATCTGTAATACCTCCAGCTATCTCCACGTTAGTATGTAAATCCTCATTAAAATAACGTCCTGCTACCTTCGAATTTTTCACCTGATCATCCGGTACAATATTCACAAGACAAGCATCTCGATTAAAATCTGATGAAGAAGGATATTTATCGGTTATCAACATATCTGCATCCAAAAGTTTCTTCCACTTTGGATACCCACCCCGCATAAAACGAATCCAATCAACAGCCTGAACCATTGAAATATTTCTATATTTATTCTTAATGCAAGCCTTCAAACTCCCCATAGAATTCTTATAATCATCATCCCCCACCTCAAGTCTCTGAATTTTTTTTAACAGAACAAAAAAATCCTGAGCCCTCATATTATCAATGTGAAAGATCGATAAAGTAAGGCAAGCTCTATCAACTTGTTCATCTGTAAGCCCCTCAATGCCAGCCTCTCTTATGTTCCTAAGAAGATCAAGCATAGACAGACCAACATCCTTCAAGACAGTCCTATCCTGAAATTTACTCACAAGATCTATTTCCTGTGGCGTTGAGGCAAATAAAATTCCCAAATTCTCCTCTAAATGAAAATCTGAATAAAAAATACCCCTTAAATTCGCCTCAAAAAAACTCAGATGATGCTCCTTAATTCCAATAAGATATTTCATCTTTGACCACCAGTTAAAAGTTTCATTAACCACCATAATTCTAATTCCCTTTATTGAACTATCATCAAAACTATATTCTGAAATACCCTTCATCCTCTCCAAACTTCCCGGCCACAACGAAAGCCCTTCTTCTCCTCCAAAAATTTCCCCCACAACCTCAATATCCGCCGGATCAAAAGGCTTTTCATATTCCTTAAACCGACTCAGCCTAAAATCACTAACATTCACTCCCGCCCTCTTAAGTGGCATTAAAGATTTTATTATTTCACTATTATAGGAATTATAAAAATCTCCAGCAGTAAGATCAAGACCAGGATTAATGCCAAATTCTTTAAGCAAATTAAAAGTCTCAACCCCCTGTGGAGTTAACATATTCCAAAATTTAATCACCACATATTTATCATACCCATCACGACCCTCCTCACCCTTAAAGGCGTCTAAATCAAGACTCGCTAGATAATCCTCGGCTCTTTGCCCGCCATTTGTTTCCCTATCAAAAAGATCCTTAATCACCCTAGTTTTACTTTTTAAAAAATAGGGAGAGACAAGATCAGTAAACTCAATCTCCCCAAACTCAATCAACTCAGCAAGCTCAGTAAGCCTAGCTACATTCTCATCAGTTAACGGAATATCCAAAGAGAGAGTAAAAGACTCTTTACCCTCATCCGAATCCAGATATTCACAAATATCAGCCTTTGTTTTTTCCAAATCAGACTCAGAATCAAAAAACTCCTCTAGAATACCTTCTTCCCTCCCATTAAATATCTTTTCCTCATCTGCTTTTGCAATTTTCATACATAACTGAGAAAAAGGAAGTTTCCTCAATGTATACAAAAACCCCGTTAACCACTCTCTTAACTCATCTGAATTAGTCACAGCCTCAAGGTCCTGTTTCAACTCTTCTCGCGTAAGAACCGCTCTAACTTCAGCACCAGTGCTTTTTCTTTGCACATCAGCAGAAGCCACAACTTCATCAGAGATTTCAGGCACAACAGCGCCTTCCCCCTGCGTATCGGGATACTCCTCCAAATTTTCATTTTTCACTTCATCAGACATAACTAGGACAATTATAATCCTTTAATTATACCTGAAATAAGCCAAAATTGGAAGAATATAGCCCTTATTTTTCCTACCCCTTCATCCTCTCCAAAACCCCACACACCTTTTCCACCAAATCCTTCTCAATTCCACATGAAATTCGGACCAAGCCAGGAGTAATTCCGATCTTAGCCTGCTCCTCAAGTGGCATTTCAGAGTGAGTTGTCTCAGAAGGAATGGAATAATATGTTCTTTTAGCACCAAGACTAACCGCTCCAAGCCCCATACCCTCGGCTATCATCATATCCACAAATTCCTGTGCCTCTTCTTGAGAATCAAAGAAAACAGAGACCATACCATTCATAAGTTCCGCTGGCATGGAAGAACGGATTTTTTTATAAGTTTTATAACTCTCAACCGTTTTTGCATCATATCCAAACTCTTCTACTGCATCTCTCAAAGCCCTCGCATTCTTAGAGGCCAAAAACAATCTCTCCGGAAGATCTCTCATATTATTCAAGAATTCCTTCGCAACACGCGGAGCCATAACCCCACCACCAGTCATCCTTTCTCCCTCGTGAACATCCATAAACTGATTAATCAACTCCTGGCTTCCACAAACCACTCCTCCCAAATCCTCACTCTTACCATTTAGATACTTAGTCATCGAATGCACAACCAAATCCACATCAAAATCGGAAGGACGGACAATCAAAGGAGTAAAAGTATTATCACACAAAGTTATCGCTCCAACCTTCTTCGCCTCCTCAACAACATCTGGAATAGGAATTGGCTGAAGAACAGGATTATTCGAAGACTCAAAAAGCACCAATTTTGCATCATCAGGAAGTCCATTCTCTCTAAATTCACTTATTGTAAGGTGTTCAAACTGAAACCCCATTTTCTTACACGCCCTCATCAGCATCGCATAGGTTCCTCCATAAATACTTCCAATAACAACAATTTTTCCACCATCAATATATTCTCCATGTTCTCCCTTCCTTGCCGGTGGGACAAACTGCTCAACAGCAGCCCTAATTGCCGCAAGACCGGAACCAAACACAGAAGCTTTCTCCATATTTTCAAGAGTTGCCAAACTCTCCTCAAGAAGCTCGTTTGTAGGATTTGTAAGCCTACTATAAATCCAAACTCTATTAAACAAAGCCACCAAATCCTCTCGATCAATACCATTTTCCCTAATCATCCCAGTATATTCATCCATCGCAAAACTCACCGCTTCATCCAAAATAGCAGGATCAATTCCCGCTAGTTTGCCCTGAAAAGCCGCCGCAAGCTCTGCCGCGGTATTAAACCCCTGTGTAGTATGTTGCTCTCCAAGAATATCAGAAAGAACACTATTCTTCACAATTAAATCAATAATTCTAGTAATTTCCGGATCTTCAACCACTCTCTCCATCTCCTCCATAAAGAAACGATTAAAAAGTTGGGGATAAACATACCACAACTACCTGCTTCGTCAAATAAATCTAAATTCCCTCTATTTAATCCGCTCCCACAACTCATTAAACATAACCCTTTGTGCATCCGCTAAAGATTTATTGTGAATTTCAACAGCCGCACAATCATTTTCTCCGTAAGAAACCATATAGATTTTGTCAGCACCAATAATAGTATCAGCATCAAACATAGCACCCTTAGGCAAAAGCTTTATTTTGTGCAAAATACTGGAGTACTTCTTCAGATATTCAGCTCCCTTTGGACAATCTACAACAAACTCACGGGCCTTAATTCGCTCTTTTTTAACAACCTTCGCAACCTTATCAAAATAAATATCCATAACATCAAATCCCCCAGCAACCTCAGGATTATAAAACGCACAAAATTCTTTCTCCTTCAGCACCTTCTCATACATTTTTATCATCGCCTCTCTTCCCTCATAAAAATTAACCTTTGGTGTAACAGAAAGCCGATTTTCAAGCATCTTAAGCTCTCCCTCACTCTTCTTTAACAAATCCATCGCATGCTTAATCTCCCCCTCTCTAATCATCAAAAGATTCTCAATTTCATCAACAGAAATCGCACGAAAATATTTAATCCCAATTCTTTCAAATTCCTCAACCAACCCTTTAGACCTTAAACTTTCAAGATACAAATACATAGTCGACCTCGGAACTCCCATATGCTTTGCAATCACACTCACAGGTTGAGCACCTAGCTCCAACATCTTCAAAAATATTGAAACCTCCTTCTCATTTATGCCTAATTGTATAAAAAGCTCTTTCATTTTATGTTGTCATAAATTACCGACACTATAAGTATACACCATCATCGAAACCTTTTCAACAAGTCATCCCGTCCTGTTCTGCCCCGTTGACAAATTCAATTTTTGCGGCCATACTAAGAATCACCATTTCATATTTAACCCAAATTGACATGGCACCACTAGACACAACAGAAGGATTTGATTTTGAAGGGCTCAAGCGTGACCTAACTGAGCTCACCGAAGCTTACAATGTTGCTGCAGAAAAAAAGAATCATCGAGAGTGCGAAATTATATTCGAACGACTTCTAGAATTAGGATCAAGCGCAATAAGCTCAACAAGTAAAGAGGACGAATCAAAAGTTAAAGATATTGTCTCATCACTACCCAACGCCGGCGCCAAACAACTTTACATGCTCATGCTTGGATATGGTTTAAACAAAGCATTTGGAGGACTAGTAACCCGTCCTGAACTTGATGACGAAGAACCGTTCGACGAGGAGTCCTTCAGGCCGGAACTAATATCAATTGCAACTAGAACAAAAGCCCTCACTGAGATTTCCGACGACCCCGAAGAAGAGGAAAGAACTATGGAAGAGTTTATGAGAATTGCAAAAGAAATTGCACACCTCCCAAATCACCAAATCGAGAGAGTTGTCGACATTGCAGAAAATTGCTTTGCAGAAGTAGAGGAACCACTCACAGAAGGCCCAAACGCCCTTCGTCCAGCTGGCAAAAGATCTCACCTATATTTCGCTCGAATGGTTAGAAAATTCCAAATGGAAGCCAGAGACAAAAAAAGGAGCGAGTCATCATAATTATACATACATAACCCCAATAATATGACACCAGAAACAACAAACACAACCCTCGACCTAGCATCATTCGAGGAAGATATTCAACAATACGACGAGGCCTACCTCACTACAATTGAAACCAAAGCAACCGAAGAAGTACAAAAAATTATATATGAAGTCTTGGTAAAAAGATGTGGAGAAAAGCTTAAGACTGCCAAAATAGGAAGTGCCGAACACGCAGAAGTAAGAGACATAATTGAAGGCCTATCGGCAAACGACCACCAACACCTCCTTGAAGATGCTTATGTATACGTTCAAAGAATTGCAAAAGAAGAATTTGAAGAAGAAGAAGCCGTAAAAGCCATACTAGGGACAACACAACAGAAGAAACGAAGGGCGCTACACAAATCGCACTAGAACGAAAAAGAAAGGGTCCTCCAATAAAGAAAAAATTTAACCCCAGAAATCGTTGGGGGTAAAAAAGTAGAACTACTACTCAACAACACCTCGAAAAACTCTTGGAATCTCTCCCATAGATTTCTCGTATTCTGCCAACACTGTTTTATCTCTAAACAACGCTTCAATTGTTCTACGATTAGGATTTTCAATTTCAAAACAACCATTAAAATGCCCATTATAACGATGGGCGTCACCTTGTGGAACTATAACCAATTTTTCCGGACGCATATTCAAAATACTCGCAGACATAGACATTAACCTTGGCCTTTCCAAAACAACCGTTTTTGCAAAGACTTTATTTGGGTCAAAGAAATAAGAAATCCCCTCATCAAAACCAAGAACATCCAAATCATAACCTAAATTCTCTAGCCAATCATATTTCTGCATAATCGGGCCAATACCTCCAATATGTAATTCCTTTGGCTGATGCATAATCAAATATTCTCGAACTGCATCACCCGACTCACTTGACGAACCATTCCACCCATTAAGAGCTAATTTATCAGCACGAGGAAGATTTTTTATTACATCAGGAGCCACTCCATTTAAGGATATAAGGTGAAGCCCAGTCCGAGGCTTTATTTCTTGATTTAACTTCTTTGTCCCAATTAAAGATAAATTCTCTGTCCTTAACAAATTAACATCCTCAGGAAAAACATCTCCATTGAATCCGAAACTTCTTGGTTTAAATCGTGACAGAGTCCCAGGAGGAAAAACATCCTCGTCAAAATAAGAGGCAATTCTCAACTCCTCCAGCTCATCTCCCACATCCATATCCTTCATTTTATCCAAAAATGTAGGAAGATCCCCACCATCCTCCATACAAGTAAGAAACAACGAAGAAGCCTTAACTTTTTTCCAATCTATCTGATCAAAAAGCTCATCCGCCCCTTTTACATTCCCTGTATATACTCTAACAACTTCCCCACCTTCCAGCCTTTGCTTCATTTCCTTCATTCTATCCTTTTCTCCCTTAAAAGAAACCTCATCACCATAAAAAGGAGTATAAACAGTTTCTTCATAGTAAGGCATATATTGACGACGAATACTACTTGCAAAGGCATGCCCAATCAATTCCTCCACTGTTTTACTATGGCCATGATTAACAATATCTAAGGAATCCTCTCCATCAATAGAAACTCCTAATTTTTGTGGCCTTAATCCTTTAATTTTATCTAACAAATCAACTTTAGATGCATCCACATTTTTCAAATTCAAAATTCTTACATTAGTCCCTTCCAACTCTGAATCCGAATTAACTGTATCCTCAATGGAAAGATAATCAATTTTCACACCATTAAACTGACTCAAATCCGTTTTTCCAGAAAGAGATATTCCCGTAAAACTAGGATTAAACCTTAGTGCTTCTTTTATTTTGTCAGGGGAAGTAACGTCATGAAGCCCAACTGAAAAAACATCAACGCTTTTATTGACTGAAAAGTCTGTACCATTCATAAACTCACAGTCATTTCCTTCAAAATTAACCTGAGTAAATGCTCCTGATGAAGAAGAAGACAATGAAGCATTTTTTAAATACAAATAATCAGCCCTCCCTGTAGTAAAAGTAACATTCTCAGAATCTGAGATATAAACTCTATAATATCCAAGAATCTTAGGGATAACCGAATTAGAGGCATTTTTGATATGCAAACCAGCAAAAGCCATCTTTTTCAAAGGCAAAAACAACTGATCTAAATGCGCAATAAATTCTGCATTATTTTTCCCATCAATAACAATCTTCCCAATATTTAACGCACGAAAATCAATTTTACTCACCCACTCAAAATCATTTCTATCTCCATCAATTTCAATACTAACAGGAACCCTATCACCCCTTGATTTATCTTTTTCCGAATCAACCATATTACTCAATTCTTGTAAAATCCAATCTTCACCAGCAGAAATAGCAGCCAGTGCATCCGGCCCAAAAGTTTTTTCAAGTCTAATCACCATTTCATGCCCTTTATTTTTTGGCACTTTCGGAACTTCCACAACATTTGCTGGACCTCCTGCCAACATATCTTCCACACTCTGTGTCGTACTTGTTCTTTTTGAAAGTCCCCCCACATCAGTCTTGAATAAATCACTAACCCCATTCCTCCTTGCCTCCTCTACTTTTTCCTTTACTTCAAGATCCACAAAAGCAGTCTCACCATTGTCCTCTCCCTCATTCTTTGGCAAAACATCAACAGAAAGATCCATTCCCCCTGCCCTTCCCTGCTTATCAATTCTTTCAACTAAATCCTCATCTCCTAGATTTTCTGCCAAAACACGAGATAAGCTATCCAAACCTGCAAGAGCCTTTCCCTCAAACCCATCTTTCCCAACATGATTAAGGGTTTTTCCATCAATATTTATCCAAGTATCATCTGAGACTTTTACTGTAACCGAAACATGGGAAACACCATATTGATCCGCCCCCTCATGGACAAGTTTCACCTCCTTATCGGGAAAAACCGAAGACAAAAGAAAAGAACTTTGCAACGCCCGCGCCTGACAATTACCCTTTCCTTCAAGAACCGATGAAACAATATCATTCGCATTAAAATCATACCCTGGAGCCCACTCGGCAACACGATCAAAAACCGCTTGCTCGCCCTTTGTTTCAAGAAGATACTCAAGATGTGCAACCATGCCTTCAAGCTTAATCTTAGTTTTTTCAATCTCTTGAGAAGAATACCCTCGCGCAAGCTGAGCAGCCCCAAGCAAAATCCTCATCCTATGCTCAATAGCCTTTTCCTGAATATCCTTTTCATCCAAAACATCTCTAAACCCAATTTGATTTGTGATATAACTTCTAATTTCCTGCTTAACCGCATCCTCACTCCACTCATTATTAGCGATAGCGTTCTGATGAGGTGAAAGTGTAGAAGTTGCATATAGTGCAGTTGCAAGCCCAATCTGCGATGCAATTGCCATAATTACCGCAGCAATCATCCTTTTTGGAGAAGTTTCATTTGCCCGGCGCATAATACTCGCCACAGGAGGCACAGAAGCATCTTCCTTTTTATCATCCTTATTGTCAGAATCTGGCCTTTTCATAAGTTCAATTATTCATTGAATTATACCTTAAAAAAGCCAAAAGTTAAAGGCCAGAAGGCAACTACAAACCATTACTAAACTTCATATTTAGGATCAGTGATCCCCACAGCTCTTAATAACGCCCTATTAAACTTTTGCTGACTACCTTTAATCATTTCTTGAATCCTAATTCTTGCCGCATTTCTCTCTAAGGCCTGCAAAACAAAAGGACTTTGCTCATTATCATTCAAATATATCAATGCCTCAACTGTCAGTTTTGGATTAGCAGCAACACCTGCTCTTACAAGAGGGTTTTCATGTTGCAAATATTCAAGCATTTTAATGTGATCAGTGGTTGTTAATGCATCATCTCTTTGTTCTGCAATAGTCGTCTTCTTACCTCCACCTTCAACAGCCTGTGACATCATAAGGAAATATTAAAAATAGAAGGTATTTAAACACACTCACCCAGCCCTGTCAATGAAATCTACGTAAAGATCAACCCTATTTAATCAATTCAAGAACCTGCCTATCCGTCATGTCAACAATAGCATCAATAGCAATTTGGTTTATATCTGGAGTTTTAGTGTAATACCAACCATTCATTCCATTTAAGAATCGTGCTGCAACAGTGTCCTCATCAAATGTCCCTTCGGATAAAACTCTATCCACCCCGCTCCTGACTTCTTCAAAAATTCTTAACATTTTCTGATCAAGATCCACCATAGACAAAATTTCAGGATTATCATCCAACCGTGAATCCTCAGTCTTTTCTCCCCTCTGAACCATATCTTTCTTCCAATATATTCGCTCTCTATTAAACTGCTTCATCTTTATCAACGCATGAAAAACATGAGGAGAAAGCCCAATAGAGTCCTTTCCATAGCTATGAATCACCAAATCCTTAACAAGAGAGTCAATAATTGCACGATTTGTGTCGCCAAGAGTTTTTCTACAATATGGGGGGATTTCATTCCTATCAACAATCCCCATTCTAACTGCATCTTCAAAGTCGTTTCCGACATAAGAGATAGTATCTAAAAATCGCACTAAACAAGCCTCAAGCGTAGCAGGCACCCAGATATTCTCATCAGGATTACTATAATCTCTGCTTTCAACCTTAGTTTTCTGTGTTTTTCTCCACTCAATAAATCTTTGCATGTGATCCTTTCCAGCCTCTCTATTAGGAGAAATATCATTCTCATCTCTCTCTCCATCATGCATCAAAATCCCATTCCTTACCTGCCAAGTAAGATTTAACCCCACACCCTTACTTAAATCATCTCTCCCAGCAATATAATCAACTATTCTTAGACTCTGAGAACTGTGATGAAAATTACCTGTTCCAACTTCTCTGCCAATTTTACTCAAACTTACTTCTCCAGGATGACCAAAAAAAGGATGACCAAGATCATGACCAAGCGCAATGGCCCTAGCAAGTGCCTGATTAAGCCCAAGGGCATTTGCGGCACTTTCAGCAAGATAGGATAGATGAGAAGAGTGACTCATTCTATCAGAAACAACAGGATTCTTGACCAAAGGATGAACCTGCGTTTTATACACTAACTTTTTAAAAGCAGGACAAAAAAGGACTCTTCCAACATCTCGGAAAAATAAAGTCCTAAAATTACCGATTTCATCAATCTCTTCAATTTCTTCAGTTGCTCTAAACGCATCTTCATTCTTTGTAGCAAAAGGCTGTAGCTCAACAAGATTTCCTTTAACTCTTTCTGAAATTTCTCTTCCTTTTTTATTCATGCAAAAAAATATTGGAAGCAATACTAGGCCAAAGTATAAAAAAAATCCAGTTTATTCCTTATTCTCAGTTTTTTCCCCGTATTGATACTGATCATCAATGATGTCATTTTCGCGCCACTGCTTAACATATTCTTCCACCGTGAAGACCTTGTGAGATCCATCCCTCATGGAGCAAACAACACGATTAAGGCCTGCATTGATAATCATTTTTTTACAAATGAAGCAAGGAAATGCATCCAAACATATTTCCTCACCAGTCTCGTCATTTTTAAGACGCCCATAAATATAAATATCTCCCCCAAGAACACTTGTTCCAGAACGAGCCGCATTAATTATTGCATTCTGCTCTGCATGAACAGATCGACAAATTTCGTACCTATGTCCAGAAGGAATTCCAAGCTTTTTCCTCAAACAAAAGCCATGTTCGATAGAGCTTTTAGTTCCTCGTGGAGCACCACAATAACCTGTAGCAACTACCTGATCATCTCGAATGATTACCGCACCAATTTCTACCTTGGTACATGTTCCCCTTCTACATACACTACGTGCTAAATCTAAATAATACTCATCTTTTGAAGGTCTTACGTCTGACATTATTACTAGGTTATTGAGTTATAAAAATCTGTAAATTTCTGCTGAAGTTCTTCTAACGTTCCCTCATTTTCTATCTCGGCGTCAACCTTTTCCATACACTTTGCAACTTGTTGACCATCCTCGGGCTCACCCTCTCCAAGTTCACGTTTAAGTTTATGAATAATGGCTTCCCGCTCAGTCGCATCACTCTCTCGTCCTCGTGACAAAATACGATTAACAAGAGTATCAAAACTAGCTTTCACCCCAATAACATGAACATTTTCTCCTTCCTTAAGTGCATCAATTTCTGCAGGATTTCGAATTCCATCCACAACCCATTTATCATGTCCTGATTCCTGAATTTTCTTGAGCGCTCGCACGGCTAAAACACCTGCACCCTCAGCGGCCCTCATACTGTTTCCAACTCCCATTAATTTCTCCCTCTCCTCCTCAATTCCTCTTGCTCGCGCCTCCTCCCTAACCATCATTGAGAGAGTAATATACTGAAAACCCATCTTTTCCAAGATCTTTACAACTTCACCTTTTCCACACCCCATTGATCCTGTAAGTCCAATTATCATGACTCGATTGTACCTCGTGCCTACTCAAAGTCAACACTGGTGCCATTCAAAGAATCAAGGTCTTCTATAGTCAAAATACCATTAGTATTACTAACTCGAATGTGCTCTCTCGACACACCAATTCCAATTTCATGAAACTTAGTTCGACCTAGTACATCGCTTTTTCCAGAGGCTAATCGAAACACTTTTTTCCCATCGTTAGTAAGCTCTATGTCCTTACCCTCTCCTTTCCTAAACTTGATTTTCGCAGATCCCTTACCTAAATTTGCAACCAAAACTCTTTCATTCAAGCTGTAAAAATACATTTTCCTTGGCTCAAGCTCACCAAAATGATGATTCATCTCTACATTCTTAATCAATTGATCTCTACTTATCATAATTTGCGCCCCACTATCGAACCCCTCTTCACTATCCTCATCAACATTTTTCTGACTTTCCCCATTTTCAACAACAGTTCCATTCGAAGAATTTAAATCTGTCACAGATAAAACCCCATCTGAATAAACCAATTTTGCATGAATTTCAGAAACCATTGGAGAAATATTCCTTTTGCTTCCAGGACCATCATGGTCTCTTCCTAAAACAAAAACACTACCATCCTTCAAAACCTCTTTCTCTCCATTAGGGAATTTAACCACTGCTTTTCCCTTAACATATACAACTGGAATCCGACATCCTTTCGCCAAATTCAAAGTGACATTTTGTTTTGAGATATCATAAACAAATGGAACCCCAGGTTTTAATTCGACATCAAAAACTTCTCTTGCCCTTGTGCAATAACGCGCATTCTGATCAATCTCAACCACATTTACACGAGAAAAATATTCAAAAAAATCACCATACGACAATGTAAAAACCTTGTGCTTTGTGTCATGAGGATTAGCAACCTGTACAAGCCTCCTATATGGATCCACAGAAACAATTGTATATGCATGTCTCTGCACAAATTTATATTCCGGATCCATATAATACATTTCCTCATCAAACTCCCCCCCATGATGTTTTTTATATTTTGTCTTCATTGAAATAGGAGTAGTAGTAGTAAGAATAAACCTAGAAGGATTGTAAAAATACAACTGTAAAGCCTTCTCTAACCTTTTGCGATCACCTCTATTTTTCCAACCAGAAAAAGTTGAATATTTACTTTCTCCAAGATAATAATTGCCCACAATATTGTCTCCCAAAAACACCTTCAAAGGGTCATCCATCCATCCACCTTCAACCGCAATCATTGTATAAACCTGACTATTCTCACCCCCGTTATCAGCCACCTTCCACTTCTTTGCAATTTTCGCATAAGCAACATTCAAAATTTGATCTCCTAGCTGACCATTAACAGATCTCTTCTTAACCATTCCTCCTCTTTTTTTATCAGGAACAATTTGCCCACCAAGCCTCTCCTTTTCAACAATTACATCCCCCTCTTTCGGAAAAGAAACTTTCCAGTCTCCATTAGGAAGCTCCTTTATAATTTCACAAAATAAATAAGGAGCAATAGGATGCTTTTTTAATGCATGAAGAGCGGCCAATGAATAACAATCACCAGTATTCTGCTGAGAAAAATGAGACCTATCCAACCCCTTTGGAAACAACTTTTTCAAAAAAGATTTCTGTTCAGTGGAAAGATCTGGCAACGACTCAAGTGAAGATTTTCTCCCTCCCCTCATTGCATCAATAACCATTTCGCGAAAACCTCCCACAGCCGTTACACAATCACCCCTACCACGGTGACCTGCATCATCATCAACTCCAAAACTTTCAGGCACATCATGATTCGGGACAGTATCCTCCTCGACAAAATCATCTTCAAATTGTTCATCTATCTCGGCCACCATAATTCATAATTTAATCCATGAATTATAGCATTTTATGGGGCTAAAATCTAGATGCCAGAATAAAACCAAATCGAGAATCGTATGATGAAGGCTTGCTCTCAACTTTAAAACCCGCTGCCTTAAGTTTCCCCACCAAAGCATCCTTATTTCCTCCAGGATGATATTCAATATAAAAGTTTTTTATTGTTTTTAATTCAGGGTTTTTCTCAAAAATCTCATGCTCAGCCCCCTCGCAATCCATCTTTACAAGATCCACCTCCTCAAATCTGGCTATCAAATCAGCAAACCCAACCACCCTTACTTTTTGGCTTTCTCCATCTCCAATCAATGAATGATTGTGTGAATCTTCACTTAAAAACAATTCTCGCTCTCCCTTCTCTCCACCAACAGCAACATTTTTCGCAATCACTGATCGCACCTTATTTAACTTTAAATTCCCCTTCAACATTCCAAAATTTCGCACCTCCGGTTCATACGCAAAAATCTTCTCAACACCAAAAGCTGAAGCATAAAGAGAAAAACAACCAATGTGCGCTCCTATATCAATCACAACTTTCGCATCTTTCAGCACCTCGTCCACCACTCGATATTCCCGATCCCGAAAAACCTCATCAAAAACAGACTCATCCGCCTCGGTTTCAAGCTCCACCTTTACCACATTTCCATTAATTTTTGCCTCACGAATCATAATCTGGACTTTAATAGGGATATATTATAACCTTACATGAGAATTATCCCTCATTCAACGCCGCATGAAGCTTGCCCGCTTACTACTCGTTTTTGCACTTTTGACTAGTCAAACTGCTTTCGCAAAAACATTTTCAGATGTGGACAGCGACAACCCCTACTTTATTCCAGCCAGTTATCTTTCAGAAGAAGGAATTATTGGTGGATATCCGGATGGGAGTTTTCAGCCATTTAAAGACATAAATCGAGCAGAACTCTTAAAAATCCTCATGGAGGGAAGCTCTCTTGAACTTACAACCCCAACAACTAACTGTTTCAAAGACGTCGGTTATCTTGAATGGTATGCACCTTACGTGTGCACAGCAAAAGAGATGAAATTTGTAAGTGGATATGACGACGGAAGATTTCGACCGGAACAAACAATCAACAAAGTAGAGGCAATAAAAATGGTAGGAGGAATATATGGATGGGACCTAACAGAAAATCAGGAGGCAGAATTATTCTCAGATACAGAACCAGATGCATGGTATGCACCATATCTAAAATACGCAAAAACCCTAAACTTCCTTCCTGAAACCGGTGGAACCTACAACCCCGCAAACTCAATAACCCGCGGATCAATCTCTCAAACTCTCTACCGGCTACTTGCAACAAAAGAACTTGAAGAAGAATCATTCTCACCTTCAATTACAGAACAAATCAAAAAAACACTCCAGCTTGAAGAGCCAATGGAAGAGCCACCTATAGGTGAAGAAGAACAAACATACTCCTTCTCTGGACTCATTACAGATGCCACCACAGGATTCGCAGTAGAAACAGCTTCAGTGACTCTCTACGATTTAGAGGACAACTACATAACCAGCACAACCTCAAACACAGAAGGCGAATTTTCTCTCGAAACAACTTCTATTCCAACAAACGGACACCTAACATTTTCAAAAAATTCATACTTCACGCTCACAACGACAAAGCTCAAAACAGATAAAGACTACCATGTTTCTCTAAGTACAAATTTCACAAACATTACCCCCGAAGGACTTCGAATTGTACTTTCATGGGGAAATTACGATACTGACTTTGATGCACATCTAATTAAACCAAACGGGGAGGAAATATTCTTTATGACTCGTCTCGACTCAAACATAAAAACAATCCTAGACCTCGACGCAACCACCGCTAACGGAACAGAAACAATCACAATCCGTGAGCTCGATATTCCTGAAACAGAAGAGGGAAAAGCCGAAATTGAAAATCCAATCTATGAATTTTTCGTACACAACTACTCCAACACCGAGACCTTTGCCTCAGCACAAACTCACGTTGAAGTTTACGACAAAAATGGCCTAGCAAAATCATACTACCCAAGCTCAAATGAAGGAGAAATCTGGAGAATTTTTACACTTTCAACTACAGGTGAAATCCACGACATAAATACAATTGGAACATGTGACATTGTTGAAAAAGAAACCTCAGTTTGCAGTTAATCTCTCCATTTTATTGAACACCCTATCGAAGGATTTTGCTCCTCGGATGGCTTTTCTCCATGCAAAACAGCCTCAATTGCACCTGCCAATTCTTCCTCCTCAATCCTCCCATGATAAACAAGCTCACGTTTTTCATCATAAACATAAATATCCGGCGTACACTGAGCATTATAAGCCCGCGCAACCTCCTGCGTATCATCCTGCAAATATGGAAAATTCATCTTATATCTTTCACTATATTCCTGCATCTTTTCAAAAGTCTCCTCGTCGTAATCAGGATTCAAATTTGGATTAATTCCAACCAACTGAACCTCTTCCCCAAACCTCTCCTGCAACTTCACAAATCTATCCCAAATCGCCTGCACATAAGGACAATGATTACACATAAAAATCACACAAAGCACCTTCGCCCCCGCAAAATCACTCAAACTATATTGCTTCCCATCAACCCCCTTCAGCGAAAACTCCGGCGCCGCAGACCCAAAAGGAACTGAAACAGATTCAAGTAAAACCATAAAACATTGTTAATATGGCCAGATACTACTTGATGACAATTTCATTATCAACCTCCGTTCCAAAAACCCTACTCCAAAAATCACGAAGATCAGAACGTTGATCCTGAGTCATATTAAAAGGAATTGAGTGATGATGATAATCCCCCTCAATATAGTCACTATCCTTTACCTCAGCAATACCAACAACATGCTTAAACCAATTATCTTGGATAGAAGCTGGAATCAAACGATCTCCCATCCCAATAAATTGAAAATATTCCTTCCCTCTAAACAACTCCCTAACATCAAATATTCGTCTCTTATTAAAAGCTAATCCCAAGAACCGCGTTGCAGAATCATCCGCACCACGACGCCAATGCATATGATCTAATTGCGTCTCCTTCCCGCCAAACATCATTCTATTATGATGATAAGCAGAAACATCCAAGCCCCCTTTCTTACTCAACCAAGCTTGAGATAAAGACTTTCGAATAAAAGGAAAAATTCTCGCCACAAAACTCGGATGCAAAAAGGCCCTAGGCTTATCACTCACAGGCATAAGATGAATAACCTTGCTTACCTGTGCATGCGTTTCCAATCGCATAGCGGCAATATGTTCTATCTCCTTCATCGCCTCCATAAAAGCCATAGTATTGAAAGATCCCATTGAGTGACCAATAGGACAAATCTCTCCTTCCCCATCCAAAAATCCACGCTCCCACAGATAATAAGTAAGCAGTCTTACATCATTAAGCTCATCCTGAAGTCCAATTTTCGCAACTCCATCAAGATTCTCAGAATATTCCTTAGTAGCCCTTCCACATGGATTCATCCCGATCACCAAAGGATTTTTGTATCCTTTTTGCTGCAACTTCCTCAACAAATCCTCCAAAAAATGATTATCACCCTGAGCAGAAGTTTCACCAAATCCACCAAAAACAGGAAGAATCATGTCATGCTCCTGATCAATATTAGGTGAAACATAGGTAAAAGCCCTAGTTTCGATAGGCATAACAGGCAAAACCGCCCTCGCATAAGTCTTCGCACCCTCCTCATCAAAACAATCAGGAGTAACATCAACAATCTCCGTCCTGCTCTCATATTGCACTCCATCTACAAAACACAGACCATCAGCCCCCTCTGGCTGAAAAGCCCGCATTTCATCATCAAAATCCCCCTGTATATCAGCTAAATCAGTCTCATTGTAGTCCCCTCTTTCCATTGTTTTATTGTTACAAGAGAAGAATTATAAAACAAACCGCAAAACAAGTCAATAGCCTTGATTTTTGTTTTTCACAATAGTAAAATCGAGCACTAATAAGACATATGGGAAATATCGACATAAAAGAAGGTGCAATACTACAACTTGAAGATGATCCTCTCGGACTAGGCGCTGAAAAAATTGTTTTTCAGTTAAAAGATCGTAAATCAAGAGTTGCACAAATAGCCCGATTATTTGGGAAAGTATGGCAAACTCAAGGCATAGATTTTATTGAAAGATGTATCAGCTCACTAGAAAAACAAAAAATAAAAACTCCCGACATAGTTATACATAGAAATCCTCGTGTTATAAGTTCAAATCCACTATACAAAAACGTAAGAGTGGCAACTGAAACTGAATACATAGCAAATCTCGAAGAATTAAGGGTTAAATGGAAAGACATGACCGATCCAGAAAAAGGCCCAGTAATAATTCGAGCACTGATTATGTACATGGAAGGAGGATATAAAGCACAAGAAGAAGACCAATTAGGCGTAGATCCATACGGAGGAGAAATATTTATGGATCTTTTAAAGGGAGCCTTCCAGACATTTATAAAATCAATATCCGAAGATATGCCCTCTATGCTAAGAGGAGCAATACAATCAAATATTAGAGGAGTAGAAGGCCAAGCACGCAATATATTATGGAGAGAAAACGAAGAAGGAGAATACGAACTAGACCAAATCGACATCGGAATGCATGATTTTTCAGATACAGGAAAATTCAAAGTGATAACAAAAATGATGAATGACTGGATGCTGTGTAGCTTCAGAGAAATTATCATTGCTGCAAACAAAAAACTACCGGAAAATGTGCGAATTCCGGAAGAAGAAGTTGAAGCAATCCCCGTTCATGCACACCCCATTTACATCAAAATCTCTCACGCCTTTATGGAATATATGATCCCACTTTTCGATGCCTACGAAAAAGGAAGCGCATTCCAACCAAAACACACTCTCCGAGAAAGGTTTGCTCAGAGAGTGCGTAATTTAATTCCAGATTTCACCTCCTAGAAATCAGACCAAAGTAGCTGATTTGTAACTTCGTGATGGTAGATAACCTCCTCAGCTTTTACTCGTGTTCCAAGTTCTCGAGGACATCTGTCTGCAGCGATTTCCTTTAGATGTGCATATTTCTCATGATCCTCCTTCCCCAACATATCCTTCATGAATTTACTTTCTCGGTATAAACAAATCGCACTGTAAATATCACCAGGAAGCTTATCAACTTCCTTCTTTGTAACCTTCTTTTTCATTTTCGCATAATCAGCACTTGAAGCATTAATTCCTTCAAGTCCCGCCTTCAAAATTCCATACAAACATAGATAAGGATTCACATCTGGGGCAACAGTTCGTACCTCAATTCGCGCACTCTTCTCGTTTCCGATAGGGATTCTCACCATCGCTCCACGATCAACAGACGAAACCTTTATCTCATTTGGCGCCTCATATTTTGGATCAAGCCTTCTATAAGCATTCACACTTGGATTCATAAGAAGACAAAGATCATTTGCACGATTCAAAATTCCAGTCACAAATTTATCCGAAACCTCCGACATACTATTTTTTGCCTTTCCATCAAAGAAAATATTCTTTCCATCCTTAGACATAGATATATTCGTATGCATACCGCTTCCATTTATGTCCTGTAGCGGTTTTGGAAGGAAAGATGCAGTTAGTCCCATTTCTGATGCAACCTGCCGCGCTAGGAGCTTATAAAGAAGAATCTGATCAGAAGCATCCAAGGCAAGACTATACTGATAATTCAATTCAAACTGTGCAGGAGCAACCTCAGGGTGATCTTTTTCATTCAAGAAACCAAGCGCACGTTGTACCTCTGCGAATTTATCAATAAACTTGCGAAGAACATCCTGTGGAAGAGAACTAAAATATCCACTCATTGTCGCCAATTCAAAACCAACTCTCTCATCAAAAGACTGCTCAGCCTTCCTTCCATTAAACAAAAACCCTTCAACCTCCGGAGCAACATTGATAGAAATCCCCTCTTTTTTCCTCAGCTCCTCGGAAAGTTCATGAAGACGAGATCTATAATCAGTAGGATAAAAAGACCCATCCTTATCACAAACATTCGCAAAAACAAGAACCTTCCCCGGCCCAAAAAGGTCAGCAGGAAGCCATCTAAAACTGGTCCAGTCAATTTTCATTCTTAAATCAGATTCCTTCTGTGCAGTAAACCCACGAATTGAAGAACCATCAAAGGTTAGATTATCCGCACTCCCAAGAATATGTTTCTTGTCATAATCCAACGCATGAAGCCGCCCCTCAAGATCAGAAAAACACACTGTCATAGCCTTTATCCCAATCTCCTCCTCCAAGTACTTCATAAACTTATCCTTCATCTGATCACTTGTAACCCCTTTCATTCTCTCCATCTTTACCTCCACATTCCTCTCCTCAAGCTCTACATAAGAAAGATCAAGAAGATGAGATTGTCGATTTACCGATGTAACGTTGTCTGTCATAGTAAAAAGTTATTAATATAATGTCTTTCAATTACTCCTCCTCAAACCGCAAATCAACCCCTTTTTCAAGCCATTTTTCAACTGTCGATATTTTCATAATACAAGGAATCCCACCACCTTTACACATAATAAACCGTCGTGAAACATTAACTGTCGGAATTTTCTACAACACATTCCAGCCTTGCAAATTCATGAAAATATTTTCTTCTAAAAGATAAAAGTTAAAGAAGCCGCTCCTCCGATAACCATCAATACAAATACCGCCATGATTCGAAGAGCAACCTTCCTGTTTCCAAAAGCAAGAAAAATTCCACCCTTCACTAGAGTATTTGTTATCGCTGCAATCGTAATCGCAATCACCGCAGACATATCAGAAAGGCCATTCTTTGCTAAATTAGCCACAGAAACTGTTATTGCATCAACATCCAGAACTCCAGAAACCACACTCGTAATATAGACCCCCTTGTCTCCATAAAACTCTCCAGCATACTTAGTCAAAAACAGAATCACAGCAAAGAAGGCACCAAACTTAAGCGCAGGGCCAAGGCTAAAAGGGCTCTTCACGTCCAGCGCCTCAGCGGTAGCCTTTGCCGGAAGTTTTTCCTTCTTGAACCAGAAAAACAAGGCACCAACAATACCAATTGCTCCCATAGTAACCATCGGAATAGCAAGAAGGCCAAGCAATTCTTTATTCAAAACTGCCACCTCCACCAAAATCCTAAAAAACATCGCAGTACTAGCAACAATAATCGCAACAACATAAGGATTCACAATACTTTTACTCTTTTTGCTCTGAGCAGAAAAGCTTAAAGCAAGGGCAGTACTCGAAATCAATCCCGCCAAAAACCCAGTCATTCCAATCCCCTTTTTCGGTCCCATAAATTTAATCAAAATATAACTTCCAAACGAAATTCCTGAGACAAAAACCACCATTAACCAGACAATATAAGGATTAAAAAATTCAAAGGGCCCAAAATAAGCATTTGGCAGAAGAGGAAGAACCACAAACGCCACAACAATAAACTCAAGAGTTGAAATCAATTCTTCATTCCTAAGATGTTTTGCCCATGCATGCAACGCCACCTTAAAATGCAAAACAGCCGAAATCGCAAGCGCAAGCACAGTAGCCAAAACAAATTCCCCCATTGCAGAATAAATTCCAATTACAAAAACCAAAATAGCGGCAATCTCGGAAGTAGCCCCCACCTGGCCCGTTTTCTTAACAATGGCCCAATAAGAAACAACAACAAGCGCCAAAAACCCTGCGGTCAAAATACCACTAAGAACAACCGAAAACGTCATCAACATGGAAGACAAGGCACCCAGAATACCAATAAGGGCAAAAGTCCTTATTCCTCCAAAACTATTTTCCTTGTGCAGTTGATACTTCTTTTCCCGCTCAAGACCTACAAGAGTAGCAAGGACAAACGCAACACCAAGCTGTTGAAAAATTGCAAAATCCATAATGAATGAGGTTAACTTACAACAAATATATCAAACTTGCGCGCACCAGACAATTATTCTACTATAAAAGTAATCCTCTAACCCCTTTCCTATGTTCACACCACAACTTCTCCTCCTCGGACTTGCGGTATTCCTTTTGGTGATTGCCCTACCAACACTGGTCAGCCCAAAAGCATTTATCAAAGCGATGAAAAGCTTCACCGGAGACAAAAACAACGTGCGTATGGCCGGTTTCTTCTCCATGATTATTGGTCTTTTCTTCCTAGCTATACAATGGCAATTTTCAAAAGACTGGATGGTTCTTATTCCAATCCTAGGTTGGCTTAGTGTTTTGAAAGGAATTTTCTTCGTCTGGTACCCAGGGCTACCAAAAGAAATGATGAAAACATTCAAACTAGATAAAGAACACACAGCCGCTCTATATGCGATCCTAATGATCGTTATGGCAGCAGGACTCATCTATGTTGCAACAGAAATCCTTGTAATGGGAGAAGTCGTAGCAGGTTAATTACTTAACCTTCTTATCAAGAGTCTTAAGAGCTTTCATTGAAAGCTTCATTCTCTTTAGTCTCCCGGTTTTTGGATCCACAACTTTCTTGGTAACCAAGTTTGGAAGGAATCTTCGCTTATTAGCGTTCATCGCGTGACTTCGAGTATTTCCTGCTGAAGGTCTTTTTCCTGTGATTTCGCAAACTCTAGACATATCTAAGATTAAAAGCAGAGCCATTCTACCAATAAATCATCAAATGGCAATACATTTTATCGACTAGAGGCAAACATTCTCACTGGGATCGTTGCAATAAGCGTTTCGACCCAGCCATCAAGGGTTAAAAGAATCAGCATTCCCTCATTAGATCGCATGAGGAACATGTCACCGATGGAAAAGTTCACCATCGCGAAAATTGCATAGAGAGAAAAATAGAAAACCGCATGAAGGGTATTTCTGTTACCACCCTTATCACTTTCAATTTCCCTGTATCCCAAAGTAAAAAGAATCATCAAGATCATTCCAACAAAAAAATTCTTTCCAAAAACAATATAAGCGCCAAGGCCACCCATAAAATCAGGATAGAAATCAAAGACATAAAAAACTATGTAATTATACAAAATTGAAATTGCAGCGACCATCAACGCACCAAGAAATATATTTTTTAGCTTCATAGACAAATCCTATCACACTAGACACAAAAGCCTATACATATTATATTCATATCATATGGCAAATAAATCCAAGCACAGAATAGAAACAGATGCACTTGGGGATGTTAAAATTCCCATAGATAGCTATTACGGATCCACAACCGCACGAGCTTTAAAGAACTTTCAAATTAGCGACGTAAAAGCACACAAAGCCTTTCGACAAGCCCTTGGGATAGTAAAACTGTCAGCAGCAAAAACCAATTATTCACTAGGATTGATTCCACGCGACTATAAAGATGCGCTATTACAAGCCTGCAAGGAATTTATGGATGGAAATTTCGACGATGAGTTTACTCTCGATGCTTTTCAAGCAGGAGCAGGAACTTCATACAACATGAACGCAAACGAAGTTATTGCGAACCGAGCAAACGAGATCTTGAAAGGGAAAAAAGGAGAATACGAGTTTATTCACCCAAACAATCACGTAAACCTAGCCCAATCCACAAATGACGTAATCCCAACAGCTACAGGAATAGCGGTTTTACTCATGTTACCTGACCTTCTTAAGGAAATTTCACTACTCGAGGAGGCATTTGAAAAGAAGGCAAAAGAGAATAAAGATGTCATAAAAGTTGGACGAACTCACCTTCAAGATGCAGTTCCAATCACAGTGGGGCAAGAACTAGATTCATTTAAAGAGGCAATTAGAAATTCTCGCGAATTCATAGAGACAACATCAAAAATCCTTACCTCCCTAAATATTGGAGGAACCGCACTGGGAACAGGAATAAACACCGATCCACAATACAGACAATTGATGGTGCTAAACCTCTCAAAACTTACAGGAATACGATTCAAATCATGCCGGAATCTAACAGAGGGAACCAACAATATGGCTGCACTCATGAATTTTTCAGCAACATTAAGATCACTTGCAACCGACTACCTCAACATCACTAAAAACTTAAAATTCCTTTCCAGTGGACCAATTGGAGGGCTTGCAGAATACACGCTCCCAGCCGTTCAACCCGGATCCTCAATCATGCCGGGAAAAATCAACCCTTCAATTCCAGAAACAATTGAAATGATAAGCTTTCAGGTATGTGGAAATGATCGAACAATCGAACTTGGCGCACAAAGAAGCACACTAGAGCTAAACGTAATGTGCCCAGTAATCATGTACAACCTCCTTGAATCAATGCAAATTCTTACCTCAGGAACTCGAACATTCAGAACACTTTGCATAAAAGGGCTTAAAGTAAACAAAAAACGAATCAATTTCTGGCTAGAAAACAGCTTAATCAACGCAACCGCACTTGTTCCATACATTGGATATAACGAAACCTCCGAAGTAGTAAAAGCCGCACTTAAAAAGGGAATTACAATTAGAGAAGAGGTTCTGGAAAGAGACATCCTATCAAAAAAAGCCGTAGACGAAATACTTTCGGCAAATCAGACCACCAAGCCTTCAAGGGTTATCAAAAAATACGTTAAAAAAGGATAATTCCTTCCACCAACTGATCAAACTCCCCCTTGTATTCGTTATATACGAAACTCGGGATTTTCATTGAGGCTTCAACAAAATCACCTCCACTCATCAAAAAATAATGCCTCACAGCATTCTCCCCCATCCCTTCATTCACATAAATCCCTCTCGCATCAAACTCCGTCTGAAATCCGGAATACCTATCCGCAACCATCTCGGCAATGCCATCATAATTAAGAACATTCTCAACTCCCGACACAACAATCTCAACCCTATAGGGAAAATCCTGCATTTCATCATCCTTCTCCTTCTGAATCACCACATGTTTGGTCAAAACAATCCCATTCCCACTCGGCAACTCTTCAAAACCATACCCCTCAATCTTCTTTACACTAAAGTCAAAAACCTCGTTTGTGTACACAGAATCATCGACAACCTCAACCTGATCAAGAGCCTCTAAACCTTCAGATTCACCATCAACAACCGCCTCTTGCGCAGGCATACATCCCGCAAGGACTAGGGCTAAAACAATCAAAGATAGCTTTTTCATCAATCGAATTTAAACGGATTAAAGTCTGTAGAGGTATCATACTCATCAACGCCCTCTCTACTCTTAACATATTCTACCACAACGTAGGTAACCGGCGTAAACAAGACCTCAATTCCAACCTTCAACACATAATTTGCAATAATGATACTAATCAAAAGCTCATTTGGAAGCACCCCATAAAAGGCAACCAAAACAAAAATCATTGTATCAACACCCTGTCCCACAATTGTAGAACCAATAGTTCGCATCCACAGATGCTTTCCCTTAGTCCAAATCTTGATTTTCGCAAGAAGATAAGAATTTGAAAACTCTCCAAGAAAATAAGCAATAATACTTCCCATCACAATACGTGGAGTCCATCCAAGAACAAGAGCAAATGCCTCACCATTAGAGAAAGGCCCTGCAGCAGCAGGAAGCGCAATAATCGACATAAAAGTAAGCGCCATTAGGATGTTCATAGAAAGGCCCATCCAAATAATTTTTCTGGTACGTTTGTATCCATAAACCTCAGTCAAAATATCCCCAAAGATATAACTAAGAGGAAATAAAAGTGTTCCACCATCAAACTCAAAAGGCCCCATAGCCACAATTTTACTCGAAGCCACGTTAGAGATCAGGAGAACTGAGACGAAAATCACCGCAATAGGGGTGATCAAACGAAGTTGTTTCATTTGTATTTAGGTTAAGTTTAGTTGTGAACGTGTGGAAACTTAACAAAGCACACGAACAAAAAGAACCTACACCACCATCAGAAATTTGACAAACAGATTCAAAATCAGTAGATTTATCCGGCAAATATAAATCACTGAACAATGTCAAATAAACACGCAAGCAAACAACACTGTCTAGTTGGAAACATCCGACCAAAAAGCAAGCTTAGGAAGAGAAAAAACAAGGAGAACGCTCGAATAAGAAGAGAAGAGCTACAAGCTACAAAAGCTGTGAAAACAGCTAAACCTAAGACAGAAAAAGCTACTAAAGAGTAGAAATTACTTTAGAAACAAGAAAATGAGACCCGGTTACAATGAGAACCTGGTCTTTTTTTAGTTCATTTTTTAATGAAACAAATGCATTCACTGGGTCATCATTAATCTCACCATTCACAATCTTGCACATTTCGTGCGGATCCTCACTTCTCACATCATGTGAAACTGTATAAACAATTTTGTCCGCAACTGCTTCAATCTGTCTCAAAATAGAAGAAATGTTTTTCCCCTTCATAAGAGAAACAAGAAAAACAAACTTTTTTTCAGGAAACTTCTTTTTTAATGATTGAATTAAATTCTCCATACTTCTCTCCGTATGTGCCATATCCAAAACAACACTTTTCCCATCAATAACACGAACATCAAACCTTCCCGGAAGTCCAGAATTCACAAACGCCCTCTCAAAAACACTCATTTCCACCTTTCCAAGCAAAGCCTCAAGCGCATAATAAGCAGTATCACCATTCCTAGCCTGCACCACACTATCCGCCTCAAGCCCCAACCCCTCCTTCTCCTGCACAAAAACGGCATCTTTCCCTCCCTCTATCAACCGCTCCTTCAACAACCCCAAAACCTCATCGTTTTGCCATCCAACCACAACCTTCGTCCCACCCTTCACAATCCCCATCTTCTCCCCCACTATCTCCTCAAAACTCTCTCCCAAAATCTCCGTATGCTCCTTTTCAATAGTATTCACCACCGCGACCTCCGAATCCACGATATTTGTCGCATCCAGTCGCCCCCCAAGCCCAACCTCAAGCACTGCAAAATCCGCTCCCCTATCCACAAAATACTTCAAAACCAAAACTGTCAGTAATTCAAAATAGGTCAATTCACACTTCTCCTCCACAACCCCCTTCAACTCCTCCACCATCCCCACAAACCCCTCCCTCGAAATTTCCTCTCCATTCACCCAAAAACACTCAGTTATGTTTTGCATGTAGGGCGAGGTGAACATTCCCACACTTTTTCCGGAGTCATACAAATACTGTGCCACAATTTTACTTACCGAGCCCTTACCCTTCGACCCACCGACATGAACAATCCGCAGCCCTCCCAATTCAACCCCATAATCCTTCACAAAATTCCTAACCCTATCCAAATCAAACCCCTTCCCCTCATTCTTCATATTCACCAAATCCTCATACGACACAAACGACTTTAAATATTCAACTGCCTCTTCAAAATTCATAAACTCTGGTATAAGGTACAAAGCAGACCAATACTAGTGAAAAATGTTCAATAAAAAAAGGAAAATTAGTAAATTCAAGTACGCTTATGGGAAAAGCCCGACACCGGGTCCTCATAAATTTCGTGGAAACAACGCCTTGCGGCCAGCAAAACGACCTAATCCACGCATTGCCAGATACAAACGAATTTTCATATTCCTTACAATAGTCACCGCAACAATTTATTTCGGCCAACTAGCCTTCTTTTCAGGCTATTTTTCAATAAAAGCAATCGTCTCTAAAACAGACGCCGAAGAAATAACCCCAATATCAGACGAAATCTCTACCCTCCTCAAATCCTCCATCGGCGAAAACCTACTCTTCATCGACAAAGATGAAATAATGACCAAGATTTACGAAAATTTCCAAGCAATTGAAGAATTAGACATCAGTAAAAAACTACCCTCAACCCTCGTAATTGAATATAAAGAATATCCACTTGCCGCAAACATAATCAACGAATCCTCAACTGTCCGCAAAAGCTTCATTGTAAACTCCATTGGCTACTCAATGAAAGAAAACGCTGAAAGCTCATCCCTCCCATACATTCGAATCCGATCCGAAGAGCCAATAAACTCCGACATGGTAGTGATTGATCCATCAAAACTCGACTACATCCTTGATACAAAAGCCTATTTCGAAGACAAATTCGGACTCAGAGTAGTTGAGGTCGAATATAAAAAAACCGCTCGCGAAATCCATCTAATCACCGAAAAGAACTTCGCCATATGGATCGACATTCAAGTTTCCTATGAAGATCAGCTTAAAAAGCTCAAAAAAACGCTCGTAAAACTGGATATTTACAATGAACCGCTCGAATATATTGATCTTAGAATTGCAGGAGGCCATGGAGATAAGATAATATACAAACGAAGGTAACCACTTTCACATGATTTACGCACTAGTAGGCATCCTCATAGGAATAATCATAGGACTGAATTTCACATACACAATCCCCGTCGAGCTCATCAAATACACCGCAGTAATAATAATCGGAATCCTAGACTCCCTTTTTGGAGCGATAAAGGCAGAACTACGCGAGAAAAAATACAACCCAACAATCTTCACAACCGGCCTACTCTTCAACATTTTAATGGCCCTCGGAATCACCCTTCTTGGCGAAAACCTCGGCCTAGACCTATATCTCGCAGTTACATTCGTATTCACCTACAGAATCTTCACAAACCTTGCAAAAATACGCCGAGAAATCATCGAAAAGCTTCAACACAGAAGAAGATGGTAGCAAGCTTTCAGAATTGCCATTTAAGGGCAAATTTGATATAATTCACATGCAAAAATCAATTAAAACAAAAAATAAATGTCACAAGCTTCCAAACTCGCATTAATTAAAGAAATGATGGATTCAGCAGAATCCAATTTAAGATCTGCTAAGTTACTAGTATCCGAGCTTTTAGGCCCTGGAGGAAAAAACGTATATTCCAAAATGGCAGAACAAATCGAGTCTCACCACGATGATGGTGACGACAAAATTGTTGAAGGAATTTTCAACGGCCAAACCATGTGTGATAAAGAAGGAAAGGAATATCCGGTTCCAGCAAACTACGCAAGTAAATCAAAACTCATCCCAGGTGATGTATTAAAACTCACAATCAAAGAGGATGGAACATTCTTATACAAACAAATTGGACCAATCGAAAGAAAAAGAATCATTGGAACTCTTACATACGAAGATGGTCAATACAAAGTAATCGCAGAAGGAAAGGCATACAACGTGCTACTTGCCTCTGTAACATACTTCAAGGCTGACATTGGAAACAAAGTCACCCTTATCGTCCCAGAACTAGAAGATAGCGAATGGGGCGCAATCGAAAACGCACTTCCCAACACTGAAGGCCTAGAAGAGGAAGAATTTTAATTTACTACCACTACAAAATGACCGACGAAAACCAACCTAAACATATAGTTGATCCCCCACTGGGTACGGCTAATTCGACAGCTCCAGAATCTACAGTTCCAGTACAAAATACTGTGGCTAGCCCACAAACAAGTGCACCAGTTGACACTCCCGTAGAATCTGCTCAAACGCAAGAACATGCTCCAGCCTTGAGCCCGGAACCCTCAACAGTAAGCCAAACCCCCGAAACAGCGCAACCAGCGACCACAGAGCCTACAGCTCCTACCCCTATGGTTCCAACACCAACAGAAACAACCCCCTCAACACCATCAATCCCATCATTCCTTGCAAAATTCACAAACAAACAAATTACATACGCTGCTCTTGGAGTAGCTGGAGTCCTACTTCTTTTTGTAATTATTAGCTCATTTTCAGGATCCGATGCCCCTGCTGAGGAACTCGCAGAAATCACAGACGAACAATTCACTCTCTCTAGTACATCTTCATCAGAAACAACCACAGACGATGCACTTGCAGACGACCTCCTTGAAGACACAGATCTTGAAGATGCAATCATTGAAGAACTAACTACCCCTGAAAAAACTGAAGCACTTCAAGAACTTGAAGACAACATCAGTGTAATAAAAGACGCATACACAGGCGAAGATTCAACTCCAGATATCTATGAAGAGCCAGTAATTGAAGACATTACCGAAGAAGAGCTTACAACCATGAAAGAAGACACTGTAGCGGACGAGGAACCTACTGACGAATCGCCATCCGAGGAGCCTACCGACGAAACTCCTGCAAAAGTCCTTCGATAGGAACATTTCAAACCCCCATTTTCCACCCCGGAAACTCCCTCCTTCCTCTTGTTCAACAAGCCAAAAAATGGTATAATTTACTGATCAAAATAAATACAAAAAATGTACAAATTAGCCAAGGTATTCAGAACCGCAGTACAGTATCACGCTTCAGACGTGTACATATCAACAGGCGAAAAACCGATGCTTAGAATCAACGGAGATTTGATAAAAATCGAAGAACATCCAATTCTTACTAAAAAAATGGCAGAAGAATACCTTCTGGAGATAATGAACGATGAGCAAAAAAAGAGCTTCGAGAAGACATTAGACCTAGATTTTTCAATCGATATCGAAACAATCTCACGTTTCAGGGTAAACATGTTTGTTCAAAGAAAAGGAATCTCTGCAGTATTCAGGATCATCCCGGAAACCGTAAAAACAATGGACGAACTCGGCCTTCCTTCACAACTAAAGAAAGCCACAACATTCGCCAATGGACTTGTAATTGTAACCGGGCCTACAGGCTCTGGTAAAACAACCACACTTGCGTCCATGATCAACGAAATCAACAGAAATCAGAAAAAACACATCGTAACAGTTGAAGATCCTATCGAGTACGTTCACAAAAATAACCAATCACTTATACAACAAAGAGAAGTTGGAACTCACACACACAGTTTCCAAAGTGCGCTAAAAAGTGCCCTGCGTGAGAGCCCGGACGTCATTCTTCTTGGAGAAATGCGAGACATAGAAACAATGCACCAGGCAATAACCGCTGCTGAAACAGGACACTTGGTATTTGCAACACTCCACACCCGTGGATGTGCAAACTCTATAAACCGTATCATCGACGCCTTTCCATCAGAACAGCAAAACCAGATCCGCGCACAGCTCTCCGAGAGTTTGAAAGCCGTTTTCTGGCAGAATCTAATCAAAACAAAAGATGAAAAAGGCCGAATCGGTGGCTTTGAGATAATGTTCGTCAACAATGCAATCGGAAACATGGTTCGAAAAGGAACAACTCATCAGATAAATTCAGTCATTGAAACCTCCACAAAAGAGGGAATGCAGACCATGAAAAAATCTGTAACAGACCTATTCCAAGCCGGACTAATCACAGAAGAAGCGGCTTACCAACATATCCCTAAAGAATTCGAAGAATAATGAAAAAACTACTACTCTTTATCATTTTGGCACTTGCACTAAACCTCTGCGCACTAACCTTCGCAGGAGTTATGGACAATACCCACACAAGCATTCTTAGCTCACAGACCGCTTTTGCCGAAACAAAAACATTAAAAGAAACAACATTCAATGTAAATAATATTCTCAGCACTGGTAATGACGATCAAGAATACTTCAATTCAGGGATAAACCCAGGAGAAACAGAGTCAACCGACAACCCTATCGTGAAATTCATCCTTCGACTCCTAAACTTTGCGACTAGAATCATAGGATCAATCGCAGTAATCATACTTATAGTCGCAGGCTTCATGTTTATGGTCGCATCCGGAAACCAACAAAGAATCGACAACGCCAAAGAAGTCGTCCAATACGCCATAATCGGCCTCCTAATAACATTCCTCTCCTACATAATCGTAATCTTCGTCCAAGGAATCTTCACCGAAGGCGAAATTGGTGAGGATTACGGCGGTAGCGGTGGCGGTAGCGAAACATCAGCACCACCAGCACCAGCAGCAACAAATGAAACAGACCTTACAGACCTTTATTCCGAGGTTGGAGGAGATACACCAGCAGGAACAGATGGAACCTTCACTAATGATTCAACAAATAACTGGGGGCTTTAACATTTACCATGAAAAAATACATCGCAAAATTAGTACTTTTCACAGTTGTCAGCCTGACAATACTTACTTTGAACCAAGCAATAACTCATGCGGAAGGAGTTTGGGGCCTAGCTGATATGCTCAACGGAGACAAATGTATAAAAGATAAAACCACAGAGGGGAAACCTGGCGGTCCAGACGCAGGGTACATTATAACAATAATCGAAGAGCCAATTTCACTAAAAAATGACAACTCAAGCGACACATATAAACTTCGCGTATGCTACAGAAACTTTGTTTCCTTTGTAGACAGCTCAGAAAGGCTACAATCAAAGTCCGCACTACTAGAACAATGCGCAACCGCTGCACAAGCTAAAGTTGATGAGATCTTAAAAACTGAAAAAGAAACAAAAGAAAAAGAAAAAAACAAAGCGGAAGAAGATAAAACCCACCTATACAAACCCTTCTTCTCTTGCCAACCTGTCCAAGTTATTCTCAGCAAAGGAGGGACTTCGCTTATTGAAGGATATATTGGGACACTTTACAACTGGGCCGCAGGAATTGTGGGAATTATCGCTGTGACAGTTATTATTCTTAGTGGAATCCAAATTTCTTTAGCAGGTGGAGACACCGAGGCCCTAAATAGCGCAAAAACAAGGATCATTAAGTCCCTTTCCGGAATAGCTGTACTTTTCTTATCAGGACTAATTTTATACACAATCAACCCAACTTTCTTCACAAAATAATGAAAAAACTAATTACCAACATACTGCTTATTATCACTCTAACCACAGCAATCTGTGGACAGATCGTATATGCGGAAAATGATGACACACCAGTTCTCATAGCCGGCTACGAAGACTACGAAGTTAAACCAACAACAATCCCAAGGCCCCAATACCTTCCCGGGCCAACAAAAGCGCAACAAGAGGAAGATGGAAACACAAACGTTACAATCCTTCGTGACAAATTAATCCCTAAAGTAACAGTGGGGCTCATCAGTATAGTTGGTGGAATTGCATTACTTTTTGTAATTATCGGAGGGGTAAGATTCATGATTTCATTCGGAAACGACGAAGACATAAAAAAAGCCAAAGATCAGGTAGTGTATGGCCTAGCGGGATTCATGATTTCGCTTCTATCCTACACAATTGTTAAGATTATCATTAACATCAAATTTAAGTAATAATATGAAAAAATTACTATATACATTTTACGGGATTCTAAACTTCTTCCTTCTTAGCATCACAACCTTTGCCGAACTTTCAGAAGCACAAAAAGCGGCAAAAGCAGCGAAAGACGCGGCTGATGCAGCAGAAAAAACAGCTTTCGAAACAGCCACCACGTTAGTTCCTCAAGGGGTAGACGAACTATTCGCACCAACAAAGAACCTAGCTGCCTTACCTTCTGTCACAACCGACCAGGTAATCACCGTGGTTATCAAGGCAATTCTAGAATGGTCTATTTACTTAACGATCATCGCCATAATCATTGCCGCAATCTACTTTTTGATTTCTAGAGGAGCAGAAGAAGACCTTACAAAAGCAAAATCTATTATCATTTATCTAATTATCGGACTCGCAATAATCGCAGCAGCATACGGAGTTGTATCCGGAATCGCACAATTCGACTTCTTTGCAGCCACAACATAATGAAAAAATGAAAAAAACATTTTTCTTCACAATTGGACTAGCAACTTTCACGGCATTATTTGCAAGTTTTGGTGGAATAGAAGCATTCGCAGCAACAACAATCCACGATTATTTAAGACCAGAAAACTCCCCTTTTGCACTGACCAAGGGGAAATACGCCCAAGAAGGAGGAATCTCCGCAACAATCCTAATTCTTCAAATCCTAGCGGGAACTTTGCTATATTTCGCCGCACCAGTGGCAGTAATAATGATCGCAATGTCGGGATTAAGTATGGTAACAGGAGGCGCAGAAACAGAAAAACTCGAACAATCAAAAAAGAGCCTAACCTGGACAATTCTCGGCCTACTTCTAATCATCCTATCCTACGCCGCAGTAAGATATGTAATTGGATTCATCACATTGGCAGGAACGGTTGTAGACCCAGCCACAGCAGCACCCGCAGCAACAAGCTACTACTACCAAGAACTCACTACTCCTCTAGCCGAGGGAACAGAGCATCTTCTTTCGTAACCTTTGTGCCCTTATTAGAAACACCCCATTCACCAGAGAGCGAAGATTTTGTAATATCCAAACCAATCTGCCCAGCTATTTTCCCTGCCGCATCTGGCAAGATTGGATAGAGCAAAACAGCAATGAATCGAAGAATTTCTACAAGATCATAAAGAACCCCAGCCAGTGCCGGATCCTCTTCTTTCGCCATTGCCCAAGGCTTTTTGTCATCGATATACTTATTTCCAAGGTCCACCAAACTGACCACCGACTCACACGCTTTTTTGATATCATATTTCTCCATGTACTCAGTGTATCCTTCCACAATTTCCGCAATTCGTGCCGCAACTCCCTCACCATCAGTCGGCTCCGGAACGGCTCCTTCCACATATCGCTCCACCATCATCGTCACACGATTCACAAGATTCCCCATGCTATTCGCGAGCTCACTATTAAAGACATCCACAAACCTAGAATGACTAAAATCACCATCATCAGTTGTAGGAATTTCACGCATCAGATACCAACGAACCGCATCAACTCCATATTTTTCAATGTATTCAAGTGGATCAACAACATTCCCCAAAGTCTTACTCATCTTCTGCCCCTCACTTGTCACAAATCCATGGACATAGATCGCTTTCGGCAAATCCACCCCCGCAGACATTAACATTCCAATCCAAATTCCTGCATGAAACCGCAAAATATCCTTCCCGATTATGTGCGCATCGCACGGCCAATATTTCTTAAAATTCTCCCCCTCATTTTCATAATCAATCGCAGTGATGTAATTAGATAAGGCATCGCACCACACATACATCACCTGGCTGTCATCATCCGGCACATCAATCCCCCAAGGAAGAACCTCCTTCGGGCGGGAAAAACTCACATCGTGCAGGCCTTCTCCAATGATATTAAGGATTTCATTCTTTCGACTTTCAGGAAGAACAAGTAGCCGATCCGTCTCAATCGCTTTACGAATTCGATCAGAGTAAGCAGACAGCTTGAAGAAATAATTCTCCTCCTCCAGTGTCTCCGGAGCCTTTTTGTGATGCGGACAATGCCCGTTTTCATCCAAATCCTTCTCCGCTATATAGGATTCACACCCCACACAATAATTTCCACTATATTTGTCTTTATAGATGTCTCCACTTTCGACCATTTTCCGCCAAATCTTCTGCGCTCCAGCCTTGTGTCGCGGCTCGGAAGTTCGGATAAAATCATCATACGATAGAGACATTACATCCTTGAGCGATTCATAAATCTTCGCATTCCCATCAACAAGTTCCTGGGTCGTAATCCCCTTTCCCTTCGCAGTTTCAAAAATCTTCACCCCATGTTCGTCGGTTCCAGTAAGGAAATAAGTATCATCCCCCTTGAGGCGATGATACCGCGCAAGCACATCAGCCTGCACAAATTCAAGCGCATGCCCCACATGTGGTGGCGCATTAACATAGGCAATCGCAGTTGTAAGATAGTATTTACTCATCGGTGGAAATTTACCGAAGGGGCAGGACTGAGTCAATCATTTCGCACCATAGAGCAACACAAGTCCCCCAAAAAAGCCACCATCCTCAACCCTCAAGCAATCGCCAACACCACCAATCAACACCTCAATTCCAACTCACCCCTTCCAACTGCCTGTTTTCTGTATTCACGATACCGATAATCCTCCGCCCTCATTTTTTCCGAGATGCCATTGTGCGCAAATTCATGGTGAGTTTTACATAGTCCCTCCAGCCTCTCATGGCTTCCAGTTGATGCAAATCTATTTTTGTGATGGATAATCTCCGCAGGTCTACAACAACCCTGATGCGCGCACTGACCATTTGTTTTTTGTAGAACTTCTCGTTTTCGTGCGACAGGAACATAGCGACTCCTCGCAAAATCCCCGGGGATTTTCACTGGTTTTTTGGCTTGAAAAAGCGATTTCGGCTGTTTTTCACGAGACGGCTCACACGATTGACCCTCACCTTCCATACCTCCATCCATCTCCACCAACATCCTCCGGAGCGCTTCCTTATTGGTCAAATTTTTCCCAAACTTTTTCTTTAATTTCAGGAACATAAACATCATTTTCTCATCCATTTCCACTTGCCACTTATCTATAACTTTTCCCCGGACTTCCTTGCTATATTCTTGTAACGCTGGCTTGCTCATGTTCTCGACTTTTTCTGCGAGTTCTCGCTCATTCTCTCGAGTCGCAACGCCAACCACTATTGCAACTTTATTTATCCCCTGCGATTCAATGGCTCTCTGCAAATGCGGCATTTCCCTAATTTTTTCATCAATTTTGATAGCTTTACTCACAACCCCAGGGCTTAATCCAGCCAGCCGCGCCGCGTAGTCGAAAATATTCGCATAGCCCTCGCGCTCGTAAACTTTCTCTTTCTGAATCTTCGGCAACAGCGCTAGGAGCTTATACGTAATCTTGTTTCGCTCACGACCGAGTTGGACGAATTGGCGATGAAGATCCCGACAATTCCCGTGTAAGAATGTAGAAGATAAGCCTGATTGGGTTTTCCTAATTGTAGTTTTTGTTGTCATGATATTTAGGGTTAATTCTGTGATTGTTTTATGTTTTTTTCTCATGTCCTTGCTATATCTTCTCTTCGCCTCAATTGTATCAATTCCACCAACACAAACAAGCAAAAAATGGCTAACAAATGCGATTACACAATGTTTTTCGAGGTGATTTTCAAGGGCAAGACAGGAGAAGGAATTATCGCCAAAGCAGGGGTGAGTAAACGCTCACCTCGTCGTTTATTTTATGGATTTTGACTCGTGTGATGTGGAGATTGTGAAAATTTGTGAGAAAGAAAATATGAAAGGATTTTAACTTCTTAAAATTTCAGTCAAGTTAGAATTTTGCTCTTTTCCCCTCACCTCCACAAAAAAATCCCCGGGGATTTTCGCCAATCTTTCCCCACAAGAAAGCCATTTCAGGTGTTTTTCACGAGAATTGTGATCATAAAAAGGTAACTAGAACTGAAGACTGCCCCCCTTTCCTACTCCTCAGGCAAATAAAACCCATCATCACTGCCATAAGTACTGTAGAGAGAAAAATCAAAGACTGGTAAAAATGAACCTCTCTGGATCTTCACATTGATACTTCGCTTGCTGTCACCACTGTATCCATTGGCTGTGATATCAGCAAACTCACGAACGGTCTCGTTGCCGGTGCCAGGATTCGCCGGATCAGCAAAAAGTTCAACTCGGAAGTAAATTTTCGAAAGATCATCAATCTGACTAGAAAACTCCTCATCAAAAACCGAAGGATTCATCATGTTAGTAAGCGTGAGATAGTTTAGGTCGTGCCCATCATCCGGATAATGACCAAGAAAATTCTTAATTGGATAGCATTCAGAAGCCAAGAACTCCTCTTCCCCATTATAATCATAGTGCTCTCGCGCCTCAGTATTACTACATATTCCTGTGATAATCGGTGACTCCATTCCTGTTTGAGGAAGTGTGTAAACTCCCTGCGCAGGAACTAAACCACATAAAATCTCATTAGTATAACGCTCATCCTCATTCTTTTCATCACAACTAACAGTCCCAAACCACGAAGGACACGTTGAATTTGTCATATGTTCGTCCTCGTACCCACCAAACTTAACACTCGAAATCGCCGTAAAATCACTGATAGATTCCGTGATATTATCCTCAATCCCAAACACCTTCCATCGCAAAACATCCCACTGATTGATTGTACTAGCACCATTAGCAAAATTCGCCTTCATCTGCTCATTAAAATGCTCCGCAGGATCAAACGCCACATAAAACTCCACCGTAAAATCTCCCACAGGCACCTCTCCTTCTCCATCCTTCACAACAAACAAAGGGAGAGTGATGCTCTCGTTTAGATCAAGAGAGTCATAATATTCCTTAAGATCCGCCGGCCTAACCATCTTGGTGTCGAAACCTTCTTCAAAACACGGATAGGCATTGCAGGTGTTATCCACGCGATATTCCCCCACAATCTCCTTTTCGGCATTGATCACAAGTGGCTCAAACCTATCGTCATCCGTTTCCCATCCCGGTAAACTATCATTCAACTTATACAAAGAAACCTCAATCCCAGATTCCGCAGCATAGTAGGCCTTTCCGGCATCCACAACAGCCGCAACTGTACGGATTTCACGCAGAACCAACATCGACAGTGCCAACGAAATCGCCATAAGAACACCCATCACAAGCAATGCTGTGAGTAGAGCCGTTCCCTTCTGATTGTGGCGGAGTTTTAGCATGGGTCGGTTTGGTACATTTGATTATATATACGAGAAGAAACCGAGGTTTGTAGCTTAAATTCAAACGGCTCCTTGTTGATTCTTTCTTTGGTAAATGTAGCAGCGATAGTTACAGAGGGATGGAATTGGTACTTATTCTCAAAGACATATTGCGGATCGTAAGGATCCACAACCGGATAGACTGAAACATCGAAATCGCTAACCTTAAGGCCTTCGGAATTTAGCTGAATTACTTCATCAACTACCCCCTCATTTTCCTCCTGCAAAAATAGATTTTCACCATCTAAATACACCTTCGCCTTTGCCCCATCCTTTCGCACCAGATTCACACTCTTCACTCCTCCACTAAACTCAGAAGAATGATAACAACTATGCTCAGAATGCCCATAATCCACCATCCCTGCACGGAATTCCTCCACCATTGTGTCAAAAACTCGGCGGCCCTCACTGTACATTGCACGGTAGTCGTTGGTCTCACGCTGTGCTCGCACGATAGATGTGTAAGACCCCATCAAAACACTAATAAATGTTACGAAAATCCCCATTGCCACGAGCAATTCAACCAGGGTAAATCCTCTTTTTTGTTTTATTAGTTTCATAATGCGCCGCCCTTCCAGTTAGATAATATTTCACTAAGAGTAATAGAATTTTCCTTCGATCCATCCTTCCAAGTGACTGTTGAATCAATAAGTTTGCACTCTTTACACGCATCAGAGTCACTTATTTTTATCACGCGAGTTTTTCCATCTTGTAAAACAGGATCCGAACCGACCTCACTCACTCTCCAAGGTGCATATTTGAGAAGACCATTCACATCTGTTAAATCCTGCACATCAGTTGTAATAGTCTCATTCCGGTCAATCACGTACTTCCCACCATCCTCAAACTTTGCACCCCAAGGCACCCCATCATCTCTCCCCATCCAATCAAAATTGTGGAGCCAGTTGGTGTCACGGATGTTTCGCACAGCCTCGATACCCTCCTGGGCCATATAAAAGGCCTGTAAGTGATTTACATTGCTCGCATTAGAACGAGTTAGACTTATCAGTAGATTCGTCGCAGTGACGATCGCAATCGTCAGAATTGCCATCCCAATCATCACCTCTGTTAATGTAAACCCTTTCTTATTCATAATTTAAAATAATTTCTTTCTGATATTTATCGTCAGGATTGTCTCCATACTGAATTGTGACCTCCAAGTAGTTGTTATCCCCAAGGATTTTTCCCTCTGGTGGAATGAATGTGAGCGCGAACCCCGCACTGTCCACCTTGGTTCCATCTGCCCTTCTCAATTCCAAAAACTTCACCATATCGTCGAAAGCTAGAGGCGTTTCATCACGATCCCCTATGCATCCTTCATAAACCCACTCCCCATTATCCAAAACCTTTTTTCCATTAAACTTTTGCGAAAAACTATACGGCACAAACTCATCATCCTTCTTCTCAAAATAAAGCCCATAACATCTGGCCTCACCATCATCCGGATCAACCATTCCTTCCTCACCTGCAGCCTTTTCCTCCACAGCTTTCAAAATTTCAGCCACTCGCGTACTCCCAAAATCCCCATGAATTGTCTTGTCACGCATTTGATAAACGGTGGAGGTAAGATCGTCAGCAGTAAGGGAAAGAAGGGCCACTTTGCGGTACTCGGTGTAGCCAGCAAGTGCGAGAATACTAAGCATCCCCACAATTGTGATTACAATAAGCATCTCCACTAATGTAAAACCTTTTTGCCTCATATTAATATCCTACAGTGCTAGAAAGATTGAAGATCGGCGCCATGATTGCGAGAGCGAGAAGGGCCACGAAAAGCCCAACGAACAGAATCATAACCGGCTCGAATACGGCCGAAAGCTTCTTGATACTATTATCAACTTCACGCTGATATTGGTCAGCGATCTTTTCAGAAATTTTAGCAATACTCGCAGTCGATTCCCCTACCCTCATCATCTGAGTTACCTCAGGCGGGAAAAGAAATTCGCTATCTGCAAGACTATCAGAGATTTTTTGCCCCTTTCTAACAGAGTTAATAATCTCCTGAACTTTTAGCTTATAGATGCGATTTGGAAGCGCGCCTCCAGTGATTTTCAGGGCCTTGATTACGGGTATTCCCGCCTCTATCAATAGCCCCAACATCCCTATAAACCTAAGAACATAAACCTTACGCATAACTTCTCCAATAATTGGGAGCGTGAGTTTACGATGATCCCATCGCACCGCTCCATAGTCGCTATTCACATATAGTCGGAAAAATCCAAAGAGGATCAGACCAACAATGGCAATCAGCCACCAAAAATCGACGAGAGCAACCTGTATAAACATCAGTGCTCGAGTAGATCCGGGGAGTTTGTCGGTAGTAACTCCTCCCTCCGCAAGCATAGAAAGCAAAGAAGGAAGCACCCACACTAGCATTCCAGTGGCAACAATAATCAGCACCGCCAAAACCGCGATTGGATAAACCGCCGCAGTAATCAGCTTCATGTTGAGATCATAGCGCTTGTCGAGCTGACGAGAGAGTTTGAAAAGGATAGAGTGCAGAGTTCCAGTTTCCTCACCTGCACGAATCACACCAATCTCCGACTCGTCGAAGACATCCTCATAACGACTCATACTGTCCGCCAATTTCGCACCACTTTCACAGTTATAACCCACCGTTGCAAGAACACGCTTAAGCCGTGGATTCCTACCCCTATCTGCCAACGATCGAATCGCAGTAGTAACAGTAATTCCCGAATCAACCATAACCGCAAGCATGTGGAAGAAATAAGACTTTTCCTTAAGCCTTACCTTGGAACGATCTATTAAAAAATCGTTCAATCGAACCATGAAGGATGACTTCGTATTGTCATAAATGCCGTAAACTACTTTTTCTTTCTCATCGACGCGGATTTTTTTGATCTCGCGTAGAACATCACCGCCAGAAGTAGCCCCGTCAACAATATAGTCAGTCGCATCAAGGTCCTGAGAGTTCTCAGAATTTTCATCTTGTTTTGGGTTTATTTGAATATCGTTCATTTTAATTTTTTAAGCTTCTTGGTAATAAGCCTCGATAGATAGAGAGAATGTCGCACGAATCAGATCCAAGACATCAATCTCGCTAACCTGCACACTGATTGAGCTAACTTTGTAGAGCCTTTTAGCCTGCTCTATTTCTTTAAGGAAGCCAATAAGATCCGCATAGTTTCCATCAAAACTAGCATTAACATGTAAGGAAGAAATCCCCTCCTCACTAGTTCCACCTTTCCCAAATCCGATAGATTTAAGCTCGATGTCATGCTCAGAGGTGATGTCCATAATCTCACGAATCACATCATCCTGATTGATTCCTTGAGGAATAGCATCCTTCGCACGCTGCTGTTTGATTTTAGTAGTAAGATCCAGCTCCTTTTCCGCCTTTTGCATCTCGTCGATATCAGCCTGAAGCGTCTCGATCTCGGCAGTTTGCTTAACCACACTTGTCTGCATCACCTCAACCTCAGATGAGAGAGGACGAACAAAGAAGGTATAAGCCACGACCGCAACCATCAATACAATCGCCCCAACAAGTGGCGAAAGCTTGGCATTAGCCTTAACTTCTATTTCATTTTCATTATGCATACTTATATTTGTTATTTATTTATGTAATTAACGAACCACACTTGGCGCTTCAGTCTTTGCATCCGGATTTCGGTACTTCATACTCATCCCGAAAGACAGAACCTCCTGCCCCTCTTCATCTGTCCCTTTTGAGATAGATGGAACAAAGCTGTCCACAAAATAATCACTAGCATCAAACTCCTCTATCACCTCAGCGACATCAAAGTAGGGCTCCTCACTTCCCGGCCGAGTTTTAACATTGATCGAAATACTATCCCCACCCGATCCCGAGTAAGAAAGCACCTCCACCACGTCGCCCCCCGAATCACTCGGAATGGTCTTAATAATGCGCTCAATGATAGTCGACCAATAAATCATATTAGCCTGAAAATTGTTGAGAGCTTTTTTAGAGTTGATAGCCTCGAGAACCTTCTGATTCTCTAGTTTAAGCCTTTCACCCTTAAGATCTTCAACTTGCGCATTAAGCACAGAAATTTCTTTAGTGGTTGCGGATTTTTGCCACATCAAATACCCCGACTGCATCACAGTGAGCACGACGGCAAAAATCCCCACAATCACCAAACCTGATATTCTTTTCATATTATTGATTTTTATTTATTAAATCCTTGTATTTTAGCAGAAATAACGGCTTTGGTAAAGGGAGTAAGTGGTATTGGAGCATGATTTGGAGATATAGCAAAATCACAATAAAAAAAACGAAATTCCCAAAATCGACTCCAATGAACAAAAATCCCCGGGGATTTTCCCCACTTCCGTGGCTTACCACTGCGATTTCACCCTTTTTTCACGAGAATTTTCACATCAACCCAGAACCCCTCGCCGACTTCGTGATCAAAAATACGGATTTTGAGGATTTAGGGGTTGTGGTAAAATTAGGATAAATAACAACAAACTCATGAATCTCATTACAATCAAAACTTTTTCAGATCCTAACGAGGCAAATATTTGCAAGGGGCAACTTGAGTCAGAAGGAATTCCATGTTTTCTCAATAATGAAACAACAATTGGAGCGAATCCCCTCCTTTCAAATGCAGTCGGAGGATATCAATTGCAATGTAAAGAAGAAGACAGCGAAAAAGCACTGAAGATTATTGAGTAGGAGAAATCTTTTCAAACAAATCCCCGGGGATTTTCCCCGCTTCCATAGCTTACCACTGCGATTTCATCGTATTTTCACGAGAATTTTTCACAGCACCCCGAAAACCCCTCACCGACTTCGTGATCAACAATACGAATTTTGAGGATTTGAGAGTTGTGCTAAAATAATATCGCAAATAATAACGCACCACTCCCCCATGCACCTACCCCTAAACCAAGCAAAAAAAGTTGAGAAGGAAGGATGAAACTCTTTGAGGTGAATTTTCCCGCACGTGGTGAGAAAGATGAAATTAAAGTAGAATAATTATAAAGTTCACATGAGCACTAGTTGTCGGAAATTCGAAAGCCAAGTAAACTAAAAGTATGAGAATAATTAAATTTTTAAAATCTTGTTATTGGTCACTTAGGGCATTTTTTGATAACAAAAGTGGGAAATTCAAAAAAAGCATAAACAAATGCAATAAAGCCTTAGAATTATTTCCAGCTCACCATGGAGCACATACCTACAAAGGAACAGCATTGTATAAGCTTGGGAAATATACTCAAGCACTCCAATGCTATAAGAAAGCAATAGAGCTACAACCAAAAAATAGACGCTATCTTCAAAAAGTTGGGTTTACACTATTCAATAATATTGGAAGCACTTATACAAAACTTAAAAAGTATAAAGCAGCAATAAGTTCCTTTGATAAAGCCATTAGTCTAAATAAGAACTATACATCATTCGCTGGAAAAGCATGCATTTATGCCATAGAAAATAATAAAGAAAATGCTCTAAAAAACCTTAAACAAGCAATAATCCTTAATCCTGAATACAAATTAGCAGCAAAAAAAGAGCAAGATTTTAAAAATTTAAAAAATGATCTCAATTTTATTACTTTAATAGAAGAGAAAAAATAATTTAATTTAATAACAAATCTATTATGTATCTTTGGAAACTAAACAAACTAACAAAAGATTTAAAAAACAACAAAGTAACTGAGGACGAAAAGTATAAGTATTTTTTGGTCATGTCAATTATTGGAATTATAGGAGTTGGTGGAACTGGCTATATTAACCGAGAAGTTAACACTCTAAATATAATTGACTCACTATTTGTAATAATAGGCTACATTTTAGCAATCATTATTATTCATAAAAAAAATAAAAGTGGAGATAATAAAAATTTCATTGATAGATATGTTTGCTTAAGCTTACCTGCCTTTATAAAGGCTTTCGTTTATAGCTTAGTCATAACATTACCCCTAGGCGTCATTGCTGGTGTTATGGACGGTGCTACAGGTGGTACAAAATATGTAAATTTACTTGAAATAGCATCGATTATTATCGGTTGGATATTTTTGACTATTATTGTTAATTTTTTGATATACAAATCAATTTCAATAATTTCAAAAAAATAATTGGAGAACTGGATATTATCAACCGATAGTCACAGATATGAGCCCATTCATCATACATATTGCAATAATAACCTTGCTAGATATCGCAGGGTCACTATGTGCAAAATTTTACAGTATTGATAAAAATCCATTATTACTCATCGCAACAGTCTTGCTTTTTGGCAGTGCTGGATACGTCTTTGCTAGATCACTGAAATATGAAGGGATGGCAATCACAAATGTATTATGGATATCCTTATCAATCCTTATTGTAACAATCCTTGGTTATTTTATTTTCAAAGAAGCAATATCACATATTCAATTGATAGGAATTGGGGTAATTATGATCGGATTAGTATTGATAAACTTGAAGTAATGAGATTAAAAATAATAACCGAACTTTTATTTATCATTCCACTTGCTTTAGCCTTATTCAAAGGCCTCTATTTCTATAGCTTCATCATTGCAATAAGCATTTTGACAGCCATGCTTTATCATTCAAATAATGAGAAAAAATATTTTTTGATAGACGTAATTGCCTCATCAACATTAATCTCAACAAACCTATATTTTGTTTACCTCTCAACCTTTAAATATCCATACTTTCATTTAGCATTGGTGGCATTAGCGTTTTCGGTCTACTTCTGGATTCGTGCACAAAAGAAAAATTATGACTTCAATCATTCAATGTGGCACATCGCAAGTGCGATGATAACAGGATTTTGTTTAATGGCTTATATAGTCTAACAGTGCATATATTACGAATTTTGAGGAGTTAAGGATTGTGGAACAAAAATCCCCGGGGATTTTCCCCACTTCCACGGCTTACCACTGCCATTTCAGCATATTTTCACGAGAATTTGGAAGCTGTGGAACAACTAACATAAGCAGAATCTTGGCTAAACCTTTTTGTGATGATAGAATATAATAAATTAACCTCGCTACTATGAAGTCAAAACAATCCGCATTCGGAATCAGTTCGTTCATTCTCGCCCTGCTACCATTTACCTATGGTGTTTATGTCCTTTTCAGTGGACAAAACATAGTTGAATTAATCGACCAGATTGGGAACGAAACACTTAGAGAATCTTTAGGATGGATGGTAGGGATGTTGCTAGTGCTTACATTATCAATAATTCCAATTCTCTCAGCTTATTTTGGTATTATAGGGCTTTTGCAAAAGAACAACAAAAAAAGTCTTGCAATCGCAGGGCTTGTTTTAGATGCAGTTGCGATCATTATTCTAGGATTAGTCTTCTTTGTCTTATAAAAGAAGATCACACAAAAATCCCCGGGGATTTTCCCCACCTCCACGGCTTACCACTGCGATTTCACCATGTTTTCACGAGAATCAGCTTTCCTTCAAAAACCTGCGAAGCATCTCGTATCTCTGAATAGCGACTAATCGCCAACCTGGATCCCCATTTTTCCTATTATCAACAACTCTTTGAGCAAGATCCAACCAAGAGGGAGGATTCAATCGTTCTTCCCCCAAAAGCACTTCATCAATTTCATCACGTGTTACCGTAGAAATCATCCCACAAGCTAAATCTTCCCTAGCGCTATCCATCCACATTCCCTCCTGTGCAGGCATATGCAACAAATACTCCATGTATTGACGCGCAAGTAATTCATCTTCAGATGCATCAGGATCCAATTTCTTCAAAACATCATGAAAACGTGAAGTTTTTACAATCGGCTCTTCCAACAATTTTTCAAAACCATTTAGTGACATTTGAATAACAATACAGAATAAAGCATTTGCCTAGCGCAAAACACTAACAAAGATTAACTATGTTTAAAAGAGAAAATCACAATCCCCTACTTTACAATCTCCCGCATCCTGAGGTAAAAAGAAGTCCACTAACAAATTATCATGGATAAAATACTCGTTGCGGATGATACCCCTTGCGTACTTTCATCCGCCGTTGATTTTTTTGAGGATAGATTCGAAACATTTGGAGCAGAGACTCGAGCAAAGGCACTTGCAATAATTGGACGAGAAGGAAAAGAGCTTAAATGTATTGTGACTGATCTCAAAATGCCTGACAAAGCAGACGGAGAAGCGGTTGCACAGACAGGAATCGACATGAACATCCCAGTGATTATTCTTACTTCCAGTCCAGAAGAAATTAGCGCAGAAATCGCAGAACAATGCCTTGCAGTTCTTAATAAACGTAAAGCTAGTAGCATAATTGATGTTAAGAATCTTATTGAAGGGATAGAATAAGCACACAAGAATCGCAGAAGAAAATGGTCTAAACTAAATACCACCTCAACCAACAGCATGGAACAAGAACCAACAGCACCAACCGAAATAGTAAAAGTTGGCATTGATGAATTTGAAAAGCATCAGAGAGAGATTCTTGATATTGAAAGAGAGCTTATTGAGGATAGTTCTTCTGCATACCTAATTGACGAAGAGGATGAGCTCGATTTCATGCTTGATGCCTTCAAGAAAGGCGGTTATGCATATTTAGCGATGGAAGAGGGAAAGGTTGTCGGATTTTTGGTAGTAGGCCCTCTAAATGACGGAACTGAGCTTCCTGATGCTGTTACTCAAAACTATCCTGTACAAAATTGTCTCCATATCAAAGTCATGTATATCAAAAACACGGGACAGGGCCTTGGACAGTCAATGATGGAACAATTACTTCAAGACCTAGATAAAGATCAGTGGAAATATCTATTTGTGCGAACATGGATTGATCCACCAAACGAAGGAGCCATCAATTTTTACAAAAACCTCGCTGGCTTCGAGATAATCCCCCACGCAATCGTCGAATCCACAAAAACCAAACAAGATGGAAGCGGAACCTTCCCCATCAAAAGACAGTATTTTGCGAGAAAAGCCTAAAAATCCCCGGGGATTTTCCCCACTTCCGTGGCTTACCACTGCGATTTCATCGTATTTCCACGAGAATAGAAGAAATTATGATAAAGTCTAACAAACAACTAACCTCTAAACATGATTGGAGAAATGTTATACGCAGGCTTTCCACTTGTTGGATTATTGTATCTATTCTTTCAGGTTTATGCCTTGATTAGGGGGAAAGGAGCATGGCGCAAATTTGCCATATTGCCATTAGTAATAACGATACCTGCAATAACTATGGCAATCATTGCATTTATTGCAGACAGTAACATATGGTTCCTATACCTTATCTTCGCTTTTCCATTTGCAGGACTATACCTAATAATAACTACACTCTACAGATACCTCTATTCCATCAAGAAATGGCACAAAATTGCTCTGGCATTCCTATCTATTACCATTCTTACTATAGGACTACCTCTCTTCAAACTCATCAAGAATATGGGTTTCTTATGGCCTTTTCTAATCTTGGTAGGAGGATTCGCAATCGTCATTATTGGAATTAAGTATTTCCGCAAAAAATAATCCTCAAAACTAAAAAAACTCCTCCCCTCTCAAGACGATTACAGCAAGATCTAAACTGGTAATCTCCCCCTTTTTTTGGTATAATTACTGGATGGAACAATACTTCATCTACATAATTACATTCCTATACAGCCTTGGTGGCGTAGTCACTTTTGCTGGGTTTTTTCCAACAATGAGGGATTTGTGGAAAGGAAAACCAAGCGCCAACATCCATACCTACATCATATGGGGAGCAACAACATTTATCACCTCTCTATATGCAATATTCGTAGTTAAAGACCTAATCTTCAGCCTAGTAATAAATCTTCAGCTAGCTGCATGCGTCATTGTTTTGGTTTTGAGATTAAGACTAAAAATGAAGAAAGCCTAAAAATCCCCGGGGACTTTCCCCACCTCCGTGGCTTACCACTGCGATTTCAGCATGTTTTCACGAGAATTTTTTCGCAACACCCCAACCCATCCCTTGAGCCTTGGGATTGTAGCAGAATCACGACCTTGACAAATTTCACGAAATGCACTAATGTACAACTCATGTAAAAACACTATATGGAACAATATTCAGCAGAAAGCATCTGGGTACAATCAGAAAGCAGGGGCCTTCTTCCTGCCCCACAAAAACTCATTGATCAAATGATACTTGCTCAGGAATCAGGAAATATAACTCCACCACAAGAAGGAGATAAAAGACAAATAAAGGCAGGAGATATTATTCTACAAACTTCAACGGGACTCAACCTTGTAAGCCCTGGTCAGTTCGGAAAAACACATGCTGACATTTTGGCGATATTAGAGAAAAACACCAATTAACAGTGCGGATATGCGGCTCGCTGTGGAACAAAAATCCCCGGGGATTTTCACCACCTCCGCTTGATTTTTTGGGAAAGATTTGGCAAAATCGCACCTTACTTAACACATAAACCATGAGAGGATTAGGAGTAAAAGAAATATCTCTAGGGCTAGCATTAATCCTTAGCACTGGTGCCTGCGCAACTATGGCAGAAGCTCAAAAGGACGAAATAGGAATTACTATCCAGGAGGAACAAGACGAAGCTCGAGATGCAGTTAATAGCACATGTGATGATTTCAGCCACGAAACTCGAGTTACAAAAGTCATAGATGGCGACACAATCGACGTTATTTGTGGAGATGTAGTAGAAAGAATCAGAATCATAGGAATAGACACCCCAGAAACAGTTCACCCACGCAAACCAGTACAATGCTATGGAAGAGAAGCATCAGACAGAATGAAGGCACTACTAAGCGGAAAAAGAGTCCTTCTCCGACAAGGACAAGGCTCAGGAAATCGAGGAAAATATGGACGCCTCCTAAGATATGTAGAGCTCGATAGAACAGACGTTGGGGCTCAACTAATCAGCGACGGATACGCCTTTGCATACAAGCGATTCCCTCACGAAAGACTAGACGAATACACCGAACTTGAAAGAAAAGCACGAGAATCCGAAGCGGGCCTATGGGCCAAAGACGCCTGTGCTGATGAGTATGAAGATGCGCAATAAGTCCACTTGACAAATTCCACAAAAGGCATACAATAAAGAACTCATTAATCATACAAACTATGGTTTCTTCAAGGCCACAATTAGGTGAGCGCATGGACCCAGTAGAAACAAAGGCCCAACCGGGAAAACCAGCCCTGGTAGCCATTCAAGACATAAGACATGAGGTTTTAGAAAAAGCAGAGCCACTTAGTTTCAGACCGACCGACACTGACACCATCAGGGAAGGAGTTGCAGAAAGCACAGGAAATATTGTTGGAAATCCATACGGAATCCCCCACATGATGTACGTTGCCCTTGGAGGAACAAGAAGAATACAGCTTCTTCAAGCCCTAATTGATGCAAAAGAAAAAAGATATGACTGGGTTGATGCAAAAGAAATAGAAGCGATTGTCTATCCTGAAAAGGCAGGGGAAAAAGGCACAAGTGGGAATTTAAGAGTACTTCTCAGTCAAGTTCGAGAAATCATTCAAGGTTGGGGAAGAATCGAAACCAACCGAAAAGGATCAGGCCGTGCCAAACTAAGATTCAAATACGATTATGAATAAATAACCCAATAAATATGTCTAAAGATTTATCACTACCACCAACAACGATATACGCACCAGAAGTTGATGTAACACAGGAATTCAACGCCACACATTGTGCAGGCTGCCCTGCTGAAGGAGATGTAAATATGAAAATCGGAGATCCAGAAGAGCGCGTCTCAAGACCATGCGACCTTTTACAACACTTAGTGAATGGAGATATCAGAAGCACTCTTAGCCTAGGGAAAAAAGTAAAAGCCAGCGGTCCCCACCCATGCGAACCAATGAATCGAGTAAGACAATTAAAAACAGAAGTATTTTCACTCCTAAGTGACTCAAAAAGCGCCAACAGAGCAACAAAAATGATACTTGATAGATTGCTTAAGGACTAAGTTGAGTGTATAAAGTTTGTGTATTTAAACACACAAACATGCAAGAAATACTTATTGTAATCGCTCCGCTTTTCCTGATTATTTTTGCTAGTGCGGTAATTCAGCATTTCAGTAATTTTGGAGATAGCTGGGAAAAAGTTTTAAACGAGTATGCACTAAAAATCGGGCTTCCTGTTCTGATTTTTACTGCCCTCGCTAACACCTCCCTCTCCTTTACTTCCGAATCACGACTAATCCTTTTCAACTCAGCATTTCTATTAATAAACTTCATTCTTGCAGCAATTATCGGGAAAATCCTAAGACTCAAAAAGGAAACATTTAGAACATTTTTTATCTGCTTCGCCTTCGGAAACCTTGCATACCTAGGGATTCCAATATTGATTCAAATCTCCGGAGAAAACATCCTTCCAACAGCCAGTATTCTTGTCGCAATATATCTATTCTGGATATTCACAGTCGGCATCGGATATCTGGACTATTCATTGGAAAAAAACAAATCCAACGTAATTAAAAACATAGCTTCAAACCTTGTTAAAAACCCACTACTAATCGCCGTAATTCTAGGGATTCTAGCAGGAAGTCTACACGTCACTCTTCCCACAATCATCGCAAAATCACTTGGGATGATAACCGCATCAGTAACACCAATAGTGCTAGTGGTGATAGGGCTTTTCATTGGAAAATCAAAAATTGGAAAGATAAAGGAATGGGTGCCGATCCTGTTCTTCTCCCTCAGTACACTATTTATGCTCCCAGCGATTTTTTACTTTGGGGTAGAACTCCTAGGATACCCAACACAAGAGTTTTCAAGCTCAATAATCGACGCCGCAATGCCACTCGCAATCACACCATTCGCCCTTGCCGACAAATACAAACTAAACAAAGAATTCATCAGCCGTTCAATCGTACTTAGCACAATACTGTCAGCAATCTCCCTCCCCTTCTGGATTTCAATAATATAAAAACTCATGACCACTCTCGAATTCCTCAGACAATTTCGAATTGAAGGATACGCAATCTTTGACTTCGCAGTATCATTTTTAGGGATATACCTGATCGCACCACGACTATCCAAGCTATGCCTAAAACTTCGCCTAAAAATTCCCAAACACAACTGGCTATTTCTAACTCTCCCAATCAGCATTTTGGCGCATCTCGCAGTCGGAAACATAACCCCCATGACTGCAAATTTCCTAGACCCAAGTGGGCACTACATTCTGAAAATAGTGATGATTGGATTGGTAGTGATGGTGATTAAAGGAATAAAAATAGTGAAAAAATAAAAAAATCCCCGGGGATTCTGGGCACTTCCGTGGCTTGTGGCTGCTAGATTTGACATTGCCCCCTAACCTGGTAAAATCCGTCCCTATTTAACAAAACAACAATGGCAGAAGAATCAAAAACAGAAATAATAGTATTAGATGATGAACCTGTGTTTCAAGAAGAAATTCTTGATCAAATTCCAGAAGATATCTCTAGCATTGGAGTTTCAACTAGTGAAGAATTAGAAAGAGCAGTAGAAGAGCACCCAGATGCAGAAATGTTTTTCCTAGACAACATGGTCCCCACTAAAAAAGGTGATAAACCTGCTTCTCATTTCATGGAAAATGCACAAGTAGTACTGAACCAAAACCCAGATGCAAAGATTTTCTATATTGGAGGATCACTTCCTAGTCCAACAGAAGCCGAATTTTGCAGCACACACGGAATAAGACAAGTCGCAAAACACGGTGTTCGAAAAGTCTTTAAAGAGATTGCAGAAGCCCAAGAACCAGAAGGCCCCCTCTCAGCAGAAAAACTATCTCAAATAGTAGATATTCTCGCAGAGAAATTTCCACAAGGACACGAAATAGCAAGCCTCATTATTGAACACTACAATAAATACAAAGTAATTAACAACCACGCGGCAGACCTTGTCATAGCACTCTTAAAAGAAAAAATAGGCTTCACCAGAACAAAATTCGACTATCACGAGGACGAAATTATCCCTGTGTATATGGAAAGAATCAAACAAACAGGCTAATACCCATCGAATATTTGCTGTCTTTTTGCTGTATATTTTCGCAGCTAATAAAATTTTAAAACTTTTTTAGAATTTTATTTTTTCACCACCTGAAACCTTACCCCTCCCCTTTCAAGCATCCTTTCAAAACAAAATTTGGCTTTCTCACGACCACGAGAGCTTTTTTCGCCACCCCGGGGTGGCCATGATATAATCCACCCATGCCAACCTTCACCGTCATCAATGAGGAATTCGCCTGCGCTCACTGTGGGGAGCAAAATCCCACACTTTCGGGGAGTTGTAGAAACCACTGTAGAAAGTGCCTTTATTCATTACATGTAGATAAAGATGGACCAGGAGATAGGAAAAGCTCATGCAAACAGTTGATGCGGCCAATTAGTGCGAGTCAGGACGGGAAAAAAGGGTGGATGGTGGTGCATAAATGCATGAAATGTGGTAAAGAGATACCGAACAAAGTGGCGCAAGACGACAACTTTGATCTGGTCATTCAGCTAACGCAAACATTTGAACCCACAAGAGGCAAAAAAACTCGAAAAAAGTATTGAAGATATTCTTAGAAGTGCGCTTACAGAAAAGCAAACTGTGATTTTAGGTGTATCTGGAGGAGCAGACTCGGTTTTCCTTTTTCACATGCTTCGCGAATTCGCAAAAAACTTCCCACTCGACATCATAGTAGCTCACATGAACCACCAACTAAGAGCAGAAGAAAGCGACCAGGACGAGGAATTTGTGAAAAAACTTGTGGCCCCATTAGAAGCCGAGGTGGCAAGTAAAGATATTGCAGGGATTAGTAAGAAGAAAAAGAGGGGCATCGAAGAAACTGCGCGGGCAGAACGATACGCCTTTTTTAATAGGCTCTCAGAAAAATACGATGCCCCGTCAATCCTTACCGCACACCACGCTGACGACAACCTGGAAACCATCTTATTCAACTTCACCCGTGGAGCAACTCTGAAAGGCCTAACCGGGATGCAAATTTGCGAACCACCACTACTGCGCCCCCTTCTATACACAACAAAAGAACAAATCCTGTCCTACCTAAAACTCAAAAAAATCCGCTTCAGGACTGACAAATCCAACCTAAGTAAAGAATTTACAAGGAACAAAATTCGACTTTCGGTTCTCCCTCATCTCCTAAAAATAAATCCAAATCTTGCTGGAACAACCGCCAAAAACATCAAAAACTTAAGAGAAATAAGTGATTTCCTCGACAAAACCGCACTCACCATCATCGCTAAAATTTCAGAAAATTCATCCTACAAAAAAATCGACACCATCGCCTTCCGCAAACTCGACATTGCACTACAAAAAGCCGTTATTCGTACACTCTACAAGCACCACACCGGCACCACCGAAAACCTCGAAACAGCCCACATCGATGAAATTCTAAACATCATCCACGCCAACATTGGAAATAAAAGCAAAAAATTTGGTAAGTTGTCTTTCAAAATCCTCTCCAACAAGTTAATATTAAGCCCGCGAAAAAACCCTTAAAATATTATTCCTATGCCAGTAGCTGTACCCCCTCCAAAACAGAAAAACACCTTTGTTTACCTTGTAATTGCCGCATTAGTTTTCGCTGCAATCGCAATGATGATGAACACCAACAAAGAAGTAATTGAACAAATTTCACTCAAAACATTCCTTGAAAAAACTCAATCCGGAGAAATCCACGCAATTGAAGTTGAAGGAAACCGCTTAAACATCGAATTAGTTGATGGAAGCAAACTCTATACATACAAGGAACCAGGCTCAAGTGTTTACCAACTACTCGAACAATCGGGAGTTGAGGGAAAAGTGATTCAAGCCCTAGCAGTAAACATCGCAGACACACAAGGAAAAGCCTTTTGGACAGATCTTCTCATCGGATTCGTGCCATTTTTACTAATCATCGGATTCTTTGTATTCATGATGAGATCCGCACAATCTTCCAACAGCCAAGCTATGTCTTTCGGCAAGAGCAAAGCAAAATCTTACGATAAAGAAAAACAGAAAACAACATTCAATGATGTTGCCGGAGCAAAAGAGGCGAAAGCAGAACTTGAAGAAGTTGTAGACTTTCTTAAGAGACCAGAAAAATATAGAAAAATGGGGGCAAAAATCCCTAAAGGAGTAATGCTCGTAGGAGTTCCAGGAACAGGTAAAACACTACTTGCCCGCGCAGTTGCAGGAGAAGCAGAATGCCCATTCTTCAGCATTTCCGGATCAGAATTCGTCGAAATGTTCGTAGGAGTTGGAGCATCCCGTGTAAGAGACCTTTTCAATAAAGCAAAGAGAAACTCTCCATGCATCATTTTCATTGACGAGATCGACGCTGTAGGACGCCACAGAGGCGCAGGATTAGGTGGTGGGCACGATGAACGAGAACAAACCCTAAACCAGATCCTTACAGAGATGGACGGATTTGAAACAGGCACAAACGTTATTGTAATAGCAGCAACAAACCGCCCAGACATCCTTGACCCAGCCCTCCTTCGACCAGGCCGTTTTGATAGAAGAGTAATTGTAGACATGCCAGACATTGAAGCCCGAGCAGAAATTCTAAAAGTTCACTCTCGAAAAAAACCGCTTTCTAAAGGAGTAGACCTAACCAAGATTGCCAAAGGTACACCAGGATTCACTGGAGCAGACCTAGAAAACTTAATGAATGAAGCCGCAATTCTAACTGCAAAAACAGACAAAAAATCGATTGGAAACGCAGAAATAAACATGGCGATAGAGAAAGTGGTAATGGGGCCAGAAAGAAAATCTCGCGTCCTTAGCAAAAAAGAAAAAGAAATCACAGCCTTCCACGAGGTAGGACATGCAGTTGTAGGACACCTTCTTCCAAATTGCGACCCAGTCCACAAAGTTTCCATAATTTCACGAGGAATGGCCCTTGGAGTCACCTGGTTCCTTCCTCAAGAAGACACTCATCTATCCTCACGAAGCAAATTCGAAGACGAGCTTTGCTCACTTCTTGGAGGATATGCCTCAGAAGAAATTTTCTTTGGAGAGATGACAACCGGAGCCTCCAGCGACCTTGAGAGAGCTACAAAAATTGCCCGTAACATGGTCACAAAATACGGAATGAGTACACTTGGACCAATAGTTCTTGGAGATAGCAATAACGAAGTCTTCATCGGAAAAGACTACGGACACGTCAAAAACTACTCAGAAGAAAGCGCTGCAAAAGTCGATGAACTAATCAGAAAAATTCTCGACACTGCACACAAGAAGACAAAAGAAATGATTGTAAAGAACAAAAAACTAATTAAAACAATTGCAGAAGACCTACTAGTAAAAGAGAATCTTTCTGCTGAAGAATTTAAAAAATATTTCTCATGAAACACTCAGGAATAAAAATTCATCCGATTCCACACGATGACACACCCCTTAAAAAAGAGGTGGGACAGCTATCCGTGGACATCTATCATACCGACACGGAAATTATCATTCTTGCTCCAATTGCAGGCGTGAAAGAAGAAGATATTCAGCTATCACTCACCGAAGATGTACTAGTAATAAAAGGCGAAAGAAGCGCAAAAGCAGAGGTTCCGGAAGAAAACTACTATACTAAAGAGTGTTTTTGGGGAAACTTCTCACGCTCAATTGTTCTTCCAAAATACGCTGATGTGAAAGGGATTTCTGCAACCTTCGAGAACAACGTTTTGGAAATTCACATCCCAAAATCTGAAGAAGAACACACAAAGATTATAAAGATTAAAGTCGACTAATTACAAACACGCAATGAAAATTACGAAGGCAATTATTCCAGCAGCAGGACTTGGAACGCGCTTCCTTCCCGCAACAAAATCTCAACCCAAAGAGATGCTACCAATAGTAGATAAACCTTGTATCCAGTATTTGGTGGAAGAGGCAGTAGCAAGCGGAATAAAAGAAATTATTATTATTACGGGACGAGGAAAGAGATCAATCGAGGATCACTTCGATCATTCCCACGAACTAGAAGCTCATTTATCAAAGAACGGGAAAAAGCGTGAAATGAAAGC
>FLOH01000507.1_pt1 | contig 83428 bp, 75 predicted proteins | sample 756751 | NCBI WGS metagenome assembly FLOH01 (sample SAMEA4026879, study PRJEB14308) | marine metagenome | biome: coastal water; material: water | depth 74 m
ATGCCATAGAATTTCACTAACTGTTGAAATAATTCCCGGTGGCTTGCGCGCATTTCTTTGCCACGCTCAAAAAAAGTCTCAGTTGTCACGGCGAAAAACTCGGCAGGGTTGCTGGCGCCGTAGTGATCGAAAAGGCTGTTCTGTCCTTCGGCGGCCTGCTGTTGCAGCACTTCAAATTCCTGGCTAAAAACATGAGCCCAGCTTTTGTAGGCGCCGCGAGTGACTAGCAGTGGTGCGCCGTTGTGAGCGCCGGACTCATTGTCCAGTTGATGTGCAAATTCATGCAGCACCACATTGTGCCCGTCGTGAAGGTTGCGTACTCCGGCTTCTACGTTATCCCAGGCTAGAATCACCTTGCCTTGGCTCCAGGACTCCCCCAACAGGGCCGTATGATTGGTAGAGACCAGTCCCTGCTCATCGCGTACCTCTCTGGTGGTGACAAAGGTTGAGGGATACACCAGAACTGAGTTGAGATCTTGATAGGGATTGTCGGTTCTGTTGAGAATTAGCAGACAGGCTTGAGCGGCAATGGTGACTCGAATATCGTCGTCGATTATCTGTCCGCCGCAGCCAACAAAATGTTTGTCATGCAAAAATACCTTGATCAGGTTTTGCAGTCTCTGCTGCGCATTAACAGGAAGTGATGGGTAAAAGGGCAGGCGTCGGCGAAGAATCTGCAACCAATTGTCTGCAAAGGCTTTGTTTTGAATACGCTGCAATCGGTAGCCGGGCCAGAACAATACGCGAACTATCACCGCAACTAAAATCAGCAGCAAACCCAGCAGGCTAATGAGGGAACTAGTAGGCAATTGGATCGATCTCGCTATTGATTTTCAAAGCAATTGATTTTCAAAGCTATTGATTTTCAAAGTAATTGGTTTTCAAATAAGCATTCATTTAAGCAAAGAAACGGGCTCGATGAAATCAGGTTGACAATACACTGGGTGTCGAACAATTCTAGACTCCTAACAATATGATCCCGCTCAAAATTAACAAGATGATCCCGAATCGCGATAGCGAAAAGGTTTCCTTGATTAGAAATACCGAGATCAACATGGCAAACAGTACACTTGTCTCTCGCAGTACCGCAACCGGAGCGATTCGCTCCTGACTAAATGCCCAGACAATAATCGCATAACCGATGGTAGATAACACGGCCACTACAAGGCCTGGTTTCCACACGCTTCTTATCGTGCTCAACAATAGCTTCTTTGGGCGTCGCGTGCAGGCAACGATAGGTACCATAAAGCCATCGAGAAGAAACATCCACATCGTGAAACTGTTGCTGTTGCCTGATAGCCGCGCGCCGGTGCCATCCACCAGGGAATAGGCGGTGATGCAGACCCCGGTCAATAGCGAATAAACCAGCGCCGGGCGCGACATTTGTAAGACACCGGCACTGCGTTCCAGAGCCAGTGCAAAAATTCCGCATACGATTAACAGCATTCCCAAAACTTCACTTGAATGCATGCTCTCATTGAGTAGCAAGAATCCCAGGATAGCTGTTAGCAGTGGTGCTGAACCACGGGCCAGCGGATAGACCTGGGCAAAATCGCCAAATCCGTAGGCCTTTACCAGCAACAGCATGTAGCCAGTGTGAATGCAGGCGGATGCGGCAAGATAGGGCCAACTCTGAACTGCCGGAAGTGGCAGCAGGAACAGAATCGGGATAGCTAGAATGGAAGAAGCGGCAGTAGTGACCGCCATAATAACCAGACGATCGCCGCTGACCTTGATTAGGGCATTCCAGCAGGCATGAAGGAAAGCCGCAAACAGTACGGCGCTAAAGATTAGCGGTGACATGAAGAACATCCAATAATGATGGTCTGCTGGAACCAGCGGAGCAGAACATTATAGGGGTTTGCGGCCATCGAACAAGCTCAGTAGGTGAAACTTGTGGGCGTGAGAGGTACTATTCAGTCACTTAATTTTATCTTAACGGTCAGAGCCTGACCGGGGCGAGAATATGTTCGAGAAATATTCGATGATTGTTATTTATGTCGGCATCTTGATGTGTTTGGGATACATCGCCTCCAAGCGCGTCAAGAGTATGAAAGACTTTGTGATCGGCGGTAAATCGCTCGGCTTTCTGGTTGCCGCTTTCTCCGCTCAGGCCACCGGTGAATCAGCCTGGTTACTGTTAGGACTAACCGGCATGGGGGCGATGCTTGGTTTTAGCACCTACTGGGTGGTGGTCGGAGAACTGCTCGGCGTGGGAGTTGCCTGGTTTCTGATGGCAAATCGTTTCAAGCGTCTCACCGATAAATACGATTCGATTACTGTCATCGACTACATGGTGAATCGGTTTAGATCGAAAACCAATGTGTTGCGAATAGTCTCGGCAATCGTACTTACCGTTTTCGTGCTGATTTATATCTCGGCCCAGATCGATGCGACTGGGTCAGCTTTCGAAACTTTTCTGAATTGGGACTATCACGTGGGCGCGGTGGTAGGTTTTTTTGTGGTGGCCACTTACTGCATCGCCGGTGGCTTTCTCGCCGCCGCCTGGACCGACATGTTTCAAGGCGCGATGATGTTAATTTGTCTGCTGCTGCTGCCGGCGGTGGCCTATCTTTCGCTCTCTAACAGTGGCTCTATTTATGCTGGTTTATCCGCCATCGAGCCCGGTCTGGTGAATATGTGGGGGGCAGGTGGGTTTAGTTTAATGAATATGTCGGTGGTAATTGGCATGATGTTAATCGGCCTGGGCTTCATGGGCTCACCCCAGGTATTTGTTCGCTTTATCGCTATCCGCAGCGAGCAGCAGATTAATCGCGGCAAATGGGTGGCCATGCTATTTACGCTACTGGTGGATTTCTCGGCAGTCAGCATTGGTGTCCTGGGTCGGTATATTTTTACTACTCAGGGCGTGGAAGCGGAGACCGTATTGGGTAACGGCGCGCAGAATGTTTTGTCCGAACTGGTTTCCTACACTTTTCCACCCTTGCTGGTTGGGCTGTATGTGGCTGCAGTTTTATCCGCCATTATGTCCACCGTATCGTCTTTATTGGTGATGGCCGCCAGCTCAATCACGCACGATCTTTATGAAAAAATTATCAATCCCGACTTAAGCGATAGTCATGCCGCCAGACTGTGCCGGCGCATAACAATTGTTCTGGCAGCCGCTTCCCTGGGCTTGGCCATTCTCGTTTCAATATTATCGCCGGACCGAACTATCTTCTGGTTTGTGATATTTGGCTGGGCGGGTATTGCTGCCACCTTTTGTCCGATGATCATTCTGTCTTTGTTTTGGCCGCGGTTTACCGAAAGAGCGGCCATCGCCGCCATGATTACCGGTTTTTCCATGACCCTGATCAGTAAGTTTGTGCTGCAGTCGATGGACGGCATTGGTCCCTATTTCACCGCTCTGGAAACGATGCCGCCCTCTTTTTTGTCCGCCTTGCTGGTCGGATATGTGGTGAGTATTATGTGGCCGGATAAACAGCTGGAAGCACAATATCGCGCCGATCTGGCAAGCATCGGGCATGCTAAGGACGAAGGCGTGCAGGTAGCCGTAGAGTCAGTTGCAAGCAACTGATTGGTCGGTTAATAAACGAATAAATTATACAACACTAAGGAGGCGGCGCTTGACTCTGAGTAGAAAACAACTCGAAGCACACTGGATGCCCTTTACCGGCAATCGACAGTTCAAGGATAATCCGCGACTTATGGCCTCGGCCAAGGGGGCCTATTATACCGACACCGAGGGTCGCGAGATATTCGATGGGCTCTCAGGACTGTGGACCTGTGGTGCCGGTCATGGCCGCGAGGAAATCACCGCCGCTGTCAGCAGGCAGATGGCCGAGTTAGATTACTCACCGGGTTTTCAGTATGGCCATGTCCTGTCATTCGAGTTGGCCAATAAGGTAGTAGAACTGACACCTTCAGGTCTCGACTATGTTTTCTTTACAGATTCTGGTTCCGAGGCTATCGATACGGCGCTGAAAATGGCGCGTGGCTATTGGCGCACCTTAGGTCGACCGGGCAAGACTAAATTTATTGGTCGCATGAAGGGCTATCACGGTGTGAACTATGGCGGTGTCGGTGTTGGTGGAATTGGTTTTAACCGAAAATTGTTTGGCGAGACCGTCGATGCCGATCATATTTCGCATACGCTTTTGGAGGAAAACAAATTCAGCCGGGGCATGCCCGAAGTGGGTGCTCATTTAGCCGACGAACTGGAACAGTTGGTGTTATTGCATGATGCGTCGAATATTGCAGCCCTAATCGTCGAACCATTATCCGGTACGGCAGGTGTATTGCCGCCACCAAAGGGTTATCTCAATCGGCTCAGAGAAATCTGTGACAAGCACGAAATATTGTTGATCTTCGATGAAGTGATTACCGGTTTCGGCCGCATGGGATCGATGACCGCGGCTGAAGAATTTGCTGTCACGCCGGATATCATGACTCTGGCCAAGCAAATCACCAACGGCACTGTTCCCCTGGGTGCGGTGGTAGTGGGCGCAGAAATCTACAGCACTTTTATGCACAAGGGTGGTGACGATTACATGGTCGAATTTCCCCACGGCTATACCTACTCTGGCCACCCCGTCGCCTGCGCGGCGGCGCTGGCGACACTGGATATTCTGCAAAATGACAAGCTGCTGGACCGTGTTAAGGCAATGGCTCCGGTATTGGAAACCGCAGTTCATGGTCTGCGAGAGAGTTCCCTTGTTACCGATATTCGTAACTATGGTTTAGCCGCAGGCATTAGCCTGGCCCATTGTCCGGGGCAACCGCTGAAGCGACCCTTCGAGGTCGGACTCAAGTGTCTGGAGAAGGGCTTCTATGTGCGATGGGGAGCGGACACGATTCAATTGGCGCCACCGTTTATAGCCGATGAGGAACAGATTCATGGGCTGGTCAATGCCGTAGCAGAGTCACTCGATGAACTCGATTGAGCGGGCAGGCTCAACACTCTAAAAAAAGCTCAGGTTTTTACCCCCGAGCTTGAGAAAATCTTGCTGAATAGTGCGTCGGTCTTAAAAACGATAGCCGAGGGACACCATATACACCCAGGGATCTATTTCCGCATTCACTTTAACCTTGCCCAGCGCTGAGTTAAAGCTGGCATCTGTTTCTATGTCAATATTCCACAGTGAAGCATTGAGTATCCAGCGATCGCCGATATTGAAATCGATTCCTGCGCGATAAGCCAAGCCAAATGAGTCATCTAACTCCAGATTACTTGCTCCCAATTCAGATTTGGCTTGGTTGGAAAGTGACTTGTCGAAGAATGTAGTGTAATTGACTCCTATTCCAATATAGGGGCGGATCGGAGAATTGGCACCACCTAAAAAGTAGTTAAGAGTTAAGGTGGGAGGAAGTTGATGGCTGCTACCCAGGTCGGTGGTAGAAAATCCATGCAGGCCGAGCCCCTTGGCAGTAAGGTCATGCTCGAAAGGCGTCGCCGCCAGAACCTCGATACCGATATTGTCCGAGAGCATATACACAAGGTTCAGTCCCAGCTGGGTACTATCCCCGACTCCTGCTCCGGTACCACTGAGAGGGCCAGTAGCGGCGGCACTTATTAAACTGGTACTTTCATCCGGCGCCACCGAGGTCGCCCCGACGCGGAGAATAATATCCCCCGCTTCATGAGAAAATGCAGCAGCAGAAAGGACTAAAAATAGGCTAACTGTGAGAGTGGCAATGCTTAATCGTTTCATTTAATACCTCGTAACTATTATGTTCTGGAAGAGTGCGGCAAGTTGAAAAGTGTAGCGATGAATTTGTTTTGAAAATTGATATGCATCAGCTATTGAAATGTATCGGGGACAATCGGGGGAAAATTCGATCCAGATCAATATCTCAGGGAAAATCCAGTGCGGCATGGAATGGAATGGATGGTGACAACTAACCGTCTCGGTGATATCAAGCCCTGCGACCCCAGATTCCATTTTAGCCTATTCGCTATACAGCGCAGTTGAAACAGCCAGCCATGGCATCCTGCAATGAAACCCGGCATGAGAATTCCAGATCGGCTTCAGCCACGATCCATCTGGTATGGTAATGAGTTAATTCTAAATCACTCAATTCCAAGAGCGGCTCGTATACTTGACGGGGTACTGCCTGGATTCTGAATTGGGTAGTTGGCATTAGCTTGACCCTCTGCAATTTGGATTCCAGAGTGTAGAGGTGTCAAGTAGACACTGCTGGCCATATATCCAAATGAAACTAAAGGGGATTGCTGGATCGAAGGCCAGGGTATTGCAAGTGAGAACAGCGCTTGCGGCACATTACTTATGGCGAACAACTTCTCCTTCCACCATAAATATCACGTCTTCGGCGATGTTCGTGGCAAGATCGGCTATTCTTTCAAGATTACGGGAAGTCGAAAGCAAGCCGAGGGCGCGCTTGATGGTCGAAGGATCTTTTTCCACCTGGGTTTGAAATTCCACATACATTTGTCGGTTGATATCATCCACTTCGTTGTCCATAGCTATCACCCGGCGCGCTAAATCCACATCCAGCTTTACCATGGCATCGAGACTGTTTCGCACCATGGTGCGAATATTGACTGACATGATTTCAGTAAAGTCGGTTGGAGTTGGAATAGGTTCTTTGCTAGCGAGGAAAAGCGCGCGCTGGGCTACATTCACCGCGATGTCACCCATGCGCTCCAGGTCATTGTTTACCTTTAGCACCACCACAATAAAGCGCAAATCCATCGCCACCGGCTGATGTAGCGCCAGGATTTTCAGGCAATCCTCTTCGATTGATACTTCTTTTTCGTCAATGTATTTTTCTTCCTCAATAACCAGCTCTGCCAGCTCCGGGCGACGATCATTGAGAGAAAGAATGGCGTTGTTGATGGCAGTTTCAACCATATCGCCTAGTTGCAATATTTCCTTCTTGAGTCGGTCCATATCTCTTTGTAAATGTCGTGACATAGTTTTCTCTCTGCTTATCCAAAACGACCAGTGACATATTCTTCAGTGCGTTTCTGTTCAGGACGGGTAAAAATTTGATCAGTTTCACCAAATTCAATAAGCTTGCCCATTTCCAAAAACGCGGTGTAATCCGAGACGCGCGCGGCCTGTTGCATGTTGTGAGTAACGATAACGATTGTGTAGCGGGATTTCAGGTCATACATAAGGTCTTCAATATGGCCTGTGGAAATAGGATCCAATGCTGAGCAGGGCTCATCCATAAGTAACACATTAGGCTCCATCGCCAATGCTCTCGCTATACAGAGTCGTTGTTGTTGACCACCAGACAAACCCAGTGCTGAGTCATGCAGTCGATCCTTTACCTCATTCCAGAGAGAGGCTTGCTTTAGAGATCGCTCAACCAATTCAGGAATCGAGCCTTCGTGTTTATTGACAGTTGGCCCCCAGGCTACATTCTTGTAGATCGACTTTGGGAAAGGATTGGGTTTTTGAAAAACCATCCCTATATGGTGTCTAACCTCAACGGGGTCAACTTCCTTGCCGTAGAGATCTTGTCCATCAAAATCAACTCTGCCCTCAATACTTACCTCAGGGATAAAGTCGTTCATGCGGTTTAGAGAGCGAAGCAAAGTGCTTTTTCCACAGCCAGAAGGGCCAATAATGGAGGTGATTTTATTCTTCGCGATGTCGAAAGAGACATTTTTAACGGCAGGGCTGTCTGAATAGCTAATGGTTACATCATTGATAGTCAGTATTTTTTCTTCCAGCGGAATGTCAGATTTTTTCTTTCTGGTTAGTTGCGAATTCACTGTAGTTTCTTCTCCATTTTGTGGCGAATAAATATTGCGATTGAGTTCATAGCCAATAGAACTACTAGCAATACAATAATCCCCGCCGCCGCTAACTGATGGAACTCTTCCTGAGGTCTTGAAATCCAATTAAAGATTTGAATCGGTAGCGCAGTAAAAGAATCCATCGGGCCTTCTGGCACAAACGCTACATAGGTAAGGGCGCCAATCATAATAAGTGGCGCGGTTTCGCCAATGGCTCTTGAGAGGGCGAGAATGACACCGGTTAAAATCCCTGGAAATGAGGCGGGCAATACATGCGACCAGACTGCCTGCCAACGCGTGGCGCCCAAGGCGAAAGCGGCCGAGCGGATACTCATGGGAACAGTTTTTATAGCCTCCCTGCTGGCAATTATGATTACCGGAAGGATAAGCAAGCTCATCGTTAGAGCACCCGAAATAAGACTGCGTCCCAGTTCCAGTCCGCGCACAAAAATCGTCAAGCCTATGATGCCGTAAACAATTGAAGGCACTCCGGCCAAATTTGAGATATTTAAATCGATGAAACGGGAGAGCCGACCCTGGCTAGTGAACTCTTCGATATAAATCGCCGTGGCGACGCCTACGGGTATCGAGATAAACGCAACCAGACTAATTAACCACAGGGTGCCAGCCAATGCCGATTTAATGCCCGCTCGCTCAGGAAAGCGTGAAGGAAAGCTGCTGAGAAAATTCAGATTTAACCAGCTGAGACCATCGGAGAATATTTGATACAGCAAGATGAGTAGTAACGCGGCTCCCATCCAGGTGACAAAAGCGCAGGCGCGAGCAAACAGTTTAGACTTGGCATGCCGTTGCTGAAGAATTTTCTGTTGTCTGGGTATCGATATTTTTAAGGAGTTATTCACTACTGGTAGACCTCGCGATAGCGTCTTAAAATCCACTGGGAGACAATATTCAGCAGCAGAGTGATGACAAACAACAAGGCCGCAACGGCAAACATGGTCTGGTAGGCGACACTTCCGCTGGGTGTATCGCCCATGCTCACCTGCACAATATACGCCGTCATGGTCTGGATGCTTTCAAGAAAAGTAAACGAAAGATTGGGTGTGGCTCCGGCCGCCAGGGTTACCGCCATGGTTTCGCCAATGGCTCGAGAAATGGCTAACAGGAAAGACGCCATAACTCCGGACAGGCCGGCGGGCACCACGACCTGAGTCGTTACTTCGTAGGAAGTGGCTCCCAATGCATAAGCTCCCTGCCGCAAGCTATCGGGAACTGCCCTAAGCGCGTTGTCACTCAAGGTGGCAATCATTGGAAGAACCATAATGCCTACTACTATGGCGGCGCTTAAGGCATTAAATACCTGGATTTCGGGAAACAGAATTTTTAATAGAGGCGTAACAAAAGTCAGTGCGAAGTAACCATAAACGACGGTCGGAATTCCAGCTAACAGTTCTAATACGGGCTTGATAATGGCTCTTTTGCTGGCAGTTGCATATTCGCTTAAATAAATGGCGCTGGCCAAACCCATGGGGATGGAGATCACAGCGGCACCGAAGGTAACCACCAGAGTACCCCAGAGCAGTGGCAGCACACCAAAGGCGCTAGGTTCAAACATCGGTACCCAGCTTGTGCCGAGGAAAAAATCGGCGGGGGCAACGTGTTGAAAGAAGCCATAACTTTCCTTTGCCAGGATAAAAATTATGCTTGCTGTGGTGATAATCGATATCAACGCGCAGAGTCCCAGACCGCTGTGGATCAAGGACTCTAGCCAGCGTACTCGGCCTTTGCTAATGCTCTCTCGTTGTTTAACTTGCATCATCATGTGGCTTGTTTCGTCATACTGAGAGCACCGTTACAGCTTTACTATTCAGGGTTTAATACGTATCAGGGCAGCAGTAAATCAGTACTGCTTAATTGCGCACTTTCAGTATAGGCGGTACCCGTGTCACCCTGGGCTATTCGCGCCTTGGCCCGTTGATAGGCTCGGTCTGGCAGCGCAATATAGCCAACTTCAGCGGCGAGTAATCCGGCATTGTCGATGTAGAAATCTACAAATGCCCGGACTTCGGCTCGCTCCAGGGTGGTTTTTCGCACATAGATAAAGATTGGGCGCGACAAGGGGGCATAACTGCCGTCGTTGATTGTTACTTCAGAAGGTGCGACTGGGCCATTGCCACCATCGATAGGGATGACTCTTAATTTGTCCTTGTTTGCCGCATAGTAGGCAAAGCCAAAGTATCCCATCGCGTATTTATCACCGCTAATTCCTCGAACCAGCGCATTATCATCTTCATTCGCGGTGTAATCTGGACGTGAAGCGCCGGATTTCCCATTTATGGTTTCGGTGAAGTAGTCGAAAGTGCCAGAGTCAGTGCCGGGTCCATACAGTCGAATTGGCTGTGCTGGCCAGCCGGCTCTGATATCGCTCCAGTTTTTGACGCTACTACCAGGCTGCCAGATTTTTCGCAGCTCGGCGACACTGAGATGATCGACCCAGGTGTTGTCTTTGTTTATCACCACAGACAAGCCGTCATAGGCAACGGGCAGTTCGAGAAAATCCTGGCCGGTGGAATTGGCGATTTCGAGTTCGCTGGCTTTGATAGGGCGTGAGGCATCATTGATATCGGTTTCTCCCGAGAGAAACTTTTTAAATCCACCGCCCGTGCCGGACACGCCTACAGTGACTCGAACCCTTGGCTGTACGCTGTTAAATTCTTCGGCGACGGCTTCGCTGATCGGGAAAACGGTACTGGAGCCATCCAGTGAAACGGTGCCCTGTAGTCTCTCGGCACCCGATGCGCCGGGCACCGCCAGTACTAACATGGCTATCGATAGCAATATTCCTGAATTGAAAGGGATGGATATCTTGCTGCTTGTTTTAAACATTTTTAGTCTCGGTAAGTAATTCATATTCTCGCTTCCTTTTGTTAAGAAAAGATAAAGATCTATTTAGGGGATTAGCCTCTGTAAGTAGTTCGTATTCTCGTTTCCTTTTGTGACGAAAAGATAAAGAACCATTTACGAATTTAGTCCCTGACTACGAAGCCAGCAGCCTAATATGTTAAAACGTGAACCGTATTCTTAGTTGAAGAGCATTGGGATCGTCATTTCCGGCAACCTTGTCTGAATCCGCCATGATGTAGTTGGCGGTAAAGCGCAGATCGCGAGTCATGTAGTAGTTCACGCCGAGGGTGATAATGTCAGCTTCCCCGCCGGCAATATCCTTGTCATTTAAGTTGAGATTGCTGATTCGAGCCGCTATTTCCCAAGCCCCCTTGTCAGAGGAAGGCGTCACAGTGCCGAAACTGGCGTCAGAGGTGCTGTAGGATCGTTTATCGTTGCTTAAGAAGTAACTTGCATAAGCATAGTAACCGTCGAAGCTCAGGTCCGATCCGATATTGCGTTGTAGATTCTGTCTGATGAATTCAGTTTGCGCGGAGAATCGTCCGTTAACATAGGCGCCTTCGAGGCCTATCTTGTTAAAGCTGGTGACACCGGCAATACTATGGGTGTCAATGATGCGGTGACTGTCCTGATGAGAATCGGGTCTGGCGCGCAGGCGAACATTGTCGTCATCATCTTCTTCTCTGGCCACAGCAAGGCCCAGATGAAGCATTTGACCCTCGCCTAATTGGGGTCGATATATAAAGCGCCCTGCAACACCTTGGCGTCCTACCAGGTTGTTAGCTTCATTGTCGTAGGCCGAAACCGCCACACTGTATCTGTCCCCCCAGGTTTGATACCCCACTCCCAGTCCTCGGCCCGTGACCAGTGAATTTGGTAAGGCCCGTTCGGTGAAAGTCATATTGTTGGAGCTGGTTAACTCTTCCAGACTGGAGAATTGTTTGAAGTTACCAATGGTAATGCGGGAATTGGCAAAGCCGTTATAACGCACATAGCCATCCTTGAGTTCGGAGTTCACTGGTGCGAAGTCATATTGAAGTTTGTAGTCCCAATTTTCACTGAGATCACCGCGGACAAAGAGCCTGGCGCGACGTAATTCACTGCCGTCCTGGTATTGATACTTGTCGTTATCAAAAGTAGTGTTATCGGCCTGTAGTCGACCGCCGAATTCAATAGTAGGGGCTCCCTCAGCCGCCAGTGCGGAATTAGCAAGAATTAATGAGGTAAGGTTAAGTAGCAATAATTTGTGAGTAATTTTCATATTGTCCTCGATAGAGTAATTGTTTTGACGAGGAGATTATCTGCGGCCTGTATAAAGTTAAGATTAAGAGAAAGTTAAATATTATTAATTAATGGTAAAACTGTGTGGGCTAGAGATGGCGGAAAATAAGGGGGAGGGCTTCTCAGTAGCGGGCTTACTTAACAGCAGAGACAGGAATCTAGCTATTCTCAGAGAAATTTTCCAACGGCAGGGCAACAATAAAAGTCGAGCCCTTTGCCAGCTGGCTCTCAACAGAGACGGTGCCGCCGTGTTGCTCGGCAATATTATTGACAATGGACAGGCCCAAACCTGTGCCACCCAATTCTCTCGAGCGAGCCTTATCGACGCGGTAAAAGCGCTCGAAGATGCGTTGTTGAAGTTGAGGACTTATCCCTATACCTGAATCTTTGACTGTTAGCAGAGCCTGACCTTCTTTACGGCATAAGCTAACCTTGATAGAGCCTTTGGTATTAGTATACTTGGTGGCATTGTCTACGAGGTTATCAACTAACTGGCTAATAGCCTGATTATCGCCATTGATCATGATGGCGTCATTCGGTAGTTCCAGCGTAAGATCCAGCTGCTTCTCGAGGCAAATAGCCTTGCAGGCCGCCGCGGAGCGACGCACCAATTCTACCAGATCAAACACATGAAAACTTTTCTCCTGATGGTCGGACTCCAGGCGAGAAATTGTCATCAGATCAGTAACCAGAGATGACAGGCGCAGGCTCTGTGCATGAACTCTCTCGATAAAGTCATGGCGGATATTTTCTGGCATGTCAGCGTCATCGAGTATGGTTTCTGTTAATCCGCGGATAGCGGTGATGGGTGTTTTCAATTCGTGAGAGGCATTGGCGACGAAGTCACGTCTTATACGTTCCAGATGATCCAGCTCAGAGATGTTATGTAAAACGATAACGGCACCGATAGACTCCTGTTTCTCGTTTTGCAGCGCTGCCGCATAGATATCTACCACCAGATCATCTTCCTCGGTGGAGCGGCGCATCTGCGCTTTTACTACTTCTCGAGTTTCCAGCGCCTGTTCCAACGCATTGATAATTTCTGTGACTCGAACCTGTTCCCAGATAGGCTGATTAATACAGTTAGTCACGGATAGCCCTAGCAAATCCGCTGCAACTTGATTGATATGGATGATTTTCTGCTGCTGGTCTACATCAATTACACCCTCAACCATGCCGGCAAATATATTGCTTAAGCGATTATGATCCAGCGTTATCTCCGTCATACGTTGCGCAGAACTTCTGGCCATACGATTAAAAGCCGCGGCTAACTGGCCTATTTCATCCTGCCGATCAACCGTTATACGGCGCTCATAGTCACCTTGGGAAATTGCTTCCGCCGCCTCAGTCATTTTCAGCAAGGGATCAGTAAAACGTTTGGCAAAATAGAATCCTAATATCAGCGCGGCTAAAGCCACAATACCTGCGCTTAACAAAACAATAAAACGTAATTGCGCCAGTCGATTGTCAATTGTGGCCAGAGGCAGGGAGACACGGACGAAACCCAGGGTTTGTTGGTTGTTGGTAACCGCTACCGCGCGATACATCATCTGCTGCTGCAGTGTCTGACTATAGCGGGACGCAATGCCAGCGCCAGTTTCCAGCGCATCGATTATCTCGGGACGCTGGCGGTGGTTATCCATAGATTGGGGTAGTTCTCTGGAATCTGCTATGACACGGCCGTCAGTCGCGATAACCGTTAATCGACTCTCGGTGCTCACGCCGAGTTCAACCAGCATCGCCTGCAGGGCACTGCTATTAGAGTCTGGCGAGGGAGCCAGCAGTGAATCTTTGGCTATTGCCGCTAACAGTTCAGAGCTCACCGCCAGGGAGTGTTGAATTTCCTCCAGAGAGTTCGCCGCAAGCTGACGACTCAACTGAATGCCCACAACCAGCGTCGAGATAAGAATGATGGCAACATAGCCGGTGTAGAGCCGCCAGAGCAGCTTGGAACGAAACATTGTGTATTATAAATCCTGGAGTTGTTTGGACTGAACCACCGAATGAATAAGGAAATTTGCAGGCTTAGTTTAGATCTTTAAAACGATAACCGACACCCCGAATAGTCTCGATAAAATACTGATCGGGGTCAATCTTCTTACGAATGGCACGAATATGCACATCGATATTTCTGTCAACGACTACCACGTCATTGCCAAAGGCTTGATCCAGGAGTTGTTCTCGGGAAAATACCCGGCCGGGATGGCTGGCCAAATAATACAGTAGTCGAAACTCTGTTGCTGTCAGCCGGGCTTCTACTTCACCGATTGATACCTTGTGTTTGCTGGCATCGATAATTAACTGTTCGATTTCTATAATTTGCTGCGGCTCGCTGTGGTTTTCCCGATCCACCCGTCGCAGCACCGCTTTGACCCGCGCAATCAATTCCTTAGGGCTAAAAGGTTTGGAGATATAGTCATCGGCGCCAATGCCCAGGCCCAATACCACGTCGCTTTCCTCGCCTTTTGCGGTAACCATAATGACCGGAATAGGCTTGGTGGCACTATTACTCTTCAGGTGACGGCACACATCCAGACCATCCATGCCGGGAAGCATTAGATCGAGCAGTACCAGATCAGGCTTGATCCGCTGAATCAACTCCAGACACAGAGCGCCATTTTGAGCGCTAGCCACGGCGAAGCCTTCGCGCTTCAGGTTGTAGCTCAGCACATCCAGTATGTCAGGCTCATCTTCAACGATGACTATTTGTTTTTGCGACACAGTTATGGATTGACTCATTGTTAAAAGCGCAAGCCTAGCATGCCTTTATTAAGAATGGGTTAAGAGAAAGGGGCTGGCTCGGAAATCGGGGTATTGCCAGCGAGGGCGGCGATTGTGTTTGAGAAAGCAAGCCTTACGATTCCCACGTGTTAGCGACTCTTTTTATGATTTATCCTCTCAACCCTTTACGTTCGAGCCTATCACCGATATTCTTTGCGGCTTTGACTTTTGGCCGGAAATGGTTGAATTTTTGGGTCATGCAACGAGAGCACTCTGATGACAGTATTGAATAAATCCCTTGCTTCACTAATCCTCACGGCCGGTCTTTTGACAAGTATTAGTGCCTCTGCCACGAATGGGTATTTTACCCACGGTGTCGGCGGAAAAATGAAGGGCATGGCCGGAGCCGGCATGGGTTCGAACGCGGACATGGGGCCGATCGTTGTCGCCAACAACCCGGCACTCGCCGTGTTCGCCGGAGACAATCTGGAACTTGGCCTGGCCTTTTTTAGCCCGTTTCGCAGCTACACTGCGTCATCCAGCCTCGCCAACGGACAGGGAGGTGCATTTACGGTGGGTGCGGGTGAGTTCAAGAGCAGCCGCAATTTGTTCGCGGTTCCCTATGTGGCGAAGAACTGGGTATGGGAAGATGGTCGCGCGATTACGCTGTCTGCCTATGGTCGCGGTGGCATGAATACTGATTGGGATAGCAACGCGGCATTTGCCAGCTTTGACCCGGATGGTCCTGGCCCGGCTTCCACCTCTGACTTTCCTGGTCCGTTTGGTGGTGGCGATGCGGGCGTAGATCTTTCCCAACTGTTTGTTTCACTCAATTACGCGAGCAAAGTTTCTGAGCGCTTTGCCTGGGGAATTAGTCCCATCCTGGCGCTACAGGCTATTGAGGTGCAAGGCATAGGCGCTTTTGCTCCCTATACCAAAACCTTCGCCCAGAGCGGCGGGACCGAAATGCCGGTGAGTCTTACGGATAACGGCCATGACACGTCCGTGGGTTTGGGCCTTGCGCTTGGTTTCTGGCTCGGAATATCTGACTCCCTCAGCGCCGGTCTGTCCTATCAGACCCGTATGGAAACCTCAGAGTTTGATGACTATTCCGATTTATTCGCGCGTAGTGGTGCCTTCGATATACCTTCCAGCATCAGGGCCGGACTATCTTATTTAGTGAGTGACAATCTGCGCCTGAATCTGGACGTAGAACACACTCAGTATGCTGAAATCGACTCCATCGGCAATCCCATGGCATTAATTGCCGGCTGCCCCAGCGCAGGCTTGGGAGGAACAAACCTGGCAAACTGCCTTGGTGGTCATGATGGCGCCGGCTTTGGTTGGCTGGATATGACGAACTACAAAATTGGTGCAGAGAGGAAGGCAGGTGATGGTTCGGTTTGGCGTCTGGGTTATAGCTATGGCGAGCAGCCAATTAGGGGGAAGGATGCCCTGTTTAACATATTGGCTCCCGGCATTATGGAGAAGCACTTTACAGCGGGCTTGACTAAACAGTTAAGCAGCGGGAAAGAATGGACCATCGCGTTGATGTTCTCTCCGGAGAAAAAAATGAGAGGGAAAAATTTATTCGATCCCACGCAATCTCTTGAGCTAAAAATGTACGAATTTGAGATTGAATTTTCTTTGCAGTTCTAAATTGGATATCTAAATTGGATATCTAAATTGAATATCTAAATTGAATAAAAGGGGGGTGTCGGATAAAACAGCGACACTCCATGCTAACCCCGCCTATCCTGTTTGTTGCGCTGAAAACTGGAAGGCAAGATTATGGCAAGCAGGGAAGATCACTCGAGTATCATTGCCAAGGCTGACATCGAGGGGAGGGATAGATTCGAAGCGCTGAAGCTTGAAAAATTTCGCAAACTGGTGCGTCATGCCAATCTAAAAGCGCCGTATTACACCCAGCTCATCAAACAACGCGGCATAAACGTGGAAACCTGTACGCCGGCAGATTTTCCGGTACTCACTAAAGCCATGCTGATGGCAAACTTCGATGACATCGTCACCGATCCTCGCCTCAGTAAACAGCTTGTCGCCGATTTTTTGACCCAATCCTCGGACCCGAAAGACCTGCTGTTCAACCAATATACCGTAATGCATACCTCGGGCACCTCCGGTGAGGTGGGCTATTTTCTTACCAAGGCGGCCGATCAGCGGCGTAGCTTCTCGGGCATGTTACGCCAGCGAAAGACCATGAATCGGGGAGCACGGCGCTGGCCTATAAAGGGGATTCGAAGACTGCGGATGGCTTTCTATGGTGCAACCGGAGGCCACTATGCAGGCGTCACTATGGTTGCCAGAATGCAGCGCGGTATTGCCAGGCTGTTGCTTAAGGCCGAGGCGTTCGAGGTCAATTCACCGCTGCCTTCGATTGTAGCGCAGCTTAATGTTTTTCAGCCGGATCTTCTTTTTGGCTACACCACGGCATTAAAAATTCTGGGCGAGCAACAGCGGCAGGGAATCTTGAATATCGCTCCGGTTACGATTGCAGCAACCGGTGAAATGGTCACCAGGGAGGACGTCAAGTTTCTTTCCGAATCATTCGCCGGGGTGCCAGTTCACAATATTTATGCTTGCACCGAACATATGTCGATGGGCTTTGCCAATCCCGATCATCAGACGATGACACTTACGGATAGTAATTTGATATTCGAATTTTTTGATGATCATTCAATAGTCACCAATCTGTACAATTACACGATGCCGCTGATTCGTTATCGCATGTCAGATATTCTCAGGCCAGTGAGCGAAGAGGGTGTGCACCCGATAGTAGTAGAAAGCCTGGTGGGTCGTTGCGAGCAAATGCCGGCCTTCATTAATTCAAGGGGTGAGACTGACTTTATCAGCCCCCATACAATCAATGAGATATTTGTAAAGGGGGTTACTCGATTCCAGATGCAGATTATCGGCGAAACTTCTTTCCGTTTTCCTATCTGCGTGGAGACAACGCTGTCTTCCGAAGAGAGGTCTACAGCCGTAATAGCCGTTGAGCAACGCCTGCGCGAAATCCTGTTACAGAAAGGCTTGAGCAATGTGACATTTGAAGTGCCAATCGTCGAAGAAATTCCGCTCAATCAACGCACCAGAAAATTCCAGTTGATAGTCGATAACAAAAGTCAAATGGACTCAGAGTAAATGGCCAATAGTTGCAGAAACTGTGGATAATTGATCTCCTGGAAACTAAACATTAGTTCCAGAATTGTTAAAATGCAAGGTCTGCTTCCCCGGTCAACGCTCCATCTGCAACAATAATTCACTCATCTTTAATAGTAAAAAGAGCTATTGTTTTTTAGCAAGGTGCCGATTATCCGTTATCATTGCGGGCAGATGGTGAGCTCTATCTTGAAATTGGAAAACCTTTTTTAGTAGATGTGGCGATGATGAACCTGAAAAAACAATTGGGCTTCACCTTGATCGAATTGATGTTAGTGGTCGCGCTACTTGGTATTCTCGCGTCGGTGGCACTGCCCAACTATGCCAGATACCGAAACAGGGCGGCTTTCTCCGAGGCTCTCCTCGTCGTTAGTGCGTGGAAAAGTGCCATCGTTGTTGCGGTTGAACTAGGGAGAGTTACCGCCTTCAACGATATCAGGGAAGGTATAAATGGCATTCCCGATAAACAGTTTAGAGATCCCGCTACACACGGAGTAAGTGTCATCAATGGAGAGATCAAGGTCAGCTGGCGTCGAGATCAGTCAGCATTGGATAACGTAAATTATACACTGACTCCACAAAACCTCACGCCACCTATTCAATGGATTGAGGGTGGAACTTGTAAGGACAAGGGCTTTTGTTGAGAGCTTGTAGTTGAGAGCTTATAGCTTATAGCTGAGAGCTTGTAGTTGAATGTTTACTGTCGAGATCGGTCGATGACACGGTTGCTAATCGTCGCTATCGATTCCCAGCCAGCTGTTGCGAAAATCCATTTGCGCATTGCTTACTTCCCTGTCGGCAGACTCATAGCTAACGACTTCCAGTTGCTGATCCTGTTCGAAACGGATTTCCACCGATCTTTCCACGCCGCGTTGAAGATAACGAATCGTCGCCGTGTCGCTCGGCTGATAGCGTTCGATCGCATCGGTCCACTGGGCCTGACTTTCTATAGACAGACGATCAAGCGCCAGAATCTGGTCGCCGCGATCGAGTCCTGCTCGATACAAGGGACTGTCAATTAGCGTGTTGTCCTTGATCAGTGCCACTTTGCCTTCGAATTCCAGTACAGCCCATCCCTCAACTGTTTTTAGCTGTGATAACATCTCCGCCCATACTATCGGGAGTTGCGGTCTCAGGATGCCAATGGGAAGCAACTCAGACCCCTTTATTCAAGGCCCCAATGAAGAAAATACTGCTGCTGTGCACCGGCAACTCCTGCCGTTCGATTATCGCCGAAGCGCTGATTAACCAGCTGGGTGCGGGGACTATCCTTGCCTGCAGTGCCGGCAGCAAGCCCACGGGGTTCGTGCACCCACGCGCCATCGCCTCGCTCAAGCGTAACGGCATCGCTTGTGCGGAGCCCCGCAGCAAGAGCTGGGATGAATTTGTCGGCTCAAGTTTTGATCTGCTGCTTACTGTCTGTGACAACGCGGCCAATGAAACCTGCCCCAACTTTCAGGGCGAGCTTAAGAAACTGCATTGGAGTATTCCCGATCCTGCGCAGGCAGAAGGTGTGGATGAGGTAGTCGACCAGGCATTTGATGATGTTTTGCAGAGGCTAAGGGAGAGAATCGAGAAAGAGTTATTGTAGCTGTTGGTGTTGGTGTAGTTGTAGTTATAGTTATAGTTATAGGTATAGGTATAGGTATAGGTACAGTACTGCCATAACTGTGATGGGTATTGTTGAGGCTGCCGTTGAAATTCTTGTTTTAAGCAGAGAGTTAGGTAAAGGGTTAGGTAAAGAGTTAAGTAAAGAGACAGGAAATCAGAGTGAAGCCACGGTATTTTTACTCTGATCCTAAAACTGGTTATCATCCCCAAACAAATTCTTCCCGAGAGAAGTGGCTGATCTTCAATGCACACATCGCTGTTAACAGAAGACGTCACTGCAAACCTTTATCTGCCTCTGGCTGCAAGATTGCGACCTCTTAGCCTGCAGGAATTTGTTGGTCAGGCGCATTTGCTTAGTCCCGGTAAGTCGATTTTCGAAGCCATTCAGAACAAGCTACCGCACTCGATGATTCTATGGGGGCCGCCCGGCGTGGGTAAGACCACGCTGGCGAAGCTTCTCGCCGCCGCGTGTGATTGCCACTTCGAATCCATGTCGGCGGTACTCGATGGCGTCAAAGAGATTCGCGCCACCATCGAGCGTGCACGCTACCATCAATCCACGGGTTCTCGACAGACGATCCTTTTTGTCGATGAGGTGCATCGATTCAATAAGGCGCAGCAGGATGCATTTTTGCCACATATAGAGAATGGCACGGTGTTGTTCATCGGCGCCACCACGGAAAACCCCTCTTTCGAATTGAACAACGCCTTGTTGTCCCGAACTCGCGTGTATTTATTAGAGCCCTTGCTGGAAAGCGATCTGCAGGGTGTGATCGAAAATGCCCTGCGTGACAAGGCCAGAGGCTTGGGGGATCTCAACATAAGTCTGAGTGCAGGGCAAAAACAGATGTTGGCCAGGGCGGGGGACGGTGATGCACGGCGGGCACTGAACTATCTGGAAGTGCTCAGCGATATGGCCGAGCTTAAAGAGGGCGTTCGAATTATTTCGGATCAACATATAGCACAGGTCCTGGAAGAGGGCAGCCGCCGTTTCGATAAAGGGGGAGATAGTTTTTATGAACAAATTTCCGCTCTACACAAGGCGGTGCGTGGCTCATCGCCAGACGCCGCGCTGTATTGGCTGAGCAGAATGCTGGATGGAGGTTGTGATCCGATCTATTTGGCCCGTCGCCTGGTGAGAATGGCTTCGGAAGATATCGGCCTGGCCGATCCCAGAGCCCTGCAGCTGACACTGAATTGTTGGGATACCTATACACGACTCGGCAGCCCGGAAGGGGAGCTGGCGCTGGCGCAGGCGGTGGTTTATCTGGCGAGTGCGCCGAAGAGCAATGCCGTTTATGAGGCATTCAATTTAGCGCGAAATGCGGTGCTGGAGAATGGCAGTCTGGAAGTTCCCCTGCATCTGCGTAATGCCAGCACTTCATTGAGCAAGCAACTGGGATACGGTGAAGACTATCGCTATGCCCACGATGAAGAAAACGCGTTTGCCGCAGGAGAAAATTATTTACCCCCATCGATTCAAGACCAGCGCTTCTATTTTCCCAGGAGCAGCGGTCTGGAAATTCATATCAAGGAAAAAATGGAGCAGTTGAGAAAGTTAAATGAACAAGCCGGGAACAAACGATATAAGGAGGATAAATAACGCTTACCCGGCAATGTAAGCAAGCGGTATTCGGTGTTATCTTATTATCTTATTAGTGTCCCCTATCTGCTATCTCAGGGCGCCATGGAGTCAAATGAATTTTTTGCAGCTAATAATTCTCCTGGTTTTCTTGACTGGCTGCGACTCCAAGCATGAAGTTGAAAATTCCGCGGGAGTAAATTCAGGGGTAGTAAATTTAGAGGTAACAAATTCTGCAGTAATAGACTCTGCAGCGCGGCTTGGTGAAAGCGCTGTGAAGATGGGCAGTTTCCGCATGGGCAATAATGAAATACGGGAAGAAATGATAGCGGAGTTTGTAAAGCAGGGTATTCAACACTGGGTCAACGATGACAAGATAATTAGTTATCTGTTGTCTGACGGAGAAAAAATCGACCTGATAGGCAATGAAATAATACTCAGTTATATCAGCAGAAATTAGACCGGCGGCGGGCTCGCGAATAATCAATTCAGCTATCGACGTAAAGGCACGCTGGTTCCAGTCCTGTAAAAGCGCAATAGCCCGCCTGGTTTATTGACTCTTTCAGTCGCAAGTTCCCTCCGCTAAAGGCCCATCATTCCTGTATTTCTGCGCTGATTCTGTTTATTTACACGGCACGAGACTCGGGCTAGTATAGGCGCTCGAATGGCAGTTGAGTTTGTTGTCAGTAGCGGCGGCGCGTACGCGTTTGTTCGCCCGTGTACATGGAGTATTGAATGAAGGTATCGGTCGCTGTTCTCACCCCAATTTTGGCGCTGCTGCTTGCAGCCTCGCCGGTCGTCGCGCAGCAATTGCCGCGACTGTCCAACGGAAAACCCGACATGAGTGGCATCTGGCAGGTGTTGAACGAGGCCAACTACGACCTCGAGCCACACATCGCCCGTCACTCCCTGCAGATGCGCGAAGGGCCGGTGAATCCGCTGCCAGCGATTCCGACCTTGCGCCTCGGTGCGGTCGGTGCCGTGCCGGGCAGCCTGGGAAACATCGTCGGCGGTGGCAAAATCCCTTACACGCCCGAAGCACGTGCACTCAAGGAAGCCAACAGAGAGAGCTGGATCGACCGCGATCCCGAGGTAAAGTGCTATATGCCGGGCGTGCCGCGCGCCACTTATATGCCGATGCCATTCCAGATCGTGCAGAGCGAAAATGATTTCTTTATCGCCTACCAGTTCGCCAGCGCGGTGCGTGATATCTATATGGATAACCCGGGTCCGTCACAGGTGGACTCCTGGATGGGCTGGTCCGTGGGCAACTTCGAAGGTGACACGCTGGTGGTTGACGTGACCGGGATCTCCGACGCTACCTGGTTTGATCGGGCGGGCAGCCATCACAGCTACCAACTCCACGTGGTGGAGCGTTACACCATGATAGACAAAGATCATATCGACTACGAGGCGACGATCGAGGATCCGCTGGTGCTGACTGAACCCTTCACCATCAAGATGCCGATCTATCGCCGGATTGAGGAAAACGCCCGACTGATGGATTTTCGGTGCGTCGAGTTTGTTGAAGAGCTAATGTATGGCGAATCGCGCAGATATCCGCTGCCGCGTTAATCGAATGAGTTCGAGGAGATTGAAAATGCGCTATCAAATCAAGATGGTTCTCGGTGTACTGGCATTCGGTCTGGGACTGGCGCCGCTGGCTATGGCACAGGATGGGGGCATGCGCCGCACGCCCAGCGGTCATCCGGATCTTTCCGGAACTTACGACGTGTCGACGCTGACACCTATGCAGCGGCCGAGGGAATACGGGGACAAGATGCTCCTGACCAACGATGAGGCGGCCGTGATCGCCGCCCAGGCGCTGCAGCGCAGTACCGAGCGTCAACAGGACAGTGATCCCAACCGAACGGCTCCGCCACAAGGCGGCGATGGTTCCACCGGCGCTTCGGGTAATGTTGGAGGCTATAACACCTTCTGGACCGATGCGGGCACCAGTGCCTTTCAGATCGATGGTCAGTGGCGGACTTCGATACTTATCGATCCGCCGAACGGCCAATTTCCAGCGGTAACCGACGAACGTCGCGCCGCACGTCGTGAAGCACTTGGATCCGGCGAAGCGGCACCTCGGCGAGAGGGAGGGGCAAACGATGGCACGGCCTACTGGCTGGATGCCGGGCTGGACGCGCCAGGGCCCTATGACAATCCGGAGCAGCGACCCTTTGCGGAACGCTGCCTGCTGTCGTTCAGTTCAACCGGAGGTCCACCGATGATGCCGGCGCTGTACAATAACCATAAACGGATTGTGCAGAGCGAGGACACTGTAGTGATCCAGATCGAGATGGTGCACGAAGCGAGGGTTATCAGGATGAATGCCGAGCACGATCCGGCGGAGATCCAGAAATGGCTGGGTGATTCCATCGGCTGGTGGGAAGGCGACACCCTGGTTGTGGAGACCACGAATTTCCGTGACACACCGGCCTATTCGCAAGGCTCGAAGAATATGAAAGTGACAGAGCGATTCCGCATGGAGAGCGATGACCAGTTGATCTACACATTTACAGTCGACGATTCGACAGTATGGGCGGCACCGTTCACCGGTGAATATGCCTGGCCGCGCAGCCCCAATAAGGTGTTTGAGTATGCCTGCCACGAAGCGAATTATGCGCTCGAAGGCATCATGAAGGGCGCGCGCTTGCTGGAGGCAGAATTTCGCGGCGAGGAGCCAGAAGGGATCCCTAATCCGACCCGTTAGAGAAGTTTTGTAGTAAAAAATAAGTATTAATGATTTCAGGAGATAGGTAATGCGCAAACAATTTCGAGTGATATTCAGCATCGGCGCAGCGACACTCGCTCTGGCTGGTTTAGCCATGACTGTTGGTGCGCCTGCCGTCGCGCATCATGCCTTCAGCGCCGAGTTCGATCCTAATCGCCCGGTGGTATTACGTGGCCCGATAGTCAGGGTAGAGTGGGTGAATCCACACACCTGGATCCATCTGGAAGTCACCAACGACGACGGCAGCAAACTGGTCTGGATGGTCGAGGGTGGCACGCCGAACACTTTGTTGCGGCGAGGTCTGTCACGCGCCACGATTCCAGTCGGCGCGATGATCGTGGTCGATGGTTATCAGAGCAAGGATCGCAGCGCACGGGCCAACGGACGTGACGTGACCTTCGAGGACGGACGCAAGTTCTTCATGGGCTCATCCGGTACCGGCGCACCACGTGACGGCCGCGATCAGGCCGAGCCGGGCCAATAATTGGGCGCAGCGTAAATAGACTTGATTGCAGATGGGTCATCGCACGCGCTTCATGGCGCCAAGCCGGTGACCCATCAGTTTCTCGGCCACGGACTTGACTCGCGCCGTTCCTGCACTCTATTCCTTGTTTAAAGCCTATCGAATACGGTCATGGCAAACAGTCCCGGTCCGTCGATAGCTGCAGTTAACAGGGTGTACACAGTGACGCCCGATGTGCGGCAACCTTTGGCGATGTGACAGTGCCTTCGCTCAGGCGGTAATCTCTTAGGCGGCCGCCGCTTAAAGGAATAATCTCACTATGTCCGATCTCGAAAATATCAAACAACAACTACGTGAATTTGCCAAAGAGCGCGACTGGGATCAATTTCATTCACCGAAAAATTTGGCCATGGCCTTGAGTGTAGAGGCAAGCGAATTGCTTGAACACTTTCAATGGTTGACCGAAGAGCAGTCAAGCAATCTGTCGGCAGAAAAGCGAAAAAAAGTCGCCCAGGAGATGAGCGATGTGCAAGTCTATCTGATCAGGTTGGCAGACAAGCTTGGTGTGGACTTGCTGCAAGAAATCGAGGCAAAGTTAAAGTTAAACGCACTCAAGTATCCGGTGGATAAAGTCCGAGGAAGCGCCAAAAAATATAACGAGTATTAAGCAAAAACCATGCTCGCCGTTTGTCGGCAGAAATTCCAAATTAACTTACAGACAAGCAGCTAGTGACACACTATGGCCGACCGAAATTTTGATATCCTGGCGCAGCGCTTCGAGAATATCCTGTACGACAAACCGCGCGGACAGCTCCGTCTGCAATTGGTGAGTGAGGCGCTGCTGGAAGATTGTGCGGCTATTCAGCAGGACAAAGCGCTACGGGTGCTGGATGTTGGCTGTGGCCTGGGGCAGATGGCTCAGCTGTTAGCCAGTCATGGTCACCAGATCACCGCCTGTGACGTGTCTTCGGTGATGCTGGAGCGCGCGCAACGGCGGATTGCAGAAGGCAATAACGCGTGCCTGGAAAATATTCGTTTTGTGCAATGTTCGCTACAAACCCTGGCAGAAGAAGTTGAGGGTGATTTTGATTTAATTATTTTTCACGCTGTGCTGGAATGGCTGGACCAGCCGCGTGAGGCTCTGCAATTATTGACGCCCTGGCTAAAAGCCGGTGGCGAACTGTCGCTGATGTTTTACAATATTCACAGCCTTGTGTTCAAGAATCTGTTACGCGGTGATTTTAGAAGAATTGATGAACAAGATTTCAAGGGTGATCTCGGTGGTTTAACCCCGACTAATCCGCTCATGCCGGAACAGGTTTCCCAGTGGTTGCAAGAGTTACAGCTTAAGGTCATCAAGCGCCGGGGCATTCGCAGCTTTTATGATTACATGGTTCAGGCTAACAACCCGAAGCGCCTGGCAAATATCTCTTTGGATGATGTCTTGCGAATGGAACGGATGTTTGGAAGTAAGGAGCCTTATCGCGCATTCGCGCGCTATCAATTGTGGCATTGTAAGATCTGAGTAAGGGATCGGGTTCGATCGCTACTGTTAAATATTCTGCTATTTAATTTCGAAGTTACAATTAGAGCTTTTAGTCAGAAGTAACTATTAGAAGTAACTATTAAGGGCGGCCCATTATAACCTTCAACGATAAGATGAGTTTCCATCTTAATGGCGAAGAGGTTCGTGCCTTTTTGGCTCCTGCGGCTCACACCGATGGGGATACCTTTATCTACTTTCCCGATTCCGATGTTCTGCATCTGGGCGATGTATTCAGAACTACCAGCTACCCGATCATCGACCAGTACAATTGAGGTACATTGCGGGGAACCATCGCCGCTCTGGATAAAGCCCTTGCGATGGCGGGAGCAGACACTAAAGTTATACCAGGGCACGGCCTTGGCGTTGTCGGTCGTGAAGAGATACAAGAGTTTCTGGCGATGATCCTCGACGTTCAGGACAAAGTCTATGCCATGATAAACGATGGAAAGAAACTTGATGAGGTGATGGCCGCACGACCAACCGCCGCCTACGATGCCAAATGGGGTCAGGAAGCAGGCTGGACTGCCAACGATTTCGTGCCGATTGTGTATTACGAACTCGGCGGCTCCGGACGCCTGGACGATCAGTAAGAAAAATGAAAAGGGGCAGATTTATTTTTCGTAGAAAGAAGTTCTTAGAACAAATCTGTTCCTGGTAATTACTCCTCGTGACTAGATTGATAAATCGAGGCCATTCAGGTCTCCAGTAATCCATGGAAATTCCGCATTCGCGCCCAATAAATGAATCACTATCCTGTTAGGCCCCCTCAGAGACTACTGCTGCTTTAGAGAGTCCCGTCTGTTTAGGGAATCCTCGACAATATTCAGCCCGGCTTCCCATGACGCTGCAACAGGTTCCCTAAAAGAAGTAGGATAATTCCCACCTACTTGCCGTAAAAAACTACCTGCCCCCTTCTCCCCGAGTATTCGTGTGTTTATTCTTCTACTTTCTGCTGAATTTCGGGGGGATTATTCGATGGCTAAATAGCAGAATTGCTACCCACTTCCACGGTGTTTGATGAAATTCTACGGCAAGATGAAAACTGCGACCCTGTTAACATCTGGCGCTGCTCGATTGACCTACAGTGCTCAATCAGGGCTTTGAAAACCGGTCGAAAATGTTTTCATTAAAAATAACAATCTGAAAATTATTTTGTAGGTATTTCAATCAGTTACTGCTTGTACATTGAGTAAGCAGGGAAGAGGTTGTAGGAATATTCTCTATCTTCGTTGCTGCTTCACAGCCAGTTTCTGTCGTGGATTTGGGGTTGATATGAAAATTCTTTGCTTCGCGTAGCTATTTGAACAACGAGTAGCTATTTGAATAACTAAAAGTATTTTCAATTGTAGGAACACAATGAAAGAAATTACATCTGGATTTACCCTTGTAGAAATACTCGTCTCCTTGTCTGTGTTAGGGGTACTGGTGAGCGTCGGCGTTCCTCCTTTGCTCAGTTTTATGGAAGATGCTCAATTGAATGGTGATACCAATGATATGTACTACTCATTGTTTTTAGCCCGCAGTGAGGCAGTAACACGAAACAGCACCGTGAGCCTTTGCAAAATCAATCCGAATTCACCGGACAATTGCGCTAATTCAGAAAGTTGGCAGTCTGGTTGGATCGCATTTGTAGATCCGGATGCAGATGGTGTCCGGGATGCAGGCGAAACAATTCTCAATGTGTATGCCGGAATGAAGATAAACTCGGCCGTGTCGTCGGCTGACTTTGCCAATTTCATTAGCTATCTTCCATCGGGCTCTACCAATACTAATGGCACCATCAATATTTGTATCAACAGCAATGTTGCGCAAGATATTTTCATTAACGCCACAGGGCATCCGAGAGTTTCCGATTCAGTTTGTCCGTAATCATCGTTCCCATCACTTTCGGTTAATCATTTTCGGTTAATCACTTTCGGTTAATATTATGAGAAAAATATTTAACAAAAAAAGTTTAGGCGTCGGGATGGTAGAAGTGCTGGTCACTGTACTGCTTGTGAGCGTAGGTTTTTTAAATATTGCGGCCTTACAGACAGCGGCAAAAAAGGCTAACTTCGATGCCCTGCAAAGAACAAGCGCTGTGGTGCTAGCAAAGGATATTGTCGAACGAATGCGCGCAAATCCTGTAACGTTAATGAGATACCTGACTCCTGCCCCAGGTGTAGGAAGAGGTTCTTTGACACAGCCAAGTCAAACCTGCACATCCGCGTCAAGGTGTAATTCAGGTCAACTGGCAGATTACGATATGTGGCTTTGGGAGCAGGCGATGGACGGCGCTAGCGAAAATCGGGACATAAACGCTGTGTCTACCAACACCGGTGGTTTGGTGAATCCAGCAGGCTGTGTAACTGGCCCACCGACCGGGGCTGCCGGAGTCTACAGCATAACTATCGTTTGGCGAGGATTGAATGAACTTACTAATATATCAACGAATACCTGCGGCGTGGGTTCTGGTAACTACGGGGCCAGTGAGGAATTCCGACGCCTACTGACTTTCAACAGCTTTATTTCACCTTGAATATGACTATGCAGCGAAATAAACGACAAACAGGTTTTACCTTGGTTGAATTGCTGGTGTCTCTCGGGATAGGCCTCTTTCTGGTGACCGGAACAGTCACTGTCTTTATCCAGAATAATAGAAGCTCGGTCCAGGATGAAGAGATCTCACGCGTACTGGAAAATGGTCGCTATGTGATGAGATTCCTGAGTCGAGAGTTAGCGATGGCGGGCTTCTGGGGAAAATTTCTGGATGTCGAAACTACCACTAACCATGCCTCGATAAGTATTGGTCAGGATTGCGGCAATGGAGTAGACCCGTGGGCCATGAATCTGGATGCCATCCAGTTTCTGGATAATTCAACGGCGGCGACGGTCGCGGCAACATTTGCCTGTATACCCAGTGCGGATGTGCTTGCCGGGACTGACTTGCTGGCTGTTAAGCGAGTGGCTGACAGTAACACGGCCGATGTGGGCATTGTTAACAATACAATTTACATGAGAACGAATGGTGTCGCCGCGGTCATGTTTCATGGCGGCGGAGCGGACACTCCGCCGGTGCTAACCGGCACCGAGATTAACTGGTCTTATCTGCCGCAGATTTACTATATCAGGGATTATGCCGTGACAGCTGCCGATGGCATCCCGACCCTCTGTCGGGTTTACCTGGACAATAGCACTCCGTCAAATATGACGAGTGAAGTTCTCCTCGATGGTGTAGAGAACTTACAAATCGAATTTGGAGTGGACGATGACGATGATTTCATCGCCGATTATTACACGGCGGCACCAACCGCGGCAGAAATAGCCGACGCGGTTGCGGTGAGAATATATGTTCTTGTCGTGAGCGTGAACGAGGTACCCAATTACACCAATGACAAGACCTATACTCTGGGATCAACCACAGTGAATGCGGCCAATGATGGATTTTACCGACGGGTTTTTAACACCACCGTGGTTTTGCGAAACCCAAGTAAATTGATCGGACTGGACTCGTGATGACAAAGTTTAAACAGACTAATACTTTCTGCAGCGCTCCACAGCGAGGCAGCGTGCTGGTGATATCCCTGGTGTTTTTGGCGGTTCTGACACTCGCGGCGATCACCACAATGAGAACCAGCACGCTGGGAATGCGTATGGCAGGAAATGAAGAAACCCGCGTAAGCAGTTTCGAGATGGCACAATCGATTGTCGATGAAGTGGTCGGTAATCCAGGCAATATTATTGTTTCTGGTGATGTTGGCTTCATCAATTGCACGAGCAATGTGGCCGGCTGCAATGCGACTACTGTGGTAGTGGATAGCAATTTATTGCCCGCGAGTAAAACCAATTACGCCCAGGTTGTGGTGGAGCGCATAGCGCCCGCCTTGACGCCTGCTCCCCGGGGCATTAACTCCAGCGCCGATGCGTTCTTCGCGGCGCGATTTGAAGTAGATACAACCTATGATGGAACCAGTAGCAATGAAGGCAAGGTAGGCATAGTACAGGGAGTGCTGGTGTTGGTTCCTCGCGGTGCGCAAACAAATTAGACGAGAGAATACGGAGTTTTTTATGTTAGCCAAGAGACAAATTTGGGTTGCTGCAGTGCTGTTTCTGAGTATTCAGGCGAGCACTGTGGCCGATGACACCGATATCTATGTTAATTCCCGGCCACCCACTGATGCCGAGCCCATGATATTCCTTGCCCTGGATTATCGGTCAAACCTGGGTTCGAATCTTTGCACACAGGTGAGTCCTCCCGACCCTGCCAGTGCCTGTGGCGTGTTACTCGGTGAAGCCTATGCCAATTTGACCGTGGACTCGGGCGCCGTAACTCTGTTCGACGCCATCCGTGCTGTTTTTACCACGCTGTTTAACGAACTCGTAGGGGTAAAGGTCGCCTTCATACTTAACCACGACGATTCTTGTTCGGGAGCGAGTGCCAGTGGCGGGCCCTCGGTTAGCGATTGCAGCAACGGGGCCTATTTCGTAAAGGGATTGCAGAGTTTCGAGGCTGATGATTCCAACAATGCCAAGGCCGACATGTTGACGTCACTGAATGCGATCCCCGTGCCGCAAGGTAATTTGTCCCATGCCTATCAGGGCAAGGAGCTGTACTTCGAATTGTTTCGTTATCTGACGGGACAAGCATGGCATAACGCCCACCTCGGTTGGAGCGATTTCGGCACCAACAGCTCGCAGAATTTGCCTGATGACAATCCATTGCTCTCTTGGGATGCCATGATTGAAAGTGGCTCCAATTACGTCACGCCTTTCATCGACACAGACGAGTTTACCTGCAGCCAGGCTTATGCCGTTAACATCATGTTTCAGGCTTCCAATCAGGATGGGGAGGCCGATGCTCAGATCGGAGCAGCCATTGCCAGTGGCGGTATGAATATTGGTAGCAATAACCCGAGCTTTAATGAAGTGCTTTCCTATATGTACAATACTGATTTTGCGCCTAACACAAGTAACGGGACCTGGCCGGTTATCGACGGCAATCAGAATCTGAAATCCTATATCATCGCCGATCAGGTTAATAACACTACCAATGGCTATGCCGCTGCGGGCGGTACCATTTCCGCCATACCCCTGAGAGACCCGGCTGCACTGCTGGCGAACCTAAGGCTGGTGTTCCGGGAAATATTATCTGTTAGCCCCACCTTCGTCGCCTCCTCGGTGCCTGTGAACGTCTTTAACCGCTCAGATATCGTAGATAATGTGTTTCTGGCGCAGTTTGAGGTAGATGCAGATAGTCGACCGTACTGGAACGGTAATTTAAAAAAATTAAAGATCAAACAGACTATAGATTCACTTGGAAGTTTCCTGACTATGAAGGCGTGGACTTAAGCAGAGATAGCTTCTATTCTTTCTCTATACAAGCATTCAGGGGTACTGCAATGAGTAACATCACGCGCCGAGGCTTTTTCCAGCAAGCAGGATTGTACACAGCGGGCGGACTCGCCCTCAGCGGCGCCCTGCCAGGGCTCGTGGCGACACCGGCGCTGGCTCAGCCCGCGCCCGACTGGCTTTCGCTGACCGACGAGGCGGCGCTTGAGCCAGAGCTTCCCATCATCGACCCGCATCACCATCTGTGGGACCGACCTGGCAACCGCTATCTGCTCGAGGACCTAATCGAAGATACCCAAGCGCACAATGTGCGCCAGACGGTCTTCGTCGAATGCACGTCGATGTATCGCGCCGACGGACCGGAAGAGTTTAGAGTGGTTGGCGAGACTGAGTTTGTGCAGGGGGTCGCGGCCCAAAGCGCCAGTGGCGGCTACGGCGAGACGCGGGTGGCGTCGGGCATCGTCGGTACCGCGGACTTGCGACTGGGTGACCGGGTCGCGCCGGTGCTCGAAGCACAGATGGCAGCCAGCCCGCAGCGTTTTCGTGGCATCCGCCATCGCGCGGCGGTGGCCGATCGCAGTGTGGTTCCAAGCCAGGCCGCCGACGCTCCGCAACATGTGTTGCTGGATCCGGAGTTCCGCAAAGGCTACGCGCAGCTACGCCCCTTGGGACTCTCATTCGAAGGTTGGCTCTATCACACCCACATTGCCGACCTGACCGATCTGGCGAAAGCGTTCCCGGACACCACCATCATCTTCAATCACCTTGGTGGGCCGATCGGAATCGGCTCCTATGCGGGGCGTCGCGCCGAGGTGTTCGCCGCCTGGAAGCCGGCCATCGCCGAGCTGGCGAAATGCCCGAACGTGGTCGCCAAGGTTGGGGGCATCCAGATGGTCGTCAATGGCTATGGCTGGCACGAACGGGAGCGGCCGCCAACGTCGGATGAACTTCTCGCGGCCAATCAGGACTGGTACAACTACACCATCGATCAGTTTGGGCCCGAGCGCTGTATGTTCGAGAGCAACTTCCCGGTGGACAAGCTGTCGTGCTCCTACACGGTGCTGTGGAATCAATTCAAGAAGCTGACCAGAGGATTCTCGGCGGACGAGCGGGCGGCCATGTTTCACGACACGGCAAAGCGCGTGTATCGACTGCCGCAGGTGTAGCAGATCCGAAGGAATCGAAGGGGTCACAGAGATTTAAGATACGAGAGTAACCTGATCCTTTGCTTGTTGGTGATGTGAGTATCCAGGCCGCTGTTATGTTGTTAAGTTATGCATGTCCCCTATCCACAATCCCTATCCCTCTATTCGGAAGGAAACAGAGAAGAGTGCTATGAGCCGAAAGCAAGAACAAAACCTGTTCGGCCAGTCTAAGTCAGACTGCCCGGTCAATGATGGATTCAGCCGACGTGACCTGCTGGTCGCCGGCATCGCCGTGGCGGCAACGCTAATGGCTTCCCCGGCGGCACTGGCGCAATCGACCCGAACAAAATTCAGGCGCATTCCAACTCAGTACATCGCCGCTCTGGGTGACCCGCAGTCTGGCTCCGGGAACAATGCCCAGGAGTGGGGTTTATGGCGCAAAGATCCGGGTCCCCGTGGCGTTGATCTGGATGACTATGAAAAACTGCGGGGCAGAGGCGGTGTTGCCCCGGCAAAGTGGACCTTCGATAGCACGGACTGGTGGCTGGAAGAAAATGGTCTGATTATGGAACAACCTGAATTCCCTCTCCCTGCCGGCCTTTATCGGGTCACCGGTGGCCGCGAGGTCGAGGCTGTGTTGACGGTTCATCCCATGGCGAGTGATGGCAGCCAGCATTGGGAACTGGATAATAACGCGTCGATCTATGACGTGACCCACCTGCGCTGTCGCTCCGGTCGCTACACACCGGCAAGCAGCGATGACTCGTGTTCACCCGCCGAAGCGAAGAAGTCAACCTTTCCGGTCAGGCCAGGCGCGGCTATGCCTGTGGTCGATGGTTGTAACAAACAGGATTATGCGGTTTTTATTGTGACGGCTGTTGCTGTGGATAATGCCTAGGAAACAGGTGCAATCCCGGCTATTGAATTGTTGCGCAATTCTGATGCGGGCTCACAGTGTAGCTGCCCCTTTGATTCGGGTTTGCTTGAAACTCAAGTTAGTATGTTAGGCGTGTTCCCAAGAATTCCTCAACTGATAAAGTAACGAACCGCCGTTGCAATAATCAGAATGATCATTAAGGGGAGCATAAGCCGACTGATCTTCCTTAGTTCTTCAGGTGACCTTTCCCTGCCGTATTTCTCCAGCAGAGGAATAAGAATGAAGAGAGTGGCAAATAGAATCCCTAAAATTATTAACAGAACGCCCATCTAATGCCTCGTTGCTTGGAAAATAAACAGGAAAACAGACAGGAAAATAAACAGGGACAGATCACGATTTCTTCGTCTTAATCGTGGTCTGTCCCCTTTTATTCCTCAGCGGCTAACGGTTTGTCTTGTACGAACTAACTGGTGGCAGCTGCGAACCAGACAGGTCGTCCGGAACGCTTTGCTCAATCCTGACTGTGTGGTGCAGCGTGCCGATTCCCTCAATGCTGGCGCTGATAGTCTCACCGTCGACCAGAAATCCGGAGCCTGACGCGCGCTCGACACGACCCGCACCGGTTCCGCCCGACGTCCCGCTCTGCATGACATCACCGGGGTAGATCGTGACAAGCGACGAGGCGTACTCAATCAGCTCAGGGATATTATGGATCATGTCGCCAGCCCTGGCTTCCTGAACGGTCACGCCGTCGATAACCAGCGTCTGGTGCAGGCGTTCCATCGGATCGCCATAAAACTCTTTTGGCACAATCCAGGGACCGTGCGGCGCGAAGGTGTCGCGGCCCTTGCCAACGAACCAGTCTGAACCGGAGCCAAAGCCACCCGGTGGACGTCCACCACGATCGGAGATGTCCATCGCGACCATGTAACCGAACACGTGGTCATAAGCGCGGCTCGAGGAGATGTACTTGCCCGTACGGCCGAAGACGATGGCCATCTCGACTTCCCACTCGATCTCGTCACGTCCGTAAGGCATGAGGATGTCGTCACCGTCGCCGATGATTGCTCCGCGGGTGGGCTTCAGGAACAGGTAGGGGACGCCGCGGTTTTCCTTGCGCTGGGCGAGGCGAGATTGAAATTCATCGTCGTTGCAACCCTCGCAAGCGTGGGTGTAGAAGTTCACCGCCGCGTTCATGAGTTTGCTCGGATACTGAATCGGGGCCATGATATCCACCGAGGCCACCGGGTGCACATAGCTCGGTCGGTTACTGCCACTCAGCAGGTTCTCCTCCACCAGCCAGTTCACAATCTCGTAGACCCGGTACTTCATGCCGTACTCGTACTGCTCGATGAGCCCGAGCATATCCTCGGGGATGCTCATCTGGCTGTACTGCGGTCTCAGTTGCATGGCGCGGTTAGCGCCTGCGAGGTCGACAATCAGCTGGTCGTCACGCATGACGAGGCCGACGGTCGGTATGTCGTTGATCGCAAACGTTCCGACCTTGAACGGCTCGACCGACTCCATGGCTTGGGCGGAGACGTCGACCGGGGCGGCGAAAAACGCCAGCGCCGCAGTGAACGTCAGGGTGAATAGGGATTTTCTTAGCATATTCTCACTCCAGTGCAGGGCACTAACAAGATGGACAGGGTTTATTGGAATTATTAAAGGGATTTCACCTGCGTATAACGCTAACAAAAGGTATCTTCCCAGCAGGCACTTGTCCAGTTTTTTGAAAGGTGGGCAGGGAGCTGGTTAACCGAAAAAGGGACGGGGGGACAGCTAAAGGGGACGGAAGGATTAAATTTCGATCAGCTATGAGAGTGGTTAAAAATTAGCCCCTCCGTCTCCTATTTTCCGTGGTCCGTCCCGTTTTATTCATTTTGAGAATCAGCCGCGGAGGAAATCCTAGATTTCAACAGCCACCTTATAAGTAGGATCCTCGATAATGTTCACATCGATGATTTTCTCGGCATTTTTTAGCAGCTGCAGACAATCGGGGCTTAGATGTCGAAGATGCAGTTCTTTACCTGCCTTGCAGTATCTCTCGGTAATTCTATTCAAGGCTTCTATGCCCGACATATCGTTCACTCGACTTTCCTTAAAATCAATAATGACAATATCCGGGTCGTTGAGAACATCAAACTTTTCGCTGAAGGCTTGAGTCGAAGCAAAAAATAAAGGGCCGTAAATTTCGTAATGCTTTACGCCTTTCTCATCTACATATTTTCTGGCACGAATACGTTTAGCATTCTCCCAGGCGAAAACCAGTGCTGAAATAATAACGCCGATCAGTACGGCCAAAGCCAGATTGTGCAGAAATACGGTTATAGCCGCCACCAAAACCCCTACTAAATTGTCATGGCCTGGCATTTTTCCAATGGCTCTGACGCTGGCCCACTCAAAGGTACCAATAGCTACCATGATCATTAGCCCGGTTAAGGCCGCCATTGGCATTCGCTCAATATACTCAGCACCAAACATGATAAAAATTAGCAGCATGACTGAGGCGACTATGCCCGATAATCTGGCGCGCGCGCCGGCAGAAATATTAATCAGGCTTTGTCCAATCATGGCGCAGCCGCCCATGCCTGAGAAGAAGCCGGTTACAAAATTAGCCAGGCCCTGTGCGACCGCCTCTTTGTTGCTCTTGCCTCGAGTTTCGGTAATTTCATCTATCAAGTTCAAGGTTAACAAACTCTCTATCAGGCCAACGCCCGCAACGATAAAAGCATAGGGGAAGATGATGCTTAGAGTTGCCAGGGTTAAAGGTACGTCAGGAATATGAAACGGTGGGAAACCGCCCTTAATGGAGCTGATGTCGCCAACATTTTTGGTGTCCAGTCCAAGCCCGATAACGATGGCTGTCACCAGCAAAATAGCAACAAGAGAAGCCGGCACAGCCTTGGTAAGTTTTGGCAGTCCCCAGATAATAGCCATTGTTAACAAGACTAAACCCAGCATCGTATAAAGTTGAGACCCCAGCATCCATTCCTGTTCGCCGTTGGTGCCGGCGACTTTAAAAGAAGCCAATTGCGCCAAAAATATTACGATGGCCAAACCATTAACAAAACCAAACATCACCGAGTGGGGCACCAGACGGATAAACTTTCCCAGTTTCAAGATACCCGCCGCCATTTGAATAAGCCCGGCAAGCACCACCGTGGCGAAGATGTATTCAACACCATGGCTTTGTGCCAGGCTGACAATGACCACTGCCACGGCACCTGTGGCACCGGATATCATTCCCGGACGACCACCGAATACCGAAGTAATCAAGCCAATGCTAAACGCGGCATAAAGTCCAGTCAGAGGGGAGAGTCCAGCAATAAGTGCAAAAGCAATAGCTTCAGGAACCAGAGCTAGGGAAACCGTTAGCCCGGATAACACTTCGTTTACTACATTTATTTTATTCGATCGATCAAACAGGTTTAAAACGTAATTCATTCTGGCTTTCTTAACTCAATAAAATGCGGCACCAAAAACTTTGCAGTTTTCGATAAAGTAAGTACTTAAAATCTTTTGGGGAGGCAGACTAAAAGCCTCCGTCAGGACAGGGAAGTACGGCGAGGGCGCGGACTTTACTACACTGTGTGACTGACGAACAGGGTTTAGTGAAATAAATAAGGGGTAGGCCGCGAATAAATGGAGAATAAATGGGGTCAGAAAATAAATGGGGTCACCCATTAGCCGACTCCGGTCAACAGGGCGTAAGGATACCTGAGCATCCAAGCCCCACGTATTCTATTTAGTTAATCCAAGTTTGTATTCGCATCCGAATTTTCAATCAATGTGCAGCTTCTTAAAGAAGCGCAACAGTCACCCATCTGGATCAAGACTCTGGCAATCAGCATCATTCGATGATGGTTGCCGCCCCTGGCAGCAAGCTACCCCAGAAAATAATCGGTGCCCGACTTGTATCCAATTGTCCAAGGACAGAGTGATGGCTATCACTCGCGTGACTCCAACCACTTCAGGGCTTACAGCCGAGGCGCTTACATTAACCTGATGTTAACCGATATTACTAATGAGCCGTGCCGGCGACATTCAGAGGGACATGGTTCGAAGCCAACCCCATTTTCTATCTGCCAGCACGGCGCAACCGCTAAGCAAAAGCACGTTCTACATCAAACGGCTCCTGGTTATTCAACATATGATAAATAGCCCTGGCCAATTTCGCCGCCACTGCTTTCTTAGCAACCATAGTATGAGAGTTGGACTGCTTCTTCTGATAGAAACGTTTCACCTGTGGCTCCCAAATGGTGGCCAAGTGTGCTGCCTGCATAAAGGCTAAGGCCAGATAACGATTCCCATTCTTGCGATTGTTATGTCCTTTGGTTTTACCATTGCTGATCTTTTGTGTTTTGACACAACGAGAGTAAGACAGGTAATGACCCGCATCAGGAAACCGCTCAATGGTGCCGGTCTCCAGAGCAATAGTGGCACCTAATATGTTACCTATCCCTCTGATACTGGTGACCAACTCATAATCCTTTTGCTGGATACAGTGGCTCTGCACAGCTCGCTCTAGCAGCACAATCGCCTTTGTGATGGATTGAATCACTGATAACAATGTTTCTGCCACCAGGCTTGCACAGGGAATGGGTAACAGATGCCGAAGGCCTTCCGTATCCAATTTTTTCAATTGCCCCTCACTGAGCCGTTTGCCGGTATGGCGGGCCAATAGACTTTGTAAACTAGTACGTTGACTGGCGCGCTGATCAACCAACAATAAACGTCGTCGTAGCACATCTCGTATTCCGCGTGTTTCTTTAGGGTAAATATACCCCGTGGGTAATATGTCCAGACTGAGCAAGTGAGCTAGAAAGCGAGCCTCGGTATAATCATTGGTGTACTTGATGCCATTATACTGCTGTATCGCAGCAGGGTTCGCCAGATGCACCAAGTAGCCTGCTTCCATAAGTCCATCTACTAGCCAATACCAATTGTAGGTTGATTCTACGACGCAGCCTTGTAGATCCGCTTGATAAGGTGCCAATGCTTTTGAAATGGTGGGCAGATCGTTAGGTAGCCGTTTTTCGTAAACCTGGTTACTGTTTTTATCTTGAATAGAAATCACACTATTGTTTGAATGCAGATCAATTCCGCAATAAAGTGGTGTAGTCATTAGCCTTCTCCAATTTGAAGTGATAGTTAAAGTCTTCCAACTCTAGTTTTATCACTGCTCTGAGGAGTCGGCTAATGATTATCAGAGTAAACATACAGGACTGTATTTTTACTCTGACCCCAATTATTCTTTTATTCAATCCGTAGGGTGAACGAAGATGATGAAGCCGTTGAAGATTGGCTTACTGGTGGTCGGCGTCCTCATGGTGGGGACACTCTTGACACTGCGCGTGACCGGGCTGGCGCCGGGACATCCCAGTGCCGAGGAATACGTCAATGCCAGCCGGTCGGCCAGGCCGGGATTGTGGTTGGCGGGGGAGGTTGTCCATGAGGCGGTAACAAATTGGGACTGGGTCGACCAGTTCAGTGACGCCTTCAGCGAGAACGCAACCGAGCTTGAGACTCGTACCTGGTACGGTATCCCCCATTCCGTCACGGTCCTACTGGTTCCGCGCGGAGACAAACTCTACCTGCAGTCGAGTGCGCAAACATTCAGATTGAACAAGGAGTTCCCCTACGGCAAGGCGTGGTGGAGAAACGTCGAGCGCGATCCGCGTGTGCGCCTGAAGATTGGTGGAAAGATCTACGAGATGACGGTGGCATTGATCCAAGACCGGGCCGAGGTTGCCCGATTGCGAGGGGGGAGAGACCCTATTGTGAAAGAGATGGCTGCCGGCGAGAACGAATACATCACTGAGGAGTGGCACTATTGGCGCGTTTACCAGCGGAACGTGCCGGAATATGGGACAGGGTCGGCGGTTGCGGCGTCCGACTCGGCGACTTCCCGGGGGTCATGAGATCAAAGGGGTCAGATACGAGAGTAGTTTGATTTTAAGCCAGTGGTTATCTGATCAAAGTACCCTGACCCTGTTGATCAGGAAAAAATAGAAAAAATAGGAAGTGAGTCCGAATAAGTTTAGATATTGTAGTTTGTAGTAATATCCAATAAAAGGGCTTCGTTCGCTGATCGCAAGTGGTAGTTCGACTTAATATTTTCGGTAATGCTATTTACTGGCGGTAAGATTTGATTCCATATATTTAAAAAGGAATCACGTCATGAATAACATTTTCAAATTTAGAAAAACCAAGACTACCTGGAACAAGGGTAAGCTGGTGGGACAGAAATCCCCACTGAAGCTCAAGGAAATATGGGCAATTAGAATCAGGCTCCAACTGAGCCACAACTTACGAGAACTCGCACTCTTCAATTTGGCCATAGACAGTAAGTTGAGAGGATGTGATCTAGTCAAGCTGAAGGTATCCGACGTAACGCAAGGCGGCAGTATTTCACACAGAGCCACGATCACTCAGCAAAAGACAAATCAACCCGTTCAATTTGAATTGACGGGGCAGACCAGAGAGGCTCTTCTGGATTGGATAACCAAAGCAAGTCTAAAGCACCCTGAATTCTTATTCCCCAGCAAGGTCCGCTCATCCCCTCACCTCTCCACCCGGCAATATGCCCGAATCGTGAACTGTTGGGTAACTAGCGTCGGGTTGGATCAAACCAGATATGGCACTCATACGATGCGCAGAACAAAGGCATCGCTTATATACCGGAGAACCAAGAACTTGAGAGCCGTACAGCTCCTATTGGGTCACACCAAGCTGGAAAGCACGGTGAGGTATTTGGGGATTGAGGTGGATGACGCTCTGGAAATCGCGGAGGCGACTGAGTCCTAGTTTTGGCGACTTTGGCAGTCTCATATCGGGATTGCCAAGGGGCCAATAGCAGACATTGATTCGCTTGTTATGTTTCGTCGCCACTGGTATCTATTTCTTCTTGTTCAAATCTTCCTAAGCTATAGTCGGGTATTTGGATACTGGAATCCTTCTCCGCGTCTACTGCTTTCCAAAAATCTTCAGACCCGCTGAGATTGAGTGAGTTACGAAACGCAGCGCCACCTGATGACAGAAAATAGTATTTGATGAATTTGAGTCAATCGCTATCCCCATCATCAGTAAATATAATGGTGAGCTTATCCTGCGTATAAGGCCTGGAAAGGATGCTCTTATTGAAGGAACAGCTGAACTTCCTTATGAAGTACATTTAGTGTCTTTTCAATCTCAAGAGGATTTTGACAATTTTGGGATGGATGAAGAGCGAAAACGTTTTCTTCATTTAAAAGAAGAGTCGATACGCGAGACTATCTTGTATCAGGGCAATATAATTTGAGCATAAAAATTAGCAACACATAACAATTACACTAACAAGGACGCGTTAAGGCGCGCCTCTCAATAAAGACGTTACGCAGGTTTCAACTGCACCCCAAGCCTGAAACTAATCAGCGACACCATCGATGCGCCCAGCATCAAGAACAACAGCGGATACACCGTGCCATTAAAAATCACCGCCACCAGTTGTGCCGCTATGGCCGAGAAGGCCATCTGCAGGAAACCGGTGAGTCCCGATGCGCTGCCGGCGTGTTGGGGAAATTCGTTGATGGCGGCGGCCTGTGCGTTGGGCAGGGTGATGCCGTTGCCGAACACGGCGATGGCGACGGGTGCGAACAGGGCGATCGGTTGATGAAAACCTGATAGCTGTAACAGAATCGCCGCGGCGATGCCGCCAACTCCAATCGTGGCGCCGTAGGAGATCATGTGGTTGATGTGGAAGCGTCGACCGTAATGTCGTGCGACGTAGTTGCCGGTCATGAAGCCCAGCGGCACCATGATGAAATAGTAGCCGTACTCATTGGCTGGGCGATGTAATACCGACACCATAATTTCCGGGGCGGCGGAGATAAAACTGAAAAACACCACCGACACGAAGGTGACGCAGAAGGCGTAGCCGCAAAACACCCGCGACTTGAACAGTCCTATATACGCCAGCAACATCGAGCGCATTCCCTGAAACGGAACCGGGTTGCTGTGGGTCTCGGGCAGGGTCTTGATTAGCACCAATAAAATAATAGAACTCAAAACCGCCATCACGATAAATACCGACTCCCAGCCAAAGAGCAGCATGAGTTCGCCGCCCAGTGCCGGCGACAGCATCGGCAGTACCACCATGACCATCACCAGGGTGGCAATCACTCTGGCCGCTTCCTGCGCGCCGTAAACATCTCTTACTATGGCGCGGGCCAGCACCAGGCCCACGGCGCCGCCAAAGGCTTGTACGATTCTGCCCAGAATCAACATCTCGATGCTGTGGGCAAGATAACAAAAAATTGAGCCGAGCACGGTGATCGACAAGCCCAATATCATAATTGGTTTGCGGCCGTATTTATCCGACAGCGGCCCATAGATTAGTGTACCCAGGGCGATGGCTAACATCGAGAGACTTAAGGTGAGCTGGGCGACATCGTTGCTTACCTGAAGGGTTTCTTTAATTATTGGTAGCGCGGGCAGCAGAATTTGCATGGCGCCCGGACCCAGGGCGGAAGTAGCGGCTAATAACACGATTAGCGTCTTCGATAATGACAGGTTTTGCGGCAAGGTAATGATCCATCTTTTTAGTTATCCAGCGCTCTGGATAATAATACTGGGTTAAGAAAACGCGCAGCGCATGTCAGGGGATGCTTCAGCGCGTTAACACCGCGTCTGTGGTTTGTTGCACAGAGGGGTCGCCTTGTGAGCTGAGAATGACACTTGAACCTAACAACATAGAGCGTTGCGCTTTGCTGATTTCGTAGCCCAGGCCAAAGGCCTTGCTGTGAAATTGTTGGCTCAGCTGCTGAGCATTCCATTTGCTGCTTTGATTTTTGACAGTGGCCATAGTGTAGCATGAGAGAATTGCCTCTGTTCTGGTTTTCAGGCAAATGGACAGGTCGGGGTCGGCACTCACTTCCAGTTTCATGCCGTTTGAGTGTTGCCGAAAGCGCGGGGAGTTGGCCAGATAGCCGGCCACTTGTCGGGAAAATTCCGTGTCATCACTGACAATCGTAACCGGCAAGCTTAAGTCCAGCCGGCGCAATATGCTGGGGTCTTGTTTGAACGCGGCTTCATAATGGGCTAGCGCCTCGGCGAATTGATCTTCTTCCCAGGCCGCCGTGGCCATCTGTGCATTTATTCGGGCGCGCAGCAACACTTCCTGGGCGGGCAGTTGGGCCAGCGCCAGTGCGCCGGCGTCTAACACCTGGGTGGCTTTATTTTCCAGGGCGGCAATTTCACTGTGATAGGCATAGTAATAGCCGGCGTTCAGCATAAATGCGCCATTGTCATTGGCCTGTTCCAATATATTCGCCATCACCCCGGTGCCTATTAATCCGATAATTTCCGGTTCTATCCATTCGGGAATATGCACATCCAGCGGTGAATAGGGACGCAAGCGACTCTGTAAGATATCAAACTCGGCAAACAGGGAGGCGGCTCTTCGTCCGGCGCGCCAGCCATCCAGTTTAAGCGAGGCGGCATCGAAGCGGGCGGCCAGTGAGGGCATGAAATCCATGGTGGCGATGTTTTCCAGCTGAATCTGGTATTCGGTGTTGTTGGCCATCCTGCTTACCAGCGCGGCCAGCGCGTCTTTCTGAGAATCGTCTGCGCTGTAAGAACCATTGCGGTCCGGTTGATTAAGCGCGGTGCCGGTTAATTTGATGGCGTCTTCGGCGTAGCCGGCCAGCAGCAGAAAACTGGCACTGACCAGAAGATGCTCCGCCCGGTTCATCACATTAACAATCGCCTCTTGCGATTCACGCCAGATAAGCATGCGATCCAACGCCTCCCGTGCCTCATCGAAGCGGCCCTGGTTCATCAACAGATACAGTTTGTAGATCCAGGGATTGGCCACACTGTCGGGGTTGAGACTAGCCGTGGCGCGATCAAGATATGCCTCTGCCTGATCCATCTGCAACAGACTCAGAGACACTTCCGAGGCATTGCTCAGGTAGACCGTATCATTGTTGTTAGCCTGATCGAGTGGATCGCCGTCTTCGTCTATTGCCCGGTCACAGGAGTTCATCGATTCGATCGGTTGCAGGCTGGCAAGATCTACCGCACACAGGGTATTCCAGGCCCGTGCGCGTTCGCGCGGATCTGCGCTGTTTTGCAACACCAGATTGGCGCTGGCGCGGGCGGCGTCGTATTGCTTGAGTTTAATCAGCGGCCAGCCGCGAAACGATTCGATGTCCTGATCGTAAACCTGCTTCAGTTTCTCCAGGTATTCGAGCGAGCGCAGTTGATCACCCATCAGTTGATGCACATAAGACAACTGGCTAAGGGTGAGATAATGCCACTGCACATTGCCGGAAAGCACCGCTTCTTCGAGCGTGGCATAGTTGGTGAGTTCTTCCGCGCGATTCAGATGAAACAGCGCGCGCGGCATATTGCCCTCAACCGTGAGCAACACTTCGGCCAGCCCAAATTGGGCCGCGGCGGAATCAGGCTCCGCGCTAATCCATTGTTCGCTAAGCTCTCTGGCTTTTACATTCTGATCGAGATTTAGCGCGTCGCAAATAGCCAGCGCGCGCAGCTCGGTAATATCTCTGAATCCAAAACAGCTGGGTAATCGGGCCTCGGGAATTTGTATGTCCTCAAGGGACAGCGGAACATCGTCTTGAGCGAGAACGGTAATTGAAATAAGGCAGCCGCAGAGCAGACTGAAAAATCCGGTGATGTATGTTAGGCCTCTGGGATGATGATGGCTCTCGCGGGCATTCATCAGGACGCCTTGTATCGAGGCTCCCCGCATCAAGACTCCTTTCATCAAGACAAGGTGTGTCAAGACAAGGTGCCCCTCGCCAGTTGCTCCATGGGGCCGCGCATGGCATCCGCCAGCACCTTATCCAGAGCGACAACACCGGGCGCCAGTTCGATTCGATGGCCGAGTACGCGCGGCAACAACAGCTCGATATCTTCTGCGCTGACATAATTGCGACCACGCAGCGCCGCCGAGACTTGCAGCGCTGGCAGCATCAGCACCATGGAGCGGGTTGAATTGCCCTGCAATACCCGGTCGTCGTCGCGCAGGTTTCGAGAGATATCTACCAGCGCGGTTTTTACCGCCGGGCTTATCACCACGCCGGCATCAATTTTCCGGCGTGCGCTCAACACCTCGTCGCGGCTAACAGTTGTCTTCTGCTGCTGTTGATCTCTTCGCTGTTTATAAGTATCGAGCACATCCAGTTCAGATTGCCGGTCGATATGATCCATGGTGATCTTGAACAGGAAGCGATCCAGTTGCGGGGTGGGCAGTGGATAAGTGCCTACCAGGTCGAGTGGATTTTGCGTGGCGATGACGAAGAACAGCTCATCCAGCGGGTAGGTGGTGTTATCTACCGTGACTTGTTTCTCGCCCATGGCCTCCAACATCGCCGATTGCACCTTGGGCGAGGTGCGATTGATTTCGTCCGCCAACACTACGTGGGCGAACAGCGGTCCGTGGCGAAAATGAAAGGCATTGCTGTTGCTGTCGAATACCGGCACACCGGTGACATCGGAGGGCAGCAGGTCCGGCGTAAACTGAATGCGGCGAAACGGCATAATGAAGTCATCGGCGACGCCGGTGTGTCTGACCGCCGTTGGATCCGAGTCGACGATGGCCTCGCCCAGAGCTTTTGCCAACGTGGTTTTTCCGGAGCCGGGAAAATCTTCCAGCAACACATGCCCGTCGGCGATCAGCGCGATAATTGTCAGTTCGATGACATCATCGCGACCTAGCACCTGCTGCTTCACGGCGCTCATCAACTTGTTGAGTACTGTTACGGCGCTATCGAGTTCATTGCTGCTGTTGGGTGTGTCTTGCGGATCGATGTCCTGGCTGAGCTCAGAAACTTCGTTGATGCTGTCAGGTGACATCTTCTACTCCAATTACTAATAAATACTGGGGGGTGATTTTTGTTTGGCTATTTGCTGAGCAGCCAGGAAAAAGGATTCAGTCCGGCGAGTATTTTCTTTCGGGTTTCGGCATTTAGTTGTATTTCTCGCAGGATGGCCTTGCGCAATTCCATCCACTGCTGCTGGCTGTAGGCGGTTTTTTCGGTGCTGCCCAGTGCCAGGGCCAAATGCTGATGGGTCATCTTTTCTATGGACGGGGCGAGTTTGCTTGCCCGAGCGGCAAACTGCTCGCGGCTTTCGCCGAAGTTCCGATGCAGTCCCACGGCGGATAGTTGATCGAGCACCGAGCGATAACTGAGGCGGTATTGATTTTTCAAGTCGGCGTGAGCCGGAATCCACAGCCGGTAGTACTTCACACAGTAAGCCGTAAGCAATGTTGTCAGCAAGATAAGATACAAGCCGTTCAAGATTAGTTGAAAATCAATCAGTGAGTCCTGTTGTGACTGTAAAAAATCATCAAACGACGCGTCGTTTCTGAGCATGTCACCGAGTAGTTGTTGCAGACTGTTTTGCGGGTCGGTGCTCATGTCGACCAGGGTTTGCTGCGGCGCGGGATCGACAATCACCCAGCCGATGTCTCTAAAATAGATTTCCGGCCAGGCATGTCCATGCACGGCTTGAATTAATAGCGAAGAGCCGCCGGCTTTGTTGCTGGCCGGAACAGAGTAGCCAACGCCGACTCGGGCAGGGATGCCGAGGCTGCGAAACATATAGGTTGCGGCGAAAGAAAAATGCATGCAATAGCCGGTGAGGTCGCCAAACAGAAACGAGCCAGCCGGGTCAGTCTCATAGGCGTGTTCATTTTTCAGACTGTAGATTCCATTTTCGTCCAGGTAGGTTTTGACCGACCAGGCTTTGGCGAAAGGGTCTTCGGCATACTCGGGTTTTAAATCACCTATCAGGCTCTGCGCCAGTTCGGTATAACGTGGATCATCTGGAATGGTGAGATATTCATCCCAGACCTCTTGCGACCAATCTTCTCTGCCCACCTCCCGGCCGAGCAGATAGTTGAAGTCATACTGCGGCGATAGCGAGTAGGTGTTGTAGGTACGCTTGAAGCGCAGGTTGTTAGGATTAGGCCGGTTCTCGTAGGCGATAGGGCTTTCCAGACCGAAAGGCGTGCGGTGGGAGATTAACATGCCAATGGTGGTACGCACCGGTACCCGTTGATCTTCCGCCTTGGGAAGCTGCGCGGTCTCTATACGGGCGTTGGTAAAATGATCGATCAGGTCCTGATCCATATCATCCCGGGTGGTGTAGTCGAGCATGGTGCCATTAAATTGCGAATACGCCGATTCACGAAAATAGTAGGAGCCGTTGAGGGGTTCATAATCATCACGAAAAACCACCACCGCAACTGGCGCCTCTTTGTCCTCGGCATCATTGGGGCTGTCTCTGAACGGGTTGTCTCGTTGCGAGCTATTGCCGGCCTGTTCCTGTCCGGTTAAACCCAGATCGTCGGTGAGTTGCGGTGTCGGCAGACCAAACATGCGCACATAGAACAAGAGAGAAAAACACAGCAGACCCAGAATGGTGAAATGGTAGGGCAGGCGGCGATGATTGTTTTCCAGCATCAGCAAGGCGGCGAGAGACAGCACTGCCCCACAGCCAAAGGCCAACAAGATGGAGGAAGGGTCGATGCCGCGCGTGAGTGCAAAGTCGCCAATGAAAAAAGGCCGATGGATCATGCCGTTGCGATGTGCCGACAGGGTGATGACAAAGGCCGTGGCCACGAACAGGATTTCAATTACGGCGCCATAGCTGGTGCGTTGTGCCAGGGTGCGTAAGGCCAAGGTCAGTGCGCCAGCCAGCGCAAACCATTTAACAAATTCACCGCTGTTGAAGATCAAGATCGGGCTGCCAAGATCGGCGAGTAATGAGGTGTTGGTAAGCAACGATGCCAGCGTCAAGCCGAGCAGGCAGAGGCCGAGACTGGCGAGGATTATAGTCGCGGTGCGCAGTTTATTCAGCGGCGAGCGGTCGATGCCGGTATCGATCAGGTAACACGCAAGCAGGCAGCCAAGAGCGGCGCCTATGGAGCCGCTTACCACGGTGAGTGAAAGGCTGACTACCCAGTAGCTGCTGGCGATGATTGCCGCGCGCAAACTGGTGGGCAGAAAATGCTGAGCGGGTTTAGCTGATGCTGATGTCATTATTATCCGTCTCTTTATAAATACCTTGTTCACTGCCCTCGCGCGAATCAAGCGGACAGCATTGGCGGCGTTAAACCTTTCTCATATTGCGATCGAAGCTAAAACCGGTTTTTCGATCGACCACCACAGTGGATTCTACTAGTTGCCCCAGTTCGGTCAATAACTTAAGTAAATCAGCTCTGGAGCCCCCTGTTTCCGGGTTGTTGCTGTTGTCGTTTGCACTTTTCAGCAGCAGTCGCCGCCAAATGGGTAAGCGCTGGGCGTCGTTGAATCCGTCGGTGGCCAGCACCAGGGAAAAGCGTCCGCCAAAGCGAGCGATGGTCTTGCCCAGCATGGCGGCCCAGGGAGCCGCTTCAGCGGCGGCGAATACGATGCAGTGTACCCCGGACTGGGCCGCGGTGAGTGTGAGGAAATTATCCAGACCGTAGCCGTAACGGGTTTCTATGGCTCGCGACATGGCGATGGCATCCAGTGCCGTGGGCAGATTTTCGCAGGGCAGTTCGCTGCCGTCGGCGCCGAATGCCCAATCCTCTCCCAGGGCCCCCAATTCCAGTGCCACCCGGGCAACGGCGGCTGCGGCTTCATCGTTGTCACTGCTGAGCAGATAGGCCACGGTGCGGTTGCTGTGAAAAACACTCTTCTCCGCCAGCCGAACATTCAGCTGGCGGTTACGGGCATACACTTTCCACATGATATTGCGCACCGAATCACCCGGCACATAGGGCCGAATTTCCATACGATCACCGTCCGGGTCACCGCTGGGGTTGGGAATGCCGTCCTCGGCGGTGAGTGAGCGCAGCAAGGGGAGTGGCTTCACCGTATTGGTGCGCGGCAGCGCGGTACAGGAAATTTCCTGCACCTGCTGCCAGGAATAGCGACAGAAGCCAAGTACGTCGGATACCACAAATTGGCGGGTAATCCGGGAAGTCTTACAACGCTTATAGGGAATTATTTCCTCGACCAATTGTTTGTCGGGTGAAATTTTAATGCGGGTTTCCATGTAGTCGGGGAATACGATCTGCCAGGATAATTTCACCAGCGGAAAATAATTAATCGCAGGCAGACAAAAACCGGTTTCATTCGGGAAGCCGGCTTCCAATTTAATCGCGTCTGACGGGGAAGAAGAATTCTGCAAGCGGCGCTGGATACGCTTCTGAATAAAGATGCCACTGATTACCGCGCAAAATAAACTGAAGATCAGAATTGAGAGTGCGCAGATGGCCAGTGAAAAAACCACCAGGTCCATGGCGCCATAGCCATACGCGCTCAGCACATATGCGGTTAATGAAAGTGTGATGACGCCTTGCAAGGTGAGCGGGAATAGGGCGGCTAATCGTCTAATGCCGGTGAGTAACAGCGACTGTTTGCTGTCGAGGCGAATTTTTAGGCGAGGGAGCATAGTCTACCGGGCGAGAACGCGTTGCGTGAATGCGACAAAGGCCGCTTGCTTGGATCGCTTAAGCAGACCGAACTTAACTTAACTTAACTTAACTTAACTAGATTGAACTACAGCGCCTATTCTTACATGGCATTCCATGAACTACAACGTGCCGGCCAGCGCTTCAGGCAGGGCAGGAGATGCCGCCGCCGAGTTTGTTAGTCCTGAATTTCTATATCGATTTGGGTGTTTACCGAATTGGCCAGAAAACAATGTTCATGGGCTTGATGATGCAGGGATTCCTGTTGTTCCCGGCTGGGGGTCATATTCTCGGCATATCGGGCCGAGGGCCTGAGGACTATACGGCTAATAGCATGCTTGCCTTGCTGGTTTTTGCCCAGCGTGCCAAACGGATTATCCTCATAGCTTTCTACTTGTATACCTTCTTTGGCCGCAATGGCGAGGAAGAACAGCATGTGGCAGGAGGCGAGCGACGCGACAAACGCTTCTTCCGGGTCGACATTCTCCTCCGGCGCCCAGAGCGGGGAAACAATATGCGGCGAGGCGGTGGCAGCCACCACGGTGCCGCCATCAAACTCCCAGCTATGGGCTCTGGAATAATTGTTGTTGAGAAAATCTCCGTCATTAAGTTGCCATTTAATAGTGGCTACAAAATCTGTCATGTTTTCCTCGGCCTGAACCAGAGCGGCGCGCCGAACAAGTTTTCAGCGCGCCGCCGTTTGTCAGTAAGTAGATTGTCAGTAAGTAAATAAATTGTCAGTAAGTAGCTTGCCAGTTAGTCGCGTGCCACTTAATAGTTTGTCTAATAGTTTGTCAGTCAGTCCGGCGCCATTATTGATGTGCTCGATTCTCGATAATGTGTTCCACCACGGCAGGATCGGCCAGGGTGCTTGTGTCGCCTAGATTGTCCATGTCATTGGCGGCAATCTTGCGCAAGATGCGGCGCATGATTTTTCCCGAACGAGTCTTCGGTAGAGCCGGTGCGAATTGAATGACTTCCGGTTTCGCAAAGGCGCCGATTTCGCCGGCGACAAATTTAATCAGCTCGGCTCGCAGCGCTTCGCTTTCTTCAACACCGGTCATCAGGGTGACATAGGCATAGATGCCCTGACCCTTGATGGCGTGCGGAAAATCTACCACGGCGGCTTCGGCAACCGCCGGGTGTAGAACCAGGGCACTTTCAATTTCGGCCGTGCCGAGGCGGTGTCCGGAGACGTTAATTACATCGTCGACGCGACCGGTGACCCAATAATAGCCGTCATCGTCCCGGCGCGCGCTGTCTCCGGTAAAGTAGTAACCGGGATAGGTAGTAAAGTAGGTGTCGATACAGCGTTGATGATCGCCATACACGCTACGAATTTGACTTGGCCAGCTCTGGCACAGCACCAGATTGCCGGTGGCGGGTCCTTCGAGTTCCTTGCCATCGGCATCGAGCAGTGCCGCCTTGACGCCGAAGAAAGGGATTGCCGCAGAGCCTGGTTTTAAATCGGTGACGCCGGGAATCGGACTAAGCATGATCGCCCCGGTCTCTGTTTGCCACCAGGTATCGACTATCGCACAGCGTGAATCACCGACCACATGGTAGTACCACTCCCAGGCTTCCGGATTAATCGGCTCGCCCACGGAGCCTAATAGACGCAGGGAAGCGCGCGAAGTGCGGGTAACGGGTTCGTCGCCTACTGCCATTAATGCCCGAATCGCCGTCGGCGCCGTATAAAAAATATTCACCTGATGTTTATCGATAACCTGCCAGAAGCGGGAGGCATCGGGGTAGGTGGGTATGCCCTCGAACATCAGCGTGATGGCGCCGTTGGCCAAGGGTCCATACACGATGTAAGAGTGACCCGTTACCCAGCCAACATCGGCGGTACACCAATAGATGTCGCCTTCATGATAATCGAACACATATTTATGCGTGATACTTGCCTCGAGAAGATAACCTGCCGTGGTGTGCAGCACGCCCTTGGGCTTGCCGGTAGAGCCGGAGGTATACAAGATAAACAGCGGATCCTCGGCGTCCATTAACTCGGGCTCACAGTCGGCGCTGGCGGCCGCGGTAGCCTTGTGATAACAAACATCCCGCTGTTCAGACCAGGGCACATCGGCATTGGTTCGTCGTACCACAAATACTGAATGCACATTGGGGCACTGTTCGAGCGCTTTATCGACATTGGCTTTTAAGGGAATGGTGCGACCGCCGCGGAGTCCTTCGTCGGCGGTGATTACGGTTTGGCAATCTGAATCCAGTATTCGATCTTTGATCGATTCCGGCGAGAAGCCGCCAAACACCACGGAATGCACGGCACCAATTCTTGCACAGGCCAACATGGCATAACTGGCCTCGGGAATCATCGGCATGTAGATACAGACGCGATCGCCCTTGCTTACGCCACGGGCTTTCAGCGCATTGGCAAACTTGCATACGTGAGTGTGTAATTCGCGGTAGGTGATTTTTTTGTCTTCGCTCGGGTCGTCGCCCTCCCAGATGATGGCTGTTTGTTCGCCACGACGTTCCAGGTGTCTATCGATGCAATTAAAGGCGACGTTCAGTTTACCGCCGATGAACCAGCGGGTTTCGGCTTTGGCGAAATCGCCGCGGTAGACGGTCTGCCAGGGTTGGTGCCAATACAGCAGTTCACCGGCTTGTTCGGCCCAGAATTCTTCCGGTGATTCGATAGATTGTTGGTAGAGGTTCTGAAAGCTCGCCTTATTAAAGTAGCTGTGACGCGCGGCGGACTCGGTAACCGGATAAACCTTGTCTTCTGACATTTCCACTTCCTGTATTTTTTAATACCACTGAATTGATTAATGCACGCGCCAGGCATCGGCAATAGGCTGGATCGATGCAGAGCAATTCTGGCGAAACGGGCTAAATAGTATGCCTCAAAGCCTGAGAGCACACAACAGAATGGCCGTTTGCAGGGGCTGCGGCGGCGGGGAGGGGTTAGTCGGACCGCTGCCAGCGAATATTGTCGATAAGCCGAGTCGGGCCAATAAAGGCGGCGGCGAGAATCACCAGTTGCCGGTCTTCGGCGGTGGCGGGGCGGAGGGTTCGGGCATTACAGATCGAGAAATAGTCTGGTTTCAGTCCGTGCGCTTGCAAGGCGAGCTGTGCGGCTTTTTCCAGTGCCGGGAAATCGAGATTACCGCTGTTGATCTGCTCGGCGCTGTCGCGCAAAGCACGATAAATAAAGGCGGCGCTTTGTCGTTGTTCATCATTTAAATAATTGTTGCGCGAGCTCAGAGCCAGCCCACTCGGTTCGCGCTGGGTTTCGACACCAACAAGTTCAATATCCAGAGAAAGATCTTCGGTGAATTTTTGAATAAGCAGAAACTGTTGATAGTCCTTCAAGCCAAAGAAGGCGATGTCGGGCTGCACAATATTAAACAGTTTTAAGACCACGGTGGCGACGCCGTCGAAGTGGCCGGGGCGCGAGCGACCGCAAAAGTTTTCCGTCAACTCCGGCACTTGCACAAGGGTGTGTGCCTCAAGTGTAGCGCCGTAGATTTCATCCACCGAGGGTGCGAACAGGCAATCGCAGTTTTCCAGTTCGAGTTTTTGACTATCTTCAGTGAGGGTGCGCGGATAGGAACCCAGATCTTCATTGACGCCGAATTGCAGTGGATTGACAAATATACTGCATACCAGAAAATCGGTTTTGCTTTTGGCTTGCTTGATTAATTCGATATGGCCCGCATGGAGATTTCCCATGGTGGGCACCAGGCCAATGGATTTACCTTCCTGCCTGACAGATTTCAGCAGCTTTCGAAGTGGGCTTATTGCAGAATGAATTTGCATGATCGAACGGATACGAATTAATTAAAGCAATGTTCGGCGGCGGGAAAGGATTGCTCTTTAACCGCCTTAACATAATTTTCAATCGCGCCCGGTATGCCGTTAGTAGAATCGAGCAGGAAATTTTTAACGAATTTGGGAGAGATCGGCGAAATTCCCAACACGTCATGCAATACCATGATCTGTGCGGTGGTATCGGGACCGGCACCGATTCCTATCACCGGAATATCCAGACTCTCGGTTACTTTTTTCGCCAGCTCGCGGGGAACGCATTCCAATAACAACAGGCTGGCGCCAGCCTCTTGCAAAAGCAGTGCCTCTTCGACAATCGCCTGTGCCTGTTTGGGGTCTCGACCCTGCACGTGGAAACCACCGATGCGATTCACCGATTGCGGTGTTAAGCCCATGTGCGCGCAGACAGGGATGCCGCGCTCGGCTAATAGCTTGCCGGAGTTGGCGATCCAGGCACCGCCTTCCAGTTTAACGATATGGGCACCGGCGCGCATCAGTGCGGCGGCATTCTCCAGGGTCTGGGCTTCAGAGGCGTAGCTCATAAATGGCAGGTCCGCCATCAGCAAGGCACCCTGATTGCCACGTTTTACACAGTGCGTGTGATAGATCATGTCTTCCATGGTCACCGGCAGGGTGCTGTCATGGCCCTGCAGTACCATGCCCAGCGAGTCTCCCACCAGCAACAGGTCTACTCCCGCACGACTCAGAATCGAGGCGAAACAGGCGTCATAGGCGGTGAGACAGGCAAACTTTTCTCCGCGCTGTTTAATATTGCGCAGCGTGGTGAGTGTGACATTAGGCTTGTTGTTTTGAGTGCTCATGCTGATACGTAAGACTTTAGTAGTTGAGATTTCCGCCCGGACAGGGATAGTAAGGCCTGGCCTTGCAGTATTCAAGGCAAAGATTGAGTCGCAGCAGGGCGTTTTACCGCGCTTTTATAGGCCTGGCGGCTGAGGAAGCCGTGTTAGCTTCTACAGGAACAGCTGTTTAAAAACAGAATAAAGGGGATGGGCTTTAGATCCATGCCCTTTATTTATTCGCCTTTTTTAGCTTTTTTTCATTGCGTTTTTCTTTCATGGTTTTTTCGGGTTTCTTTTTAACGGCTTTTTTCGAATCTTGGCTTTTGGCCATAAATTTCTCCTTTAACTTTGTTGGTAAGAGCTTAAACGTTTGTGTAGTAGATTACTTCCAAAACATAATGTCCAGCTCAGCGGACAATTTAAATATAGCGGAAATTGATTGGCTGCCGCTGCCTGTCATATCCCGGTCGCCGCAAAAACAGGTTTTACCACTGCGGTCTCGATCAGGCTGACGCGATCCTCATTCAGATTGCGGTGCAGGTTATAGGCCTTGGTTTGGATGTCGTTGCCGACTAATAGATATACACCCAGAATCGGCAGATTCGGCTCTCCCACGGGTTCTTTTGCATTCGCAAAGGCTTTCTTAGCGAGATCTGTCTTGTCATGCCAGACTTCAATATCAAAACCGGCGGCTGTTATGACATCGCGGAATAAATTCGCTGGCAGCAGAAAACTCATGGAACTGTCTTGCGCCCATGGCACTGGAAAATACAACGGTGTGTTGGTATTGCCACACACCTCATACAAAACGGCACGTCCGCCGGGTTTGAGTACGCGACAGGTTTCCTTCATCCACGCCAGTTTATCTTCGACATTCATATTCATCTGCAGTGACCAGACGCCATCAAAAAAGTTGTCATCGAAGGGTAATTCCAGTGCGCTGCAGGCATCAAAGCTTACCCGTTCCTGCATCTTGAGTAATTGTGTCAATCGCTTCGCGGTATCAATATATTCATCGCTCAAATCGATGCCCGTTACTCGGCAGCCTGTTTCTTGCGCCAATCGACGTGTAGAACCGCCAATGCCGCAACCCACATCCAGAATGTGCATCTCGGGTGTAAATTCGGCTAGTTCAATTAGCTCTCTGGTTGCGGTGTCACCACGGATATGAAACTCATCCACAGGCTGAAGATCGTCCACAGTGATTTTCGACAAATCCTTACCCATTTTGGCAAGCCCATCAATAATCTTGTTATACAGATCATTCGGCGAGTAATAGCTATGAATATGTTTGATATCTTCAGTCATGATTACTCACTCCCTGTGGGTAGTATCTATTTGTTGCAGGTAACACGGGCCATTCAATAAAAGCGCGCTTGCGGCTTCCTTGTCGATTTGTTTGTTATGCGTCACCATTATCAATTTCAATCTATTTTCACTCAGGCGGTGACTGCCTGCTGAAGAATGGTTTGTCTGGAGAATCTTCACGCACCAGCCTTACTCCAGACGCCATTTCAGCAGACAGATGTTCCTGACTAGCTAAAATCGACTTGCCAATCTCAGTGTTGTAGAAATCTAATAGTGCGTTCAGTTGTTCGGTTTCGTAGTGCTTAATATATAACACTGTCTGTTCTTCTCGCATTCTTAAGCTAAGTTTCTCAGTCAGTGCAGCGTTAGGCCCATTTGAATCCGACGCAAATGCTTTGGCTCGATTCATTACTGTTAGATCGACTACTTTTTCAGCTAACCTTCTTTTTCCCTCAGCATCCACAATATTCACCTTGATACATAATATTTGTATATGAGGCACGCCCGCTTTGGGTAAAGAACCGAGCGTGCTTGCTTTCCCGTATCGGATCGAAGTATCCCGTTGATTTGGAAAAACAGGGACAGACAGCTTTTCCAATATTGGGCTTGTCTGACCTGTAGTATTAACAGAAAACGGAGTCCGTCACCGTTTTATCCAAACTGTCACTTTAGCCTCTTACGTACTTGTTAAACCAATCAAGGGTACGAGTCCACGCCTCGGTCGCCGTCCCTTCGTTGTAGCGTTCGGGTGTCGCGTCGTTGAAGAAGCCGTGCACCGAGTTGGGATAAAGATGGCCTTCATGCGGGATATTGGCGGCAGTCAAGGCCTCGTCGTAGGCCGGCCACGCTTCAGCCAGACGGGTGTCGAGCGCCCCATGCTGCGCCAGAATTGCCGCCTTGATCTTCGGCACATCCGCTGCAGCCGGTGCTCCACCGTAAAACGGCACCGCCGCCGCAAGATCTTCACCCAACCTTACGGCAAGTTGATTCGAAACGCTGCCGCCGTAACAGAAACCGGTCACGCCAATTTTTCCGCTGCAGTCTGCACGATTCTTCAGCCATAGCGCGCTGGCTAGAATGTCTTCGAATTTTTTGTCATTGTCGATCCCTCTGAACAACTGTCCACCCTGATAGTCATCACCCGGATAGCCACCGACTGAGGTGAGCACGTCCGGGGCAAAGGCCATGAAATTGGCCAGCGCAAAGCGGCGGGCGACGTCTTCAGTGTGAGGATTAAGCCCGCGATTCTCGTGCACCACGATAATGCCCGGAAGCTGGGATGGCGTTTCGGAGCGACTGTTGGCACTGAAGGGGCGTACCAGATAACCTCTTATGAAGCCGTTGCCCTGTGGTGATGGCAGGGTCACATAGCTGGCCGTAATCCGCTCGTCTTCACGCGACACCTGTTGTCCCATCGCGTAATTCGGCATCAGCGCCTCTACTATGGCGCTGGCAGTGAGACCGGCAACCGCAAACTTCTTCGCGCCGCTCAGAAATGACCGGCGACTGATTTCCCCGTGAATGTACTTGTTGTAGATTTCAATTGCTTCAGCTGGAACCGTGCGTCTTTCTTTTGATGACATGGTGTTTCCCCTGTGTTGGTCTTTTGATTTGATTTGATTTGATTTGATTTGATTTGATTTGATTTGATTTGATTGTATGGTCATAGTTTAATTTATGCACCAAACTACTCGCCAAGCGATACTAAGCCAGTATTTTCTATGGTAAATCTCAATACTCTACCCAATTCATTTCCTCCGGAATAGAGGAAACTACCGTTGGAAATGTCATTATCACCATCGATGAGTGAATAGCTCCCGGAACCGGGTTCGTTCTGGCGAGAAAAGTATATCGTGTTCGTACTATAAGCCTCAATTGGACTGAAGGAAATACGGCTGGTAGGTAAGGAAACAACAAACTCGCTGTATTCCTTATCGGAGAGGTTGCTGATTATGACTTTTGGAGAAATCAAATAGTAGCTCGCTACTATGATTAGTATCATGGCCAGCAGAAGTTCAATGAACCTGTATTTGTTTTTAGATACGAAGCCAATCATAAGTCTGGCTCAGGATCTAGTTTTTGTAGATTTTGTTGCAATGTAAGATGGGCTGAAAGAATTTAGAGGTATTTCATCAGTCCAATAATCTTCATAGAATCCAGAAATTGTAAACCCTGCATTGAGCTGCCCTCCGATCTGTGATTCTAATGTATGACCAAATTCAAAAGCCCGCTCACTTTTCTCCAATTTTTGAAGGCCTGCTTCATCCAGACTAGCGGGTTCGGCATATGGCAATTTATACTTAACTTCGATCTTTCCGGTGCGCTCTGATTGATCGTGATCGAATAGGAAAAAGCTTGGATTCATAAATCCAGCAAGCAATTCGCCACCTGATTTCAAGACTCTATAGCATTCCTTCCAGACTATCTCTACGTCGGGAACAAACACATTAGAAACAGCATGAAAAATAAGATCGAAACTTTCTGAAGTAAATTCTGATAAATCCGCCATATCCCCTCGAATGCAGACTAGATCAAGCTTTTCGCGCTCAGCTACCATTCGATCTTTCTCAAGTTGGACGTCTGAGAGATCAAAACTAACAACCCTTGCCCCTGCAGCTGCCAATACAGGAGCTTGCTGACCTCCTCCTGATGCAAGGCAGAGCACATTCTTACCTTGAAGGTCTCCAAACCAAGCTTTTGGTACGGCCCGTAAGGGAGTCAGAATAACTTCCCAATTCCCTTCACGCGCCTTAGAGATCGTTCCTTCTGAAACAGGAATTGACCATTGCCCGCCTTGCGACGACTCTCGATTCCAGGCTTTCCGATTGTGTTCTAGTAAATCCATACAACAGCTAGTTTGCTCTCAAAGGCCGATGCGTCGAAGCACAGAACGCCCGTAATAATAGGCAAACCGCGTAGCGGTTTATCCTTTTCGATTTGATTGTTATGTTGCGCCGGCACTAGCCCTTGTTTATATGTCGAATATGACATAATCTACACCTCATGAGCCCAAAGGACAAGCCATTAGTATGGCTCCATGGAGAGGTTAAAACACCTCCACTTTCCGTAGCAGCCAGGCTGGAAGCGGGTTACCTGCTGAGAGTATTGCAGAGCGGGCACGAGGTTACCATGCCTCACTCGCGCCCCATGCCTTCTATAGGGCGTAGCTGCCATGAACTGAGGATTACAGACGAAAATAGGATCTGGCGTATTGTTTATAGAATAGATGCAGATGCGATAGTGCTTCTCGAAGTGTTTGAGAAGAAAACGAGCAAAACGCCTAAACCTGTTATAGATAATTGTAAGGCTAGATTGAGGAAATATGATGATGAAAGCAACTAAGCGAAAAAAGCTTGAATCCAACGGCTGGAAAGTTGGTTCAGTCGAGGACTTTCTAGAACTTTCATCTGAGGAAGTGGCATATATTGAAATGAAGCACGCTCTGAGCAACTCGCTTAGAGAGCGTCGTACTAAAGGAAAATTAAGCCAAGTTGAAGCAGCGAAGATATTCAAAACCAGTCAGTCTCGTGTGGCCAAAATGGAAGCAGGTGATCCCTCTGTTTCTATAGATCTATTAGTAAAATCTCTTCTTGCCCTCGGAGCATCGCCCAAGGAATTGGCTAAGGCTATTTCCTAACTCTCAAGCAACAGAACGCCCTGGATAATAGGAGCAGGATGTGCGGCCGGGTTTGTGAAAAAATGGCCGCAGGCCATTCACAAACTTGGCCGTGCATTCTGCTTCCTAGTTGATCTCATTGTTATGTTTCGTAAGCGCTAATATTCAATCCTGCCTATCTTCTAGATTCACTCTAAGTTCAATCTCCGAAAGCCACGCTGAGTTTTCAATCGTGTCCAGAATATCTAACTCTTTCCATAGATCGTATGCATTACTCACAATGATATCGAAAGTTTCGTCAACTACTTCTGTTTCAAGAAACCCTTGTTCGTACTGGTAGTACTGGCTTTGCATACGACGAATTACTGCGGAGTTCCAGGCCCGCGCTCTTCTTAGCTCTGTAGGAGATAAACTTGAAACTCCTTCTTCATCCAGTTTAACTAGAACTATAGCTAAATCTTCAGATAGAGCCAACTCTACAAGAGAAGTTGTGATCTCGGAGCTACGAGTTTGATATGCGTTTGCTTCAGAAAGTCTAGACGCCTGGTTCAATTCTAAAGCCACCGCAAATATGCCGATCAAGACACCCGCATTCGCAATGAGACTGAACCAATGGCTAGCTTTTTCAACATTCATTTCAAGAATACCAATAGTATGCGGTTGCACTTAGTTGAACGAGAAACATAACATTTGTATAGGCGGCACGCCCGCTTTGCGAAAATAATCGAGCGTGCTCGCTTTCCCGTATCGCATCGAAGTATCCCATTGATTTACTGATAGTTCCATAGCTGGCTGTTGTGCAAAGCGAGCGATTTGGATTCAGCAATTGAATTGAAGATGGGGGCGTCTGCGGTTAGGCAAGCGGCCATGCTTGCTCGTTTCATGAATGCCCAATGCCCAATGCCCAATGGCCAAGTTGCGGGCTTCCTGTCTTTTACTTGCTTAGGCCTTTAAGAAATTAGAATTTATAACAGCCTAGCGGACTACGAGACTTTGGTTTTGGCTAACGTGGGTGTTAAGCCAGGGGTTATTAGCGACATTGCCTCCGCCGACACGTCGATATCTGATCTCAGCCTTGCCTTCGCTGTTGCCGCAAGTTGTCATACTGGATTGACTCGTTTTGGCCAGCCTGATGCGGAAAAAGCTGCGCTTACATATTTTGTCGTACACGGTGAGCGTTAGGTCGCTGTTGCTTCCATTGTTAAGATGCCAGTCGACTAAACCATATTCAGGCGTCGGGCTGGCAGTGCAGCCAAGCATCAATGGGCCGAGTAAAAACAGTAGCGGTTTAGTTGACTTCATCTATTCAGGTTCTTTTGTCAGGGAGGCAATGAGCAGAAAATGAGGGGGGACAGATTTATTTTAAGCGCAATTTCCTGCGAAAAATAAAGCGATCTCCTTCAAGACGACTATTTCTTCGGTGTGCCGTCACCATTCATTCCCATAGACTCGTAGCGTCGCCAGCCAGCCAATATACCGGCGAGTCCGTGATTGCCTTCATGACAGGCATACTCGTAAAGTGGGTCGGCGATGCGTCGCATCGGCAGTTTTGCTGACCAGCTTACATCCCAGGTCAGTGGATCCTCGACGGTGAAATCGTAGTCCAGAGTGTCTTTGTCTATCCAGTTGAACCGTTCTTCTACCTTTAGGCTTTGGGAGGTTCCTCTCCAGCCTATGGGGTAGTAATAATTTTGTGTATTGATGACCAGAGTGTCACCTTCCCAATGAGCAATGGAATCGCCTTCCCATTTCAGCTGCCGCGTATGGTGTTCACTGTCCAGGCGGATGATTCGCGCGTGGTGAATCATCTCGCTGACGATTACGATGTGATCCTTGGTCTGTATCAGCTGCATATTATTGTTGTAGGAGCCCGATACCATGGGTGGCCCGGTGCGCGCATTCATCAGGCAGCGATCGTTCAGGGTGCGGGCTTCGGGCCCAAGACTTAGCCTGTTCATCTCAGCTATTTCGTTAGCATGCTGGCGTCCGGCGACGTTGAGTGGCGGTATTCTGCCGTTGGGGGGGTCATACACCAGGGACGTTCGGCGGTCGGCGATGGTTTCGACGCCGCGCTCATACCAGAATTCGTTATAGGAAATGACCCCCGGTGGATAACCGGCACCCCCTACCGAATCGATTATGTTGTCCCGGTTCTGTCGCTGATTTTCAAAAGCCTGCCATTCCAGGGCTTCCTGTTCTGTCAGGGTTGCCTTGTCTCCAAGCTCGACTGGACGATTCAGTGGCGTGAGAGTTCTGAAGGTGTAGGTGCCTTGAAAATCAGGAGCGCCATATTCGTTACGCGGCATATCGGATGTCTGTGCGATCAGCGCCGGGGCAATTAACAGGCCGCCAATGGTCAGGCCCAGGGAGCTGAGGATTCGATTATTCATTTTATTCTCCATCCATTCATCGGTTTGGGGTGCACGCCAAGGATCTCTATAAGCACAGCGACTTGACGACAAAAATCAGCATAGACGGACTGATTCCATGAGTCCAGAGCTATAACGGGATTGATGTAGCCCTGGCCGGTAAAAACTGGACCGTAGAAAACCGCGGTTTGCGGCCCTACACTAGTTGTTGCCAGCCATTTCGTTGGCAAGATTCATTATCATTCCTGCGGCTCTGTCATCGCGCGCAAAAATGGCCAATCGATCAAGATACGCGTCCAGGGATTGTAGCTTGCCAGTGCTGGTGCAAACGTCGATGAATTCTCCACTCAGACTGCTGCGTATGAGGACCGCATTCCAGGCCTTATCGAGGATTACTTGATAGGTTTCGCCGTTCAGCCAGCCACGATCAATCCCGCGCTTGATAGCAATGCCAATCATGGCCGTTGCCGAGAGCTCGGCGAAAGAACCCGGGTAATCAATAACCTCGTGCCACATGCCGTCGATATCTTGAAAAGGTCGCAGCGCTTCTATGTGTTGCAGAAATGCGTCTTTGAGTGAAGCATAAGCCGGATGGGTTTCCGGAAAATCACTTAAACTGAGGGCAAGACCCAATGCCGGAAAGGCGTTGCCGCGACCCCAGGCAACGTCGGCCAGCGGCGTGTGACGATACAAGCCATCTTCGCGCAACAGAAGATCGCGCATGAACGCGACATGTCTGGCGGCCATGGTGAAATACGTTTCCTCGCCGCTTAGTTTTCCCACTTTCGCCAGCAGTACCGTGGCCATGAATACCGAGTCACTCATCTCGTTGTGCATCGGCATGGCTTGGCGCAACTTGCCTTGTTCATCGAATGCCAGCTCGGCCGCCTGGGTCGCCAGAAGTAGAGAGCGCGGGTTCCCGGTGCGTTCGGCGTGTTCGGCAAACACCAGCTGACCCGCCATCACGGAGGCGTTGCTAACTTCAATTTCTTCACCGCTCAGATAGCCTTGAAGGAGCTGCTCGACCTCAGCGATATAGCCAAGACGCATACGTCCTATCAGGCTCATGCCGGGAACGTAGGCCGGGGTGGAAAAATCATAACCATAGGATTGCGCTAATTGCTGCGCAAGTTCCTCTGGCGTTCTATTTAGTCGCCGCCTGACTTCGCGCTTTGCCGCCGACGCGTTCAGATTGGACAAGCCTGACAAATATTCTATGGAGGTGTTTTCGGTTGAGAGTTTTTGCACCGGGATCGAGCCAATGCCGGCAACGCTTTCACGCTGCAGCGCCGTCCCTAAACCGGCCGTATCATCACCGGCGATAATAACCAGATCTGGCGCGTGTACGCCCAGCCATCTCCAGAGCGAATTGGCTACGGGATTTTCCGAGTAGGCGCTGCCGCTGGGCGGGAAGCTCAAGTCTTCCGCCTCTGGATTAGCCAGTGGAAGTGTAATCAGGTTTATGGGGCGGTGTTGTGCATCGAGTTGCGAATAAGCTAGCAGAATAGAGCGAAGCTGTGCAGCTGAATCAGCCGCCCCGTTCAAGCCGGCCAGGTAGAGCACTGTAGGTGCCGATTGAAAGCCAGCGCTTACGCCCTGAGCACGAATAACGGTGCGATTGGAACTGAGCCCGACAGCCAACTGCAAATCCTGGGCAGCCGCCACCGAAGTCTGCAGCAGAAGCAGCAGGCAGAAGCTGGCATAGTGAATTTTATCTCGCATTAATGGCATTTTTGTCGAATGTCTTTAGCTACAAATTGTCTACAGCTATAACTTGTCTACAGCTGTAACTGAGTATTACTCTATTTCCTGTTCTGTCAATTTCTTCCCCGCTAGATGAGAGATAGCAAATTGACTCATCGTCGCTGAGCCAGCGCTTGCTATGTTCGGGTGATGCTTCAAACGCTTGCAGTCGAATTACTGAAGTCAGGGTAAAACCTGCCTGCAGTTCTGCTCCCGACGAATGGCAGACATTTGGAAAACAGACCAGATTGCCGCCGGCCCTAGAGAGGAGTCGGCATGGCCCGCCTGCCGTTTACGATAGGCGGAAAGTCCTGCACCTCGTCATACACGGCGGTGATAAAGCGATCCTTGCTTTGTTGCGTGTCGCCCTGGGTCTTCTGCTCATAACTTGCGGTCAGGTTCGCGGCCAGAACTTGCTGCAGCGACTTGCCCTCGTTCCGCAGCGCCGTGACCTTCGCCAGGATGTCAACCAGCATGGCGCGGTAGGGCAGGAGGTCCTCTCTATGGATGAGCGTGCCATGGCCAGGGATCAGCCAGGTGTCGGGGCCGGCGATGGTCTGAAACAGATCGATCGCCTCGATCATGCCCTTGATCGAGCCGCCACTGGTCTGGGCGGCGAAGGGATAGCCGAAGTTACGGTAGAAATCCTCGATGTAGATTACATTGGCGTTGCGAAAGCGCACCACGGTGTCGCCAGCGGTGTGGGACGGCATCATCGGGATTACATCCACGGTTTCGCCGTTCATGGTAAAGGTAAACGCGGGTTTGCCGGGCGCGGTGGGATCGTAGTCATAGGTCACCACCGGAACGGCGTCCGTATCCAGTGGTGGGGCCAGCTGGCCGTTGGGGCGGCGCGGATTGATCATGTCGAGCCGCAGATTTTCCTGCGCGAAGATCAACGCTCCCTGCCTCGCGAAAAAGGCGTTAGCACCAGTATGGTCACTATGAATATGGGTGTTGATCAGGACCTTGATGGGGCCGTCGGTAAACGAGCGGATTGCCGCCAGTGTCTTATCGGCCACCTGTCGGTTCTCGGTGTCCACCAGTAGCACGCCATCTTCTCCGAAGAGCACCATGGCCCTGCCGCCGGACGCATCGGGGTGAGACCGATCAAGGCCTTTAGAGCCGTGCAGAACAAACAGATTCGGCGACATCTTTTCTGTCACCCTAATCTGAATCTCGTCCCACGGGGTCTGGTAGCCTTCCGGGAAGCTGTACGACTGCGTTCCCGTCGGAACCACGATGATGGGATATTCCGCTTCTTGCGCCCACACCATCGAAGGAATAGCTACCATCACGGCCCTACACAAAAATAACAATGCGGATTTTCTCATGAGCCCACTCCTTAAAAATTAGGAAGAATAAAAGCTATCGCTACTATCGCTGAATTTCATGTCTGTAAAGGGCGGCTCTCGGCTGTGATGCTTCGTTCAGCCAAGCTATTTTCAATAGCTTGATTAATCCTTTGAAATACTGCCTATAGTTTCCGCTCCGGCTATGGATACTTCTTCATCCTGAAAGGCTCTAACTCCACTGGTAGCCACTGCGCCAATTAATTCACCATCCAGGTAAACCGGCACACCTCCTTGAAAGGTGACGCCACCTTCGATTTCTTCAATTTCACCAGCCGCAAGTCTCGTACCATATTCCCCAGAAGTGAGACCTGTTTTGGTCACCACTAATGCTTTGCTACTGGCGATAGTGAACGTGCGCGCAGAAGCGCCATCTAAGCGTCGCAGCATTATCGGGTTGGCATTCTGGTCAGTGACCAGAATAGTCACATTCCACCCCTGCTGACGTGCATGGTCTTCTGCTGCCTCCATAGCCCTCATGGCCAGGTCATAGGTCATCAGGCTGGGCTCTTCCTGGGCCAATGCCGTTGCTGAAAACAACAACATAAGCACCATTACTACTCTTTTGTTAAATTTTGTTGTCATTAGTACTCTCCTCAATCTGTGTATTTAATATGCACCAACGGCACAAATTTGAAAGCATTTTTTTCAGTGAATTTCCGCTTTCGGCCAGCCAGTAGTGGTCATTGATTCCGAATATGTGGACTGTCCGGGTTAGCGATGTGGTCCGTGGCGTTTGTCGTTTTGGTAGCGTAGCCCCGGCCTTCTCGAGAAAAGCGCTAGCCAGGCTGTCGGTTTCCCGCAGGCAGGATTGGGTTAAGCAGGAATTTACCGACTACCTTGGGTTGTGGCCGCCGGCAGTATGGATTCCTTCGAGTCCGCTGCGAGAGCTCCCCGTATGAGACACAGGCCCGCACCAATTCAATGCATGGGGCCTATGTCAAAGTTCGCACAGCACCTTACTCCTGGAGTCCCAGTGGTAAGTTACGGCAGCGCGTAGGCGACCAGCTCGGCGCCGTTACTGCCGCCGCCACCGGTGAACATGGCCACGTATTGTTTGCCATCGTGTTCGTAGGTAAAGGGCAAGCCGGTTTGGTTAGAGGGCAACTCTATTTCGGCAATAATTTCACCGGTTTGCTTGTTGATGGCGCGGAAAATCGGGCTGGCGCCGGCGGCGCCGGTACCCTCAGTCTGGAACAGCAGTGTTTTAGTGACTAGGATACCTGACCGTGTCGGTACACCGGTGCGCGGAAGATCGATGCCCTTCAGCAGCGGATGATTGGTAATGCGCTCCGGTGTGTCGGCATTGGCAATCATCCAGAGATGGTCACCCGAGTTCATATCGATCGCCGTAATGCGGCCGTAAGGCGGCTTGACGATTTCGAGTCCCTGGACCCGCGGGGCGCGGACACCGAAACCCTGGCTGAAATCGAGGTCTGACTCCGGATTTTTTGCCAATGACAATACCCCCAGCTGTGTCCTCGATGGCACGTACACAATGCCCGTTTCTGGATCAAGGGCAGAGGCCTCCCAGTTGGAGCCGCCGGTGGAAGAAGGCAAGTTGAGAATGCCGCGTGTACCATCAGCGGCCTCCGTCATGGATGGAGGCGAAAACAGCGTGGGGCTGAGGCGAAAGCCTTCGATGGATTCCAGCGCCAGCGCGCGAATTTCCGGCGTCCAATCGATCAAGTCGTCGACCGTAAAACCCTGTCTATCGAAGGGCGCCGGACGAGTCGGAAAGGGTTGAGTAGGCGAGTACCATTCCCCGGGCACATCTCCTGCCGGTACCGGTCGCTCTACAATAGGCCAGATGGGTTCGCCGGTTAGCCTGTCGAAAGTGTAGATAAAGGACTGTTTAGTCACTGACATGACGACCTTGCGGCCGTTGGGCAAATCGGCAAGCAGCGCCGGGGAGGGAACGTCCCAGTCCCAGATGTCATGGTGGATAAACTGATAGTGCCATTGGCGTTCACCGGTTTTAATATCCAGTGCGACTATGCCGCTCGAAAACAGGTTGTCACCCGGCCGGTCAGCACCGTAGTAATCGCCGGTGGGATCTTCGATAGACAAATAGACAAATCCCAGTTCCGGGTCACCCGAGCTGGGAGCCCAGACGCCGGAATTGCCGGTAAATTCTACCCCCTCATCGAGCCAGGATTCAAAGCCATATTCCCCCCGTGCGGGAATCGTGTGAAAGGTCCACAGAAGCTCACCGGTGTGCACATCAAAACCGCGCACGTCGCCTTTGACATTGGACTTGGACCGCGGCCGGCCCCCTGTCGAGTGCGCTGCCCCTACTACAATTACGTCATTCATGACAAAAGGCGGCGCAGAAATACCGATATCGATGTTGGGATATCTGGAATCATCGGCATTGCGCAGGCCTATCATCAAATCCACGATACCGTTAGTGCCAAAATTCGGATCCGGAATGCCGGTTTTGGCGTCCAGCGAAACCAGGTGGTAGCCCGGGGTGACGTCTATAACCCGTGCTGCGTCACCGTCGCGCCAGAAAGCCACTCCACGGCCTGCGCCCTTACGCGGCGCGTGTTCAAATCGCTCGCCTTCCTGGGGTCTCCACAACCACAGTACCTGACCCGTGGTGGCGTCCAGTGCCACCACATTTCGAGTGCTGGCTATATCGGCGTACAAAACGCCGTCAACTTCAAGCGGTGTTGACGGGTTGGTGAAATCAATGAGGGGCCCGAAGTTCGTCGTGGAAAAACGCCAGGCTATCTCCAGCTGTCCTACGTTGTCCGCGTTGATCTGCTCGAGCGGTGAATAGCGCTGAGAGAACTTACCCCCGTGGTAATCCGGCCAGTCCCCCTCGTTCACGCTGGTGCCGCTCTGGCCCAGGGCCAACGGAGCACAGACAAGTGCACCCACGGTTATAATGAACGGTGAAATCAATCGTTTTATTATTATCATCCAAAACTCTCCTGATACCCTGTGATCGTGTTCTTAAGCTAAGTTTCTCCCGTCCATGTAAGCACAGAAAGTTCACTTAGTTCAATGTTCGATTTCAGCTGTGAGCAGACACATCACTCGCCCAGACTATCAGTGCCCCGGCGGATCAGGGCTTCCATGGCGAGAGAATTTTCATCGCCTTGATTTCTAAGCCCGGCGACAATTCCAAGTCGATCCGCCTCGGGTCGGTTCTGGCTCACCTTCCACTTACCCTGTAGTGAAGAAATCGGCATCTCGACTCCGACAATGCGGCCCAGCATTTTATCTGTGTAGTCTTTCGGCGCGTCAGACACTTTCCAGGGTAATCGCTGTGTCGATTCTTGTTTGTTGGTCAACTCGTTTAGGTGATTGAGGAGCCAGGTCGGGTCGTGAATAGCCTTTGGCCGACCCTGTGCATGCGCTACCACATAATTCCATGTCGGCACGGCTTTACCATGTTGGTGTTTGCTCGGGTACCACGATGGGGTGATGTATGACGACGGTCCCTGGAACACGGCAACGGCAGTTGTTGTCCCGTCAAACGATTGCCAGATTGAATTTGCAATCGGTAGATGACCCCTTAACACGCCGTACTTCCCTTCGTCGGAGGAAACAAAAAGTGGCATATGGTTTACGACGATTTCGCCGTCCTGGACGACAATGAAAGTAGCCAGCGGCTGCGCTCGCATAAGGTCGTGCAAGACGCCAGGTCTGGATTCTTCAAACTGTGTCTGGATATACATTATGAGCGCCAAGATACCTCAACGGGGCAGCTGGAGGAAGGTCCGCAACGGCTTGAGGGTTCAAGCAGTGGATGCGGTCTCGATAGTCTGGCTTTCGCCATGTCGCTAAAAACGGAGACTCAATTCCAACACCGCTATCATTGGGTCTACGCGGTAGCAGTGCCAGGGTTTCTATGGCGTAATTGACATCCTCGAATACAGGTATCCATTTAGAACCCAAGGCTTGATCAGCAAACCCATTTTTGACCGAGTTGTATTCATGCTCACTGACAAGCTTGATCTTGTCTGGAAGTCCGATAGTCGCTCAGCACCGGGTAAGTTTGATCTGCCTCTGGTTTTACCCTGTTTTCCTGCAAAAAGCGCTTATATCGCTCGTGCACTACAAGAACAGCATGGTAAAAACCGATAGACGCCAAACGGGAGGTGGTTGTTATTTTACTCTCCCTGAGCAGTTAACGGCTGTGTGCGATAAAGGTGAATACCATGGGCAGAGCTCGACCTCTTCACCGATCATTTGCTGCGATCATCCTGTTGTTCGCTGTATTCAATTCAGCACCAGCGGCTGCAACCAAGCTCGGGCTCTCCGGTGGGTGGAGTTACCAGTATTCGGGGTCAACTGCCGAGATGACTGTTGGTGGCATTAGCAACCTGGCCTCCAGCGGGACTTCCGGATCTTTGCGCCTGGAGTTGTGGGCGTTCGGCTCCCCATTCAAGGGCGCGCGCCAGCTTGGTTATCGGCTGGCAACTTACCGGGTGGATCCACTGTCTGCGGGCACCGCGTACGCCAATGTCTCCAGCGGTTCGGTTGCCTTCGATCAGCCACCCCAGGGGAGGTGGCACATTTCCTTATCCGTCGCTGAATGGGACGGCAGTGACTGGCGAACGAGGTACTACATTCTTAGCGATTCTGACCAGCTTATGCTGTGTACCGATTTGGATTGTGAGGTAGTCATTGCCGACTCGGGTGCCACCACGGTGATCATCTCAACCAGCCGGTCTGCTTACACCGCCGACAGTGAAGACACGCTGTCTCTGTCGGCTGAGATTATCGCTGGAAATGATACGGGAGTTCTGGCGGATGCTTATATAACTGCCAGCCTCGATCTGGGTACGCCTTTTTATCTCGACGCCAATCTGCAGTGGGTTAGCAGTATTTCGGCGGCGGCCAGCAACTTTCCATTAGCCTCCCTGTCGGTGCCCAATTTTTTTGGACTACCCATTACCGGATTGGGACAAGGGAACTACCAGTTTTCACTGCTGCTCAGTGTTGCCGGCCAGAATCCTGCAATCGCGGCTAATCAGATTGCCTACAATGCTGTCACCACTACATTCAAGGCAGCCAATGCTGATGGCTCAGGCATTTCTTTTACTCCCGGTGTAAATCCGTTTGCGCGAGTCGACTCCTACTACGCGTTCGATTTTTACCCCTTTGTGTCAGGCGGACTGGCCCCCTATTACTTTAAGCTTGGAACCGCGGGAGGCTTTCCTCCGATGGGCCTGGTGCTGGCGCCGAATGGCATATTGAGCGGAACCCCCTCGATCGAAACCAGCGCCTCGTTTGTTGTTTGCGCGGTCGATCTTGGCGCCGATTCAAGCTGCAAAACGGTTACCGTGAGCGTGACCGACAGCGGTGACCCCCCGCTTGGCGATCCGATTGATCCGGATCCAGATCCAGATCCAATTCCAGACGGGGAGGCGCTCTCGTTAACAATTGATTCAGCGGCTTGTTCTGTGGGAGAACGATTTTCCTGGGGGACTATCATTTACGATGTCATTAACGCATCGGGTTCGGCATCCGGGCCGGAGGGATCGTTTATCAATGGTGTGCAATGTTCTGCCTGGACCGATTGCGAGCGGGGGCAGGGGGAACCGGCCAGTACGACATGGACCTATCAGTCGGATACCTATGTTGGCACCCCGCAAAGTTTTAGCGTTGTCTTGACCGGGCTTGGTGATTCCTTGTTTGACAACAGGACACTCAATTGTCCGACACAATGACTTTAGAATTCTTGCCAACAGGGTCTGAAGCGCAGCGCTGGAAAACAAATGAGGGCAAGAGTAAATAGACAGTGGTAGGATCAGCAGAGGAGCCAGTCGGAGACGCGGTGCGTTAGCAGGTTGTTTAGCACGGGGCGCTGTGACCAAGCCCTTAAGCTTGCGAAATTGTCCTTAGCTTGAACCAGGCAGGAGGGGAAAAATGCAAAGACGACAATCAATAGTCGTTGCCGCTGTTCTGACAGTAGCCTTGTTAGCCATTACGGTGACTGCGCAGTCAGTCATATCTGCGGAGAATAATTTTGCTATTGCGCGGACCCCCTGGGGGCATCCAGACCTGCAAGGCATATGGGACCGCCGTACTATCACTCCTCTGGAACGACCGGAACGATTTGCCGACAAGGCTTTTCTTAACCTGGAGGAAATTCGGGCTTATGAGAAAGACAGTGCGGCCAGGGCAGATGGCAGACCTCTCGATTATGGCCGCGACGGTATCTCGGTACATGATCCCAGTGATCTGGACTACGGCTCGACGGTGGCCGTGGGTGGTCAGACCTCGCTTATTGTTGATCCTGCCGATGGTCGAATACCCCCTTATACACAAGCGTTCCGGGAAAGGTCAGCGGAGGCGGCTGAAAATCGCGAGGGACGTGGCGCGGCTGATAGCTGGACAGACCGAAGCTTGACCGAACGCTGTATGACCTGGGGTATTCCCGGCGGTATGTTGCCTCAAGCCTATAATAACAATATTCAAATTCTGCAGACGCCGACTACGGTGATGATCCTCAACGAAATGGTGCATGACATTCGTATTGTGGCGCTCGATGGACGCGCACATATTTCGTCGAATATCAGGCAGTGGCATGGAGATCCCCTTGGACACTGGGAAGGCGATACCCTGGTGGTTGACTCGACAAATTTTTCCGAGAAAAGTAACTTCCGTGGCTCCGGCGAAAACTTGCACCTGATAGAACGATTTACGCCGACGGGAGCGGGTCTATTACGCTATGAGTTTACCGTGGAAGATTCCTCTACCTGGCTTCGGCCATGGTCAGTCGCCTTCCCCATGGTGAAAACCGAGGACCCAATCTATGAATTTGCCTGTCACGAAGGTAATCACGGTCTTATGAATATTCTAAGAGTGGCCAGAAATTTAGAGAAACAGGCCAAAAGCTCTATATCAACGGATAGAAAATAATAACAAAGGCGAGCAAATTATGCGTAGCGTCATCACTTTGAATCGAACAGTGAAATTTATTTCGATTGGCATTTGTTTGATCGGTAGCGGACTAAGCCTGGCGGCAGAGCAATCCCCTCTGTGGTGTCAAAATATCAATTCCCTGAATCTTCCCAATGCCGTTGTCACGGTTGCCGAGGTGGTTGCGGCGGGAGACTTTACGCCGCCCTCGGCAACAGGTTCAAACAATGGGGGCAGGGAGGCGCAGAGTCGTAATCCAATCTACCAGGGACTGCCAGAGTTCTGCCGGGTGGCGATTACCCTGCGGCCTTCCAATGATTCCGAAATTAACATGGAACTTTGGTTGCCCACCGAAAGCTGGAATGGCAAGTATCTGTCGGTAGGTAATGGGGCATTTACCGGCAACGTTCGTCATACCGCCTTGATTAATCCGCTGACGCGTGGCTATGCAACGAGTTCGACCGATACCGGGCATCTTGGAAACACGGCCAGCTTTGGCCTTGGGCACCCGGAAAAAGTAATCGATTTTGGCTGGAGAGCGGTGCATGAAATGACGCGGGTCTCGAAGCAAGTTATTGCCCGCTATTACGATCGAGCTCCCCGCTATTCTTATTGGGAGGGCTGTTCTGCCGGAGGCCGGCAGGCGATGAAAGAAGCGCAAGAATTTCCGGCCGATTACGATGGTATTATTGCCGGCGCGCCAGGACTTGATTGGACGGGAAGGGCCGCTGCGTCACTGCGCGTCGCCAAGCATCTGCAAGCGAATGAAAGCGCCCGGCTCTCTTCGGCAGAAAGAGACATGCTGTATCAAGCCGCCGTCAATTCCTGTGACACCAACGATGGTGTGAAGGACGGTCTTATCAGCAGGCCCGAGCAATGCGGTTTTGATCCGAGAGTGTTGCAGTGCAAAGGGGAGAAGACGGCAGCCTGTCTGACTACGGCGCAGGTGAATACGGTTCAAATGCTTTATGCTTCGCCTGCTAATCCTGCAAGTGGACGCGCCATCACGGGTCTGTTGCCGGGCAGTGAAGCTGGATGGACAGATTTAGGTTGGACGCAATCGGCAAGAGCAACCGGACTGGATCAATTCAGATACCTTGTGCATGCGGATGCCGAGTGGTCTGTGGCTGACTTTGATTTCGAAAATGACATTGTTAAGGCAGAAAAAACAGACAGCGATACGCTGAATGCGTTGAATCCTGACCTGCAACCGTTTTTCGAAAACGGTGGTAAATTGATTCAATATCACGGTTGGAGTGATCCACAAATCTCTCCGTCCAACACCACGCAATACTACCAGAGCGTGACTGATTTATTAGGCGGAAGAAATTCAATTCATGACTCTTACCGTCTTTTTATGGCGCCGGGAATGGGCCATTGTGGCGGTGGTCCGGGGCCGAATAGTTTTGATATGCTTTCATCACTGGAAGCATGGGTCGAGCAGGGCGTAGCGCCCGACAGTGTAGTAGCCGTTCATCGAACAGAAGGGGAGGTGGACCGCAGTAGAGTGCTTTGTCCTTTTCCCGAGGTGGCGACTTACGCCGGCGGTGGCAGTATCGATAATGCGGAGAGTTTCGTCTGTCGGGTTCCCCAGTAAACATTGTTTGAAATCGGAAGAATAATTTTGATTCAAACTAACAAGAGCGATCTAATATTTTGAGGATTATCTAGTGGAAAACCTGAATACTTACGCAATGCTGGCTGACATATTCGGTGCAGTGACAATTATCGTCGCGGCCACCTTCGCGATTATTCAACTCTTTGAACATAAGAAGCGGCTCAGGATTGAGATGGCAGCAGAGATGTGTCGGAAATTTTCTGAACCTGAGTTGGCTAGAGCCGTTACCTTGATCAAACGCTTGCCTGATGACATTTCCCTTGAGTCGCTTCAAGCCATGGATCGTGAATACGAAGAGTCGGCCCAGATAGTTGGTATGGTTTTCGAAACAATGGGTCTATTGGTGTACAAAAAAGTAGCGTCATTCGAACTGATCCAGGCTCTGACAGGCGGACTGCTATTGATGGTCTGGCGTAAAACCGGTCGTTGGATAAAGGAGACACGCGAGGCTGAATCGATGGATCGCTTTGCCGAGTGGGTCGAGTGGTTAGCAATACAGGTTGAATCACGAGAGAAGAATATGGTGCCAGCCTATAAAGCATACGTAGCTTGGAGTGGCTAACCGAAACGATCGCTATATAGCGATCGTTATGATGATTAAGCGCCGGAAAAATTTCATCTAAGAGATGCCGTAACAGAGGAGGGGAAACGCAGGGACAGACCACGTTTTCCAATAGTGTGATTGTCTGACGGGCAGTATTATCAGAAAAACGTGGCCTGTGCCCGTTTTATTCCTGAACAAAACACTTTTTCTTTTCGTCTTTAGGTGAACATATCAAAGGATTCAAAGTCGCCATTGAGTAGTCCTGACGTATTCTGCTGTCCTAGCCATTCTTTAATTATGGTCTGGTAAACCCTCCGGAAGTCTGTTGTATACGCGAGATTATCGCCTTCGGTTAATTGCGTCAGGCTCGGTAATTCACCGTAGTGGCCACCCTTTACCTGATTGCCAACCACAAACATCGCGTTAGCTGCACCATGATCCGTGCCCAGACTGACGTTCTCTGGAACTCGTCTACCGAACTCGGAAAAGATCATTAGCACAACGTCGTCCTCCCGGCCGATTCGTTCCAGGTCTTGGATAAAAGCAGACACGGCATCGGAGGTGTAGGTGAGTAATCTTTGATGTAGATCGTTCTGGAACACGTGGGTATCGAAGGCGTTGTTGCGATAGGAAACGTAATACAAACTTGTGGGCATGCCGGCATCCAAAAGAGCGGCAACCTTGGGTAGGTCCAGCCCATTAACGCCATAATCCACTGGCGATGTGTAGTCTGACCAGGCTTGTCTCACCAGCGCCGAGGCATCATTGGCGCTTTTGGCGATGTTAAGCAAATAGCGACGAGATGCATTCTCTACCTGGGCGATGTCGGGGACGACGGCTAAAGCATCTTTCTCTTCATAAAATGATTCCCGCATGAATCTCTCGGGTGCATCGAACACCACTGGCACGTGACGTTCACTGCGCACAGCCAGAGATTGGCGGGCGGCAATATTCACTAGAAAATTTGCCGGTGCCGAAGGGGCCATCTGATCTGCAAGTCGTCCTACCCAGCCGTACTCCTCGCCACTATTCGGGGCAGCGGTGTGCCAATAGGCCATGGAGGTGAAGTGAGAGTAGGAGGGGTTGTCGTAGCCACAGCCGTGGACGATGGCAAGCTTACCGTCTTTGTATAAGCGTTCGAATCCGGCCATTCCCGGATTGAGGCCAAAATGACTATCAAGCACCCGCAGTCGATTCTTGGGTAGACCGATGTTGGGACGGTGGCGGTAATAGGCATCGTCGCCGTAAGGAACAACGGTGTTGAGCCCGTCGTTGCCGCCGGACAGTTCCAATACCACCAGCACCTTGCCATTGGCCGCCGCTTGGGCTGCTATCGTCTCGGCAGCTCGGGCGAATGCCGTCGGCATCATGCCCATTGCGCCGACACCGAGACCAGCCAAGCCCCTGCTCAGGAGCTTGCGGCGATTCAGTTTCTTTTTTAAGAGCGTGTTGCGAATGAGGTCGTGTTTATTCATAAAAACCTGCTTATTCATAACGAATCTTGTTGTTCAGAACCAAAATTTAGTAATTCAACTAACTCAGTTGGTATTCCGGTGCGCTCATAATCAGGTGTAGCATCAGTCTTAGCGAATCTTCCATATAGGTATGCGCTACGGCGATATCCGATGTGCCCAGGTCAGTATTGAGAAACTCGATCCACCTGCGCCGAGAATCCTCTCCAGGCTTGACGCGCATGAAGCGAGCAATAAAATAGTCGACGACTTCGCTACTATTCTCCAGTCCTTGCTTCATGACCATCGCGCTCAAATTGACGCCTGCGGTGTGGCGGGGGATTGGCTTCACTCGTTCGATGGCCATTTGCCATCCGCGGAAGCTGCCATAGCGAGTATTAAAATCTTCGTCACGGTCGGCGGACATGTTGGACTCGGCCATGATTTGACCTTCACCCAGAGAGGATGGTTGGGTCGCCGCGGTGATATCCATGCCCATACGGATTCGATCAGCAACACTGCGAACTTCGCGACTACCATTGATTCGGTCCGGCGGTACAAAATTAATATCTGGAAACAGTACGTCGCGGGCGAAGTTACCTCGTTCCAGCAACAGCCCTGGTGTCACCCAGCTGCGCCCGCCCGCCCAGCCGGCAACAGTCGGCGGTCGAAATAAAGATTGGCTAAGGGCGCCAGTTGCCTGATTGAACTCTGGTACCCCGGGAATGCGATCCAGACCAAGTTTCCGGTAGGTGGAGATGGCTAATTGCACAGGGCTTTTGATCTGGCCGCCGACGGATGCCGCGCTGTAAAAATCCTTCGACATAAAAATCGTTTCCAGTAGTGGTGCCACTTCGTAGTCTGCAGCTCGGAAGATCTTGCCCAATTCAGCTCCAAGTTTTGGACTGAAATCCTGGCGGACGAAGAAGCGGTAGAGCTTGCCCGCAATATAGTCCGCGGTTACTTCTTGTTGCATAATGAGATCGATAATGTCGACCCCGTCGAAGTTGCCAGTGCGACCAAGAAAAGTTTTCGAATCGTTGTCGTGTTGAGCTTCGTTAATGACGAAATCGAGATCGACATAATTCCAGCCGGTGAATGCCCGTGCTGCCTCGCGGATGTCGGTCTCGCTGTAGTTGCCCACCCCCATGGTGAACAATTCCATGATTTCACGAGCGAAATTTTCGTTCGACGCTCCTTTGACATTAACTCCTGCATCCAGGAAAGACAGCATGGCGGGGTCCTGAGCAACGGCTACCATCAGGTCGCGAAAGCTGCCTGTGCCCATTTGCTGAAACAGTTCCAGTTCAGTTAGCAGCTTTCGGTAGTCGCGCACCTTGCTTTCGTTGATCGCATAGTGCCCGTGCCAGAACAAGGCCATTTTTTCCTGCAGTGGACTGTTGGACGCAACCATTCGATTAGCCCACCAATAGGCCACTCGGTTGGTCTCCAGTACGCTGGCTCGGAGCCAGTAGAAGAACTTGTTCACCACCGGTTGCAGCCGTCGATTGCCCTCGGGCTTAACCTTGATTCCAAGAGCTTCGCCGTTTGCCTTTGCCAAATCGGTAGTTGCCGGCCGGCTGGGGGGAAAGGGTTCCAGGCCAGGATCGTGAATACCGGAATGGTCAAATGGCAGCAGGTGGCTGTTGTCGACTTTGTCAAAATAGACGAGACTGCGAACAGCGTCCCTTGGCGACATTGCAGCGAGCAGCTCAACCTCCTCAGGTGTGCCACCAAAGCCGGCTCGTTCCAGCAGGTGGGCAGCGTTGTCGTAGTTCCAATCGCTGGCGGAAATCGGTGCGAGATCGTCTTCCCAGGTATTTGTGCCACTTAAAAACTCGCTCTGCTGGGCACTGCCCACCGTGCTTGCCAGAGCAGTCACGCTGCTAACCAAGCCGAAGGCCACAATCCGTTTCAATCCTGAACCCATGTGATAATTTCTCCAGATGTCACTGTGAATCCACACTCTATTCGGAAAAACAGGGACAGACTATAAAAATCTCGACTTAGGTAGATAGTCTTAGTGTTGCTTGTCGAATTCCTGCCCTCTAAATCGACGGCGACATAGCCGCCAGCTAACCCACCAGAGCGAATGCTCCTTCATCAGTGGCTGAAAATGGCCGTTAATAACTGTGAATCTTTCTATTCAAGCTTCAGCACGATAATATACGCACCGCCCTCGCAAGGGGTTCATTTCATTCCCACGAGTAATTGTCCTATGTTTGCAAAGTTCCGCTCTGCGTTTGTAACGGCCATGTTAGCTTCACTATTTACCAGTCTGGCTCTGGCTCAGGATTCGGCTGAAGAAGACGGCACGGTAACCTATCCAGCCTCCTATTTTGCCCAGTATGGCGCCGTATCCGTTAACGATATGTTGAATCTTATTCCCGGTATAGGCCTCGCGCTTGAGGGTAATCAGGTGCCCACCTTTGGCGGGGGTAATAATCGCGGACTCGGAGGCAGTGGTCAGATACTGATAGACGGCAAACGCCTGGCGGGCAAGGCGAACGAGGCCAGTAGTCAACTGGACCGGATTGCCGCCGATCAGGTGGATTACATCGAGATCATCAGGGGTACCTCGGGGGATCTTGATGTGCGCAATACAGGGCAGCTGGTCAATATAGTATTGCTGGAGTCTCGTTCAGCTTCCAGCCTGTCTGCCGAAGCAGGATTGACTCATTTCCATGATGGAACGGTTGAGCCGCTTGGTTCATTTTCCTATAGCGGCCAAGCGGGTCAGGTCAATTACCTGCTGAGTGCGGATGTCAGCTCTGGCTATGAGTTGCAGGAAAGTTTTGAAACCAGCCTGCTGGCTGACCGTTCACTTAATGAGACGCGCGCTTTTGATCGTTACCGGGAACAAACAACTTACCGGTTCAATTCCAATGTGGTCTACCAGCCGACGGCGGCAGACCGGATTGCCTTCAACGCACTGTATAGCGAGAGCGATCCGCCCTCGAGCCTGGTACGGACTATAACCGACTATCAGAGTAACCCGGTATCGGTTTCATACGAGCGCGAAGACCTGCCGGCCGAGGCGGATAACTGGGAATTAGGTGGCGACTTCGAACACAATTTTGCCAATGGTGGCAAATACAAATTGCTGCTTATCGCCAATGAAAGAAACAACACCACCACACGCGAACGATTTAGTTCTTCGACCCTGGGCGGGCTAGAAACAAAAAACCTTTTCCTCGATACAGGCAGTCGATACCAGGAACGCATTGTAAGAACGTCGTATGCCTGGAGTGTAATGGAAAATCAAACCCTCGAACTGGGTATCGAAATCGCACAAACCATACAAAATTCTGCGCTCGCTCTGGGTTTGAACGTGCCAGGTGTCACTTCTCCTGACTATGGAGGACTGCGACCTATTAGTGTTCCCAACGCGATTTCTGAGGTTGAAGAGATTCGTTATGAGGGATTTGCAATTCATAACTGGCAAATCAATTCCCGGATGTCACTGGAAAGTAGTCTGTTGTATGAGGTGTCAGAAATCGCGCAGACTGGCGATGTTAACAAGAAACGGGACTTTGATTTTGCTAAACCGAAGCTGGACTTCCGCTTCGACTTAAGTCGCAGCTTTCAGTTGCGCATGTCAGCCGAAAAGGATGTCTCGCAGCTAAGCTTTGCCGACTTCTCGGCCGGCATTAACGCGCAAGACGATGATCAGGATACAGTGGCCGGGAACCCTGAGCTGGAGCAGGAAGAAACCTGGCGTTATAACATCAACCTCGATTATCGCCTGCCCAACGATGGTGGCGTACTGAATTCCAGGTTTTTTTATTACGATGTGAGTCAATCAATAGGCAAGATCGATATTTCGCCAGACCCACAGCATTTGACCAGTACCAACGGTAATGTGGGTGATGGCAAGGTGTTTGGCTTATACCTCAATGCCAGCATCCGGCTGGGGTTTATTAATTTGCCACAGGCCGTTATTACCGCCGGCTTAAATCTGGAAGACGCCTATCTATATGATCCCCTGATTGGCAAGAAGCGCACCATTATTCCCTTTGACCGGGGCGCTATCCGGCTTGGTTTTCGCCATGACATTCCCACGCAAAACCTCAGCTATGGTCTGAACTATCAGGACGGAATAGGTGGTATGGGAGGAACCGGGGGCAATCGAGTTCGCTATGATATCGATAGCGTCCAGTTTTTTGGTTACGGCAAAGTCAGGCCGGATCTTACGGCGTTTGTGGAAAAAGCGGGCTATAGAAACTTTACCTACCGCATGGAGATTAGTAACGGCTTGAATGAGGAAAGATGTCTGCAACGGAAACGTTATACCGGCTATCTGCGAGATGGTGCGTTAAATGAAATCGAGAATAGCTGTATTACTACCGGCGTGCAGTTTGTGTTGAAGGTCAGATCTACCTTCTAGCAGGCTATCGAAAAACGCACAGCTGGCACAATAGGGCGTTATTGCGTGGCTCAAAATGCGCATTTACACGGTGTAAGCTTCGTTTCTCGCCAAATTTTGCCTTGTCTTGCACGCGCCTGAGAGCTTTTCAACAAGCGGCTAGAAATTCGAAATCCTTGCAGGGGCGTTAAGATCTGCTGCCGGTCAAATGCCGACGGCAGACAAGTTCGGTACATCACCGCCGCCTCGCAGGCGGCGGTGTATTTTCGAGATTTCAGGGGCGGGGAATGCTTGATCTCACCATGGCGCCACCACCGGAGACTACGGCTCCAAATACATTGCCCGCGGCATCTACAGCTACGCCTTCTGGATTTGAACCGTCTGGATAATCACCGACTATACCGCGGATAAAGTATTTCGGCGTCCCTTCGCGCAAGCTTCCAACACGGACACCGTGTCTCCAACCTGGGTGATGATGGCCCTCTCTGAATTGAGATTCAGAATCGGCCACATAGATTGTGTCATCGGCGGTAATATAGATTCCGCTTGGACGACCAAAATCGGTGAACTCTTCCAGGTAATTGCCTTGCTGATCGAAAATCTGTAGCCGGTTATTACCTCTGTCGCCTACTACCAGGCGGCCTCGAGAATCGATGTCCAGGGCATGAGGTGTTCTCAATTCGCCCCGACCAGAACCCCAGCTGCCAAAGGAATTGATGAGCTTTCCGCTCTTGTCAAAGACGGCAATGCGCGCCACGGTGTCAGGGCCAGCATTAGCATTCTGCCCCGAATGACCATCGCCAACAAAGATATCCCCGTTGTCGTTGGTCACCACGTCGCAGGGTTCACTGAGCAATGGCCCGCTGCCATTACCTTCGACGCCGGGCGTCCCCAGAGTTAACAGAACCTCGCCTTCTGGACTTAGCTTGATAACAACATGGCCTTTACCCGCTCGCAGTGGTTCATTGGGTCGCGGACCCTGGCCATCGGTTACCCAGATATTGCCATCTTTATCGACATGTAAGCCGTGTGGAAACAGAAATAAACCACCGCCTATCGCTTTGACCACATTGCCAGCGGGATCTATCTTGAGAATGGAAGGCAGATCGGAACCGACGCAGCTATTGCTGCCGCAGCGGTCGATAGCCCACAAATGCACCCCGTCGGGATCTATATCGACACCGGCCGTCGAGCCCCAGGTTCTATTATCAGGCAGCGTAGACCATTGTCCGTTGCTTCTATAGGGGTTTTCCAGGGTATTGAATGGGTTTAATGCTTCGGCTGAAACGAGTTGGGCCAGAACCCCACTGGATGCTATCAGCGCACCCAATACAACAGATGCGGCTAACACAATTTTTGTGCGTCTAATTAACGCCATTATTATTCTCCTTTGTACAATATCTACTACGGTTTTTGTCGGTTTCTCCGGGCGGGCAAATGACTTGCTAGCGGAAATTTTCCAGCAATTCTAAAACAAGGACAAGCAGAGTAGTCCAGAGTATTTCCAAATTCAAGCAGCAAAGCAGTCTAACTGGCTGGCGCGGGGTGAGCAGAAAATCCGCCAAACCTGCTCGCTAACTTTTTAAATTCTGGCTCAGACAGTCATTAGGTCAATAGAGAGGCATCGGGTCAATAGAGAGTTATCGGGTCAATAGAGCGTTATCAGGCCAATATTGTCTGCAGATGGCTTACGAGGATCGAGACCTTGCACGCGCCATTTTGAAAGGGCGGTTGAATTGGCATAGAGGTTACGGTGCGCCGTGTGACAGGAGATTGAACGACGCAACCCACGAAATTTATATCCAGGCCAACACGCCGTCATGCAGGGGTGGAGTTCGCAAGTTCGGTGATGGAGGCAAGCCGAGGCCTTAGCGAGAATTCATGAAGCTGGACAACGTGCTTGGGTGGGGATACATTTTGTCCCAGTGACAGGCCGCCCATTCGACCTGTGCCGTCTGTCTGTGGATCGCCGCAGAATCATAACAAGGAGAACTCCATGAATAAGCACGTCAAATTCTTACTCGCCGCCCCCTTACTCGCCGCCTCTACCGGGACGATGGCCCAGAGTGACCAGTCCTACGCCACCTACATCACCGAGGAACAGTGGAGTAAGGTGAACGAACTGCCGGGGGTGGACCGACAGATCGTCAGCCGCGACATCGGCAAGCTGAACCTCTCGGTGGGTATCATCCACCGCGGCACCGTTGTCAAAGGCAGTGCCAGGGATAATGAAAATCCCGCGCGGCCTTGTGGTGTGACCAGCACAAATCGCAGCAGCGGGGCGCGGGGCATCATGCATCTGCATCAGACAGAGACTTACTACATCGCTTCGGGCTCGGGCACGCTGGTCACCGGTGGGGTGATCATGAACGGCAGCGGATCGGATCCAGAGGCGAATGTAACGACTGTCTTAAACGGACCCTCCTGCAGTGGCATGATCGTGGGAGACTGGATCTCCAAGCATGTGAAGGAAGGCGACATTGTCATCATTCCGGCTGGTACGCCGCATGGCTGGCTGGAAGTTCCGGTTCACGTAGATTACTTGAGTGTGCGCCCCGATCCTGATCGGGTACTGGCGGATGACTATATCAACCCGGTGCTGAGCGCGGAGTTCAAGATAAAGACGGAGCAGTAAAGAAGGGGACAGACCTTATTGAAAAGGGGTCTTGAAAAGGAAGGGAAAAGAAAGGGGGTCGGAAAAAGAAAAGAAAGGGGGTCGGAGGGATTAAAAAATAATCCCTCCGACCCCCTTTTTTTTTCTTTTTCCTCTTCTTACTTACCTGGTCTCTCTGTTTAGAGACCAGGTTCAGCCTTAGTGTGCCCTGCCAGCTGTTGGCTTGGCGCCAGGAAGGGCCATGGCAGTTAATTTGCTACCCGTTTGCAGTATCAAATACTGATGACCATCATGTACCCATGAGCTCATACCGTAACGGCTCGCCGCGGGGGCCTCAATGCGACCTACTTCTTCACCGGTAGCTTTATCGAGAGCAAACAGTTGCGGTGTTCCATCACTGGCTGGGTTGCCATAGATGAGCAGAGTCTCCGTAGCGACCATGGGACCGGCAGCACCGGAACCGGTATTACCAATATCGATGCCTGCCAGCTCCGGCAGGTTTTTAACTCGATCCGGCGTTTCCCCAGCAGGCTTCATCCACAGGTGCTCACCGGTGTTCATGTCGATGGCAGTTATGCGACTGTAGGGTGGCTTCCAGAGCGGTATATTAAGAGGGTGTCTGGCTTGGCGATTGCCAGGTCCCACGGCCCACTCGGAGAAGGTTGCACCACTGGGTTCTGCATATTGTAGATCCGCTTCGGCACCGGTAACCAGTACCGAGGACCCGCAACCGGATTGGGAGATGATATACATGATACCCGTTACTGGATCGGCGACCGGTGGGTGAGTAATGTTAACCGCGCCACTAGGACACATCAGCGCCGCCAGCTTGCCCGAAGGGTCATCTTTGCGAAGAGGCGGGTTAAATACCCCGCCTAATTGGTACTCAGCCACCGCCGCTATGGCTTGCTGGCGAATTTCCGGGGTGAAGTCAGCCAGGCCATCGATGCTCAAACCCTGTATATCGAACGGCGCAGGTTTGGTCGGGATTGGCTGGGTTGCAGACAATTTCTCGCCAGGCACTGTTGACGCAGGCTGTGGCACCTCTTCGATGGGCCAGATAGGCTCTCCGGTATCGCGGTTAAAGGTATATACCAGGCCTTGTTTGGTGGCTTGTGCCACTATCGGGGTACTGCCCTGAGATGTGTTCACATCCAGCAGGATCGGTGCCGTTGGTGTGTCATAGTTCCAGATATCGTGATGCACCATCTGGAAATGCCAGCGCCGCTCGCCAGTTTTGACATCGAGGGCTATGAGGCTAGTGCCATACAGATTGTCGCCGGGGGAGTGGCCGCCATAATAGTCGATGGTGACGCCATTGGTTGGAATATACACCACGCCTAATTCCGGATCGGCCGAGATAGGCGCCCAGGAAGAGATATCGCCGGTGGTCTTCCAGGCATCATTTTCCCAGGTTTCATGGCCATATTCGCCGGGCTGGGGAAGGACGTTAAATTTCCATAAGAACTTGCCGCTGCGGGCATCGTAGCCGAGGATGTCGCCGGGTACGTTCTCAATACGGGACTGGTTATAACCCTGCTCTGCCGAATTACCGACCACAACTACGCCGTTGACCACGATCGGTGGCGAGGAAGAGGTAATATAGCCTCTTTCGAGAGGCAAGCCTTCGTATGGGTCATAAGGGTGACCCAGATCGGCGAGCAGGTCGACCACGCCGGTTTTAGGGAAACCGTCGATAGGCACCGGTTGACCAAAGCCTTCCAGTGGAGCGCCAGTTATCGCATCGAGGGCAGTGAGGAAAAATCCAGGGGAGATGATGTAGATAATATCTTGCCCATCAATATTGGCATAGCCTACGCCCTTGCCATAATCCGCTCGCATGGAATATTCCGAGCGCCCGGTATCAGGTTCACGATAGGACCAGATGGTGGCCCCGGTTTTGGGGTCAATTGCGATTACGTTGCGACGCGGACCCGCTACCGTATACAGACGACCATTGATATAACTTGGGGTGGAGCGTCCGCTTGCCGCGTTAAAGCTGGCGCCATCCCATTCCCAGGCCACTTCCAGTTCGGCGAAATTCTCGGCGGTGATCTGATTGGCCGGGGAGTAACGGGTGTGGGCCCAGTCGCTGCCGAGGGTGGTCCATTCCACATTATCCTGTGCCAATGCGGGCAAGGAAAGACCTGTCAGGATAGCTAAAAGGGTAGCTAGCAGGGCAGGAGTTTTACATGTCAGGGTTTGTTTCAGAGATTTTATTCTTATCATTATCTGCGCCTCTCGTAATATGAGAAAGATCAAGAAAATACTTTTTCGGTTCGTCAACACTGCCAACTAGGGCATAGCGTCAGGCAGAATAACCCAGAGACCGGGTTTTGGAAACCACCAGTTGATTTAAATAAGTACTATTCAACAGAGATAGATTGTCCCGACCAAAGAGGATAATTAGCGGCCCACATGCAAGCGGACTGTCTCTTATAC